>Ga0268357_100016_pt1 | contig 367842 bp, 358 predicted proteins | sample BioMet10_FD_192466 | JGI IMG/M metagenome (GOLD analysis project Ga0268357, IMG submission 192466) | Sewage microbial communities from Oakland, California, United States - Biofuel 10 (Illumina Assembly) | ecosystem: Engineered > Wastewater > Sewage > Unclassified | place: USA: California...
TAAAATAATCAGTAGCGAAAGCGGCCGCATATTTTTGATATGCTGTCAAGTCATAATATAAATTTTATTAAAAAAGACCCACACCACGCGTTTGTGATGTAAGTCTTTTTTTAACTTAATGCCATTGGTGTTTTACCAAGTGGCTTTATAACTATCTCCTTTTGCCCAAATAAAGAGTCCACAAGAAGTCCAACAGTTCTTTCTCCAACCTTCACAATGACAATATATTTTTTTATGCTATCTGATTCTTCTAGTTTTAATATCTTGTTAAGCCTTACTAATGAAATTACACTACCGTTATAAATTATTACCTCTTTATTATTAGTGCTCTTAATTAAATCTTCCTTATAATCTATAACTCTGTCAATATACCCTAGAGATATTGCCATGGTTTCCGATCCAACCTTAACCAAAAGAGCTTGTATAATCTGAAGTGTAAGAGGAAGTCTTATTATAAATGAGGAACCTTTTCCTTCTTCACTTATTACATCAACAGTACCACCTAAAGCAGAAATTTTTGTTTTTACAACGTCCATTCCCACTCCACGTCCTGAAATATCTGTGACAACAGTATTTGTACTGAACCCTTGAATAAAAATTAGGTTTCTTATATCATTGTCTGACATACCCTCTGTATTGATTCCCATTTGCTGAGCTTTGGATTTTATTATATTGAGCGGAAGTCCTTTTCCGTCATCCTCCACCTTTATTACTGCCTTAGTACCCTCCTGGTATGCAATAAGCTTAATTTTTCCTATCGGATCTTTTCCTTGTCTTATTCTTTCATCAGGAGATTCAATTCCATGATCTACAGCATTTCTGATTATATGTATTAATGGTTCTCCAATTTCATCTATTACAGTACGATCAAGTTCTGTATCCTGTCCTTGTATAATAAGCTCCATTTCCTTGTTTAATTCAACAGAAAGGTCTCTTACCATCCTAGGGAATCTGTTAAATACTACATCTAAAGGTAACATTCTTATCTTCATAACCAAATCCTGAAGGTCTGAAGTTGTTCTTGCCACCTGTTCCAAGGTTTCATTTAACTCACTTAATTTATAATTGCTGCTTATCTGTTCAAGTCTTGTTCTATTAATTACCAATTCTGAAACCATGTTCATAAATTTATCAAGACGTTCCAAATCCACTCTTACGGATTGATGAGTTTTTTTAGGACCATCCTTTACGATTTCTTTTTCACTAACAATTTCAATTTTAGGCTCGACACCTATCTTTTGAACTGGTGCTTTTACCTCCAATGTCTTAACATTCACCTCTTCAACTTCAGAAATGTTGAGTATCATTTTCTGAACTTCTGAAGCATCCTTTGTAGTTAAATATACAATATTTATTTCATTTTCAAAATTTTCACTCTCTATATCCTCTGTGCAAGGAACAGATTTTATTATTTCGCCATTTTCCTCTAAGCATTGGAATATTAGAAAAGCTCTGGCAGATTTAAGCAATGTATTCTTGCTTATTAAAATTTTTATATTATAAGGCTTAAACCCCCTTGAATCTGCCTGCTTAATTATGCTCAAATCATATTGATTTAATTCCAGATTAAACTCCTCGTCAGATGTCTCCTGATTAGGAGTTTCTTCATCTTCTATTTTTGATATTAATTCAAGCTCACCTAAAATATCATCAATGGATAAATTGTCATCAGCACCATCATTAATACTATTAACCATATTTTCTAATGTATCCAGACATTTAAAAAGTGTTGTAACTACATTTTGAGTTACATCCAATTTTCCTTCTCTGAATTCTGAAAGCACATCTTCCATTTTATGAGTAAGCTCCGCCATCTTATTGAAGCCCATAGTAGCAGCCATTCCTTTAATTGTATGGGCTATTCTGAATATTTCATTCAATTTATCAATATCATTTGGCTCCTGCTCAAGCTGAAGCAGTGATTCATTCAATGACTGCAGATTATCCATGGATTCTTCTAAAAACATAGACATATATTGAGATGTATCCATAATTCTCCTCCTTATATTTTTTTGTATATAAAAGTTGAAGCTTTTTCAAAACCATACTCCTTGTAATCATATATGCTTTCTGTGGCCCCAACAAAAAGTAACCCGCCTTTGTTTAATGATTTACTGAATTTATTATAAATTTCGTCCTTGGTATCTATATTAAAATATATAACCACATTTCTACATACTATTAAATCAAAAGCATTTTCATATCTGTCTAAAATCAAATCATGTTTTTTGAAGTTAATCATAGTTTTTAAAGAATTTACCACATAATACTTGTCCCCTGTTTTTGAAAAATACTTATTAATATATTTATCACTGACATTTTTAATTTCAGCCGCCGAATATTCTCCTTTTTTTGCTCTCTCAAGAATTGTATTATCAATATCCGTTGCAAGTATTTCGTGCTTCTTACCGGGAAAAATATCATCAAGAATCATAGCCAGAGAATAGGGCTCTGATCCTATGGAACATGCTGCACTCCACACTTTTAAAGGTGTGCTTTTATTTTTAAAATTTTCCTTTAATTTTTCTCCTAAATCATTAAAAATATCTGGATTCCTAAAAAATTCAGTAACATTTATTGTAATAAAATCCAGAAATTTTTGTCTCTGTACAGTATCTTTTTTCAAAAGTTCCACATATGCATCAATTGAATTAGCACCAACTCTTGCTATTAAGCTGTTAATCCTTCTGTGAAGTTGATTTGACTTATAAGCTGATAAATTAATTTTGTACTCTTTATAAACCCATTTTTCAAAATCCGACATATCCATGAAGTTACCCCTCTCTTCCGACGACAATTCTTACAATTTCATTTGCGATTTTATCCAGAGGCATAACTATATCTACCTTTCCCGTTTCAAAAGCTGCTCTAGGCATCCCATAAATAGTACACGTTGATTTATCTTCTGATATTGTTACTCCACCGTGATTCTTAACATCTATGGTGCCATTTGCACCGTCTCTTCCCATACCGGTTAAAACTACGCTTAACAAGCTTGACCCATATACATTACAAGCAGTTGAAAACAATTTGTCAACTGCAGGTCTTACTCCCCAAATAGAAGGCTCTGTATTCAGATGAATCCTTTTATCATCAAAAATCTCCATATGATAACCACCTGGGGCTATATATACAGTATTTCTATCAATAAACTGCATATCAGAAGCTTCCACAACTTTTAAACCGCTGTTTAAATTTAATCTTTCTGCAAAAGCTTTAGTGAAACCTTCGGGCATATGTTGAACAACAAATACTGGTACTCCTAAATTTTCTGGAAGTTTGGTAATGAGTGAGTATAATGCCTTTGGACCTCCGGTAGAAGCTCCAATAACCACAGCTTTTATACTGTTTGCAGCAATTTTCCTATTTGCATTATGCCATACATCAACTGTAATCTCGCTCTTTGATTGTTGTTTTTTATTGTTTTTTTCATAAGCTAAATTTATTTTTTGTATTAAATCAGATTTAACTTTATTTATATCGAGTGAAATTGACCCAGATGGTTTGGAAATAAAATCAAATGCACCAGACTCAAGACACTCCATGGTAAGTTGAGCACTTCTCTTTGCAGCACTGCTTAATACTATTACAGGTATGTTAATATTTTTTTTCTTCATTTCTTTTAAAGCAGTAATGCCATCCATTTTAGGCATCTCAACATCTAAAGTTACAACATCCGGATTCATCCTTAAAAGCTTATTAAAAAAATCTTCTCCATTTCTTGCAACGTCAATTACTTCCATGTTCTCTTCTTCATTAATCATATCGGATATTATTTTTCTCATTAATGCTGAATCATCTACTACTAATACTTTTATTTTATTCAAAAAATATCACTCCATTATATTTCTTTTATCCCAATCCCAATTGTTTTTATTTGAACAACGCCTGTTTGTGTATCAAAAATCATGGTTCTTCCTTTGTTTCCGCCCACATCTTCACAAAGCAGAGGAATCGAGAGCTGATTCAATACATTCTTTACTGATATACTGTTTCTATTGCCTATATCCATATTCATTCTTTGATCAGAAAAGGTAAACATGGAAGCACCACCGACTATCTTTGCCCTCATATTGCTTTTCCTAGCACCTATCTTTTCCATATCGTTTATTAGCAGCGGGATTGCTAAATCAGCAAACTTCAATGGATTGCTGATGTTATTAAACTGAGTACTGTCCGGCAGCATTATATGAGCCAATCCACCGATCTTCAGCCTATTATCATATAAAGCTATGCCAATACAAGATCCAAGCCCTACAGTAATAATTTTATCTGGAGAAAAGGCAGTATTCATATCTGCTATCCCAACTTTTATCTCCTTCATGTCCATAATTTACACCTTTCAATTCAATTATATAAGCTTTTTTTCTGCCTCAGTAAGTATAGTCCTTAAATTTAAAAAAATTATTATTTTGTCTTTAATTTTTATTAATCCTTTAATATATCTTTTTGATATTCCGGAAACAATTTCAGGTGGCAATTCAATATCATTTGCATTAATATCTTTAACTTCGGATACAATGTCCACAATAATACCTATTTTATTTTCATCTTGCTTTGAAACGATAATTTTAGATTCACTGCCTATGACATTTCTTTTACCATTAAACTTATATGAAAGCGAAATGACAGGAAGTATACTCCCTTCATAATTTATTACCCCTTCAACAAAGTCAGGTGAATCTGGAAGCTTTGTTGGAGATTCATACACCAAAATCCTCTCAACCTCCATAATATCTGTTGAATAAGTTTCACCATTGATACTGAAAACTAAAACTTTTATTTCCTTATTTTCCATTACTATACCTCCAATAACAGTTTATCAACTACTATATCCCCTTCAGGATTAAGATATGCATGTATATTTCTACTTGGTCTTTCTAAAATATGTTCTTTATGCCCCACAGTAAATACTGTGTTTTGAAAAGCAATATCTACAAAAATACTACCCTCTTTATCCACTTGAAGCCTAGTAGGTACTCCTGCACTACTGCCTACAATTCTGCAGGAAAGTTCAGAAACAGCTCTAAGGCTTCCTCCCCTGGCAACACTTTTTTCCATTAAAAATTTAATTTTATCGTTTGCTACTAATTCTGAAATATACACTCCTTTTCCTTTCACCATAATGTCCCCTGAGCTTTTTATTACTGAGTCCTGACAATATCCAAAAGAGACTGAAACCGGAATAGAAAGTTCTGATTTTATCCTTAAAATCAATATGTCTATGGGTTTAATAACTAAATCTAACTCTCCATAATTTCTGATACTTAAAGGAGCCAAACCTAACAATTTCTGCCTTACTGCCTTGCTGAGCTCTCCATTTTTTTCTTCTTCATATAATGTTCCAATGCATGAAATAATTTTAATGCAGATTACAGTTAAATTTTTATATTTACTTTCGATTAAAAGTTTAATTAAATCTCCATCCTTTTTATCATTGCCCAAAATATTATGTTCTTTTATTTGACATACTGCATCAACAATACTATTTACAATTAATTTAAGGCTTTCCAAATCCTTTAGAATGGCCAACCTAGATACATCTTGTCCACCACCATAAATTTTTGATCTTAATACGTTTCCTTTTACAGTTACATCTCCTTTTGCATTAATAATTGAGCCTTCAACATCTTTACTTACTTTAACAGAATTTCCACAGATTATCTGCATCCCTTCTGCTATACCACCCAAAATATTTATATCTCCTATAAACTTAATGTCTCCAGTAGATAAATTCACATCACTTTTAATTTCATGAACTTCAAATACATTAAAAACATTGTTCCTTATGCATGGTTTCCCATCAATCAAAGATATTACTTTATCCCCATCTTTAATTATGCAGCCCTTACCTGCTTTAATTGTTATTTGCTTTATATCTTTTGGTTTAATTATATTCCCTTTGACATTATGTCCATCGCAACCTGGAGTCCCAGGTATCTTAACCGCAAGTATTTCGCCCACTTTTACTACTTGTACAGAGCCTATGCTTTTGAAATCAATATTTCCTGTTTTATCCTCTACGAACTTTTTTCCACCATTTTCAGGTGCAAATTTAAGCTCTATCCTGTCACTTACCCCATCTATCACTTCCTGACCTTTAGCTATAATTATATTAGTACATTCACTCTCTACACATTTTTCCAAATTACTTTCTATTATACCATATACTATCTTATTATTTGATAATTCCTTTAATATTTCTTCAATTTTATATTTTGGAGGATATATTTGATTTATAAGTTCACATTCAAGTTCGATTACTGTACATTCCTGCTTATCCTTTAACCTAAATACGTTCTTAGGACGATACTTAACAGATATATACGCTTCCATCAAATCCTCTGCAAGCCTTATATCTAATTTTCGAGAAGCTTCCGTTTCATCAAAGACAATTTCTATAGTACTTTCTTCGAAAATTTCACTTTTGCCGGAAAGCATTATTCCATCAATAATGACCTTAACATTTCCAGTTGCATAAACTGCTGCTGGTTTTCCTTCTCCCTTTGGATTTTTTACTATAATTTTACCATCCAACACTTTGATTGATCCATCTAGAGATTCATTTGTCAAGTCTATCGCCTCCAAATTAAACATTAGTATACAAAAATAATTATCGTATTATTATATAGTATCTTTATAAAGAAAAACTATTTATATCTTCTTGAGCAAGCTTATCATATTCCTTCATAAGTTGTCCTATTATCGAATTCGATGTTGAACCTAAATAAATTTCGTCAACTTTACTTACAGGTAAAACCTTAGTGGATGTACCGGAAATAAACAAACCATCCACTTTATCTATTTCCTTATAGCTTATTTTTTCCTCTATTACAGTTAATCCTAGCTTTTTTGCTGCAGCAATAATTATAGTTCTAGTTATGCCTGGTAGCACAGATGAAGAAGGAGATGTTATTAATTTTTCTTCTTTTACCATAAAAATATTTGACCTGCTTCCCTCTGTAATATAACCATTGTTATCTACAAGTATAGCTTCGTATACACCCTTTGCTTTTATCTTTTCATTAGCCCTTGCTCTAAATTCAGTATCTATTAATTTTATATTGGGATCTTTCCTTTCTCCAATAAAAAGAACAGTACTGACACCCTTATCATAGTCATTTTTATCAGGATATTTGTGCTTAATTTTAAAAATAGACAAACTATCATTTTTTAATGCAATCTTAACATTTCCCCAGTCTATGTTATTTATACTTATTAAATTAATCATTTGGTTTTTTAATTCATCATCACTTATAAAAATTTTAATTCCTGAAAGATTTGCTGAATTATGAAACCTTTCTATATGCATATTATAAAATAACGGCTTTCCCTTCATAACCCTAATTACTTCATAAATTGTTTTTCCATTTATTATAATATTCTCATCAAACTCTTCAATTGGCTTTTCAATTCCATCTATTAAAAAGAACTTTCCTTCTATCTCCTTCATATTTTCCTCCTAAAATTAAATCTACACTTCAATTATAACAAATTTTTTAAAATAATTAATAACTTTATTTAAAATAAATTAAAAATACCTTATATATTTGAAATGTCAAACATACAAGGCGTAAATCTACAATTTATTTCCAATGTAATACATTAAATTTATTGTGCTTTTTCTTAAAATTAATTAAATTTGGATTCCCCACCAAATAAAATAGAGGCGAATCAGAAAGAGAATCAGAAAACATATAAGAATTTTTAAAATCTACATCCATATTTTCTTCCTTTAAATACTCATTTAATCTTTTTACTTTTTCTTCTCCTTTACAATTTTCTCCCTCAATTTTCCTTGTATGTCTTCCATCTATCACTTTAAACCTAGTACCAATTACTTTGTCAACTTCCTTTATATTGTAAAGTTCATTCAAATAGAATTCTGCTGAAGCAGAAATGAGGATTATTTTATATCCATCCTTTTTAAATTTTCTCATGGTATCGATTGCATCCTGATAAAATATTTTTGTAAATTTTTCATCATAAAATTCTCTAACCAGTTCCTGCATCTTCTTTTCATCCACTCCATCAATAAATGCTATAAATTTTTCCTTTGCCATTTTTGCATCAAATATTCTTATGAAATAGAAAAATGCAGCGCATATGCTCTTAGGAACATAAAAAAATAGCCTGGGATCTTTCTTTATCATAAATTTAAAAAATTCTGCAAGTGTTTCTTTTTTTGTCAATGTATAATCTACATCGAAAATTGCTAATTTTTCCAAAAAATCACCTCAAATGCTTAACATTAAGAAAGTCGATGCAGTTTTCTGCAACGACTTTCAATTACTTTTCCTTTTCTTCTGATTCAACCAGTTCTTCGTAATAAGCAGAAACTTCATTGAATTCATCATCCTCAGGGATTATTAACTCACCTTCGTCTCCTTCACCTACTACTTTGAAGAGATAAACGGATCCATTTTGAGGATTCTGTACTATTGCATATTCATTATCCTTATAATCAAATCCATCCACTATTTCACATGGTACAATATTGCCATCTTCATCTTCTAAATCAACGATTAAGCCTTCATGTTCTTCGTCACCGCATCCGCAGCCACATCCACATCCATCATCTTCACATTTTGAATCTGAACAGCTTGAATCTGAACATCCACAACCTTTTAATTTTTCATTATCCATAGCAAATACCTCCTTTAAGCTTTATGTTATCATTGTAACCGTTATTGATAAATAATAAAAGTGTTTTTTTGATATTAATTAAAAAGATAGGAAACTTTTGGTTTCCTATCTTAATGTTATCAATTTCTGAATATTAACCTTGTGCTAATTTCTTGTAGCTTGCAAGTCTATCCATTGCATCTTTTTCTGTCTTTTCAAATAATGCCTCTGCAGCTTCCGGGAACTGCTTAGCTAATGAAGCATATCTTACTTCACCCATTAAGAAATCTCTGAAGCTTGCTGTTGGCTCTTTTGAATCTAATGTGAATGGATTCTTTCCATCTTCTTTAAGTGCAGGATTGAATCTGTACATTCCCCAGTATCCGCAATCTACAGCTTTTTTAGCTTCTAATTGACTGCATCCCATTCCTGACTTCAATCCATGGTTTATACATGGAGCATAGCAGATTATTAGTGATGGTCCTTTATAAGCTTCTGCTTCTAAAATGGCTTTCATTGTCTGGTTCTTGTCAGCACCCATGGATACTTGAGCAACATAAACATATCCATAGCTCATTGCCATCATACCAAGGTCTTTTTTCTTAGTTTTCTTTCCTGATGCTGCAAATTTAGCTATAGCAGCAGTTGGTGTAGCTTTTGATGACTGTCCGCCTGTATTTGAATAAACTTCTGTATCAAATACCATTACGTTCACATCTTCTCCAGATGCCAACACATGGTCTAATCCGCCATATCCAATATCATATGCCCAGCCGTCTCCACCAAATATCCATTGTGATCTCTTAATTAAGAAGTCTTTGTTTTTGTATATTTCATTTAATACTTTAACGTCGCCTTTTTCAGCTTCAAGTAAAGCTATTATTTCATCAGCTCTTTCTCTTGTGCCTGCTCCGATTTCTTTATTTTCTATCCATGATTTAAATGCTAAAGCTAATTTATCACTTATTCCAAGGTCTAATGCTTCTGTAATTAGCATAGCCAACTTATTTCTAAGTTGTTCAACTCCTAAGAACATACCAAGACCAAATTCAGCATTGTCTTCAAATAATGAGTTAGCCCAAGCTGGTCCATGTCCTCTTGAGTTTTTAGTGTAAGGCATTGAAGGTGCTGATGCTCCCCAGATTGATGAACAACCTGTAGCATTTGCTATCATCATTCTATCACCAAATAATTGAGTTACAAGTTTAGGATATGGAGTTTCTCCACAACCTGCGCAAGCACCTGAGAATTCAAATAATGGCTGTTCGAATTGACTGCCTTTTACTGATTCTTTTTTAACTGGGTTTTCTTTAACGGATAAGCTCATAGCATAATCCCAGTTTTCCTGTTCAGCAAGCTGAGATTCTAGTGGCTTCATAACTAAAGCTTTTTCTTTTGATGGACAAATTTGAGCGCAGTTTCCGCAACCTAAACAATCAAGTGGGGAAATAGCTATTCTAAAGTTTAATCCCTTTGCACCAGTAGCTGGCTTAGCTTTGAATCCTTCAGGAGCTTTTGCCATTTCTTCATCAGATGCAAGAGCTGGTCTTATTGTAGCATGTGGACATACAAATGAACATTGGTTACACTGTATGCAGTTTTCCGGAATCCATTCAGGAACATCTATAGCTACTCCTCTTTTTTCAAATGCTGCAGTACCTGATGGGAATGTTCCGTCTTCCATACCAACAAAAGCACTAACAGGAAGTTTATCTCCTTCTTGTCTGTTCATAGGAATAACAACATTCTTTATAAATTCTGGAATTCCTTTTGTATCAGCTAATTCATCTACTGCGTCTTTCCATGATGCAGGAACATTAATCTTAACTATAGATTCAACACCCTTATCAATAGCAGCGTTGTTCATGTCAATAATTTTTTGTCCTTTTTTACCATAGGAAGAAACTACAGCGCCCTTTAGGTAATTTATTGCATCTTCTAGTGGAATTATGTCAGCTAATTTAAAGAATGCTGACTGCATTATCATGTTTATTCTTCCACCAAGACCAATTTCTTGAGCAACGTTAACAGCATTTAATGTATAGAATTCTATATTGTTTTCAGCAATAAATCTTTTCATGAAAGCTGGTAATTTTTCTTCTACTTCTTCTGGTGTCCAAACACAGTTAAGTAAGAACTTACCATTCTTCTTTAATCCTTCTAAAACGTTGTATTTGTAAACGTAGGACTGATTGTGGCAAGCTACGTAATCTGCCTTATTTATTAAATATGGTGATTTAATAGGCTTTTTGCCGAATCTTAAGTGAGATACAGTTATACCGCCGGATTTCTTTGAGTCATATGCAAAGTATCCCTGAGCATACATATCAGTATGGTCACCAATGATTTTTATTGCACTCTTGTTTGCACCAACAGTACCATCTGAACCAAGGCCCCAGAATTTACATGCTTTTGTTCCAGCTGGAGTTGCATCTATATCTTCTCCTACTGGTAATGATTTATTTGTAACGTCATCAACTATGCTTATTGTGAAATCATTTTTAGGTGCATCTGACTTCAAGTTTTCATAAACAGCAGCAATATGTGCAGGAACTACGTCTTTTGATCCAAGACCATATCTTCCTCCAACTATTACTGGATTCCAGCCTGTTCCATAGAATGCATTTTTAACATCTAAGAATAATGGTTCACCAATTGAACCTATTTCCTTAGTTCTGTCTAAAACAGCTATCTTCTTAACTGTTTTTGGAATATATTTAAAGAAATGATCTAATGAGAATGGTCTATATAGATGAACAGTTAAAAGACCAACTTTTTCACCTTTTGCATTTAGGTAGTCTACTGTTTCTTCAACAGCATCACAAACTGAACCCATAGCTATAATTAATCTATCTGCATCTTCAGCTCCATAATAGTTGAACAGATGATATTCTCTTCCTGTTAATTCGGAAATTTTTCCCATATATTCTTCAACCATATCTGGGATAACATCGTAATATCTGTTTACAACTTCTCTTTCCTGGAAGTATATATCAGGATTTTGAGCAGTTCCTCTAATGCATGGATGATCTGGATTTAATCCTCTTCTTCTGAAAGCATCTACTGCATCGTAATCTACTAATTTTTCTAATTCTTCATATTCTAATACTTCAATTTTTTGAACTTCATGAGATGTTCTGAATCCATCAAAGAAACTAAGGAATGGAACTCTTCCTTTAATAGCTGTTAAATGTGCTACTGCAGCTAAATCCATAACTTGTTGAACACTGCTTTCTGCAAGAAGTGCAAATCCAGTTTGTCTGCAAGCCATAACGTCTTGGTGATCGCCAAAAATATTAAGTGAGTTTGCAGCCAATGCTCTAGCAGTTACGTGGAATACTCCTGGTAAAAGTTCTCCAGCGATTTTGTACATATTAGGTACCATTAATAGAAGTCCCTGGGATGCAGTATATGTAGTTGTCAAAGCACCACTCTGGAGTGAACCGTGAACTGCACCTGCTGCACCTGCTTCTGATTGCATTTCCATAACCTTAACTTGTTGTCCGAATATGTTAGTCTTTCCTTGTGCTACCCATTCATCCACATGTTCAGCCATTGGTGAAGATGGAGTTATTGGGAAAATTGCTGCAACATCAGTAAACGCATAAGAGATATAAGCTGCAGCGGTATTACCATCCATTGTCTTCATTTTTCTCATAAAATATTCCCTTCTTTCTAAAAAATATCTTTATATTAAAAGTTATAAAGCCTTTGTACAATTATAGGATGAAAATCTTAATCTTAGAAAAATACCCCTCAATATTGACCATAATTACAATATCCATCACTACAATAAAAAACATACAAAGTTATCTAATTATAAAAAACAATAATCAGATTTAACCCATAACTATAATAAACAAATAAATAATTTTCTGAAATAAATAATTTATATTATTTTATATACGCAATTAATAATTCACATTGCTAAAATATCTACATATTAAATATACATCAAAAACATAATTATGTAAATTTATATTTAGCCAATTTTAGCAACATTAGTACAAAAATAATACAAATTTTATCATATTTCTAAACCAGGCTTATGAAAGCAATTATAACAGCACTAAATATTTACTATAACAGACTTATATATTCTACAAATAAGTCAAAAAATCCTTTTTTTATTAAAAAAATTATTAGTAAATCTTGCAAAAAAATAGTTACCTTGAATAAATAGCTATCATTTTAATTATTTCTTCCACTCCATTTTTTAATGGACTTGAGCTCATCTTATGTATATATTTTGATCTATCCTTATATAATTTGTGGATTTCGTCCAATAAAATTTCAGAATTTAAGCTTTCCTCTTCTATTACAACACTATATCCGTTTTTCTTAAAAGATTCAGCATTTAAGATCTGATCTCCACGGCTGGATTTCTTTGAGAGAGGAATTAAAATGTTAGGTTTTTTTAGTGTTAAAAGTTCAAAAATTACATTTGCCCCCGCTCTTGAAATTACCAAATCTGAAGCCGCCAAAATATGTTTTAGCTCTTCCCCTATGAATTCAAACTGCTTATATCCATTTTGAGACAATAGGCTTTTTTCAATATTGCCTTTTCCACAAATATGAGCAATATTATATTTTATAAGAAGCTCAGGCAGACAAAACCTTATATTTTCATTTATTATCTTAGATCCAAGGCTTCCTCCTATAATTAGAAGAAAAGGTTTTGAATCCTTAAAACCGCATATCCTTTTGCCAATTATCCTGCTGCCTTCTAAAATTTCTTGCCTTATTGGAGTTCCCGTTAAAATTCCCTTGTTCCCCTTTATGCTTATAAGGGATTCTGGAAATGTAACGCATATCTTTGTACAATAAGGTGTGGAGATCTTGTTTGCAAGACCCGGTGTGATATCCGATTCATGTGCAATTACAGGAACACCGTTTAAAAAGGCGCCTATTACTACCGGTACCGAAACAAACCCTCCCTTTGAAAAAACTATATTTGGTTTTTCTCTTCTCACTATTTTGTATGCCTGAAAAACCCCCTTTAACACCTTAAAAGGGTCCGACATATTTTTAACATCTATATACCTTCTTAGTTTGCCACTTGAGATAGAAAAATATTTAATACCTTCTTTTTCTATAATACTTTTTTCAATTCCATCTTTTGTTCCTATATATTGAATAGTATATCCAAGTCTTTTTAATTCCGAGAAAAGCGCAATATTAGGAGTTACATGTCCTGCAGAGCCTCCACCGGTCATAATAATTTTCTTCAACTGTTAATACCTCCCCAAAGTAATAGACACTCATAATAATAATACTACAACAACAAAAAATTTTCAAAAAAAGCTTCCATAATAATGTAAATACTTCTATTAATCTACTTCATTTTGTAACAAGACCAAAAATATATAGTTTCTTACATTTATGGCGTGAAAACACTAAAATAATTTATACATAAATGGATATTATAATAATGACAGAATATAAAAACATAATTACAAAAAATAAAATGATAGGAGGTAGTTAAAATGGCAAACAAAAAATTAGTTCCAGAAGCAAAAGAAGGTTTAAATAAGTTTAAGATGGAGGCTGCCAAACAAGTGGGTGTTCCTTTAAAGGAAGGCTACAATGGAGACTTGACTTCTAGACAGAATGGTTCAGTTGGCGGACAAATGGTTAAACAAATGGTAGAGCAGTACGAAAGAAACTTATAATCTTAAACTAGTATAAAGTCAGGGTAGGCTGCACAGGCAGCTTGCCCTGACTTTTCTTTTTATCTAAAATTAGTTATTATCAATTGGACATTTCTATTGCCCATATATTCATTTATATCCAAATTAAATACCAGATCTAATACTACATTATTATTTTTACCTTGAAAAAGCTTAACAACCTCTTCTTCTCCAAATTTATCCATAGAAATTTTCTTGAAATTATCTATATCACCAAAATAAACTCCGTTAATATACCTTCCATCTTTTGTCTTAAGGGTTAATCTAAGAACATTTTGATTTGAACCAAGTATTGATGCCCTATAAATATTAACATTCCTTTCAGCAAATACAGGTTTAGCGTTACCTTTCCCAAATGGTTCAAGACACTTAAGTTCTGAGGCTAGATTAAGTGTTATCTTATCCATTGGCAGCTGCATGTCGATACTAACTTTAGGTACTAAGTCTTCTTTGGACAACTTTGAATTGCGGTTTAATTTAAGCCTTAATAAATTTATTTTATCTTCCTCTAGAGACATTCCCGCAGCCATAGGATGTCCACCAAATTTGCCCAAAAGTTCCTTGCACTTTGTAAGTTCTTCAAACATGTTGTATCCTTCAATGCTTCTTCCTGAGCCTTTAGCCCCATGCTTTGCAGAGGTTAGAAGTATAACAGGTCTAAAATATTTTTCTTTCAATCTTCCCGCAATAATCCCAGCTATACTCTCGTGAATATCCGGATTAAAAACCACTAATACGCTATCATTTCTTATATTTGATGCTTCAATTTGGTTGACAGCTTGAATAACACCATTTTGTGTCATATCTTTTCGTTCCTTATTAAGTTCAAAAAGTTCTCGAGCTAATTTATCCGCAGCTTCTGCATCCTGACATAAAAGAAGCTCCACTCCCTTTTTTGCTAAATCTAGTCTTCCTGAAGCATTTATGCAGGGTCCAATCACAAAACCTAATGTATAGGTTGTGATATTTTTGTCTTCGATGCCTGTAATTCTAATCAATCTGCTAAGTCCAATATTATTTGTATTTTCTATTTCTTTAATACCGTTCTTAACAATTATTCTATTTTCTCCAACCAAGTCCACAACATCACAAACTGTAGCTATTGCTAATATGTGAATATATTTATTTGCATTATTTGTGTTTATTCCCATTTCATTAAAAAGCGACTGGACAAACTTAAAAGCTACTCCGGCCCCACAAAGTTCCTTGAAAGGGTAAGGGCAGTCCTCTTGCTTTGGGTTTATAACAACATCTGCCTGTAGTTTATCAAAATCTACAGGTATATCATGGTGATCTGTAATTATAACATCTATGCCATTTTCTTTCGCGTACCTTATTGCATCTATGGCTGAAATACCATTATCACAGGTTATTATTATATTTACCCCTGCATTTATAGCTTTATCTATAATTGATTTATTTATGCCATACCCATCATTAATTCTATGCGGAATTTCAAAAATCACATCTGCTCCGCATTCCCTAAGAGAAGTGAATAAAATATATGTACTTATGACTCCATCTACATCATAATCTCCAACTATCATAATTCTTGATTTTTCTTTAACAGCTTTTTTTATTATATTTACACCCTTTTCCATACCCTTCATAAGCTTTGGATTATGCATGTATTTTAATTCCGGATCTATGAATTTTTTGCCATCAATAACATTAGTTATCCCCCTGTTCACTAATATCTTTGCCATTATTTCACTTATATTTAATTCATTTATTAACTTTTCAGTATTAAACTTTATGTTTTTCAACATCCATTTTTCCATTGTAATATCCTCCATACCCTGTATAACAAAATAATTATATCACATATAGATATATAATTATGATATAATACATATATATCTTTTATGAAAGGCAGATGATGTTATTATGGTAAAAGAAGATTTGAGAGATTTATTAAAATCATACAGTCTACAGGAACTGGATAACATTGAGACAGATCAAGAAAAAGAACTTCCTCAACCTGCAGTTCAAAAAACCTGTCACGAATCATCATTATTAATTGATTTGTGTCCTGTAGAAGAATTCGATGACATTCAATCAAGCTTTCTTGATACACTAAAACACAGAAAAAGCAGAAGGCAGTATTCAGATGAAAAAATATCCTTTAAAGAACTGTCCTTTTTGTTGTGGAGTACTCAAGGGGTTAAGAAAATAGTAAACAAAGGATATGCCACATTAAGAACTGTACCTTCTGCTGGAGCCAGGCATCCTTTCGAAACATACCTTATTGTAAATAACGTGGAGTGTCTTGAAAAAGGATTGTACAGGTACCTTCCTCTTGAACATAAGCTTGTATTTGAAGGTGAACTAAATAATATTCATGAGAAGTTAAATGAGGCTACATTAAATCAGAAATTTGTTGCAAACAGCTCATTAGTTTTTCTATGGACTGCTGTGCCATACAGGAGCGAATGGAGATATGACAATGCAGCTGCAAAAATTATTGCCATTGACGTAGGTCATGTATGTGAAAATTTATATCTTGCATGTGAGGCAGTAAATGCAGGGACTTGTGCTATAGCTGCATACGATCAGGATAAAATGGACACAATTTTAGGTGTGGATGGTAAAGATGAATTTACTATATACTTGGCAGCCATTGGAAAACAAAAGTGATAAAATTAGTTGATATTATATAATATTTTGGGTTAAACAATTTATCTTATACCGAGATTGGCTCACAGGGCCAATCTTTTGCTTTATTAAGGCAGAAAAAATGATAAACATTTTACTCTTATGTCGCCATAAGATAATTTAATTCTTCCTATAAGAAATCATTATGTATATAAGTCTATCTATAGAAAATACTAATAATGAAATTTAATTTAGGAGGTTTTTATATGCAAGTAGGAGTGAGAAATAAACTAACCGGTACAGTTGATGAAATTAAATCTGATACTGTAATGGCACAAATTAAAATGAGTGTTGATGGATGAGGCAATGCTCCTGTCGTTACGTCTGTAATGACCAAAGAAAGTTTAGAAGATGCGGGATTTAAAAAAGGAGATAAAGTAGAAGCTTTAATTAAAGCTATAAATGTAGTTTTTGTAAAAGGACAATAATAAAAAAAGTGATGCTTAATAAAGTATCACTTTTTTAGATTAACTAATAAATTTACTCTTCCATTAAACTATCAAATCCTATTCCCTTACCCCATACTGAAATCACTGGCAAAACATATACAAAAGCATCTGGGTCGACCTGCGCAATATATCTTTTTATCAGCATAGATTCTCTGGGCGAGCAGATTGTAAGAATCTTTAATCTTTCCATATTCATAAAGCCGCCTTTTACCACATAGCTGGTAACTCCCCTCTTCATACTATGGAGTATAAATTGGGTTATATCCTCATGTTTACTGCTTATTATTTCAATTTTCACCTTTTTTGAACCAAAACCAAAAAGTACTGCATCTATTACTATTACAACTATAATTTGAGAAATAATTGCATATAGCGCTATTTTTAAATTATATACAATAGCAGAAGATGCTATAATAGTTCCATCAATACAAAGTAAAATTTCACTTAAACTTACAAAGGTAAAAATCTTATGATGAAGAATCTTAGCAACAGTATCGGTACCACCCATTGAATAACCTCTCTTTAAAATAAGCCCTGAGCCAATTCCACAGATAATTCCAAAATAAATTGATGCCAACATCAAATCATCTTTTATAATACATAAGTTTAAATTTTCAAAAATAATTAATACAAAGGGAAATACAATTGATAAGGTTATTATTTTTATGCCTTCTCTTTTCCCCATAGATATCCACGCAGTTATTAGTACTATGATGGAAAATAAATAATAAATATATGTATACTTTATATTTATCAGTTTTTCCAATATTATTGATATTCCGGTTAGTCCTCCAGTTATTAATCCATTTGGCTTTAAAATAGAGGTTATTGCAAACGCAACTAATATGGAACCTATAGTTACAAACAAACAATCAAATGCAGCCTTGTTTAAATTACTCTTTTTCACGCACTCACCTTCTTTTTCTTTCATTATATATTGTTTAGATTAATTCTATGTTAAGTTTAAGCAAAAAAGAATATCTTAAATTGTATGGCTGCTACACTTCAATAATTATTCCTTTTGGGTTATTCCTTATTCCTTATGTATTTCAAACTTATACTAGGATTGCTGGTTCTTGTTGATCTTATCTCAAAATGCTTTAAAGAAGCTACAAAAGGTGTAAGCTTCGTATAACCATAGTTTCTAGTGTCAAAATCTGGATAGCGTTTATTAAGTGTGCTTCCCAACTCGCCTAAAAATGCCCAGCCATCTTCATCTGAAATCTCAGTAATAATAGTTTTAATAGCTTCTATTAACTTGTTGGTGCTTGTCATGCCTACTTTTGGTTCTTCTTGTCTTTGCGCTTCTTTAATACTTGTGGTTTCCGCAGGTTTTGACACCATTGATGCTAATACTTCAAGATATTTAAACTTCTCACAAGCTGATATGAATGGTGTAGGTGTTTTCTTTTCCCCCATTCCTATCACATACATACCAGCTTCTCTTAGACGAGCTGCCAGCTTGGTGAAATCACTATCACTAGATACAATGCAAAAACCATCTACATTATTTGAATAGAGTATGTCCATAGCATCAATTATTAATGCTGCATCGGTTGCATTTTTGCCTGTTGTATAGCTATATTGTTGAATTGGACTTATAGAATAATTAAGTAATACATTCTTCCATGGGGCAAGTTGGGGTTTAGTCCAATCACCATAAATTCTTTTATATGTTGGCGTACCATGATTAGAGATTTCGTCAAATATGTACTTTATATATTTGTCAGATACATTGTCAGCATCAATCAAAACAGCAATTTTCATATCCTTTTCCATTTATTTATCTCCTTCACACCTAAGTATAATTCAAACTATTTTAATTTATTTTCAATTTCTTTACCCTTATAAAAAATTATCATTACATTTTTTATAAACTCTCTCTCTTCATTTGACATTTTATAAATTGATGGTTTTCTATCATCAGGAATAGAATTGAAATTTTCCCAGGATTTTTTCATTCCTTCTCGTATTGCAGAATCCCCTTGAATATATACATTATTTATATCATATAATAATTGTCCCATTACTTGGGATTCTTTACTTTCTGGGTTTGCTTCTTGTTTGACTAATTTTTTAAGTTCAGTACGAAAAAAATTATATCTCTCATTAAAACTCCTCTGATTTTCTTCACTCCATCCTCTCTCTGCTAATTTCTGTAATGCCTCTTTACTATACGACTTTTTTGCCAAATCTCTCATGTATTCACGCTGTTCAGTTGTTAAGTATTTGTTCATCCAAGTTGGTTTTAGTTCCATTTGCATTGCTTGAATCGCTTTTTCAATTGATTTATAGTCATACTGATTCGTTTGCAAATTCAGTAATACTATAGATTTTTTGATTCAAGTCATTCCCCCCTCTCTAATATTAATTATAAAGGTTGACGTTGTGTTAATCCCAATTAATAAATAGCATCATATTTCCTTAATAAATTAAAATATACTTTAAATTTATTAATTTTCTATTTATATCTCAATAATGCTCTTAAATATGAACCAAATACATTATATTTAGTTTACTACACATCAATAATTATTCCTGTTTTTAAATCACTTAAATTGGTCATCTTCTTACTTAAATAGCTATAAGTTTGTTCACCAGTACAATGGCAAGTATAATACTTTTTTACGTTATTACTGCTTAGAATGCTTGAAAGTTCATCTAAAAATTCTTTAGACTTTGAATTATTAACTTTCATTCCCATCAAATGAAATCCACCAATTACCGTATTTAAATCACTATTTAAATCACTATCTATATCTATAATATCTTTTGCTCGCTCAATTACATTAATAATACCTTTGTGTGCACATCCGCAAAATAGACTATATTTGTGATTTTCATTAACCAATAGGTTTATTTCATGTTCAAAATCATCTTTTTTGGCCAAACCTCCACTATATTTTAACAAATTATCATTACCTTTAGGCACCAGTTTATTACCTTTAACATTACCAAATAAAATCAATTCATCGTCTATTTTCAACATTCTATCTACAAATACAAGCCTTTGATTATTTATTAGTTTTTTCTTCAAGCCTATATCATATTTGAAAATCCAAAACAATTTTATCAAGTGATTGTCAAACGCACCCTTCCCAATATAAATCCTTGCTTTACTATTGAGTTTTAAAAATTCTTCTAGTCCTCCACCATGATCATAGTGTCCATGTGATATAACTGCTGTGTCAATATCTTCTAAGTTCACCCCTAACTTACGAGCATTATAGGCAAATGACTCATCTGTTCCAGTGTCGAACAATATTTTATGATTAGCCGTTTCGATATACAAGGATAAACCGTGCTTGCTTTTATAATCTTTTGAGATAGTCCTATTTTCAAACAATGTAATAACTTTCATAAATTTTTCCTTTCAAAATCGTCATTTTCAGCCTCTTTACTACTATCATAAGTATAAAACATGAAATATAATGTACTTACTAAATCTCGTCAAATCTTCTATATTTGAATTGCTATTATTATAATCCATGGTAAAACCATTTCGTGGGCAACAAGAATGTCCAGGGTATTGTAATAATAGCAATTGTAACTGCCACTTTTAATCTCAACATTCTTTCTTCAATCAGATTTTTGAAAGTAAATATATTATTAAATATAAAAATAAAAGTAGCTGATACCAGCATGGCAAATATTATTACTATAACTGCCACAGGATTGCCAAATGGATCAAAGTTTATTCCAGTAATCAATTCATTAGGCAGCCCCAAAGGATTTGCCAAAGCCCCTAATACAAATAGTATTGCAGCACCTATAATGTCGGCTACAAATCCAAATATCCATACTTTTAATATGCTTTTCTTATAAAATGTTTTTAGATTCTTTTGTTTATTAGCTAGCTTGAACACAAAAAAGCAAGCTAATATTACAAATGAATCAATGATAAAGTTACCCATAAGCGTTATAAATATAACTGGTGGAAAAAACATTAAAAACCAAATCGGAAAAATTATATTGTATAATTTTATTTGTCTCATATTTATTTGCTCCTTTAATTATTTTGCACTTTAAACTTAAGATATAATTAGACTCTCTTGTGTGCCTTGGTGATTGCATAATTATCAACCTATATATAGATTATAAACCATAAATTTACACTTTGCTATATAAAAAAAGCTTTCCAGCCAAATCAATAATTACATAGTTATGCTTGCAATTAACAAAATACAATATTGAATTTATGTTATAATTAGTTTACAGCTTTAATTAAGAATTGTTACATGATTTAATTTCAGTATATAAAATTGATAATACAAAGGAGTTTGATTAAATTATGATAGATATTGCGATTTGCAAGGAATTAAAGGAAGTTTGTCCTGAAATGACACTAGGCTGCATACAAGCACATGTGAATGTAGAAAATAGTGATGCTGGTTTATTGGCAGAAATTAACATCTATTGTGCTGTGCTAAATGAAGAAATACATATAGAAGATTTAGCGGCTTTAACCAGGATTAAAGCCGGAAGGGAAGTATATAAAAAATTAGGTAAAGTGCCTAGTAAATATAGATTATCTTCAGAAGCATTAATTAGAAGGGTATTACAGGGAAAGGGCGTTTATAAAATAAATAATATTGTTGACATTAATAACTTAATATCATTGAAATCCAAGTTTCCTGTGGGTTCATATAATATTAAAAATCTTCATTCTCCTGTTACCCTAATTGTAGGTAAAAAAGGCGAACAATATAAAGGTATCGGAAAAGAACTGATAAACATAGAAAATCTTCCAGTATTATCTGATTCAATTAGCAGTTTTGGAAGTCCTACAAGTGATTCAGAAAGAGCCATGATAACTAATGACGCAAGCGAAATATTAATGTGCATATTTTCTTTCAGTGGTAAAACTGAGATTGAAGAATATCTAACTTGCGCCAGGGAACTTTTGGAAAATCATGCAAATGGAAAAGAAATTGAAATTAAAATAATTGAGTAAATGTTTTGGGTAAAGGGGGTTTTAATTGTTTATGGCACTAATCATTAATTTAGAGACACCCCCATTAGAAATTACAGAATCGTAAATCCACATATTATATTGACCCTCTCCAAACATTACTCCTTGCCAGTTCGCAAATAGATACTTCGTATATGCTTTGCTAATCACCTGCTTATAGTTTGAATTGAAGATCAGCGAATAATTCTTAATAAACTCAGCTCTAGTTTTTATTACGGTAGCTTTACCATTAATTTTAACAGTAATAGGATATGTAATATAATCTGCTATCTGTTCTTTATTATTATTTATTATATATCCTTGAATTTTACTTACAAATTTTTCCACGTCTTCGTCGCTTACCGTACCAACAGCTACTGAGTATCTTTTTCCATATTCAACTCCTGGAAGGTTGCTTTTAAGTGATAATGTATACGGATAACTTGTTTTATTATCTGCACTTATCCATGTTCCTTCAATTTTATCAACAGTATTCATTGTTCCTTTAAAGACTCCTGTATTTTTACCCGTCTCATCATATTCATATAATATGAAGTCTTTCGCCCCCGCTTTTCCTTTCAGTTTAATTTCCTTTCCCTGACTTTCATAAAAGTATGAACCAACTATATCTTCTCCTAACGGATAAACGCTCATTTGAATTGACATATTATTACTTATGGTGCCTTGATAATCATAGTACCCTTTTTGAAATGGACTATTAGCAGTATTTATACTATTAAGCAGATTAGAATTCGTATTGCTGCTCGATGAATGATTTCTAGTTATAGCATCACTTGAACACCCTGTTAAAATGAAAACTGCAGTAATGAGAGAAAGTATTATTTTTTTCACTTTTCATTCCTCCGTTCCATGTCTTTTGCCAATGCATGTAGTTTGGTTATTGTTTTCCAGTTTCGCATGGTGCCAGTTACGCCAAGCTTCTGAAGATTGTTTGCAAGCTTGGAATTTCGAATACCATGACGCAATAAAAGAAAGACTTCCCGCCCTTGGATTTGATACTCATCGCTTTCGGTTCTATACGCATTTAAACGTTGGATTCCATCTTGTGCTGGAGATTGTATTAACAGAGAGACATATAAAATTTCCAATTCCGATGAAGATTTTGCTTCAGATACTTCTTTCTCTGAAAACGGACAATTTAAGGAAATATATTCCAGCTCTGCTGATGTTCTCAAAACAACATTAACCTCGAACCCGAAAATAGACTTAATCTCATGTTCAATTCGAACACGCAAAAAATCCTCGTCTTCTTCTGATTGGAAAATGACATTGCCGCTTTGAATATATGTCTGCACCTGATTAATACCCATTGATTCGAACATGTGCTTCAAATCAAACATCTTAATCTTATTTTTTCCGCCTACATTAATACCTCGCAACAGAGCTATGTAAATAGCCATCTTGTTAATCTCTCCTTTAAAATTATTATTTATAAGTGAATTCAACCCTTTAATAGAAATTTTACCTATTGTATCAAAGATGACTATCGATGTCAAATTTTATATTAACATAAAGCAATTATATAACAAAACGTCGATTGAAAAATTAAATTCCACTCCTGTACTCCTATGGTGTGGAAGTAACTATTTCAAAAGCAAATGTGGAAGTAACTCTTTCAAAAAGTTATGATGCTTATGGTGGTGCCTCTTTAGGAGGTACATATGAATAAGAATAAACATCTTTTACTATCTGAGAGACTATTGATTGAACAACACTTAAATAACCGAATGTCCTTTAAGGGAATTGGAAAGGAGTTATCTAAGGATCCTACCACGATTGCCAAGGAAATAAAAAACCATATTTACTTTAAAAGATCAGGCGCTTATGGAAGACCCTTTAACGACTGTATAAACCGAAACTCCTGTACTTCAACAAACATATGTGGTAAACAGGGCTGCAGAGATCGGATGTGTAAATTCTGCGCCGCCACCTCATGTACAACGTGCTGCACTGTTTATCAAAAAGAAATCTGTCTTCATCTGAGTAAGACTCCTTACGTTTGTAATGGTTGCAGTATTCGTAGAAATTGTACTCTAGAAAAGCGTCTGTATATAGCATCGGATGCCCAGAAGGAATATGAAGCAATCCGATCGGAATCCCGTCAGGGTATTCAACTTACGCAATCCGATGCTCATAGGCTCGATAACATCATCAGTCCTTTATTAAGAAAAGGGCAGTCACTTCATAACATTTGCATTAATCATAAAGATGAAATCATGTATGATGAACGATCCCTTTATAATTATGTGGATTACGGTATATTTTCAGCAAGAAACATTGATATGCCTCGCAAAGTTCGTATGAGCAGAAGAAAGCCCAAGAAGATCTATAAGGCGGATAAGGCATGCCGTATTGGTCGAACCTACAACGACTTTACTGTTTTTATGCAAAGCCATCCCTGTTTTCCGATTGTTGAAATGGATTCTGTTGAAGGTACAAAAGGTGGGAAGGTTCTTCTTACACTTCACTTTACTATTCCTCAGTTAATGCTGGCATTCATAAGAGATGCAAATACATCACAGTCCGTGATTGATATCATTGATCCACTTTATCTTGAGTTGCGCCCCGATGTTTTTTGTGACCTGTTTAAAGTCCTCCTTGGAGATAATGGCAGTGAATTCTCCAATCCCAGTGCTATTGAATTCGATAAGCAAGGAAATCGAAGGACCAATGTATTTTACTGTGATCCATCTGCTCCATTCCAAAAGGGTGCGGCGGAAAATAATCATTCGTTGCTTCGACGCATTATTCCAAAGGGGAAATCATTGGACATATATACGCAAGATGACATTAATCTCATGATGAATCATATCAATTCCTACGGGCGAAATAACTTGGGCAATAAAACTCCTTATGAAGTCTTTTCTTCTCTATATGGAGAAGCGATATTAAGAAAGATGGGAGTAACCTTCATCCAGCCCGATGAAGTAACGTTACACCCATCCCTTCTTAAAAAATAAAATAAGAACAAGAGGCGCCACCACCTACAACTTCACATGCTAAACACAGGAGCGGAATTAACATTTTCAAAGAAAACAGTTTTATTTCACTCTTCTTCATTATCATGTCAGAAATTAAGATGAAAATGCTCTTGATAGTCTTATTTTATAACAAGATGATATAAAATACATCTATTTTAAATGATTTTTCTTGTTCACACATTTATATATACCTAATCTAATTGGGGTGGGTGGAATTTACTCTTTCAAAGTGGAAGTTACCTTTTCAATTGACCTTATATAACAAAATAATAAATGAACTGTTATTACACTGCTTTATTGTGTAGTAACAGTTCATTTATTATTACATATATCTCTTTCCAGCTATAAACACGAATTATATTTTCAGTTAATTTTTTTCTGTTATAATTTGTATCCATAAGTAAAACTTTGAATCCTGCTTCTGATAGTTGAATTGCATTGTCATAATTATCCTCAATAAAGATGTTACAGTTTAACTCTTTTGCCTTTTCTACTTTATAATGGTTACCTAAAAGAAATACCTCATCATAATATAAGTCATTTTTCTTAAGATAAGAATAGGTTAGCATTGTAAGTGATTCGTCCCTGGCTGTAACAAAATATATATTATTAAGTATACTAAGTTCCTTTATAACTTTTTTTACATCTTCCCTAAGTTGCTGATTTGAATGGATTTTGAATTTGTTTTTTTTATAAAATCTTTCATATTCTGCCCTGCCAATACCCATTACTTTATGGATTTGATATTCTGTAATCTGATCCACGGTAACATTTTTATTAAAATGCTTGTTTATTACATCCAGCCAATAATATGCCTCTATAATGGTTCCGTCGATATCAATACATATATTTAGATTTTTCATATTCTTCGCCTCCCTTCTTTATTTAATTATAAATTGAAGAGATTAATATTAGATTAAGTATAGGTTATTTCCTTGTTACATAATTGTTTCGAACTAATTATTAATATAATAACTTCAAAAAAACTGGCTAGGGCTTTTGATCCAACAACTTTACAATTTTTTATCCTAAACTTAACCTAAACTTGCAAGTCAGAAATATACAATAAAACTACACTGTAATTAAGCGAAGGAGGGATATTATGATAACAAATACACATCTTCTATTTTCTAGACTTATTTTTAAGCATTGTTTAAATGAGTTCGACTTCAAATTATGCAAAGGTATATTTATGTACGGAAATATAAAGCCAGATATTTTCTCTGGACAAACCAATAATTCCCATTCATTAGAAGATAGTTCAGATATTGTGCAGAAATATATAGATAAACTGACTAGCGATAAACTAACTATTCAGCAGTTTTCTTTGACTTTAGGTATGCTTTGCCACTATACATGTGATTTTTTCTGTATATATCATAGTGAAGAATTTAAAAATAAAAATATTTTTAGACATCTTACATATGAAATTCAACTTCATTATAAATTTATGATTTTACTTATTACTGGCAAATTTAAACTTATTAAAAATATAGATTTGCCTCAAAGAGATATTTTGTCAATGATTTTAGAAATGCAAAAAAGATATTTGAAAGAAGAAGAATCTGGTCTAAAGGACTTAACCTATGCCATTTCAACTGCAATTTTGATATCAGAATCAGTATTACGTTTTAGGATCATAAAAGCCCAAAGCAGTAAAGCAAGCAATACTGATATATATAAATTACCAAAGGTTGTAGGAGGAATTTAAAGAGCTCTCTGCAGAAAGCAAAGAACTCTTTTCTATTAACAGTTGAATGCTACTTCATTGGCACTCCATATAGCATCCATTATATTGGAAGCATTTTCAGCGTCGCCAACCATATATATATCTACTATTTTCCCATGGAATTTATCATACAATTCTCTATTAGAGTTAAAGCCAACAGCAATGGCAACTGTATCAGCTTTTACAGATTGTTTCATGAACTTGCTGTCTATGAGTACAGCTCCTTCATCAGTTACTTCCAGTAGTGCATTTCCTGTAATGAATTTTACATTATGCTTATTTAACAAGTCAACAAGCATTATCTTATTCATGTGCGGCACAGGTTTGCCTGAACTCAATATGTTTTCCAGTGCTTCAACAATAGTAACATTCTTACCATCTTGGGCAAGCCATAGCGCTGTTTCGCACCCTACTAATCCTCCGCCTACTATAAGTACATTCTGACCAGCTTCTTTTATTCCGTTCAAAAGTTCCACTGCTGTTGCTACCTTATCCCTATCGATGCCAGGCACATTTAATTTTTTCTCTTTTGATCCTGTTGCAATAATGACAACATCAGGATTTTTTTGTGCTATAAGTTCTTCGGTAACTTTGGTATTTAAAGCAACATTGATTTTTAAATCCTTCATTTCATTTTTATACCAGTCTATAAGTCTTCTGTCATCATATTTGAAATCAGGAACGGAACCTGGAATAATATTCCCGCCTAATTTATCTGAACTTTCATATAGTGCAACATTATGACCTCTTAAATGTGCAACTCGGGCTGCCTCCATTCCAGCAACTCCACCGCCAATAATCACAATATTTCTTGAAACAGCAGCAGGTTTTATTTCATAATATCTTTCTCTTCCTACTGCAGGGTTTACAGCACAGGATAAAGGTTTACCTTCAAACCCTCTGCCCATACATCCTACATGACAGCCTATACATGGACGTATAGTTTCTTCATGATTAGCCAGCACTTTTTTAGGCCAGTATGGGTCAGACAGCAACGCTCTTCCCAGTACAATCATGTCAGCTTGATTGCTTTCAAGTGCTTCTTCTGCCATTTGAGGTATGTCCAATTTTCCAGCAACAATAACAGGTACATTCACTACCTTTTTCAATTGTTCGGTATATTCAAGATATAAGCCATGTTTCTGATAAACTGGCGGATGAGCCCAATACCACGCATCGTAGGTTCCAGTATCTGCATTGAAGGCATCATAGCCTGCAGCTTCCAATATTTTAGCAGCCTCCAGTCCTTCCTTTAAGTCACGTCCTTTTTCTTTGTAGTCTTCCTCTGGAAGCCCTCCCTGTCTCCAGTCTTTTATGCAGCTCTTTATACTATATCTTAAGCATACCGGAAAATCTTGTCCCGCAGCTTTTTTTATTTCCTGGACTATTTCACAAGGCAATGTTAATCTTCCTTTTAAATCTCCTCCATATTTATCAGTTCTTCTGTTAAATATAGACAGTGTAAACTGATCGAGTAAATAGCCTTCATGGACAGCATGTACCTCAACTCCATCATATCCTGCATGCTTTGCTAGTTTTGCAGCTTCTCCAAATTTTTTTACTATCCATTCAACTTCTTTAGTAGTGAGTTCTCTGCAAGTTACTGTTGGATCCCAATAATTAGGAACCGCTGAAGCTGATACAGGTGGCTCGGTTAAAAGTGCCGGTGCTCCACTTCTTCCAAACCCCATGGATAATTGTAAAAATATTTTTGAACCATATGCATGGACTCTTTCAGTAAGTTCTGAGGAAGTCAGTGCAAATTTTGTAGGATTTATTGAAGTACATGGCAGCAGACCTGGAACTATTTTATCAATTTCGTTTTCTACCTTGCATACGCTTGTAATTATAAGACCTGTACCTCCTTTTGCCCTTTCAACATAATAGTCGACTCCTCTTTGAGTAAAACAACCACTTTCATCAACAAGTCCAAAGGCTCCCATAGGGGCCATTGCAATTTTGTTCTTAATTTGCAGTTTACCAATTTTCATAGGCTCGAATAAAACGTTTCTTGACATAAAAATAGTTACCTCCTATAAGTTTATTTAGTATATTTTTTAATTGTATCAACTAAAGTTACTTGAGGGTCAAGAGGAGTTGCTGAATTTTTTTACACAATTTTCCTTGAATTTATAAAAGCCCCTACTTTAATAACAGGAGCTTTTGCAACCATCATAAGATTTTGATAATTATTCTATGGCAAGGCCAATGGTATAGCAATCCCCTTTGGTCTCAATCTCTACTTTTGGGAATAGTGCACTGGTAAATAAATAAGGTGTCTTTCCAATCCACTTTTGTATGAGTGATTCAAGAAGCGGTGCAGTGAGCAGCTGATGCTGATGCTGCATCTCTAACCTATATATAGCAGGACAGTACTCTAAACGATATTGCCCAATCATTTCTTTTGCTTCTTCTGTCATGCTTCTAATTTTCCGAACATACTTAAGCACATTTAGTTGTTTTATTATATCAGCCTCGATATCCTTTTCTTTTTCAGTTAGTACCTTTGCCATATCAATGCTTTCTTGATGGTTAATAAGGTTTGAAACTTCGGCAAGCGAAAAGCCTATCTGGCGATAAGTGCGTACACGTATCAACATATGGATGTCCCATACATCATAGTATCGGACATTGGAATCTTCCTGTTTTTTAGGAGTGACAATCCCGCTATCTTCATAGTAACGAATACCCTCGGTAGTCATTCCAAACAGTTTTGCTATTTCTCCAATTTTATATTTCACCAGAAGTTCACATCCTTTAACAGAATCCTAAAGCAGCTTTAGGATTCTGTTTTAATGATTAGATTCTTACCTTTTGTTACATTTCTACACCTGTTCCCATTTTCCTTCTTATTTGAATTGATTTTTAACTTTAATTACAAAATTTTACATAATATATAATCTTATTTGAAGATAATAAATAATTAATTTGGGTATTCTATATTTATATATCTTCAAAGACAGGGAGGATTTTTATGAGTTGGTATAATGAATGCAAACTGGAAAATGAAAATCATGAGTATTCTGTGGTGATATATTTAAATCCCCAAGCCACTGAATTTTCAAGTGAGTTTTTTTCAAATATTAAGAAAAGCGTCTTAGGATTGGATGAACAAATTAAAAAACTGATTTCCGAAAAATTCCCGGATATTAAAATAAGCTATGCCAAGATAATGCTTGGTACTGTAATGATTGCAACCGTTCCATTTACATCTGCAACAAAAGTAGAAGCAGCAACAGCTGCGCCTGCTGCAACTCAACAGACTGAGGCACAGCCATACTATATAACAAAGCTTTCTACAACTGGAATAGTAACAGCCAGTAAACTCAATGTGAGACAGGGGCCCTCCACCAACTATTCAATAATTCATGTACTATGGAATGGAAATAAAGTGAAAGTTATAGGTGAATCCGGTGATTGGATTGAGATACAGTTGTCCGATGGGAGAATAGGCTGGGTCAGCAGAGCTTATATAAAATTAGCTGCAGTACCTACGTTTAGGCAGCAAAAAATTGATTTATTATTAAATTCTGCATTTAATCTAATTGGTACTCCTTACTTATGGGGGGGGAGCTCCCCTAGCGATGGAGGTCTTGACTGTTCAGGCTTTACTAAATATGTATTTGGTAAAGCTGGTTATAGTTTGAGTAGAATATCCAAAGACCAAGCTTCCCAAGGTACAAATGTGTTGATAAATGACTTACAACCAGGGGATTTAATATTCTTTTCCTTTGATCAAAATGGAGTAATATCTCATGTAGGAATATTTATCGGTGATGGGAGAATGATACATAGCCCTAAAACAGGAGATGCAGTAAAGATTACCGATATCACTACTTCCTATTGGCAAAGTCGTATCATAACTGCAAGAAGGATTATTCAATAAAATGGGAGCCACCTCCTTTGAAGTGACTCCTGTTCTCAAGAAGTCTTAATTTGTAATTAAAAAATTACTGTTAAAAGATAACTATCTAACTCTTTTCAAGTATGCCTATTTTTTCATAATAGTCCTCTCCCCATTCACACATCATTTTAAGAATAGGCATCAAGCTTTCTCCTAAATCTTTTAATGAATATTCAACCTTTGGAGGGACTTGAGGATAAACTTTTCTTTCAATTAAACTATCACTTTCTAACTCTCTTAATTGTTGTGTTAACATTTTTTGTGTTATTTGAGGAAGAAGCTTTTTTAACTCACTAAACCTTTTTGTTCCCTTAGTTCCAAGATGCCATATAATAATAGGTTTCCATTTGCCACCTATTAAATCCATTGCAATCTCGAAGGGACATAAATAATTCTTATCTCTAAAGTTTAAAACACAGCTTTCAGGATTCATTAAATTCTCCTTTTTATAGTATCTTTTTAGATACTATAATACAAAAATGTGCGTACTTGTAACATCAATACTTATTATTTATAATAATAATAACATGCTTAAAGAACTATATCAACAAAACAGGAGTATTAGATTAAAAAAATATTAAAATAAAGCGAGGTAAAAATAATGAAAGTATTGCTTATTAATGGAAGTCCCAAAGCTAAAGGATGTACTTATACTGCCTTATGTGAAGTAGCAAAAGAACTGGAAAATGAAAATATTCAAACAGAAATTTTTCATATTGGTAATAAACCTATTCGTGGTTGTATGGCCTGTAATGGTTGTTCTAGTACTGATGGTAAATGTGTATTTGATGATGATACTGTAAATATTGTTTTAGAAAAGGCTAAAGAAGCTGATGGTTTTATTTTTGGCTCTCCAGTACATTACGCAGGTGCATCTGGCCAGATAACATCCTTTCTAGACAGGGTTTTCTATGCTGGAGGTGGTTTTCAATATAAACCTGGTGCTGCGATTGTAAGCTGTCGCCGTGGCGGTTCAACAGCAGCCTTCGAACAGTTAAATAAATACTTTACTATTTCAAATATGCCTATTGTATCTTCTCAATATTGGAATATGGTTCATGGGAATACTCCTGAAGAAGTAAAACAAGATTTAGAGGGAATGCAAATAATGCGAACATTAGGTAAAAACATGGCTTGGCTTTTAAAATGTATACAAGCCGGCAAGATGGCAGATATTGCATTACCAGAAAAAGAGCCCCAAGTTGTTACCAACTTTATACGTTAATACAAACTCAATATTCAAACAGGAGCCACCTAATATAAGTTGACTCCTGTCTAATTCTATCCTCTTTCAAGTCCGGTAAGTCCAGTCCTTACAATTTCCTTTATGCCAAAAGGCCTTACATAATCAATAAATGCGGTTACTTTATCTTCAAAACCAGTTATCTCCACCATTAAGCTTTTGCTGTCCATATCCACTATACTTCCTCTAAAAACATTTACTGCCTCCTTAATAAGAGATAAGTTACTCGCATTGGCATTTACCTTTACTAAAGCTAGCTCCCTGCATACAGCTTTTGGTGACAATTCCTGAATTTTGATGACATCTACAAGTTTATTCAGCTGCTTGTTTATCTGCTCCAGCATCTGATCATCTCCGGTAATCATAATGGTCATCCTAGATAGATTGGGGTCATCCGTGATTCCAACCGTTAAGCTGTCGATATTGTAGCCTCTCCTGCTGAATAAGCCTGAGACCTTGCTAAGTACTCCTGAATGATTTTCTACTAATACGGATAAAACATATTTATTCACATTAATGACCTCCTCTCTAAAACGTACCTTCTTCAGGATCTATCATACATTCTATTAAGAATGTACTTTGAGATTGCATGGCTTCTTTATATACCTCTTCGAATTCTTTATTTAAAAATACCTTCTTCCCTTTTAATCCATAGGCTTCTGCTATTTTTACAAAATCAGGATTGTTATTTATGGAAACACCACTGTATTTTCCACAGCCATAGGTATTTTTTTGAATTTCTCTTACCATACCTAGTCCTGCATTGTTAAACAATAATATAATTAAATTTATGTTATTTTCAGCAATGGTGCCCAGTTCAAACATGCTCATTTGAAAGCCTCCATCACCCATAACCGCTATTACTCGTCTTTCTGGCGCGGCTATTTTAGCTCCTACTGCTGCAGGAATGGAATATCCCATAGTTCCAAGACCTCCGGAAGTGAAAAAGCTCCTTTCCCCTTTTATACTGAAATTTCGTGCACTCCATATTTGATTCTGTCCCACATCCGCTGTCAATATGGCATCCTGCTCTGCTATTTCAGCAAGTAAGTTAAGTATAACTTTAGGGCTTGCCCTGCCTTCCACTTTACTTGGAACATTAGCTTTCTCTTTCATATTTTTAATTTCATAGACCCAATCTTCAGCCGCCGCCGCTTCTACTTCTTTTATTAATTCCTGAAGAATATTTTTCAGATCTCCTACTACTGGAATGGTAGGTCCTAAGTTTTTGCCTATTTCAGCGGGGTCAATATCAATATGAATAATTTCAGCATTCTTAGCAAAATGAGACCCTGCAGTAGCTCTATCTGCAATTCTTGTGCCTAAAAGTATCAACATATCTGCTTTAGATACAGCTTTATTTGCATAATTGAATCCATGTGAACCTATGAGTCCAACATAGCATTCATTATCTTGATTTATGCCGTCTTTACCCATCAAGGTATGTACTACAGGTATTTTGCATTTTTTTATAAATTCTTCAAGTTCATTTTTGGCGCCGCTGGATATTACTCCGCCACCTACGCATATAAGAGGTCTTTTGCTTCTTTTAACCATATCTATAGCTTTTTTTATTTGACCTTTATGCCCGTTCACGGTGGGTTTGTAGCCTCTTATGCTTATATCTTTAGGGTAGGAAAATTCGATTTCCCCCCTCTGAATGTTTACTGGTATATCTATAAGCACCGGTCCCGGTCTTCCGGTTCTTGCAATGAAAAAAGCTTCCTTGAATACCCTAGGTATGTCCCTAGCATCTTCTACCAGATAGTTGTGTTTTGTAAAAGAATCGGTGGCTCCCTTTATATCTGCCTCCTGAAAAACATCTTTTCCGATTAAATTAGAGCTTACCTGGCCAGTGATTATAACTAACGGAATGGAATCCATATAGGCTGTAGCTATTGCAGTAATAAGGTTAGTAGCACCTGGACCTGAAGTTGCAATACAGACTCCCACTGTTCTCAAAGCTCTTGCATAGCCGCTTGCACTGTGGCCTGCCGCCTGTTCATGCCTGACCAAAATATGCTTAACATTAGATTTCCTTAGAGCTTCATACAGTGGGACCACTGTAGCCCCAGGATATCCAAATACAACTTTTACATTTTCCTCTTTTAAACATTCTATAATAGCTTCGGAAACTTCCATTACCGCTACCTCCTGTTATTACTTGTTTTTTACCCAAGGCATCATTTTTCTTAATTCTTTTCCCACAACCTCGATCTGTTGGTCTTTTTCCATCCTTCTAACTGAATTAAAGTATGGTCTATTAACCTGGTTTTCTACCAGCCAGTTTCTTGCAAAGGTTCCATCCTGTATTTCATTCAATATAGTCTTCATACCCTTTACGCTTTCCTCAGTTATTACTCTTTTGCCGCTAACATAATCTCCATATTCTGCTGTATCACTTATTGAATATCTCATGTAGCTTAGGCCTCCTTCATTCATCAGGTCAACTATAAGCTTCATTTCGTGCATGCACTCAAAATATGCGCTTTCAGGCTGGTAACCTGCATCTACCAAAGTCTTGAAGCCTGCCTTTATTAGCTCCGAAACTCCTCCACACAAAACAGCCTGCTCTCCAAAAAGATCTGTTTCAGTTTCTTCCTTGAAAGTTGTTTCAAGTACTCCTGCTCTTGAGCCGCCTATACCCTTTGCATATGCCAATGAAAAATCTTTTGCTTTGCCGCTATAGTTCTGATGAATTGCTATAAGGCAAGGTACTCCTCTTCCTTCTGTATACTGGCTTCTAACTGTATGTCCTGGTCCTTTAGGTGCTACCATGAATACATCTATATTTGCCGGAGGTTTAATCTGTCCGTAGTGAATGTTGAAGCCGTGGGCAAATATTAATGACTTGCCTTCCGTTAGATTAGGTTCTATGCTTTCCTTGTAAATTGCGGGCTGTTTTTCATCTGGTAAAAGAATCATTATTAAATCAGCTTTTTCAGATGCTTCCTTCACTTCAAAAACTTCAAGTCCTGCAGCTTCTGCGATTGTCCATGATTTACTACCCTTATATAATCCCACACACACATCTGCTCCACTCTCTTTCAGGTTTAGTGCATGAGCATGTCCCTGACTACCATAACCTATAATTGCTATCTTTTTTCCTGTTAGTAGATTAAAATCTGCATCCTTATCGTAATACATTTTTGCCATTGTAATTCCTCCTTGAAATTTTATATTTAATAAATATTAAAATTTTCACTGGCCAGATGAAAATAATACACATTTTTAGGAATAAAAAAACAGACCTTTCCCTCTTTGGGGCGAAAAGTCTGACGCGGTACCACCCAATTTTATAACTTAATTCTTATAACGGTATTTAACCGGCTCAGCTTACTAAATTCAGCCTGCAGCTTAAGGGTGAGTTTCGACATTTGTATTTATGGGCTTTCACCTGCTCCCACTCTCTTTTAAAATACTGAATATATCTACTTAATCCTGTCATAGCTTTGCATTTATATTTAATTTTGGGTAATAAAAAACAGACCTTTCCCCTGGGGCGAAAAGTCTGTTCGCGGTACCACCCAATTTTTTTGCTTAATTTAAATAACGGCTTTTATACCGGCTCAGCTTACTAAATTCAGCCTGCAACTTAAGGGTGAGTTTCAATATGTATATTTATGGGTTTTCACCTTTTCCCAATCTCTTTGAAATATTTAACACATTTACTTATCCCTGTCATGATTTTTTGTAATATTGTTTATTAATTTATCATGTCTTAATGGTTATGTCAAGCATTTTTTAATTATTATAGTCAATATGCGAAATATAAAAACAACCTAAGTGGTATAAATTGTCTTTAAAAATCACAAGACTATCTATATCCTAAAATTTTTTTCTCAATAACACTTTGTTTATAAATATCTCTACTAAATATGGATCAAATTGAATTCCTGCATTCTTTTTAAGTTCTTTTACAGCCTCATCATAAGATAAAACCCTTCTATAAGTTCTTTCACTTGTCATAGCATCAAAAGCATCTGCTATAGTGATAATCCTTGACTGTATGGATATTTCTTCTCTTTTTAAACCTTTAGGATATCCTTCTCCATTCCATTTTTCATGATGAGCCAGCACATATTCTGACATCTCCGCCATCTCATTTACTGTACTAAGTATTCTATATCCTACTTCAGGGTGTCTTTTAATTTGTTCCCACTCATCTAAATCTAGCTTGCCATCCTTGTTAAGTATGTGCTCTTCAATTGCAATTTTCCCAATATCATGAAATAATCCGACTGTTTTGAGCTCTTCTACCTCTCTATCAGTTAAGTTTAGTGCCATGCCCAATTCTTTGCATAAAACTGAAACTCTGCGTGAGTGGGCTTCTTCCCTCTTATTTTTTTCATGAAGGGTTTTTATTATAACGTCTATTGTTCTTCCTCTCATGCCTGGACTTTCATAAAGTTTTTGTTTATACATATAATCTTCTGCTCTTTTAAAAATTTCCCAAATATTTTCCGATTCATCATTTTTAGATTCCCATCCAAAGGAAGCTGAAATGCATATAGACCCTACTTTTCACTTGCACCGATTTCTTTAATACGCTTAATAATTCTTTCTGCCTCCATCGATGTTGTCTTAGGTAAAAGAACAACATATTCATCTCCTCCAAATCTTGAAACGATATCATCAATTCTACATGCTTTTGATATTACGGAAGCCACCCTTTTAATAATTTCATCTCCTATTATATGTCCGAATGAATCATTAATAAGCTTTAATCCATTTACATCTGCTACTACAAGTGTTAATGGGTAGTTCCTTGATACATCTAATCGTTTTAATTCCGCTTCAAAGAATCGTCTATTATACAATCCGGTTAATTGATCATGATAACTTAGATATTCTAGCCTAAGCTCCATATGTTTTCTGTCGCTAATATCTCTACAACATGCATGGAAAACCCTTTTCCCATAAAGTGTAATTGATGTCAGCATAATCTCCACAGGAAAAACAGTACCATCAAATTTTTGCAGCCACCATTCAAATTTATGTTTTCCCTTTTTTCCTACAACTTTAGACATTCTGTTAGCTTCATTTTCTGACAACTCCCCATCAGGCTGAAATTTAGGTGATAATTCCCAAGGTGTTTTGCCAAGAAATCCCTCTTTAGAATCGCACCCTAATAATTCCATAGCAGCAGAATTACAATCAATAATTCTATTCTTTCTGAACAAAAGTATTGTGTCCGAAGAGCCTTCAAATAGAGTTCTAAAAGTATATTCACTTTTCTTTAATACTTCATTTAATTCCAAAATCTCTTGTTTGAATTTTTTTTGTTCAGTAATATCTCTGAAAATAAAAAGTACTTCATTTTCTCCGCAGGCAACTGCTCTAATCTCACAATATTTTTCTGTAAAATCATTATTATACTTATATTCATATTCTTTTACTTCTTTACTATCTAGAATAATTTTAATATTTGTATTAAAAAATTCAAAAATCCAAGAAGGCTTTATGTCTCTAACATTTATATTAACTAGATTCTTATTATCATTTAGCTTTAAGTCTATCCCGCTATTGTAGTCAATAATTGTTCCTTTATTATCTAAAAGCATCAGCATATCAGGGAGTGCTTCTAATATAGCTTTATTTTTAGATTCACTGTATTCTAATTCTACAAGCCTTCGTTGAAGCTCAGGGTAATAATTTTTTTTAATAGAGTTTTCCCCTAAACCTACTATCTTATTTCTTAATTCATTATAATCCTGCTCATAATCATAATACTCTCTCATATATTACCTCCATTTCCCCAATTTTAGGTACTCTTGGATTCGTTACCATGCAGCAGTCTTTTAATGCATTTAGTTCAAGTAAGGATATTTGATTCTTTGATATTCCAAAGCTCTTAAAGTCTTTTCTAATTTTTAACTTGTAATTTAATTCATCTATCTTTTCAATTATTAATTCTTTCATAGATGCTTGACTTGACTTTGAAACACCTATTCCCATTGCATGGCCTACATCTTCATATCTCCCTTCTGCATAATGATAATTATAATCTATTATATGTCGCAGTAAAACTGCATTACACTCTCCATGAGGCAAATCAATCAGGCCTCCAAGACTATGAGCCATAGCATGAACAGCTCCAAGGCTTGCATTTGAGAAAGCAAGTCCCGCATGAAGACTGCCAAGCATTAATTTAGTCAATAACTTCATGTCTCCCTTATTTGACAAGGCTTGTACTAAATATTTTGAAATAAGCCTTATTGCCTCTAAAGCATGAACGTCAGAAATAGCGGATTGAGCAGTAGATATATAAGCTTCTATACCATGGGTTAAAGCATCCATTGCAGTACATGCGATTAGATAATCTGGAAGAGTCGTTAATAAAATAGGATCTATCAAAGCTACATCAGGCACCAATGTCTTACTTACTAAAGCCATTTTAACTTTTCTAGCAGTATCAAGAATTATAGCAAATTGAGACACATCTGCAGAGCTTCCTGATGTGGTAGGGATACAAATAATGGGCGGGCCAGGGAATTCCACCATATCTATTCCTTGAAAAGATTTTATGCTTTTATTGTTTGTATGTACTATTCCTATACCTTTAGCGCAATCTATTACACTTCCGCCTCCAATTGCTATAATAAAATTGCATCTTTCTTCCCTAAAGAGACTTGCACCATCCATAACTTCAAAATCTCTTGGATTTGGATGAACTTTACTATATACAACGCTATTAATATTTACACTTTTTAATTCATCTATAATATCATCAATCCATCCGGCTTTAATAATTTCACTGCTAGTAACTATAAGAACTTTTGCGGCACCCAAATTTTTTGCGTAATTTCCTGCCATAATTCTGGCATTTACACCAAAAACAAATTCAGGTACCACAAATTTTTTTAATTCAAATTCGTTATACATTTATATTTCCCCCTCTAGTGAGTGATAGTTCCCCTTCAAATATAAATCTATTAAAATCATTTTAATGATTTTGTCTAAAAAAGTATAATAATATATTCGATAGAATATGAAATAAGTTTATAGACTTAATATTTCTATTTTATTATACATCATTATTTGGTATTGAGTGTTTCTTTAAATTTCTGTTGTGATTTTTCCCTTCCTCAATAATTGACGTCTCCCCTCTGGATTTTATTTTTCTGGCTATTTTGTTGTCTGGTTGACTATCTTTGGCCATGTATATCACTCCCAGCTTCTTTCAATTTTTTTGTTTCCGGATTTAAATTTCCCCGAAATCTCAGGTACTGGTTTAATTTCGGCTTTCTCAAATTTCATTTTTTTATTGCTTTCTGTACCATGGGGATCACTTGAATCTGGTCTTCTCATGCCTGCTTTTGCCATTATCATTACCTCTCTTCACTAAATATCATACAAATATTATTTGCATAATAAAAAGCCTTATACATTAAATTAAATGCATAAGACTTGAGTTTAAGTTTCTGATATTTTAATAATTTAAAGGATATTTTTTACACAATTTGGATACTTCTTCTTTTACTTCATCTAAATTTCCATCTTTATTTTCAATAGTTTCATTTATTAGATAGGCAATTTTTTTCATTTCTTCTTCTTTAAAGCCTCTTGTTGTAGCTGCAGGAGTTCCTACTCTTATTCCACTTGTAATATATGGGCTTTGTGTTTCATAAGGTATTGTATTTTTGTTTACAGTTATTCCAACACTATCTAATAACTTTTCTGCATCTTTTCCGGTAATTCCCTTACTAGTTAAATCAATTAACATTAAATGATTATCTGTTCCACCAGATACTATTCTAAATCCATAATTTATTAATTCTTCTGCAAGAACTTTTGCGTTAACTACAACCTGATTTATGTATTCTTTATATCCATCTTGAAGAGCTTCCTCAAAACAGACTGCTTTTGCAGCAATTATATGCATTAAAGGTCCGCCCTGAATTCCAGGGAATATTGCCTTATCGATTTGTGCTGCATATTGTTCTTTGCATAAAATTGCCCCACCTCTAGGACCTCTTAAAGTCTTATGCGTAGTTGTGGTTACAAAATCTGCATAAGGTACAGGTGATGGATGTGCCCCAACTGCCACAAGTCCTGCAATATGAGCCATGTCCACCATTAAATATGCTCCTACCTCATCACATATTTTTCTTAATTTCTCAAAATCAATTATCCTTGGGTAAGCACTTGCCCCTGCCACAATAAGCTTAGGTTTCACACTTAAAGCGATCTCTCTTACTTCATCATAATTTATTGTTTCTGTCTCTTTGTCAACTCCATAAGATGAAAATTTATATAATTTACCAGAAAAATTTACTGGGCTTCCATGAGTTAAATGTCCACCATGGCTTAAATCCATTCCTAAAACAGTATCTCCTGCAGTAAGTATTGCATTATATACTGCCATATTAGCCTGAGAGCCTGAGTGAGGCTGAACATTAACATGATCTGCCCCAAAAATCTTTTTAAGTCTGTCCCTAGCTATATTCTCCACGACATCTACGAATTCACATCCTCCATAATATCTCTTTGCAGGATAGCCTTCTGCATATTTATTAGTTAAAGTGGATCCCATGGCCTCCATAACTGCTTTACTGGTGAAATTCTCAGATGCTATCAATTCTATTGTTGTTTCTTGCCTATTCATTTCTTTTTTTATGGCCTCAAATATTTGGGGGTCATTTTTCTCGATTTCTTGTAAATTCATTTTCTACCACTCCTTATTATAATTAAAAACTTTTTCCTATTATAATACAAATTAACAAAAACATCAACGTAAAAAAAGTAATGCACAAAGGCATTACTTTTTTTAATTAAATATTTCACCTTTTTTATCTCTAGTCATAAGTTCAAATACAGCATACTTAGGGTCCTTTTTCTCAAACAATACTTTATATAATGCATCTGTAATAGGCATTTGTACTTGAAGTTCTTCCTTCAATTCATAAAACGCCTTGCAGGCTTTTATTCCTTCAACCACCATTCCTACTTCTTTAATTGCTTCTTCGGCAGTAGCTCCTTTTCCTATCAAAATTCCAGCTCTTCTGTTTCGGCTGTGCATACTGGTACAGGTTACTATTAAATCTCCCATTCCAGTCAAACCTGAAAATGTCTCACTTTTTCCTCCGAGTTTTGTTCCAATTCTGATAATTTCAGTCATCCCCCTAGTCATAAGAGCAGCTTTTGTATTATCTCCAAAACCTATTCCATCTGATATGCCTGCTGCTAGGGCAATAATATTTTTTACTGCACCTCCAATTTCCACTCCGACAATATCATCATTTGTGTAAACCCTGAACTTATTAGTCATAAATAAATCTTGAACCTCTTTAGCATATTCCATATTCTCTGAAGTAACTACTACAGTAGTTGGTATATCTTGTGCAACTTCTTCAGCATGGCTTGGGCCTGAAAGTATGACAACTGGGTTATTAGGAAGTTCCTCTTTTATTACTTGAGACAGCCTATTTTTGCTATTTTCTTCTATTCCCTTTGCTATACTTATTATTACCTGTTCTTGACTTACAATATTTTTTATTTTTCTGCATACATCTCTAATGACATGTGATGGAACGGCAAGCACAATGTAATTACTATCAGAAACTGCATTCTCTATTTTTGTTGTAGCTTTTACTCCTGAAGGAATTACAACTCCGCCAATATACTTGATGTTTTCTTTCCTTATGTTTATGTCTTCAACAACAGAAGATTCTCTGTCCCATACATTTACATTTAGACCTTTTTTAGCAAGCATCACTGCCAGTGCAGTACCAAAACTACCTCCACCTAAAAAAGCTATATCTGGCTTCATCTTTTTTCCTTCCTTTCTCTAAATTCTAATTTTATTCCAGTGCCTGAGAAATCAAAGTTTTCTCTTAATTTGTTTTCCAAGTATCTTTCATAAGAAAAGTGCAAACATGCTGGATCATTTACAAAAAATACGAAGGTAGGTGGCTTCGTACCTATTTGTGTTACATAGTATACTTTAAGCCTCTTTAACCCTATCACAGGAGGTTCTTTCATCATAAGCGCATTGCTTATTACTTCATTTAATACACCGGTTTTTATTCTCTTCGAATAATTTTCATAACATTTTTTAACTATTTCTAATACTTTTGGAATTCTTTGACCTGTTTTGGCAGATATAAATAAATATTCAGCATACTGCATAAAGGATAATGAAACTTTTAATTTTGCTTTATACATATCCATAGTTTTTGTTTCTTTTTCTATTAAATCCCACTTGTTAACAATTACAAGTATTGCTTTATTCATTTCATGAGCATATCCTATTATTTTCTCATCCTGATCGCTTATACCCTCAGTAGCATCTATCATTAATATACACACATCTGCTCTTTCAATAGCTGCATATGTTCTAATAACACTATATCTCTCTATCTCTTCTTTTACTTTACTTTTTCTTCTAAGTCCTGCTGTGTCAATTAATGTAAATTTACCTGAATCTGTTTCTAAGTAACTGTCTATAGCATCTCTGGTAGTTCCTGGTATTTCGCTTACTATTACTCTTTCTTCTCCAAGTAATTTATTTATTAGAGATGATTTCCCTACATTTGGCTTACCAACAAAGGCAATTTTAATGTATTCCTCTTCGCTTTCTTCTCCATAGCTATCACTAAAATTCTCAACTACTCTGTCTAACATATCTCCTAATGCTAAACCCTGAGCTGCAGATATTGCAATGGGATCTCCTATACCAAGATTATAAAATTCATAAGCTCCAGGTTCATCTTTTAAGTTATCTATCTTATTTACAACCAATACCACAGGCTTTTTGCTTTTTCTTAACATCTGTGCAACTTCTCTGTCTGCTGAAGTTAAACCCTCTTTACCATCTACAATAAATATTATGACATCTGCAGTTTCAATTGCAATTTGAGCCTGCCTTCGCATCTGCGAAATTATTATATCTTCACTTTCAGGTTCTATTCCACCTGTGTCGATTATTGTAAAATTATACCTTAACCATTCTGCCTCTGCGTATACCCTATCCCTTGTAACACCTGGAGTATCTTCTACAATAGATATTCTCTTCCCCGCAAGTTTATTAAAAAGAGTTGATTTCCCAACATTTGGTCTTCCAACAATTGCTACTATCGGTTTCCCCATTATTATACCTCCTTACAATATAAATTGATTACATCAATTAAATCTTCACCTGTGTAATCACAAATAATTATCTTCCTGTTTAACTTATTTTCTAGTTCTTCCACAGTAATATCATCTAAAAATACTCTCTCACCGTAATCACCCAGTTCATATCCTTTCCTGAGCATTGTTTCTGATATTAATATAAATTCACCTAAATCATCATGTTTTAAAGCCTGTTCTAATACATCTCTACCAGTAATAAGTCCTGATACAGTTATAGTTTTTCCAAAAAAATTGTTAATTACTTTAAGCACATCAATTTTAATGTTTTTATTTATCTTTTTTATAAGTTTTGCAGTATTATCTAATTCATTGAAAGCAGATTCTCCGGTTAAAAATGTAAAACTGCCTTTTGAGCTTTTGTTTAATCTGTCAAGAGAGCTTTCTACATTATCTCTAAATGCTCTTATTATGCCAACACCATCTTCTAATTGATGAAATCCATCATAAAATCCAGTGTTTGGCACATCCATCTCTGCCAAAACATAAAATTCATCGGATAGTCTTACAAAATTTTTATTTATTCTTTCCATAAAAATATTCTGCATCTTAGCAGTACTTTGAATTTCCAGTGCAGCTGAATGTTTATTGTACAATTTAAGCTCATATAATCCTTCCCTGAATTCGGTTAAACCTATTGGTACAGCAGCTACATTTTGGATTGATGGATATAATGCAAATAAATCCATACAAGTTTTTTGGAATTCTTCCCCATCATTTATTCCGGGGCAAAGCACTATCTGGCAATTCATTTCAATACCAGCAGCTGCTAATTTATTAAGCCTTTCATAAATATTACCTGCAAATCTATTCCTTAGCATTTTTACCCTTAATTCAGGATTTGTGGTATGTACAGATATATTTATGGGACTGATTTTGTATTTTATTATCCTGTCTATATCTTCATCACTCAGGTTAGTGAGAGTTACAAAATTCCCCTGAAGGAAAGATAACCTTGAGTCATCATCTTTAAAATACAGGGTTTCTCTCATCCCTCTAGGAAGTTGATCTATAAAACAAAATATACAATTATTGCTGCAATATTTCGCTTTATCCATTATTGATTCTTTAAATACAACTCCTAATTTTTCATCATAGTCCTTTTCTACTTCCAGCACCCAAATTTCTCCGCTGCATTTTTCTATTTCAAGCACCACATATTCATCTGCCATTAAAAATTTATAATCCAATACATCTTTAACTTCTTCATTATTTATTCTTATTAATTTATCACCAGGTTCTAATTCAAGTTCCTCTGCTAAACTACCTTTAGTTACCTGTGCAATCTCAGTATACATAATTTCAACTCCTAAATAAAAATGCAACATTATCCATTAAGTTATATTACATTATTAAAGTCAAATAGTCAATAATAATAAAAAACCTCCACATCGGAGGCTTTATACTAATAAATTTATTATATAAATAATCATTCCGGATATTGCAGCACAGGTAGGTATAGTTAAAAACCATGCAGTTACTATATCTTTTGCTACTCCCCATCTTACTGAGGAAAATCTTTTAGAAGCAGCTACACCCATAATTGATGTAGTAACAATATGAGTTGTACTAACCGGTGCATTTAGCATAGTTGCAGTAAAAATCACTGCAGATGCACCCATCTCAGCAGAAAAGCCATTTACTGGTGCAATCTTTGCCATACCAGATCCCATCGTTTTAATAATCTTTTTACCTCCAAAGCTAGTTCCAAGTGCCATGGCAAGTGCACAGGATATTTTCACCCAGTCTGGCACAGCAAATTGAGATATCAATCCACCGCTCACAAGGGCCATGGTAATAATACCCATAGATTTTTGAGCATCATTTCCACCATGGTTAAAAGCTAAAAGCATGGCTGAAAATATTTGCGCTTTTGAAAATATTTTGGTTACGGTGGCTGGTTTTGTTTTTCTAAGTATGTAATAATTAACAGTCATAAATGTAAATCCAACTGCGAATCCTATTAATGGAGATAAAAATAACCATAATATAACTTTCGAAAAAAGTGTACTCCAGCTAACTATGGTAATAGAGCCTTTAAATGCTATTGCGGCACCTACAAGTCCACCAATCAAGGCATGAGATGAACTACTTGGAATTCCATAATACCAAGTAACAATATTCCAAATTATTGCTCCCAATAATGCAGCTATTACAACTTCTTGAGTTACCAAACTAGGATTTACAATACCACTTCCTATAGTTTTTGCAACTTTAACATTAATAAATGCACCAACAAAGTTTAATGTTGCAGACATAAGTACAGCCTGTCTAAGTGTTAATACTCTTGTAGATACAGAACAAGCTATTGCATTTGCACTGTCATGGAATCCATTAATAAAGTCAAATACAAGTGCTGTTACTACAATTAAACTAGTTAAAATAATTGTATAACTAAGCATTTTTCATTACTACCCCTTCAACAGCATTGGCAACGTCCTCACAGGCATCCATAGCATTTTCCAAGGCTTCATATATTTCTCTCCACTTTATAATATCAAGTACAGGTAAATCGCTTCTAAAGAGATCTTTTATTGCTTGTCTTGAAAGCTTGTCTCCCTCTTCTTCCAATCTATTTACTTCAATAATTTTTTTAGCCATAATTTTGCTGTTTTTCATATTTTTAAGTTCTTCCATTATATATGTAACTTCATCACAACACTGAACAATCAGTTCAGCCAATTCACAGGCCTGCTTGGTAGGTCTATCTACATTTAACATAATAAATCTGCTTGATGTGTATTCGATACAGTCTATTATATCGTCCATTCCTTTAGCAATATTGTAAATATCTTCCCTATCAAAAGGTGTTATAAAAGTTTTATTCAGTTGTTCTAATATTTGGTGTTGAATTTTATCTCCTGCATGTTCAATTTCTTTAATTTCTTTAAGCTTCTCCTCTGAAAAAACTTCGTCTTTCATAAAATCAACCAACCTTCTTGAAGCCTCACAGGCTACACTAGCAGTTGAACGGAATAATTCAAAAAATTTGTCCTCTTTTGGAGTTAAACTAAACATCATACCCCTCCTGTATTTTAGCAGTACTTTTTCGACCGTTTAAAGTATAACACAATTTAAAATAAAATGGAACAGCAAACTTAACATTCTTAACATAAACATAACATAAATGAAAGGTAAAAAAAAGACCGGAAATCCAGCCTTTCTAATCATTTAAATCCATTTGTTCTCCCGTAACAAGGTATACGGTCCATTCACATATGTTTGTAACATGGTCTGCAACTCTCTCTAAATTTTTGCTTACAAACAAAAATTGAGTACCTTGTGTAACAGTAGCTTTATCATTTGACATAATTTCTAATAAATCACTAAATATTAATTTATAAAATGCATCAATTTCATCATCCATTTTACACACTTCATATGCAGTGTCAATATTACCTTCAATAAACCCATCTAATGCTTTTTTTATCATTATCTCTACTAGTGATGCCATTTTAGGTATGTCAATCAATTCTTTTATATAATTTTGATTTTTTAACCTTTTCACGACCTTTGCTATATCCACCGCATGATCTGCCATTCTTTCCAAGTCAGTAACAATTTTGATGCTGGTAAATATTGTCCTTAAATCTATAGCAAGCGGCTGTTCTTTACCTATAAGCCTTATGCATTTATCTTCAATTTCCTTCTCAAGATTATCCACTAAGTCATCATTTTCAATTACATGTAAAGCCAATTCTTCATCCTTATTTACCAATGCTTCAATACATTGGTGTATTTGTTTTTCAACTATACTGCCCATTCTAAGAAGATCATCATGTAAACTTTCAAGAGCAACATCAAAACCTGTTCTAGTCATATAATTCACCTCTATTAATTTCTTTTTAATAGTATAATAATTTTTACATTTTTATGCAACTGTTTATCCAAATCTTCCTGTTATATAATCTTCTGTTCTTTTATCTAAAGGTTTGTAGAAAATATTTTCAGTATTTCCACTCTCTACGATCTCTCCGTTTAAGAAAAATGCAGTATTATCGGATATTCTACCTGCCTGCTGCATATTGTGCGTTACAATTATTACAGTGTATTCTTTTTTTAGCACATCCATAAGTTCTTCAATTTTTAAAGTTGAAATAGGGTCCAGGGCTGAAGTAGGCTCATCCATTAATAAAACATCAGGTTCCACAGAAAGTGTCCTAGCAATACATAATCTTTGCTGCTGTCCACCAGATAAACCTAATGCACTTTTGTTTAATCTGTCCTTAACCTCCTCCCAAAGCACAGAGCCCTTAAGGCTTCTTTCTACAATTTCATCAAGCCTGCTTTTATTCTTTATTCCATGAACTCTTGGACCGTATGCTACATTGTCATATATGGACATAGGAAAAGGATTAGGTTTTTGGAAAACCATTCCTATTTTTTTCCTAAGTTCAATAACGTCATAGTCTGAATAGATATTTTGACCCTCATAGAGTACTTCTCCCGTTATCTTAACATTGTCTATTAAATCATTCATCCTGTTAATTGTTCTTAAAAATGTAGACTTACCACAGCCGGACGGCCCAATTAAAGCTGTTACAGAGTTTTTTTCTATATTTAAATTTATATTCTTAAGTGCCTGAACTTTACCATAAAACAAATCTAAATTTTTAGTTTTTATTATTTCCATAAGTTCCCCCCTATTTTTTACCTGAATATGAGTTGTAAATTTTACTCCCTATTATTCTTGCAGATACATTAAATACTAAAACCATCAATATTAATACTGCAGAAGCCTTGTTTGCAATATCAGAAGCATCTGGTACCATACCCTCAGCATTAAGCTTCCATATATATACTGCTAAAGTTTCAGCAGGTCTCATTAAACTGAAAGGAGATGATTTGTCAATTAAACTTATTGTATCAAAATGTAGTGGAGGAGCACTCATTCCTGCAGTAAATAATAATGCAGCTGCCTCTCCAAAAATCCTTCCGGAAGCAAGTATAATTCCTGTTAAAATCTGAGGCATAGCAGATGGCAGAATAACTCTGCTGATTGTTTGCCAAGGAGTAGCTCCGAGTCCTAGACTAGCTTCTTTTACACTTTCTGCAGCAGAACGGATAGCGTTTTCACTTACACGAGTAAGTGCTGGAAAATTTAACACGGCTATTGCCATTGCTCCTGATAAAATTGTAAAACCCCAATGAGTCATATTTACAAAAACAAGAAGTCCGAATAATCCAACCACTATTGAAGGCAGAGAGGCCAAAGTTTCAATACATAATCTAACAATATTCATTAAGAGGCCTTCTTTTGCATATTCCGCCAAAAAAATTCCAGCTCCCACTCCGAGTGGTATAGTTATTAATAAAGATACTATAAGCATATAAAAGGAGTTGAAAAACATAGGAGCAATTCCGCCTCCTGCTTCTCCCACCTTAGGGTTTCCAAATAAAAAGGAGAAACTAAGGAAATTTCTGCCCTTAAAAAGTATATATATGATCAAGACCAGAAGAAGAAGAACTACAAACCCGGAAATAGCATATAAAATTATTGTCCATATTTTATCCTTTAGTTTAGCATCCATTATTATTCACCTCTTTTTCCAATGGCTCTAATTATCAAAATAAATGTAAATGATATTACAAGTAAAAGTAGTGCAAGAGACCACAAAGCATCATTCCAGGGTGTACCGGACACAGTGTTACCCATATCCATTGTTAAAATACTGGTGAGCGTGGATGTTGGACTTAGTATTCCATTTGCAAATTTAATTGAATTTCCTATAACCATCTGAACCGCCAGTGCCTCACCAAAAGCTCTGGCAAGACCAAGCACAATACCTGTTAGTATTCCACCTTTAGCAGCGGGGACAATTACTCTGCTTATTGTCTGCCACCTGGTTGCGCCAAGACCATAGGATGCTTCTAAATAATTTTTGGGTACAACCTTCACAGCATCTGCAGAGATACTTGCTATTGTAGGAAGTATCATTACACTTAAAACCAGGATTCCAGCAAGCATACTAAATCCAATACCTCCAAAGCCACTTTTTATAAATGGAAGTAAAACACTAAACCCAATCCATCCATATACTACAGAGGGTATTCCCACAAAAAGTTCAAGTGCAGGCTGAAGCATTCTATCACCTAGCTTAGGAGATATATAATGTATAAATATTGCTAGTGCTACACTGATAGGAGCACTTAACACTACAGCTCCTATAGAAACAAGTGTTGAACCTGCAATAAAAATAAGTGCACCAAACTTAGGGGTGTCGCTGTCCGGCTGCCACACAGATGAAAACAGAAATTCTTTAAGTGAAGCCCCGTCATTTATAAAAGTATTCATTCCTTTAGAAAATATAAAAAACATCATACTAAATGTAAGTATAACTATTAGTAAACCACAAATAATTGCGTAAGTCCTGCCTATATATTCATTTTTTAGCTTTATTAATATTTTTTTGTTATTCATAAATCTTTACCTCTAATATTTATTTAAATAGAGTAAGACCGGCTGCAGTTGACAGCCAGCCTTAGGATCAATTACTTTGTTGTAAAATCTCCTGCAGGGATATATCCTAATTGCTCTATTAATGCCTTGTTATCAGCTGAAGTCATATAATCTATAAATGATTTTGCAAGTCCCTTTGCTTCTCCCTTTGTATACATGTGCTCATATGACCAAAATTTGTATGTTCCTGCAACAATATTTGCTTTGTTAGCATCAACATTGCTTATTTGTAATGGTGTAACATTCTGTTTAACTGCATCTGTTAAATATGATAAGGCTAAGTAGCTGATTGAGCCTTTTGTGGAAGCTATTGCTTTTTCAACATTTCCGTTTGAATCCTGCATTGTACCTATTCCGTCATTTTCAGCTGTACCTGCCATAACTGTATCTTTAAAAGTAGCTCTTGTTCCTGAAGATGCTGCTCTATGAATTACTTCAATTTTTAAATCATCTCCGCCTACTTGTTTCCAGTTAGTAACTTTTCCTGTAAATATATCTTGAATTTGAGCTTGTGTAAGTGAAGTAACTTTTACGCCTTTGTTAACAACTACCGCAAATCCAATAGCGCAAACCTTATGATCTACTAATTCTGCAGCCTTTGTTTTGTCAAGCTTTGATTCAGCTGTTATGTCTGAATTTCCGATATCTGCTGTGCCTTCTGATACTAATGTAAGTCCTGTTCCGCTTCCTCCGCCTTGAACATTAATAACTGCTTTTGAGTTCTTTTCTGTAAACTTCTTCCCTGCTTGTTCAGCTAATGGCTGAAGTGCTGTAGAACCAGCTAGTGTTATTGTACCAGAAACCACATTAGAATCTGTTGTAGTTTTGCTGCTACATCCTACAAACGCTCCTGTCACCACTGTAACAGCCAGAGCTGCTATCATTAATCTTAAACCATTCTTTTTCATAATAGTCCTCCTAAAAATAATTTTAAGTATTGATTACATTTTTATAATACAACATCAAAGTTAACCGATTATTATAGTAATGTTAAATAAAATTAACATTACTATATAATATATTGTGCAATTTTTTTATTTTTATTTATAAAAAGGTGAGGCAGTTTCATATGACTACCTCACCCTACAAATTATTATCATATTTTCATTTGAACTTGATTCAAACCTCTAATTTATTTGTTAAATATTTCTGCTGTATGCGCATTTGTCCGCTGAAGTAAATCCTTGACATGCTTTTGAAGTTCACAAACGCTAAATGGCTTTGTCATGTAATCATCAGCACCAATTTTGTAACCGAGCATGCTGTCACTTTCACTACATTTTGCTGAAAGTATAATAACAGGTATATCAAAATTAGTTTCGGAATGCCGGATTTGCCAGCATAACTCTATACCGCTGATTTTAGGAAGCATCAAGTCAAGTATAATAAGATTAGGGTTTTCTTCTGAAATCAGCCTATAGCCACTTTCACCATCATATGATATAAAAACAGTATATCCAATGGATTCTAGATTGTATCTGATTAACTCTGAAATATTTCTATCATCTTCTATTACTACAATTTTTGTATTCATTTTACATGAATTAATACTATTCTGATCAACTTTTTCTATGGTTTTTAAGTTCAATAGAATACACCTCCAAAGTGTGACAGTTTTAAATATTATTGAGTAAACATTCAAAAATATACATGATTCACAACGCATTAGATGAATCTAATGTAAGCTCTGACCTTAAATGTTCTGTTTGAAAACATTGTGAGTTGAAAACATCGAAATCTTAATACATCTTACCGTGTTTAATATAGCTTAAAAATCAAAGATAATTAGCGAAAGCAGTAAGATTATAAAATGTAGACGGTCAAAGAAATTGTTACTTAAATATGGAATAAGTTTACATTAAATCCCTTCAAATTAATAGAATTTCACCAGTTATGAAGTTGCTTTTTGTAACGCTTAATTTTTTATCAGATTCTGTTTCCATAAAGAGAACATGAAAACCATAATCCTGAACAACCTTAAAATCTTTTTTTATTATTGAGCATTTTTTCCCTCTACCATGCTTATACGCTAATTTGACCACCGCTCCTGGTTGAAAGCTTAAAAAGTCATTTGCATTTTTACTGTAGTATCCTTTTTGAGACATATAAATTCCTTCTTTCATATAAAAATTAATATACGTATTACATTTATTAATTCTAGCAAATACATAATAATAATTAAGACTGTAGATACATTAAGTTTATACTTTTTATAATACAATATTTCTCCTTAATTACAGTATAGTTTGAATATGTTTTTTTACTTGCAAGTTTGCGTTAAGTATTTGATAAATAAATGTTAATATATATAACTTTATTTTTTATTAACAATCAGATTAACAAATATTTAATCTAAATATAAAGAATTATGTCTTGATCAGATTCAATTAATTTTTAATAATTAACATAAAGATATACAACTCTAGTTGGTGGGAATATAAAATATCAAAAACTGTTCTTGAACATGTAATTTATGAAAAAAGATTAAGACAAAAAAATAAAATAATTAAACGTATCAACGGAATGAAACAAAACAAGAAAATATTTGCATTATTATAATATTTTTTATATTCCAACACATCTTATAAACAAAACAAAGTGTGCAAGTTATTTGTCATTAACTTACACACTTTATTTTACTCTCCCAGTTTGATGAACAGATTTGAGTAGTTTTTTTACACAGTTGTTTAATTCTATTGAGATATTAAAGGTTTTTCAACGCCCACATATTTTTGCACGAGATTAAAATCTATATATCATTAAATGGAATTTTTACTATAAATTTGCTTCCGTTACCAATACTGCTCTCCACTTGGATGGTGCCATTTAAACTCAAAACAATATGCTTCACAATAGCAAGTCCAAGTCCAGTGCCTCCTTGTTCCCTTGATCTAGCTTTATCAACTCTATAAAACCTTTCAAACAATCTGTCTATATGCTCTTTTGAAATACCTACACCATTATCTTTTACGCTTATAATACAATTCTCGTTTTTCAATTCAGTGGATATTACTATTTCCGTATTATCTCCCGAATATTTTATTGCGTTATCTACTAAATTAATAAGCATCTGTTTAAACTTGTCTCCATCTCCATATATAATTGGCAGCTTTTCACCTTCCACTAAAATGCGTATCCTCTTCTTATCCGCAGAATTTTTTACAAGAAGGATAACATTATTCACTATATCATTTATATAAATAACATCTTTTTTAACGTCTTTCGCATTTTCGATTTGTGATAATGTTAAAATGTCATTTATAAGTCTGGTTAACCTGTCTGCTTCATCATTGATTATATCTAAAAATTTATCCTTGGTTTCAGTATCTTCTACATATTTCAATGTTTCAGCAAAGCCTTTTATTGAAGTTAGCGGAGTCTTAAGTTCATGGGATACATTTGTTACGAACTGAGATCTCATATTTTCCAGCCTTTTTATGTCAGTAATATCATGAATTACAGCAACGATACCAATTTGCTTATCTCCATTAATAATATCTGCAGTTCTTATCCTTAAATCCTTTTTTTTAGGCCAAAATATTGTTAATTCCTTATTATCCTCTTTATTTTTAAGAATATCTTCAAATTCAAAATCCCTAATATTATTAACCAATTTTTCACCTATTATATCCCTATTGATACCAAATATATTCTTTGCATAAGGATTAATTATCATAACCTTGTAATTTGAATCTACTGCAATTACCCCGCTATCCATACTCTTAAGAACCGCCTCAAGCTTCATCTGTTTTTCCACGGAATCTTTAAAGGAACTCTCAAGCTTATCCGCCATATAATTGAAAGTATTTGAAAGCTCTCCTAGTTCATCTTTTGAATAGACGGTAACTCTTTTCCCCATCTCACCTTGAGCAATTCTTGATGTAATAAATTCGAGGTCTTTTATAGGCTTTACAATAGTATAGGCTAATTTTGATGAAAATAAGGATGTTATCAAAAGCACTGCAACCATAACTAATATATAGTATTTAATATATATCAATTCAAAACCATTTATTATTTTCATCGGTATTGCACTTCTGACTATATAACCGTCACCAAAACTTGTGGCAAAATACAAAGTATCTTTATTGGTGGATTTGCTGAATCTGATGCTATAGCCGATACCATTTTTTCTTGCTTCTACTACTTCTGGTCTATTATTATGGTTATCCATTGTTTCGGAATCAGCTATAGAATCACTTAATACATTTCCGTTTTTATCAATAAATGTTTGCCTTACATCCTGGCTCTTAACGTTATCTTTAAAAAACTGTTTCTTATTTTTAATTTCATCACTTTTTAAAAGGTTAATTATTATTTCATTGTTTGTTTTTAAATTTTGTTTTACATTTTGGACATATTCATAATTAGCAACAAGTATCATTAAAGTTGTAATAATAATTAAAGAAAATAAAACTGAGGCCAACATTGAAGCTAATATTTTTCTCTTCATTTTTTCACCACTATTCTTCTAAATTGAACCTGTATCCTACCCCTCTTATTGTTTCAATATATTTTGGATTTTTATCATCATCTTCAATTTTCTGTCTTAAATGTCTTATATGGACATCCACTGTTCTTGTTTCTCCTATATATTCATATCCCCATATTTTATCAAGCAAAAAATCTCTGGTCATTACCCTGCCTTTATTTTTTAACAATATCTCAAGAAGCTCAAATTCTTTTAATGTAAGATCTATCCTTTGACCATCTTTTAATACCTCATGTCTTTCAAAATCTACACTTACATTTTGAAAGACAATAATATTTGTCACAGGCTTTAAGACAGTTCTCCTAAGTACTGCCTTTACTCTGGCCAACAGTTCTCTAACTGAAAATGGCTTTGTCATATAATCATCAGCACCAAGCTCAAGTCCAAGAACTTTGTCAAACTCCTCACCCTTTGCAGTAATCATTATTATTGGTGTGGCTGAAATTTCATTATTTTTCCTTACTTCCTTACAAACCTCAAATCCGTCCATACCTGGCAGCATTAAATCAAGAAGTACAATAGAAGGCTTTTCTTCTTTAATAATTTTAAGTGCACTTATTCCATTGTCTGCTTCTATTGTCTTATATCCATTATTTTTTAAGTTAAAGTTTATCAATTCTCTTATATGAGCCTCATCGTCAACTATTAGTATTTTCTCCTCAGACATATTAATCCTCCAATCTATTTAATGAATACAAATGAAAATAATCTCTTGCTATTTTGCCCTTTTCTGTATGAATATAATTTGGGCAAATTACTGCAGTATGTGCATAAATCTAATGTTTTAATATTTTCCTTTGGAACATTATTTTTTTCTAATTGTTTTAAAATACATTTTTCCATACTTAGTTTTTTCCCTTTAAATATATCCGCTTCCTTGTATGTTTCACTTTCCTTAAACTTACCTGCTACTTCATCACCAACTTCATAACAGCAGTCTCTCATATGTGGACCTATGAACACCTTAAGGTTTATACTTTGAGAACCATATTGAGAATTCATTTTTTCTATCGCTTTACTAACAATTAAATTATATGTCCCCCTCCAACCACTGTGAATGGCTGCTGCAACCTTCAAGTGAGTATCATATATTATAACAGGCACACAGTCCGCTGTAAAAATCCCAATAGCTGTTTTAGCTTTATCCGTTATAATAGCATCTCCTTCATATATTTCACCATCGTATGTATGAACAAAATCACTATGAATTTGGTTTAAGTATGCAACAGCATCTATTTTAAACCACTTTTTTATATTTTTAATATTTTTTTCCCCTTCTAAGGTATTAATATTCATATTAAAATCATTTTCAGCAGTTGAAAATACAACCTTAGCAGTCTTTAAATCTTCTACAATAAATTCATATCCGTTAATAATTACTTTTTCCATTTTCTCCTCCAATATTATTTTAGTTTTATTTTATCATCAATTCAAAATAAAAAATAGGTATGTATACACACCTATTTATTTGACATTAAATTTTTTATTTCTTCCAAAAAAGTACTTACATCCTTGAACTGCCTGTAAACTGATGCAAATCTTACATATGAAACTTCGTCCACTCTTTTAAGATGTTCCATTATTATTTCTCCAATATATTCTGACTTTACTTCCGTTAACATTTCGTTGTTTATCTTTTTTTCCACTTCATCTGCGATATTTTCTATCTGATTTCTTGAAACCGGTCTTTTTTGACATGCTTTTATAAGACCATTGATCATTTTGGATCTATCAAAGTATTCTCTATTCATATTTTTCTTAATAATAAGTATTGGAATGTCTTCTACTTTTTCATATGTTGTATATCTTCTACTGCACCCTAAACACTCTCTTCTTCTTCTGATTGAAATATCATCCTCTGTTGATCTAGAATCAACTACTTTACTTTCTAGGTATCCACAATAGGGGCACTTCAATATTTTCACGTCCTTCACTGTAAATATTTATTATTTATAAATATTATACACTATTTTTGGACTAAAACCACATCCACCCCGATCTTTTTAATACTTTCCCACGGAATTTCTATACTGTCACTTTTTCCAAACCAGGTAGTTCTTTGAGAAGGCAGAATTATCGATTTTATTTTATACTCGTCACAATCAATTTCAAAATCTCTTATGTATCCCAACTTCATTCCTGATTCTATATCAATTACTTCCATAGTTCTCAAGTTATTTATTGAATACAGGTTTAACTCACTTTCCATATTGTTCCTCCATAATTTAATATATTTATGTAATTAATATAAATATATGTTTTATAAAATGCAAAAATGAGTATTATATAAATACCCATTTTATAATTTAAACATGTTTTCTCATATGCCTTAACGCTGTTTTTTCCAATCTAGAGACCTGAGCTTGAGATATTCCAATTTCCTCCGCAACTTCCATCTGAGTTCTACCATCGAAAAACCTCAGGTTTAATATTAATTTTTCCCTATCGCTGAGTTTTTTCATTGCCTCTTTAATGGATATATTTTCAAGCCAGTTATCGTCAAGGTTTTTGTTATCACTGATTTGGTCCATTACAAATATAGCATCTCCACCATCATGATAAATAGGTTCAAAAAGAGATACAGGATCTTGTATCGCATCCAAAGCAAACACTACCTCTTCTCTTGGCACCTCCAATTCTTTTGCAATTTGAGAAATAGTTGGCTCTTTGTTGTTTTCCAATATTAATTTATCTCTCACCTGAAGTGCTCTATATGCAATGTCTCTTAAGGACCTGCTCACCCTGATTGAATTGTTGTCTCTTAAATACCTTCTTATCTCACCGATAATCATAGGCACTGCATAAGTTGAAAACCTGACATTCTGACCTAAATCAAAATTATCTATAGCCTTGATAAGTCCAATGCAACCAACTTGAAATAAATCGTCAACATTTTCACCTCTATTATTGAACCTTTGAATTACGCTCAAAACTAATCTCAAATTTCCTTTAATGAATTTTTCTCTTACTGTATTATCACCATTTTTCATCTGAAGTAAAAGAGTCCTCATTTCTTTTTCCTTTAATACTGGTAACTTAGATGTATTTACTCCACATATTTCTACTTTATTTATTACCATAAAGGCATCAGCTCCTTAACAATATATCGCATTTTAATTATTTACTAAGAAGCTGAATTTTATACTTGAGACAAACCTACAACATTTTATTTATTTCTTTTTTTAACCTTTTTATAATTCTTTTTTCCAATCTGGATATATAGGATTGTGATATTCCAAGCAAATCTGCCACCTCTTTTTGTGTTTTTTCTGTGCATCCATTTAATCCAAATCGTAAGTTTACTATTTCTTTTTCTCTCTCGCTTAGTTTTTTCATTGCCACAAATAGAAGCTGCTTATCCACTTCATCTTCGATTAAATTGTAAACCACATCATTTTCAGTTCCTAAAATATCAGAAAGTAGAAGTTCATTACCATCCCAATCAATATTAAGCGGCTCATAAAAAGATATTTCTGCCTTGACTTTGCTGTTTCTCCTCAAATACATCAATATTTCATTTTCAATGCATCTTGAAGCATAAGTTGCTAACTTGATCTTCTTTTCAGGGTCAAAAGTATTTACTGCTTTAATAAGCCCAATAGTTCCAACTGAAACTAAATCTTCCACATTTACTCCTGTATTTTCAAATTTTCTGGCTATATATACTACAAGTCTTAAATTTCTTTCTATTAAAATTGAGCGCACATTTTCATTACCACAATTAAGTTTAAAGACTAATTCCTCTTCCTCTTCCTTTGTAAGTGGTGGTGGAAGTACATCACTCCCTCCAATGTAGTGTATTTTTTTTACAAACAGACCTAATTTGCAAAATATCCTGTTTAGTAAAATCAAAACCTTATTCATAATTATATTTGCCCCCTTATTAAAATATCCCTCTGGATAATAAAGCTTGGTAGTCTCCTATACCGGATAATTTTTCACTGCTGATTGCAATAAGCACTTCTTTTTTCATTATATTTTTACCTACATGGATATTTATGTAATCCGGTTTAAATGCCTCTAATCTTCCGGTTTGTCCGTTAAAAACCCTATAAGGTATATAATATTTTTCACAATTTTCCACATTGAAGCTTTTGACTGAGTCTTTATTAACTAAAATTACAGGCATATTAGTAACCGGTTCCCTTAGTTCATTGCCCGTATCTAAAAATCCATTCACACTCTTTAGTTTGCTATTTAGAACAATATCAACTTTGTAAATTAGTTCATCAATATCCTTCCTTTCCTTAACATAAATAATTAATCTGTTTACAATAATAAAAATAACCATAATTGCTATAAATAGCTTTTTATATGTAAAATCCATGATATAGTTACTATTTATAATTGTAACTCCCTGACTGTATTGCATAAAAATGCATGTCCCTGCTAGAACCATAGAATATAGAATATAGATAATACTAGCTTTTACCAATAAGCCTATATCTTTACTTTTAAATGTTAAAAAAATCATAATTAGTACTACCAACACCTTTACAAGAAGTGTATTCAAAAATTCTACTTCTGGATAAAACAGGATAATGACATATAAACTACCAATAAAGCCTGATATGAGTAGTAATATCCACTTAACATTAACCCTTACTGTTTTTGCAGTAATTTCAAGCAAAAAACAATTTACAATAAAGTTTTCCAATATGAGCAAATCAATATAAACTACCACGAGAATTCCTCCTATAGTTATTGATTAATTTAAGATTAATTATAAACTATATATTTTTAAAAATTTGTCATTTTAGATATATGTTGTTTTTTTTCTTTTTTCATAATTCTCCATTATTCACAACTTTTGGTTGGTAAATATATAAAAAAATAAAAGTACCAATGGCACTCAGGCTGTTAATAACAACAGTTCACCAACAACTTTTCATTTTTTTGCTCGATTGGGGCTTTTTTTACATTCAAAAAGGATTTTTAAGATTTGTGTAGAATTATATATAGTAAGAAATATCTTGGAGGGTTCATTATGTTAAAAGAAAATAATTCTGCACAACAAAGATTAGAATTGGTATTTATAGAAAATTTAGCAACTATAAATCAAAATAGACTAAGCAGATTCAAAGATACTGATATATCAAGAGATCTTAGATAATATTGTATTTCAAGCGATAATCAAAAAATTATTAGATAATAGATACAATATTATAACGGACGTTTAGTTAGCCCATACATTTTGTGGTAAAAAATGTATATTATTTCGAAATAATTAAAGCCCCATGAAAACACGGGGCTTCTTGAACAATCTTAAGTGCCAATGGCACCTTTACTTTTACTTCCTAGTCCTTCTTAAAAAAGCCGGGATTTCAAGATTTGAATCCTCAAATTTATTACTTTCTTGTGCTGCTGCAGCTTCATCATCCTGGTAATTAATAAAAGTTCCAGTCTGCTTAGATTTTGGTGTATTCTGAATTGGTGTACTCTGAACCTTTTGTTTTATTGCTTTTTCGTTTTCAAAGCCTGTAGCAATAACAGTAATTCTGATCTCATCTTTTATATTTTCATCAATTACTGCACCAAATATTATATTTGCATCAGGGTCAGCGGCCTGCTGAACAATTTCAGCCGCCTCGTTTATTTCTAATAGTCCCAAATCCAGTCCACCTGTAATATTTAAAAGTACTCCGGTAGCACCTACTATTGAAGTTTCAAGCAACGGACTTGAAATAGCCTGCTTAGCAGCTTCCTGTGCCCTGTTGTCCCCTGTACCTTTTCCAACACCCATGTGCGCTAAACCCTTATCTATCATTATAGTTCTCACATCTGCGAAGTCCAAATTAACAAGACCTGGTATTGTTATCAAATCGGAAATACCTTGTACACCCTGTCTTAAAACGTCGTCTGCAAGTTTAAATGAATCCATAAGCGTTGTCTTTTTATCAACTATAGTTAATAATCTCGCATTAGGTATTGTAACAAGTGTATCAACTCTATCTTTAAGATTCTTTATACCCATTTCTGCATGAAGCATCCTTTTTCTTCCTTCAAAAGGAAAAGGCTTTGTTACTACCCCTACTGTAAGTATGCCCATAGATTTTGCAATTTCAGCTATTATAGGAGCGGCGCCTGTTCCTGTTCCACCACCCATTCCAGCCGTAATAAATACCATGTCGGCACCTTTAATTGCCTGAGCAATTTCTTCCTTGCTCTCATCTGCAGCTTTTTGTCCAATTTCGGGATTTGCGCCTGCACCAAGCCCCTTAGTAAGTTTATCACCAATTTGTATTTTCTGCGATGCTTCTGAAAGCATTAACGCTTGCTTATCTGTATTAATAGCTATAAATTCAACATTTTTTAACCCTTCCATTATCATTCTGTTGACGGCATTATTACCACCACCACCACAACCAATTACCTTTATTTGAGCAAGTTGATCAACATCAACATCGAAATCTAGCACAATATTACCCCCTCTTTAGAAAAACTCTGTAAAAAAGTTTTTTATTTTAGATATTAATCCATTATTTTCACGTTTGACATAATATTCATCATCATCATCTTCATTTGGGTCATTGTTTACAATTTTTTTAACCCAATCTTTACGTTTATTACTTGTTGAAACCTCACTATTAAGCTTTATTTTCAAAGAATCTGAAACGTCTTGAACAACACCGATTGCAGAAGCATAAACCTGCCTTGATGGATCTGTATAAGGAATATCTGCTATTCTAAAAGGTTTTTCAAGAATATATTTACCGTAATCTTCTATTCCTTTAAAAAAAGAAATACCTCCTCCTACAATTACAATACCTGCAATTTCATTGTAAACAGCTATATTTCTTATTTTTTTATCAATTAATAGTAATATTTCTTCAATTCTTGCTTCAATAACTTGCTTTAAAATATTCAAATCTACTTTTATAGCATTATTAAAATCTGCCTTAACCTGTATTAATGTATTGCCATTAGAATCATGTCCAATAATTCCATATTTAGTTTTTAAAAGTTCTGCCTGTGAATATGGCAACTTGAGGCATATTGCAATGTCATTAGTAATTACATTTCCGCCCAAAGGTATATTATCATTATATACTATATTCCCATCTTTAAAAATGGAAATATTTGAAGTATCTGCACCAATATCAAGAAGTGCTACTCCCATTTCAATTTCTTCTGGTTTAAGCGCTACTTCAGATTCAGCTATTGGTTGAAATACAACTCCATTCATTTTTATACCTGCTTTATTTAAACTCTTAAATAAATTGCTCACTACTGTAGATTGGGCGACTACAAGCTGTGCATCCAGTTCTAATCTTAATCCGCTCATACCAATCGGGTCTTTAATTTTATCATAACCATCAATAATATATTGTTTTGGTATAACACCAATAATTTCTTTATCTGATGGAATGGTTATAATTTTAGAAGCCCTGATAACTCTTTTAATATCACTCTCCTGAATCTCTCTGTTCTCAGATGATACGGCCACAATTCCCTTATTTAGCACCAATTCACTTATTACCCCTGGAAAAGATATATAGGCTTCAGATATATCAGAGTCTATCATACTTTCAAGTTGACTGATACATTCCTTAACACTCTCTGAAGTTTTATCTATATCAACTACAATTCCTTTTTTCACACCAGTGCATTTTACAGTTGTTGCACCTATTATCTGAAGCTTTCCAAGCTTGTCCAATTTTCCTGCTGCTGCACATGCTTTAGAAGAGCCTATGTCTATTCCCACTATATATTCACTCATTAAGCATACTACCCCCCTTGTGAAGAGAACCTTTAGATTATATATTCAACACAAATTCATATTTTCCTCTTATATTTTAACATAATTTAATGAAATCTCAAATAGAATTAAACATTATAAGTATAAAAAAGTTTAATTATTACTTTCCACCTATTTCAAGCATTGCATAGGATGAATTAAAAATGAGGAAGTAAGAGGAATTTTAACTTTGTAGATATTTTTTTTGATATTTCTGTTACTTTTGAATGTTTATTTGATTTATAAAGACAATACGGAGTTTGTATAAATTTACATTCTGTGTTATTATATAATTACGAATAAAAAAATAAATTGTTGTAGTACAGTTTATAAAAAGGGGGTAGTTGCCAATGAGGCGCTACGAACTAATATTTTATTTAGACTTGAGAAGGCTTCATAAAAAAGACGAATCTTTCTGGTAAAGTACCTATTTATATTTTGAATAAATATAAATAGGAGGGTTTCTTATGGAAGCAAATGTTAGTAAAACAAATAAAACAAATTCTAATAATACTAAGGAAAATAGTACAAAAAAATCCAAGGAAATAGATTGTTCTAATAGTCAAAGCTGTTTGAAAATGTACGATTATATGATATTTTAATGGAAAAGGACCTAAATTTAGGTCCTTTTTATAGTGAAATTAATCTTAAAAGCATTTCTCTGTCTATGGCATGATTTAAAGCCTCTTCCTGGCTTATTATTTTTTTCTTATATAAATCAGCTAAAGCTATGTCCATTGTTTTCATTCCAAATTTTCCTCCGGTCTGAATAGAAGACTCTATTTGATGTGTTTTTCCTTCTCTTATCATATTTTTTATTGCAATAGTAGTTTTCATAATTTCCAATGCACACACCCTGCCCTTGCCATCTGCAGTTGGTACTAGTTGTTGTGACATAATGCCCTTTAATACTTCGGCTAATTGAATTTTTATCTGCTGCTGTTGATGCGGCGGAAAAACATCTACTACTCTGTTAATTGTATTTGCTACTCCTATTGTATGTAAACTCGATAATACCAAATGCCCTGTTTCAGCAGCAGTTAATGCCACAGAAATAGAATCAAGATCCCTCATCTCTCCAATGAGAATAACATCCGGATCCTCTCTAAGCACTGCCCTTAAAGCATTATTAAAGTTTTGAGAATCCTTACCTATTTCTCTTTGTTCTATAATTGACCTATTGTGTTTATGAAGAAATTCTATAGGGTCTTCAAGGGTAATTATATGAGAGGCTCTATTTTCATTAATCTCATTGACTATTGCAGCAAGTGTAGTACTTTTACCACTACCGGTAGGTCCAGTGACTAAAACCAACCCTCTTTTTTCCAGAGCAAGTTCACTAGTCACGCTAGGAAGTCCTAATTCACTTATATTTGGCACTTTTAATCCTACTACTCTTATTGCAAGCGCAATACTCCCTCTTTGCTTGAAAATATTAATTCTGAATCTTCCAAGCCCAGCTACTGAATATGATGAATCCAGTTCACCCACTTCATTTAAGGATGCAAAATCTTCTCCCATAACTTCTTTAGCAAATTTTTCTGTGTCACTAGGATTTAATTTATTTTCATTTAATCTGACTAACTGGCCATTAATCCTGATAACAGGTTGTACTCCTACTACCAAGTGCAGATCAGATGCACTTTTTTTCACTGTAGTATCTAATAGTTCATTTAGTAACATACTATATAAACCCCTCTCAAATATAAGTTAGTTGTTTACTCGTCATTTAATAATTTTATCATTTATTTCAGGATATTTCCACAATTATTATTTTTATCATTTAAATAAAAAAGAACTAAATTATTAGTTCTTTTTCCCCTATTTGTTGTTAACAAATTCCTTATGGAGTTTCTTTATTGCCCTTTTTTCTATTCTAGAAACATAAGAACGAGATATTCCTAATATTTTCGCAATCTCTCTTTGAGTTTTTTGTTTTCCTTCTGTGAGACCATATCGCATTTCTACTACTCTTCTCTCCCTTTCAGTTAAACATGAATTCATCTTCATATATAATTTTTTAACCTGAATTTTACTTTCAACTATTTCTATAATAGAATCATCTTCACAGCTAAGTACATCCATTAATGAAATAATATTGCCCTCTTTGTCAATTCCGATAGGATCTTGAAGGTAAACTTCATTTTTGGTCTTTTTGTTGTTTCTTATTAGCATAAGAATCTCATTTTCAATGCACTTGGCAGCATATGTTGCTAGTCTTGTACCTTTAGAAGAATTATAAGAATCTATTGCCTTAATTAACCCCACAGTTCCTATTGAAATTAAATCATCTACGTCTTTACCTGGATATGAGTATTTTTTTACTATGTGCGCCACTAATCTAAGATTTCTCTCAATTAAAATGCTTTTAGAACGTGAATCTCCAGCTTTAAATTTTTGCAAATAGAATTCCTCTTCCTCTTCACTGAGTGGTTGAGGAAAAGAGTTACTGCTAGTAACGTAAGCTGTTAAAAACACTATTCCGCTAATTATATCCATCAGGTTATTAATTAAAAACAATAGCTGTTCCCCCTAATAATGCTTATTAATATTTTATGATGAATATTGTTAAAAGTGCATGTCTACAAAACAAATTTATATATTTTTTATTTTTCTTTGAGTTTCTTCCATAAAGTTGATCGACTAATGCCAAGCTTTTCTGCTAGCAGTACTTTATCATTTTTTATTTCTTTGCTCATAACTTCAATAATTTGTGCTTCCATGTCTTTAAGAGAACCCCTTTTTATCATTAAGGTATCTTCATAATTATCAATTGCTGAAACTCTGATAATATACCTGCTTGGGATATGCTCCTTTAGCAGCTGCTCAATAAAGTCTTTATTTACAATACATATGTTTGATAAAATCACCATCTTTTCAATAAAGTTTTCAAGTTCTCTTATATTACCCAGCCAATCATATTGCTTGAGCAATTTCATTCCATCTTCTGTAATAGACTCAATGCTGGTTCCGTGTTTATGATTCATTAATTCTATAAAATGCTTTACTAAGAAAGGAATATCATCTTTTCTTTCTCTAAGAGAAGGTATTTTCAAATTTAACACATTAATTCTAAAATACAAGTCTTCCCTGAATTTCTTTTCTTCTACCATTTTAAATAAATCAAGATTTGTTGCTGCAATAATTCTTACATCTACATTTAATACACAATCCCCGCCTATTCTCATTACTTCTTTTTCCTGCAGAACCCTAAGTAATCTGCTCTGAAGACTCAATGGAATTTCACCTATTTCATCCAAAAAAATTGTACCTTTATGGGCTAATTCAAATAAACCAAGTTTGCCTCCTTTTTTTGCCCCTGTAAAAGCTCCCTCTTCATATCCAAAAAGTTCACTTTCCAAAAGATTTTCAGGTAGTGCAGCACAATTTATAGCAACAAAAGGGCCTTCTCGTCTAGGGCTGATATTATGTATGCTTTGAGCAAAAAGCTCTTTTCCGCTGCCTGTTTCACCTTGAATTAGTACAGTAGTAGATGTTTTTCCAAATTGCATAGCTTGTTCTACTGTTTTTCTTAGAGCTGTGCTTGAACCTATGATATTGCTAAATGAATATTTGGCAACTAGACCCTTATTATAAAGATTATTTCTTACTTTTTGTTCCAATTTTTGCAACTTTGATATTTCTTGAATAGTAATTATCGCTCCAACCTGATCATTGTCTACATTTATAAGGATTATATTTACAATTACGGGTATATCATTTATATTGATTACCTTACCCAATTGATTACAGTTGTCATCATATATATTAAGACCAAATTTGCTTTTAAAAATAGAAATGGGTGATCCTATTATATAATCATTATTAATACCCAATATTTTTTTTGCCGCAGGATTTAATGTGGTGATAATGCCCTCTTTATCTATAGCAATAATACCTTCTACAGAATTATCAATTATAGCTTTCAATCGTTCTGCCCTTTCTTTTTCTCTCTTGGCTAGATCTATTATATTCTTTGCAGAGATTATTGCTTTTTCTATAGACTTTTTACTACTTTTTATAAGTACACTATTTATTCCATTTTTAGCTGCAAGATTGCAAATACAGCCTCCCATATTTACTAATGTTACAATTTCTTCATTTTTTATATTCCTTATTTGATTTTTCAATTCATTGTTGTTCGAATATGGTGAAATTTTAAAGTCAATATTAAGTGCAGTTTTAAATTTTTCAAGGTCATCAAGTTCATCGGTTTTATAGCTTACAAGTGCTATTTTGTTTCCATAATCCTTAGCTTTAAGCAGCGCATCTAAAAAATCTGCTATGCTAATTTCAATAGAAACTACAGGTATATTTACCATTTCCCTTATTGCATCAGCAGTTCCACCTTGACTTACTATTACATCAAAGTACTTTTCCATTTTTCTTGCATATTTATGCCCATCTTTCATTATTCCACCTTGGTGTATAGTCAGAGGAATTTTCAAATCTTCGGATATGCTTTTCACTTTTTTTGTTAAGTCATCAGATATGGATATAACTAATATCCTAGGTTTCATGTATTTCTCCTCCGTTTTCAGCATAGAATAAAGGTTATTGATTTTACTATCAATAACCTTTATTCTATATTAAGTTACTAAATCCTTTATTTAGTTTAATCACTTATATTTTTTTATCTCTTCCTCCTTCTTAAATACCCTAAGTACTCCTTGGGCTAAGGCAAGCATTTCAAACTCTCCTGGATATACTATTACTTTACTTATAAAATCTACATATTCTTTTACCCAATTGACAAATAATTCGTCAAAAGCAATGCCTCCAGTTAAAATTATCGCATCTACATCTCCTTTTAACACTGTTGCCCCGGCTCCTATCTCTTTTGCTACTTGATATGCCATTGCTTTGTATATCAATTCAGCCTTTCTATCTCCTTCTATTACCTTTCTACTAACTATTCTGGTATCGTTGCTGCCAAGGTATCCTACAAGTCCTCCCTTTCCCACTATTCTTTTTCTTAATTCTTTATTAGTATATTTTCCAGAATAGCAAAGATCAATGAGTGAACCTACCGGAAGTCCTCCTGCTCTCTCTGGTGAAAAAGGTCCATCACCATCAAGGCAGTTATTAACATCAATAACTCTGCCTTTCTTGTGAATTCCTACAGATATTCCCCCTCCTAAATGAACTATTAAAAAATTAAGCTTACCATAATCTCCACCTAATTCCTCTGCAGCTTTTCTTCCGGCTGCTTTTTGATTTAGAGGATGATCCTTTGATTTCCTTTGAATATCTGGAATTCCTGCTATCCGTGATAAATCATCAAATTCGTCAACTACCACCGGATCAACAACAAAAGCAGGTACATCATACATATTTGCTATTTCTAATGCAAGTATCCCTCCTAAGTTTGAAGCATGTTGTCCCATAACACCCTCTTTTAAATCATTTATCATTTGATCGTTTACTTTGTAAGTTCCGCCCACAACAGGCTTCATATTCCCTCCACGACCTGCAACCGCAACTATATCCATTAGCTCAGAAGCTTTTTGTTCTAATTTTTCTAGTATAACTTTCTTTCTAAATTCATATTGCTCATATATAGTTGAATATCTTTTCAACTCCTCTACGGAGTGCCTAACCGTATCTAAAAAAACTTCTTCTTCATTTCTATAAATAGCTATTTTAGTTGAGGTAGATCCAGGGTTTATTACAAGTATTTTGCATGTCTTATCCAAATCCATCAGCTCCCATCAATTAATTAGAGGTTAATACTGCAAGTGCTATGGAATTAAACTTGGATTCATCTGAGCTGGCTCTTGAAGTTAAGACAATAGGAGCTGCTGCGCCTACTACTATTCCAGCTTTTTCTGCCTTTGCAAAATGTTCCATAGATTTAGAAAGAACATTACCTGCTTCAATATTAGGTAAAATCAATATATCCGCGTTACCTGCAACAGAATGTTGTATCCCCTTACGCTTAGCTGCTTCGATAGATATGGCATTATCTAAGGCAAAAGGACCCCCTACAATACATCCCTTAATCTCTCCAAGCTCATTCATTTTGGTAAGTTCAACTGCATCTAGTGTAGAGGGCATCTTATTCGTTGGTTTTTCAACAGCACATACTATAGCAACTTTGGGCATTATATTTCCTAGGGAATGAGCTATTTTAACAGCATTATTTATTATTTTAACCTTTTCCTCTAAGGTAGGCATTATGTTTACAGCAGTATCACTTAATATAAATAATTTGTCATATCCATCTACTCTTAAAGCCCCTACATGACTTAGTAAATTGCCAGACATAAGTCCTGATTCCTTATTTAACACGGATTTCATTAATACTGAAGTATCTACTAGTCCCTTCATTAATAAAGAAGCTTTTTTTGTTTGAACAAGCTCCACTGCTTTTTTGCAGGCTTCAACCTTATCACTTAAATCTATTATTTCAAATTTCTCTATATCCATATTTATATCCTTTGCAACACATAATATTGCTGCTTTGTTTCCAACAAGTATTGCACGAATTAGTCCAGATTTATAAGCATAGTCGACAGCTTTCAGAACATATTCATCCTCTGCTACTGCCACAGCTATGGTTTTAGGACCATACTTTTTAGCAGCATTTCTCAGTTCATTAAACGATTTTATCACATTATCACCTCACAATTATGATTAGTATCTTAAAGAGATTTAAGTAGTTTTCCAAGTCTTGTTATTCCCTCAACAATTTCTTTTTCAGGCATAGTAGCGTAATTTAACCTAAAATGACTTTTATTGCCTCCATTAGGATAGAATGATTCTCCAGGAATAAAAGCCACCTTGTATTCAAGTGCCTTAACTAATACTTTTTCTGCATCTAATTCTTCTGGCAGATCTACCCACACAAATAGCCCTCCTTTAGGTGCAGTATATTTAACATTTAAAGGGAATTCCTTTTCCATTGTTATGAGCATTGCATCTCTTCTGCTTCTATAGACATCAATTATTTTTGTTATATGATCATCAAAATCGTACTCTTTTACAAAGGTATATACTTCACGCTGTGCCATTGAACTATTGTGTAAGTCTACACCTTGCTTTATTAGTGAGTATTTTCTAATTATTTCTGAATCTGCTGCTATCCACCCTACTCTTAGTCCTGGGCAGAACGTCTTTGAGAAAGTTCCAAGATATATTACCTTTCCTTTAGTATCAAAAGATTTAATTGGCGGTAAATCTTTTTCTTCAAATCTCAAGTCTCTATAAGGACTATCTTCTATTATGCAAATGTTATATTTTTCAGCCAGAAGTACTAATTTTTTTCTTCTTTCAACGCTCATAGTTCTTCCAGTTGGATTTTGGAAATCTGGTATAGTATAGATAAATTTGGCATTTGGATTTTCATCAAGTTTTTTTTCTAGATCTTCCATTTTCATTCCATCGTCATCCATTTGTACCTCTATAAATCTAGGAAGATAAGCTTTAAATGCATTCAAAGCACCTATATAACTTGGACTTTCACATATAATTACATCTCCTTCATCAATAAAAAGCTTGCCCGAAAATTCAATACCTTGCTGGGAGCCATTAGTTATAACAATATTCTCAGCATAAACTTCAACTCCCATAGTTCTCATTCTTCCTGCAATAATTTCTCTTAAAGGAAAATACCCTTCAGTATCTCCATATTGAAGTGCTGATTTTCCATCTTTATCAAGTATATCTATACATATCTGTTTCATTTCTTCTATTGGGAAAAGTTCCCCTGCCGGCCATCCGCCAGCAAAAGATATTACACCTGGCTGCTTTGTTATCTTTGCCAGTTCTCGAATTGCTGAAGGCTTAATATTGTCAACTCTTTTAGCAAACCTGTTATTCATTTATAAAACACCCCCGCTTCCAATTTCAAACCCTTTTTCAAAAGCCTGTATATTAAGTTTTTGAATTTTTTCTTTTCCAGAAAACTTATTTTTTAGTACTTTAATAACAGAGTCTTTTTTTAGTACTCCAGTTTTCTTGACAATTATTCCAATGGCGATAATATTAGCAATTTTTTCACTGCCTAGTTCCATTGCAAGCTCAGTAATAGGATAACCATATTGTTTTCCTTTTGAGTCTTTGACCTCTTTTATTAAATTACTGTCATATATAAGAATAGTATCTTTATTCAAAGAAGAAACGTACTTATTATATGCAACAGGTGCAAGTGTTAATATAACATCACCCTTTAAAATTTCTGGATAATAAATCTCTTTATTACTTATTATCACATCGGATTTGGTAAATGTACCTCTAGTTTCTACTCCATAGGAAGATGACAAACTAGCATTCATATTTTCATGTACTACTGCTGCCTCTCCTAGTATAGAACCAGAGGTAATCAACCCCTGACCGCCTACACCGCTTAATATTATTTCATATTTGTGCTCCATACTAAATCCTCCTATCAACTGTTCTTAGCTATTTCTATTATTTTTTCATATTTCGTGCTGTAGTCGTCTTTATCTATATCAACAAATTTTCCGGTAATAAACTTGTCTTTTTTTTCTTCATCATTTAATTTTTCAGCTTGTTTAATAGTTATAGTATTTTCTTTTATCCAGTTAAGCATTTCTGGCGCGGTCTTTTTACCGTTTAGCCTCCCATAATGAGTGGGACAGGGAGAAATAGCTTCAACAAAGGAAAATCCTTTCTTATTAAGAGCCTCAGTAATTAAGTTCTGAAGTTCAATAATGTTATAAACCGTACTCCTTGCTACAAATGTCCCTCCTGCACCTTCAACAAGCCTGCATAAATCAAAACCATCCTCTACATGACTGTAGGGTGAGGTGGTAGTGTAGCTATTTTCAGGTGTTGTACTGGAATATTGCCCTCCTGTCATGCCGTAGTTTAGATTATTAACTAATATTACTGTAAGGTCCACGTTTCTTCTAGCCGCATGTATAAGATGATTCCCTCCTATGGTGGCACCATCACCATCACCCATAAGTACTACAACCTTAAGCTCAGGATTGGCCAATTTAATACCCGTGGCAAAACCAAGTGCTCTGCCATGAGTCCCATGAAATGTATTAGTAGATATATAGTCATCTGCCTTTCCCCAACATCCTATGCCTGTAACTACTACAGTTTTATTTTTATCAAGTTGCAGTCTAGCAAAGGATCTCACTAATGCCCCTAGCACATTCCCATTGCCGCATCCTGCACACCAGAATAAAGGCAATTTTTCTTTAACTAGATAATCATCATAGTTCATTAAAGACATTTTGCCACCTCCTCAATTTTTTCTAATATATCATAAGGGGTAATCATTTCACTGTTTACTTTATTTACACCAACAATTGGTATTCCAAAACTATTTTCCTTTTTTACTTCTCCAATAATCTGTCCTAAATTCATTTCAGGCACAATAACAGCTTTTGACCTGTTACATATTTCTCTAACTTCCTTCGCTGCAAAAGGCCATATTGTAATGAGCTGCAGCAATCCTACCTTCAAGCCTCTATTCTTTGCTATTTCCAAAGCTCCAAGAGCAGATCTTGCAGAAGCACCGAAGGCTATTATTACATATTCTGCATCTTCTAAATTATATTTTCTTGTAATTATTATTTTTTTATTATTTTTTTCTATTTTATCAGTATAATGTCTTACAAACTTGTCCGCATTATCAGGTCTGCTGCATGGAAAACCTTTTTCGTCATGAGTGGAACCTGAAATTCTAAGTATATATTCACTTCCGTAAGTAGCTAAAGGTGCAATGCCCTCCTCATCAAAATCAAATGGCTTATAGTCGCTATTATTCACCTCTGGCTTTTTTCGGCTAATAATTTCATCTGCTTTCAAGTCCCTAAAAATTGCTTTTTCCTTCAAATGACCTATTATAGCATCTGCCAAAATAATCACTGGAGTCCGATATCTTTCCGCAAAGTTAAAAGCTTCAATAGTTATATCAAAACAGTCCTGCACAGAGGAAGGTGATAGAACTATTATTCCATGATCTCCATGTGTTCCCCATCTGCTTTGCATAACGTCACCTTGAGCAGGTTTTGTAGCTAAACCGGTGCTTGGACCGGAACGCTGAACATCTACAAGGACACAGGGTACCTCTCCCATAATTGCTACACCTAGATTCTCGGCCATGAGTGAAAGCCCCGGACCGCTTGTAGCCGTGAATGATTTTTTTCCGGATAATGAAGCACCTATTACAGCCGCAATGCTTCCTAGCTCATCCTCCATTTGTATATACATTCCCTCTTCCTGAGGTAATCGTATGGAGGCGACTTCCGCTATCTCTGTAGAAGGAGTAATTGGATAACCTGCATAGAACCTGGCACCAGCAGCTATAGCGCCTTCTACAATAGCTTCATTTCCCTGCACAAATCTTATTCCTTTATTTAATGTCATTTTGGTTCACCTCCACCTTAATTGCAAAATCCGGGCACCTTAGTTCACAAAGTTTACAACCTATACATTTTTCTCCATTTTGAGGAAATGGAGTTCTATCAATTTTTTTAGTAAATATCTTTGCAGGACAAAACTCTATGCATATACCACACCTTTTACATAAATCCAAATTAATAGTTATCTTGTTCATTATTTTACAGCTCCTTCCTTTATACTTGTTCCTTTAGGAACTATTGAAAGTCCTAGTAGAAAGATTAAACTCACAACTAGACCCATATACAGAGGATCTATATTTTTAATGCCATAAGCAAATCCCCTCTATGGGTTAAGAATATTCCACAATTATATAAAGCAATAATTATGCCAAGAAAAATTTAATGTTATATCAAACAGATTAATTATTCAAGATGCCTTTGTTTAATACAATGTATTGTCTTTATATGAAAACGTTGTAATAAATACATTTATCACCATGTTTAATATTTGAACGTAAATAGCTATGCACGTTTAAATATCAAACATGCATAGCTATTTATTTAGAATAGTCTGACTTGCTTTAACAATTTCACTGAATATTGGTGCAGCAGTGGTGCCCCCGCTATCGGTATTTTTATCAATATCCTCTACAAAAACTACCATAGAATAGTCAATTCCATTAATATTAAAAAAGCCTACAAACCAACCATCAGAATACTCACTTCTTTGAGTGGTTCCTGTTTTTCCACCTATTTGAATTCCATTCAATTTTGCGGCCTGGGCCGTGCCCTCTTCTACTACCTTAACCATTTGATTTTTCATTGTTTCTGCAGTAGCTTTACTTATCACTGTTTTTTTCTCTGTATTTAATGTTTCTTTTGCATTATTTTTGTTATCCACATAGGCATCTATTAAATATGGTTTTACGTATACACCTCCATTGACTACAGTATTGGCAATACTTATTGCTTCAATGGGAGTAATTCTTATACTTTGACCAATAGAAGCAATAGATATACTCCCATCACTGAGTTTTGGCTCAGCCACTTCATACTTTCCCGATAGTTCGCTATCAAACCCAAGTACTTTTGAAAATAATCCTTGATTCCCAGCCATTTCATAGAATGCTTTATAGCCTACTTTATTTCCTATTTGAGCAAATATGTCGTTGCAGGAAACTATAAGTGCCTGCTCACTATTTAAAGTACCATGATTCTTATGTTCATCTTCATAAAAACCTCTACATGTAAATTTATCGTCTAAACTTAATGTATTATTGTTTAATCCGGCTTCCTCCACTATTACTTTAAATATTGAACCGGGATAAAATCCATTATTAGTAGTGGCACCTATATTCACATTAGGAAGTGAATCATCTTTTTGTACCATACCCATTATCTTCCCGGTGGATGCTTCCATCATAATTACTCCCACCTGTTTATATTTACTGTACTTATCCTCTTTCAGCACTTCAGAGATTTTGTCCTGTATATTCTTATCAAGTGTTAGCCTTACATTTAAATTATTTTCAGCTGATTCAATTCTTTCATTTAAAATATTTCCTGTAATATCTTTTTCAAAAACAACTTGGGATTTTTTATTATTCTTAAGTTTGTTATAAATATTCATCTCTATTGAATCCTTTGATTTAAAACTATCATCTATTGATTTTCTCGGATTCGTTAAAAGTGTCTCTATATTCCACGCTCCCATTTTATCAAGTTCATTAAAAGTATATGCATACGCCCCTTTTACAGATTTTATATTCTTAACTTTATCATAAGTACTTTTATCTATTTCAAGATATATCTTTTGACCACCATTAGATAAATTCATATTTGATATGTCGTAATTATTGTTATAGCTTCTCAATGTATAAATTAAGGTTAAAATATCTTCTGAATCCGTATCAAAATCATTACTATTAAATGCAGAAGGTACTATAACCTCATAATATTTTTTATTATAATTTAAAAGATTTCTACCGTACCTGTCCAAGAGCAAATAATTTAAACTTTCAGCATCTTCACTATAGGAATACTGAGAGTTAGCCATAACACTTAATTTTCCGGAAGTTAGATACTGAAACTGAAAAATCCTAATATTTAAAATTAAAAAAATTGAAATAAAAATGACTAAAACACCCCAAAGTCTCTTATTCTTTATATTTATATGCATAAAAAACACCTCATCATAGACAAATTTTTGCCTAAAATAAGGTGATTTATACAACTTATGCTTTTTTTTCTTTTATAAGCATATCTCCCGGAAGTAATGCATTATGGGAGATAAAGCTAAATATCATTTGAGCTACAGGAGCTGATTGAATTTTTTCATTATTTGAATCTCTAAGATCTTCTATTTTCACAGAAAAGTTTTCAACCTCCGGTCTTAAAACTTCCACAATGTCTCCATCAAATATTTTGTTTCTCTGTTCCACAGTAGCTGTTTTATTTGTACTGTTATAATCTCGTATAATCCCCACAATATCATAATCTCTTATGTAGGATGAGCTCTCAAAAATCTGTTTATTGGGATCATTAAAATAAAAACCTGTGAAATATTTCCTATGGCTTGCTTTCAGTAGATTATCCATCCATTCTTTTTTTAATACATATCCCGCAGGATTTTCAAAATAAGAATCAATTGCCTGTCTGTAAGACTTTACAATAGAAGCTACATAGTAGGAACTTTTCATTCTACCTTCAATTTTAAAAGAATTTATTCCACTCTCTAAAAGCTCAGGTATATGATCAATCATACATAAATCTTTCGAGTTTAGAATATAAGTACCCTTATCATCTTCAATAATTGGGAAGTATTCTCCGGGTCTCTTTTCTTCCATCAAATAATATTTATACCTGCAGGGCTGAGCACACTGACCCCTATTGGAATCCCTTCCAGTCATATAATTTGAGAGAACACAGCGACCTGAATAAGACATACACATGGAGCCATGAACAAAAGCCTCAATTTCACAGTCCTCTGGGAGCCTTCCTCTTATCTCCTTTATTTCATATAATGACATTTCCCTTGCCAAAACTACCCTTTTAACTCCTTGCTTATACCAAAACTCAGCACTTTTCCAATTTACAGTATTAGCCTGAGTACTAAGATGTAACTCCAAGTCTGGTATTGTTTCTTTTGCAATGGCTATAATTCCTGGATCAGATACAATTATCGCATCCACACCTATGGAATACAATTCAAAAAGGTAATCCTCTATTCCAACCAAATCCTCATTATGAGGGAATACATTTACTGTTACAAATACTTTTTTTCCTCTTTTATGTGCATAGTTTAATCCTTCAATCAAATCTTCATTTGAAAAATTATCTGCAAATGCTCTTAGATTTAATTTGCTTCCACCTAAGTAAACAGCATCAGCACCAAAATTAATTGCAGTTTTAAGTTTTTCTAAATTCCCTGCCGGTGCCAAAAGTTCGGGTTTATTCATGTGCATTCCTCCTTGTGGATATTGCAATTCCATCTCCCATAGGTATTATAGATGTTGAAAATTCATTATTCTTTGAAATATAATCCAAGTATTCCCTCATTCTTTTTACTATAGTTATCTTTCTTTTTTCAATAAGTTCATCCGAAGCAATCATGCCTCTAAACAAAACATTATCAGAAATTATAACTCCATTTTTATTGAGCAGTCTTACACAATTTGGGAAAAAATCTTTATAATGTCCCTTACCTGCATCCATAAAAATGATATCATATTTTTCCGTTAAATTTTCAAGTATATTTAAGCAGTCCCCTTCTAATACCTGAATGTTTTTTTCAAGTCCAAGTTTGTTTATATTACCTACAGCAAGCTCCACCATTTTTTTATCTCTCTCAATGGTGGTAATTGTAGTTTTAGAACCTGCACATCTACTCATCAAAATAGAGGAATAGCCAATAGCTGTTCCCAATTCAAGTATTTTTAAAGGTTTAACAATATTTATGAAAAGCTCTAGAAATTTCCCTACTTCTTTATGAATTATTGGAACATGATTAATTTTTGCATATTCTTCCATTTGAAGTAATTCTTTATCACTTTCTTTTATTAGACCCCTTATATATTCTTCGATATAGTCGTATGCAACAGCACTCATATAAATCCTCCATATATAAATATAGAAAATGCACAATAATCATATTGTACATTTTCAAAATATCAATTACCTTGTGTTACCTTTTTTACATTCATAAATGCATTATAACTGTCTGTAAAAAAGTGAGTACCATCATTATTTGATACAAAATATAGATAGTTTGTTTTTGATGGGGAAATAGCAGCCTCAATACATGCCCTCCCAGGACAAGAAATTGGTCCTAGTGGCAATCCACTTATAATATATGTATTATAAGGAGAGTCAACCTTTAAATCATTATAGGTTAACTTGTCCTTATGAACACCCAAAGAATACAATACTGTAGCACAGGATTCAAGTTTCATACCTATGTTTAACCTATTATAAAACACGGAAGCAGCTTTTCCCCTTTCATCTTGTTTTTGTACTTCTTTTTCTATAATTGAAGCCATAATAATATACTTATCTAAATCTTTATCACTTATAGTTTTTCCGTTCTTACTTAAAATATCATTTACTACAGATATAAATCTAGAGGTCATCTCATCTATTATGGCTTTGCCGGAGGTTCCCTTATAAAATTCATAAGTATCAGGGAAAAGATATCCTTCTAAAGCATATCTTCTTTTAGTATCGCTTTTGATATATTCCGGCAATTTATATTCTCTACAACTTTTTAAAAATTCTTCTTTTGATATAACACCTTTATTGCCCAAAGCAATAGCTATACTTTCAACGTTGTATCCTTCAGGTATAGTAACTTTTATAGGGTCATTATCTAAAATGCCTTGATTCAGATAATGAATAAACTTATCTAGTGATACATTGTTTGACAGACTATACTCTCCCGGTATAACTTTTGTACTTACCTTATACTTATTAATATAGTCCATCACAATTTTTTTGTTCTTTATATACCCTTTATTGCTTAAAGCATCCACTACATCAAATAGAGTATCACCTGATTTAACTTCAAATTTAACTTTTAGTTCATTTGACACAAGAGGATGATTAATTACACTCTTTTTATTATTGTTTATAATTAATGCTCCCGCTGCAAGCAATACAAATAAAATCAATAAAGCTAAAAATAAGTATTTCTTTCTCATAACGTACCTCTTATTTTTTTCTACTAGCTTTTCTTCTCAATTCAGAATTTAAGATTTTCTTTCTCATTCTTATTGTTTTAGGAGTGATTTCAACTAGTTCATCTGATGCAATAAACTCCAAACTCTGCTCCAGGGACATTTGTCTAATAGGTATTAATTTAAGAGCATCGTCTGAACCTGATGATCTGGTGTTGGATAAATGTTTTTTCTTGCATACATTTACTTCAATATCCTCAGCTCTTGAACATTCTCCTGCAATCATTCCGTCATACACGTTTATTCCAGGCTCAATAAAAAGCGTACCTCTCTCTTGAGCATTATAAAGACCATAAGTTATTGAAACCCCTGTTTCAAATACAACTAGAGAACCTCTGCTTCTTTCAGGAATTTCTCCTCTGAATTCTTCATATTCATCCAGTACATGATTCATAATACCGTTTCCTTTTGTATCAGTCATAAATTCATTTCTGAATCCAATGAGTCCCCTTGCTGGAATTTTAAATTCCAATCTTGTGTATCCATTAATAGCAGATGTCATATTTACCATTTCAGCTTTTCTTGGTCCCAATTTCTCCATTACTACGCCCATAAATTCCTCAGGCACATCTATTGTTAAATATTCAATAGGCTCTAACATAACTCCATTTTCTTCTTTAAATATTACAGTAGGTTTTGAAACCTGGAATTCATATCCCTCTCGTCTCATGGTTTCAATTAATATTGAAAGATGAAGTTCTCCTCTGCCACTTACTTTAAAGCTGTCTGCAGTTTCAGTTTCTTCAACTCTTAAGCTTACATTTGTCTCTAATTCCTTAATTAATCTGTCTCTTAAATGTCTTGAAGTTACGAAATCCCCATCCTGCCCTGCAAAAGGTGAATCATTAACCATAAAATTCATGCTTAATGTTGGTTCGTCAATATCTACAAAAGGGAGAGATTCAGGATTGCTTAAATCAGCTATTGTTTCACCAATATTTATATTGCTTATTCCTGAAACCGCAACAATATCGCCAATCTTCGCCTCATTTGTCTCTTCTTTTTTTAGTCCGTTATAAACATATAAATTAGCAACCTTTACTGAATCTACTTTTCCGTCTTTTCTTATTAAAGCTACCTGCTGATTCTTATTGATTGAACCTCTTTCTATTTTGCCAATTCCAATTTTACCCACATATTCATTGTAATCTATAGTAGTAATAAGCAATTGGAGAGGCTTATCCAAATATCCTTCTGGAGCCTTTACATTTTTGACTATTGTATCAAATAAAGGATCCATATTTAAACTTTCATCTTCCATTTCAGCCTTAGCAATTCCATCTCTGGCAGAACAATAAACTACAGGGAAATCAAGTTGTTCATCACTTGCACCAAGTTCAATAAAAAGGTCAAACACTTCATCTAAAACTTCCACTGGTCTTGCATCCTGTCTGTCAATTTTATTTAATACCACTATAGGTAATAAATTCAACTCTAGGGCTTTCTTTAATACAAATTTTGTTTGAGGCATAGCCCCCTCGTATGCATCTACCACAAGCAGAACGCTGTCCACCATTTTCAATACTCGTTCTACTTCTCCACCAAAGTCTGCATGTCCAGGTGTATCTACAATATTTATCTTAATGCCATTATGCATAACTGCTGTGTTCTTAGATAGAATTGTTATTCCTCTCTCTTTTTCAAGGTCATTAGAATCCATAACTCTTTCCTGTAATTTTTCATTATCTCTAAAAACATGGCTCTGCCTTAGAAGAGCATCTACTAAAGTAGTCTTGCCATGATCAACGTGTGCAATTATTGCTACGTTTCTTATATCGTTTCTTGTAAATAAATTCATTATTCATCCTCCAATATTTGTTGTTCGCCAAAAAAAATGGATACTTACAAGTATCCTAAAAATGCTCATCAAATCTATTTTAGTATTATAATAATAAAAAGTCAACTTAACATTATGGTTATTTACCCATTCCAAAGGTTAAATCTACTCCAACAGCTTCATTTAATATTTTCATAATATCTTCCCAAACAACCCCAAATCTCTGCTCAGCCTGGAGATAAGCACTTACATCAGGGTTTAAAGATATAATTGATGCAAGATTTTGGAGTTTTTCTGTAAGTTCTTTTGAAATTTCACCTTTTTGCATTTGTTCAGTATATGCTTCTATCTGTACTTTTCTAAAATCTTCTAAATTTTTCTTGTTTAAATCATTGTTTTCAATTTTTTTGCTAGCATTTCTAAATTCTACCGTTTCGGGTGAATCTTTTAATACCCTAGCCAATTCATGAGTTTTATCATAGACATTCATAAATAATTCTCCTCTCATAGCAAAACTATACTTCCATAATTATTGGTAATATCATAGGTTTTCTCTTTGTTTTTTCATATAAGAATAACCTTAAAGCATCTCTAATATTTGACTTAATTGTGGCCCACTCTGTTATGCGCTTTTGCTCACATTCCTGCAATACGCCCTTAACTATTTTTCTTGCTTCTTCCATTAAATCTTCAGATTCTCTTACATATACAAATCCTCTGGATATAATATCAGGTCCTGCAACTACACTTCCAGATTCTTTATCAATTGTTGCAACTACAGTTAAAATACCATCCTGAGATAGATGCTTTCTATCTCTTATAACTATATTGCCAACGTCTCCAATACCTAAACCATCGACAAAAACCTGACCTGAAATAACTGATCCGTTTTTCCTAATGGCATCTCTTGTTACTTCTACCACATCTCCAATATCTGCAATATACAAATTATTTTCAGGAAGTCCCAATTTCACTGCAAGTTCGGCATGTTGCTTTAAATGTCTATATTCTCCATGAACAGGCATAAAGAACTTTGGCTTAACCAATGCATGCATAAGCTTTAATTCTTCCTGACAGGCATGGCCGGATACATGAATATCCGCTAGTGATTCATAAATAACATCAGCACCCTTTTTAAACAATTGGTTTATTACCCTAGACACAAGCTTTTCATTACCTGGTATTGGAGAAGCAGATATAACTATCATGTCTCCTGGAACAATGGTAACTTTCCTATGTTCAGAAGCCGCCATTCTTGATAGTGCAGACATAGGTTCACCTTGACTGCCTGTAGTTATAATTGCAATTTCTTCATTTGGATATTTGTTAATACTGTCTATACTGATAAATATATCTTTGTCATCAGTAATATACCCAAGTTCTTTTGCCACCTCTAATATGTTTTCCATACTTCTTCCTGAAAATGCAATCCTTCTATTATACTTAACCGCAGCAGCAATAATTTGCTGAATCCTGTGTATGTGAGATGCAAAGGTAGCTACAATTATTCTTCCTTTTGCTTTGGAAAACAAGTCTTCAAATGTTTTTCCAACTATGCTCTCCGACATTGTGTAACCCGTTCTCTCTACATTGGTACTATCTGCCAGCATTGCAATTACACCTTTTCTACCCAATTCTGCAAAACGACCTAAATCCGCAACACATCCATCTATTGGAGTGTAATCAATTTTAAAATCTCCGGTGTGAAGTACTACGCCCAAAGGCGTATGAATTGCAATTGCAACTGAATCTGCAATACTATGGTTTGTATGGATGAATTCTACAGAAACATTTTCAAGTTTTATGATATCTTTTGGATTTACGCAAATCATATTCACTACACTAAGTAAATTATGTTCCTTTAGTTTTGATTCAACCATCCTTACAGTTAGTCTTGTTCCGTACACAGGTACATTTAACTCCTTAAGTATATAAGGCAGTGCACCGATATGATCTTCATGACCATGGGTTAAAAAAATACCTTTTACCTTTTCGATGTTTTTTTGAAGATAGGTTACATCCGGAATAACAACATCTATTCCGAGCATTTCTTCATCAGGAAATTTCATTCCACAATCAATAACAATTATATCATTCTTGTATTCAATGACTGTCAGATTTTTCCCTATCTCATTCATACCACCTAAAGGTATTATTTTAATTTTGTCTTTTTCTTTTCGCAAAAATTCTTCCCCCCTTTTCAAAATTATTTATATATTAAATTTTTTGCAAACAATCTTTACATATTCCATAAAATTTAAGACTATGATTTTTAACCTTAAATTTATATTCGACTTCAATATCGTTCTCCAATGTATCTAGCAAATCACCCTTTACTTCAATGACTTTGTTGCAAACTGTACATATCAGATGGTGATGCTGATGATTTTCTTCTTCATGAACAAGTTCGTATCTACTGCAGCCGTCACTCAAGTCTAATTTACAGACTACTCCCATACATTCCAATAACTGCACTGTTCTGTAAACAGTAGCAAGACCTATTTCAGGACATTGAACCTTCACTAGATCATACAATTCTTCAGTAGTCAAGTGACTGCCTTCATTTCTTATTATAATGTCCACTATAGCTCTTCTTTGAGGTGTAAGCTTATAGCCTTTTTCCTTAAGATTGCTTTTTAGTTTTTCAATCTCATTTAAGGATATTTTTGACATATCAATACCTCATTTCACAAACATTTTATCATCGAACCTTAACTATAGTCTAATACTATTATCACCCATTGTCAATTGATAACCAATTAATAAATTATAGAAGCTATGAAATCATAGCTTCTATAAAAAGTTAGTTCAATATGTCTTCTGAAAAAAGAGTTTCGTATGCTTCTTCCACCAATTCAAATTCTTCATCATCTTCTACAGATACTAAAATATCATTACCATCTTCATCTTGCTCAATTCTAAGTGCTATAGCATCTTCCGTATCATCATCTTTTGGCGATACGATTACATACTCTTTATCTTCGATGTCTAGTTTAGTGATTACCTCAAATTCAATTTCATTTCCATTTTCATCGTTTAATAGTATTGTGTCCAAAATTTTATCCATAATATTACCCTCCTAAAATCTATTTTGATATGCTGTCTAAATATCCCTGAAGAATATATATAGCTGCAATTTTATCAACTAATTTCTTTCTCTTTGCTCTGGATAAATCGGCTTCTAGCATTGCCTTATGCGCAGCTACCGTAGTAAGTCTCTCATCCCATAATTTAACTGGCACATTAAACTCAGTCTCCAATACTTTGGAAAACGCAATAGCCTTCTCTGAGCTTTCACCAAGTGTGCCGTTCATATTTTTGGGAAGCCCCAAAACTATAGTGTCTACAGAATACTCACTACATATCGTCCTTAATTCCTCTAAATCATATTTTAAATATTTTCTTTTTATAGTTGTTATTCCCTGAGCAGTATATCCTAAAGGATCACTTATTGCAACCCCTATTGTCCTTTCTCCCATATCTAGTCCAAGAATTCTCATTAACATCTCCTATTAATATTATTATAAATTTAAAATAAAAATGCCCATAAGGGCACCTTTATTTTATTTCTAAGTAAAATTTAAGTACTTCTTCAAGTATTTCATCTCTCTCAAGTTTCCTTACTAAAGCCCTTGCACCATTATAATTTGTAATATATGTGGGATCTCCAGAAATGAAATATCCAACCAATTGATTAACTGGATTATATCCTTTTTTTATAAGAGAATCATATACTTCGGATAGTATTTCTTTTGTTAAATCCTTTTTATTGTTTACAGGATCAAACTGAATAGTATTATCATTAGCCATTTTTTTCACCCCACTATATTCCTAGTAACATAATTATAAATCATTATAATTGAATTGTATACTACTTTACTAATTTATCCATTATTAAAATTATTCTTTCCATAGCTTCATGTAATTTTTCAGGATGTTTTCCTCCTGCTTGAGCCATATCAGGCCTTCCACCGCCGCCGCCGCCGGTTATAGATGCTATTTCCTTTATTATTTTACCTGAGTGAACTCCCTTTTGTACTGCATTTTTACTTGCCATTGCTACAAACTGTACTTTATCATCTAAAGCACTGCCAAGTACAACAACACCCTCTTGTACCTTATCTCTTATTCTGTCAGCTAAGTCTCTTAAAGCTTCACCATCTACATCAATTAATTCTCCTCTAAATAGTTTTACTCCCTTGACTTCAACGGGATTATTTAATATTCCTTCTTCATAGGATAAAGTTATTTTTGACTTTAAATTCAATATTTCTTTGTCTTTTTCCTTTAATTCACTTCCCTGAAGCTGAAGTTTATGGATTATATCTTTTTCTGAACATTTTAATGTTCTTTCTAACTCTTTTATTATATTTACCTTTTCATATAGATAATTCATCGCATTAACTCCCGTTACTGCTTCAATTCTTCTAATACCAGCTGCCACTCCGAATTCGGAAATTATTTTAAATAATCCTATTTCTCCTGAATTTTTAGCATGAGTACCACCGCAGAGTTCTTTGCTGAAATCTCCCACAGAAACCACTCTAACATTATCTTTATATTTATTATCAAATAAAGCTATTGCTCCAGTTTCTCTTGCATGTTCCAGTGACATTTCCAAAGTTTCCACATTTGATGCTTTCAAAATTTCTGTATTTACAATCTTTTCAACTGAAAGCAAATCTTCTTCAGACAATTGTTCAAAATGGTTAAAGTCAAATCTCAATCTTTCACTGTCTACAAAAGAACCTGATTGGTGAACGTGACTACCTAATACTTTTATCAAGGCAGAATTTAGCAAATGTGTAGCAGTATGATTTCTCTTTATTGAATTTCGGTTTTCTTCATCTACTTTTAATGTTATTTCATCTGAAACATTAATCCTTCCGTCTAATACTCTAACAAAATGAAGTATCTTTCCTGAAATATTTTTCTTACAGTCAAAAACTTCTGCTTTAAAAGAATCATTAAATAGTATTCCTTTATCGCCAATTTGTCCTCCCATTTCAGCATAGAAAGGTGTCTTGTCTGTTACAATAACACATTCCGATCCTGTTTCAACATCGGATACAAATTCTTCATCACATACTATATGAGATATTTCTGCTTTAACCTCTAATGTTTCATATCCTTTGAATTCTGTATTTAATTCCAGTGGAAGTTTATTTAAAACAGTATCCTCTGCCCCCATAAAGTTAGTTTCTGATCTTGCAGCTCTTGCCCTTTCCTTTTGACCTTTCATCTCTTTATTAAAACTATCGATATCCACCTCTATTGCTATTTCCTCTAGAATTTCTTGAGTTAATTCGAGAGGAAAGCCATAGGTATCATAGAGTTTAAATGCTTTTTCTCCGGATAAGACTTTAGAATCATTACTTTTTATATCTTCTATGAACTCATTTAATATCTGTATTCCTGAATCAATTGTCTCGTCAAATCTTTCTTCTTCTAGTTTAATTATTTTTTTAATATATTCTTCTTTTTCTTTTAATTCAGGATAGGCTTCATAGGAATTTTCTATTACCTTTTCACATAATTTATAAAGAAATGAATGGTTTATTCCTAGTGTTTTTCCATGCCTCGCAGCTCTTCTCAGAAGCCTTCTTAAAACATATCCTCTTCCTTCATTTGATGGGAGTATGCCATCGCTTATCATGAAAGAAACACTTTTTACATGATCTGTTATTATTCTTATGGATATATCAGATTTTCTGTCTTTTCCATATTCTACTCCAGATATGTTTACTACTTCATCAAGAATAGCCCTTATTGTATCCACTTCAAATATACTGTCAGTACCCTGCAAAATTGTTGCAATTCTCTCAAGACCCATTCCTGTATCAATATTAGGGTTTGAAAGACGATTGTAGTTTCCGTCCTCATCCTTATCAAACTGTGTAAAAACTAAATTCCAAAATTCCATTACCCTGTCCTCGTCTCCAGCCTTGACAAACTCTTCTGCAGTTTTAATCACATCTCCTCCAAGCCTGTCATAGTGAATTTCAGAACATGGTCCACATGGCCCAAGTCCAACTTCCCAGAAATTATCTTCTTTTCCTAATCTAAATATTCTGGCAGGATCAATATCTGTACTCTTTACCCATATATCAAAGGCCTCATCGTCATCTAAATATATTGTTACATAAAGTTTGTCTTTTGGAAGTTTTAAAACTTCAGTAGAAAATTCCCAGGCCCAAGGAATAACTTCCTTCTTAAAGTAATCTCCAAAAGAAAAATTACCCAGCATCTCAAAAAATGTACCATGTCTAGCGGTTTTTCCTACATTTTCTATATCTCCCGTCCTTATGCACTTTTGACAGGTAGTAACTCTAGTGCTTGGTGGAACTTGAAGGCCTGTAAAATATGGCTTTAATGGAGCCATACCTGCACCAATGATCAATAAACTTTTATCATTTTTAGGTATCAAGGAAAAACTTGGCAATCTAAGATGACCTTTGCTTTCAAAAAAACTTAAATACAATTCTCTAATTTGATTTAAACCCATTTTTTTCATAAAAATCTCTCCCTTTCACTCTTGTCAAAATAATATTTAATAATAAAAAAAGACCCTCATCCCAGAAGGGACGAAAGTTATAACTCCGTGGTACCACCCTAATTACACATAATTAAATTAATAATGTGTCTCTCAATGAAATAAGGTTCATGAACAGCTTCAATATATTTCCCAAGAAGTTTTCACCTTACACTTCCTCTCTTAATGCAAAAATATATCTACTCATTCCAATCATTACCTTAGTATGTAATTGTTATATAGAATTATATAATATTAAAATCAGTGATGTCAAGACTCTAGCAAGTTTTGTCAAAAAATATAATAATTAATATCTTCATATATTATATTAAATATTACTCCAATAGGTATTGCAAGTATCATACCAAGGAATCCCCCCAATTCCCCTCCAATTATAAGGAGTATTATAACAGTTAAGGGATGCATATTTACACTGTCCCCTGTAATTTTAGGTGATAGAACATTTCCTTCTAGCTGCTGAATTAAATATATCCAAAATGCTACCCATAAAGCTGTTTTTGGTGACTGTAAAAGCGCTATCAATATACATGGTACTGCTCCAAATAATGGTCCAAAATAAGGTATAATGTTGAAAAAAGCATTAAATAACGACAATATAATTGGAAATTGTACTTTTAAAGTTATTAACATTATGAATGTCATAATTCCAATAATAAAACATAAAAAAAATTGACTAGCTATGTATTTGCCCAAAACCTTATCAATATCATTCCCTATCTTTTTTACAATTTTTCTCCAGTTTACCGGAAAAACATTTAATAATTTATTATAGATATAATCTCCATCCACTAAAAAGTAATAACATACAATGGGAATTATTGCAATTGTTATTATATTGCTGCCAATATTTAATGTAGATTCAAATACCCCCTCCATAAAACTAATAGTTTGTTTATTTATTTTATCATTAATATTATTCAATACAGTATACATGATTTTGTTTTCACTAACAGGTTTTAATTTCATATATATGCTGTCAAATAAGGATTGCAGTTCAATAATAGTATCTTGAAAATTTGAACTCTCTTTTAAAATTGAAGGAATCAAGAAAGTTATACAGGAAATTACAAATATAACTATTATAGATATTATCAAAACAGAGCTTATTCTTTTATTTATTCCTCGCCTAAATAGGATAATTTGAATTGGTCTTATTGAATAGGAAATTATAAAAGAAACAATCAACAAATAAAATAACTCTTTAATTACACTCACCTTCTTTTAAAATTACTTTGTGAGGCATGCTTGAAAAGTTAAGCGTGTTACATTTATTAACCCAAAGTATATTGCTTTCACCTAATATTAGTTCCTCCATAAGCAAAATTTTTTTACCATGAATATAATTACTTATCACTCCGGAAGATACTACCGCTCCGGATATTACAAATTGATTTTCTTCAAACAAAAAATCTTCCAGCATTCCAATCATGTTGCCGTTAATATCTATTATGTCCATGCCTTTTAATTGCTTAAAACATAGATTTTCACCCCTAGATGTGTTTTTTATTACCATACTGCTATCATAGCTTATGATATCTTTTTCCATAACGTTTATAGTTTTTTTTATAATGTCATAGGATGAAATTTCAAAGCCAATTATCCTTTTATTGTGAAAATTAATTAGCAGATCTTTAATAAACCCTACTCTGTTGTTTCTAATATGAACGACCTCCATAAAGCTGAAATCTTTACTTCTAAACATGTGCAATACCCCTTTAATGTTTGTAATATTTATATTTTTCCAAAAAATATAAAAAATATTACTATTCAGTGTTTAGTATTTAAGAAAAAAAAATTAGGAATTGCATGCAATTCCTAATTCTATCTATTATATGTTATTTTCCGTGAACATGCTCATGAATTGTTTCTGAATGTGTTTTCATTTCCCAAGGTTCTAACTTAGCTCTCACTCTATAGTCATTTATTGCTTTATGAATTGCTTCCTCAGCCAATACTGAACAATGCATTTTTACAGGTGGAAGTCCGTCCAAAGCTTCTGCCACAGCCTTGTTTGTTAGCTGCCATGCATCCTCTAAGGATTTCCCTTTAATAAGTTCCGTTGCCATGCTGGAAGATGCTATTGCGGAACCACATCCAAAAGTTTTGAATTTAACATCTTTAACAATATTGTCTTCAACTTTGATAAAAATCTTCATAATATCTCCACATTGTGGATTTCCAACTTCTCCAATACCATTCGCATCTTCGATTTCCCCTACATTTCTGGGATTTCTGAAGTGCTCCATAACCTTTTCGCTATATAACATATTATTTTCCCCCCCTCTTTAAAAAGTCCTCCCATAGTGGTGACATTTCTCTTCTCCTTTTGATTATATCAGGTATTACTTCAAGTGCATAGTCTACATCCTCTTCAGTGTTTAAAGCACCTAATGTAAGTCTTATTGAACCGTGAGCAACTTCATGTTTGCATCCTATTGCAAGCAATACATGGGAAGGATCCAGTGAAGCAGATGCACAAGCACTACCTGTTGAAGCAGATATTCCTGCATCATCTAAGTCAAGTAATAACGTTTCACCTTCTACCCCAATAAAGCTTAAGTTAACATTGTTAGGAAGTCTCTTATCACCTAATGGTCCATTCAATTTTGAATGAGGTATTTTCTCCATAAGTCCAGCTGTTAATCTATCTCTAAGCTTAGTAAGCCTTGCTCTTTCTTCAGAAAGTTCGGAAGTTGCTAGTTCTATTGCTTTTCCTATTCCTACAATACCTGGAGTGTTTTCTGTACTTGCTCTTTTACCTTTTTCCTGGCCGCCGCCGTGAATTAGGTTTTCTATCTTAACTCCCTTTCTGATATACATTGCACCAATGCCTTTTGGTCCATAAAATTTATGTCCTGCCATGGAAAGTAAGTCAATATTCATATCCTTAACATCTATAGGAACATGTCCTACCGCCTGCACTGCATCAGTATGGAAGTACACATTTTTTTCTTTGCAAATTTTGCCTATCTCTTTTATTGGTTGAATAGTTCCTATCTCATTATTTGCAAACATAATTGATACTAAAATAGTTTTGTCTGTGATGGCTGCTTTAAGCTCATCCAAATTTATAAACCCCTGTTCATCCACAGTCAAGTATGTAACTTCAAATCCGTTTTTTTCTAGAAATTTGCCTGTGTGAGTAATAGCATGATGTTCTATTACAGTTGTAATAATATGATTACCCTTATTTCTGTTTGCAAAAGCAATTCCTTTGAGTGCCCAGTTGTCACCTTCGGAACCCCCTGCTGTAAAAAATATTTCCTGAGGCTCTGCATTTATTGCCTTAGCAACTCTTTCTCTCGAAACTGCAATTGCCTTTTTGGTAACATCTGACATTTTATACATTGAAGACGGATTGCCAAAATTATTTGTAAAATAAGGTATCATCTCCTCTAAAACTTCAGGTTTTGTAAAGGTTGTTGCGGAATTATCCATGTAAACTATTTTGTTCATAACATTACACCTCTTTATTAATATTTTTCATATTATTATAATCATCTAACATATCCTGCAAGGTGGTTGACTGCATTACACTGTCGATGCTGTCTTTAATCCTTACCCATAAGAGTCTTGTTGCACAGCAATCCACATTGATGCATGTTCCCTCCTCAAGACAGTCTGAAATCTCTATGGGACCTTCCAGAACTTCCATGATTTCAGCCACAGTAATGTCTTTAGGATTATTATTTAAAATGTATCCTCCTTGAGCTCCTCGTATGCTTTTAATCAGGTTTGCCTTCCTTAAAGGTGAGAATAACTGTTCTAAATAATACTCCGATATATTCTGTCTTTCAGAAATACTTTTAATTGAAACTGGTTCTTTACCATAATGAATTGCTAAATCCACCATGGCCTTTACCCCATATCTTCCTTTTGTAGATAGCTTCATTTAACCACTCCTTTAATGTTGAGTGTTTTACTACACTTTCAAATTTATATTATCAAATCCGACTAAAATTGTCAACAATAAATTCAAATTTTTATTCAAATATTTACTGTTTTGCTCCAATATATACTATAATAATATTTAAATAGAATTATTTAGGAAAGATGGTGATATAATGACACTTAAGTACAAGAAATCTTTAATTAATTACAATGCTGTATCCTATGTAAGTGAGGATACAGAGATTATTTCCGAGGACAAAAGTGATATCATGGATTGTGCTCTGGGAACTAATCCCTTCGGTCACACTAAGCTTTTGGATACTGTCAGGTCCGATATTTTCAATAATATAAATCTTTATCCTGACTACCCCTATGTTGATTTTAAAAAAGATTTGATTAAATATTGGTCTGATGTTGCATCATTAAGCGGTAAAAATATCCAAATAGCAAATGGTTCCATATCCATACTTGAAAATATAAACAGAGTATTTATTGAACCTGGCTCTAGGATTTTAGGATGCTGTCCCCAGTTTACGGATTACATGTGTGACGTTAAAGCCATGGGCGGCGTATTTGACTATGTGCTCCTTAAAGAAATAAATAATTACAAGTTTGATGTAAATGATGTTTTAAATGCCATCACGACAGATCTTAAAATAATATATCTGGATAACCCCAACAATCCTACTGGACAAGTCATACCGTTAAAGGATATAAGGCTTATATTGAAGGAAGCTGCTAAATCAGACATATGTGTTATTATTGATGAGGCTTATGCTGATTTCATAAGTAAAGAAGAAAGTGCCATATCCTTAATTTGTGAATTCCACAACTTGATTGTTACTAGGTCCTTTTCAAAGGGTCTAGGTCTTGCAGGTCTTAGGGTAGGATATCTTGTTTCAAATGAAGAATTATGTTCATATTATGGAAAGGCAAATTCACCTTTCTCTATCAGTAACATAGCAGCATCCATGGCACGTACTGCACTTAAGGATTACGGTTTTATAATAGAATCATCAGAGAAAATTATGGAAATCAAAAAATCGTTTATTAAATCATTAACTAAATTAAAAGTTATGGAGACAGATCCAAGAGTTCCCATAATGCTTATAAAGTGTGATGATGACGATGTGGATCTTTATGATTTATTTTATAAAAATAAGATTGCTTCTGAAAGAGGTGCTGATTTTACGGGTCTTTCAAAAAATTCCATAAGATTCAAGGTGCCAAAGGACAAACAGAGGGTTATAAATTTAGTAAGAGAAATAGAAAATTCATTGAAGTAAAATAGGGCTTGATGCCCTATTTTACTTTTGATTCGTTTTTAATTTTATCCCAATATTCTTTATATAGCTGTTCATTTTTATTTTTTCCCGGTGTGTAATACCTTTTATTTTTTAGTTTGTCAGGCAGATACAGCTGAGACACATAGTTGTTTGTATAGTTATGAGGATACACATATCCTTGCATCCTTCCCAACTTTTTTGCACCTTCATAATGTCCATCCTTTAAGTATAAAGGAATATCCCCTACATCAGATGTGTCAATATCTTTAATAGCCGCATCTATTGCAGTAATCACTGAGTTTGACTTTGGTGAATTGGAAAGTAGAATAACAGCTTCTGCAAGAGGAATTCTTGCCTCAGGAAACCCAAGCTGCTGTGCCGAGTCTACACAAGACTTTACAATGGAAACCGCCTGAGGATATGCAAGCCCGATATCTTCCGCTGCAGTTACCATAAGCCTTCTGCAAATGGATATAATATCTCCCGCCTTTACAAGTCTTGCAAGATAATGCAGAGCCGCATCTGCATCACTTCCTCGAATTGATTTTTGAAATGCACTTAAAATATCATAGTGATTATCTCCAAATTTATCATAGTTCAATGCGTTGTTTTGGGCACATTGTTTTATATTATCTATTGTAATGTTTATGCTGCCAAGATCATCTCTTTTGGATGTTACAATTGCGAGCTGAAGTATGTTAATTGCCCTTCTTAGATCTCCACTGCTGCACTCTGCAATATAACTTAAAATATTAATGCTGCAGTTAATTGGAGTGTTTTCATAATCTGATTTTATTATATTAAGTATTCTCTCTAACCCATTTACAATATCATTTATTTCCAATGCCTTAAATTCAAATATAGTAGTCCTGCTTAATAGAGCATTATATACATAAAAATATGGATTTTCAGTAGTACTTGCAATAAGAGTTATCTTTCCATTTTCGGTATATTCCAATAATGACTGCTGCTGCTTTTTGTTGAAATTCTGTATTTCATCTAAATAAAGCAATATTCCGTTCATAGTTAGAAGACTGTCTAAATTTCCAATTATTACTTTTATATCGCTTACGGATGCATTTGTGGCATTTAATTTATAAAATTTTCTGTCTGTTACCTTTGCAATGATATTTGCTACAGTGGTTTTCCCCACTCCGGGGGGACCATAAAATATCATGTTTGGAATCTGCTTAGATTCAATAATTTTATTTAGTATCTTATTTTTTCCTATTAAGTGTCCCTGTCCTACTACATCGTCAATACAATCCGGTCTGATTCTATCAGCTAAAGGTTTATCAAATTTCATTTTTATACCTCAAACTCTTTATTTTTAATAAATGGATTAGTTCTCACAGCCAGAACGGAATATAACAAAAATGAAAATTGGAAAAATATTAATAGATTAAATTTCCCCATCTATACTTTTTCATATTCTATATTTCTCTCCTTAAAATAAACTATTTTCAATTTACACTGCTCAGCAAACTCCTTTGCTAAATCAAACGATCTCCCAATTGATTCCGTATTGTGTGCGTCCGAACCCACTGTAATATTTTTGCCGCCTATTTCTGCATATCTCTTATAAATTGGAAGCAGAGTATGGATAGCAGTTTTTTTATCAAATCTTCTTGTATTTAGTTCAATGCATATATCATTACTAATTAAAGTTTTCAATATTTCATCAATAATTTCAGAGTGGTTGTCATAATACAATTCCTTATCGTCATAATGTGCATACCTTGCAATATAATCAATATGCCCCATACTGTCAATAAAATGAAAATCTTTTACGCAAGAGAGCATACAATTCAAATATTTTTCATATGAATCTTTTTTTTCTTTTCCTTTATAAAAATCTTCATAATAGAGGTCATAGTTATCAACTAAATGAATAGAACCTATTACATAATCAAAGGGATTACTGATAACCAAATCATTACTTTCTTCAACACAGTCATCCTTCATTCCTATTTCCACACCTAGAAGAATATTTTTATTCCTATACTTTATATATTGATCAATATAATCATTTACGTCAAAAATAAATGAACCTTCTTTAGGAAATTTCAAATCCATATGTTCAGTTATTATAAGTTGAGTATCGCTTTTTTTAGCTTTAGCTATTGCATCTACAATAGTCATTTCTGAATCTGTAGAAAACTTAGTGTGAACATGAGTATCAAACATTTCAAATCCTCCTGATTAAATATTCATTAGAATAATTGGTATTGTTATCATAGAAATAATAGTGGATATAAATATGCACTTTGATGCAAGCTTAGTATCCCCTCCGTATTTTTCAGCCAGTACAGATGCTATCACTGCTACGGGCATGGTTTCAATGGTAACCCCTATTTCTAGAAGCTGTCTGTCTGCATGGAACAACTTCATTATAATTAAGGTTATTAAAGGTGCAATAATCAACCTTAATAAGGATGCATAATAAACAAGAAAACCTGAGAATATCTCTTTTAAATTTATTTCTGCCAGCATGGAACCCACAATTATCATTGATAATGGTGTAGTTATGGCACCTACAGAGCTTAATGCCTTATATGCAGGAACTGGTATGGCTATTGAAAATGTAAACAAAAGAAGACCTATTACTGTTGCTATAATACCAGGATGTTTTAAAGCAGCTTTTAATGTTTTTATATCCTTTTTTCCTGTGAAAAGCATTGTCCCATAACTGAGCATGAATAGATTAAAAGGTATATTGAACACTGACCCATAAAATACCCCTATGTTTCCAAATAATCCTTCCAAAACAGGATATCCCATAAAACCGCAGTTTGAAAATATTATTGATGCTTTTAATACCTTTTTTTTGTTTTCTTCACACTTATATGAAAATAAAATACTTGCCAATATCAATACAATATGTATAATTACAGAATATAAAAATATAAGTTTTGCTTTGTACATCATATCCTGAGAATATTTATAATTGAAGGAAGAAACAATCAAACATGGAAGAGTGATATCTAAAAGAAAATCAGACATTTTTTTAGTAGTTTCCGCATTAAATATTTGTTTTTTTCTTGCATAAATTCCCACTATCATTATGAGAAATAATATTATTACTTGATTTATTATGTTAGCTTTCATTTTGTCCCCCTAGTATATTTTGTTTATGTACTACAGTAAGATTTTACACTTTATATTTAAAAAAATAAAGTCAATTACATATAAAAAATAAAAAAGACTGCATTTTAAAATAAAATGCAATCTTCATTTACTTAGTGTATTCCTATTGTACCTGTACGCTCAGCTTTTTTATTGCAAATTTTAAGTCTTCTTTTTTCAAGCTCCTCAATTATATCTTTTGGTTCTATTCTAAGCTCCACCATTAAAACCAAAACATGATATGTTAAATCACATATTTCATTTAATGTTTCAACATTGTCATTGTTTTTGCTTCCGATTATAACCTCAGCACTCTCTTCTCCAACCTTTTTAAGTATCTTATCTAAACCTTTTTCAAACAGATAACTAGTGTAGGAACCCTCCATTGGTTCACTTTTTCTTTCTTTTATTATCTCATAAAGTCGTTCTATAATACTATTTTCATCCATTTTATCACCTCATTATTTTTCTTTAAAATTAAATATTTGCGAATAAAAACAAGTTCTGTTCCCAGTATGACATGCCGCTCCAATTTGTTCAACTTTTAAAAGAAGAGTATCCCTATCACAGTCAATCCTTATATTCTTTATAAATTGATAATGTCCTGAGGTTGCCCCCTTATTCCACAAAGCATTTCTGGATCTGCTGTAAAACCAAGTTTTGCCTGTCTCTATTGTCTTATTAAATGATTCTTCATTCATATAAGCCATCATGAGTACATCATTGGTATAATAATCTTGAATTATTGCAGGGATAAGACCATTCTGAAGCTTTAAGTCTTTAAAATTTTCTACCATATATTTTTCCATAATCAATTCTCCAATCAGATTCTGACACTTACTCCATTCTTATCTAAGTATTTTTTAACATCATTTACACTTAGTTCTCTGTAATGAAACAATGATGCTGCCAATGCTGCATCTGCTCCGCTCATTGCAAAAATATCAAAAAAATCCTCTATTTTTCCACAGCCGCCGGATGCAATAACAGGTATGTTTATAGCTGACGTTACTGCTTTTGTGAGAGCAATATCGTATCCTGCTTTTGTGCCGTCAGCATCCATGCTGGTTAAAAGTATCTCGCCTGCGCCAAGTTTTTCTGCTTTTTTTACCCATTCAATTGCATCTAAACCTGTGTCAATTCTTCCACCATTAATGTAAACATTCCATCCAGATTTATCATCTCTCATTTTTGCATCTACTGCCACTACAACGCATTGACTTCCAAATTTATCTGAAGCCTCTTTTATAAGATTAGGGTTCTTTATAGCAGCAGAGTTAACAGAAACCTTATCTGCTCCGGCTCTCAAAATGTTTTTAAAATCCTCCACATCAGTTATTCCGCCTCCCACTGTAAGTGGAATAAATACCTTCTCAGCAGTTCTCTTAACAACATCGATTATTGTTTTTCTTCCTTCATTTGAAGCTGTTATATCAAGAAAAACAAGTTCATCTGCCCCTTCCTCATTATAAAATTGTGCAATCTCCACTGGGTCTCCCACATCTTTAAGATTTACAAAATTTATCCCCTTAACTACTCTTCCCATGTTTACATCCAGGCAAGGAATTATTCTCTTTGTTAACATTAAACTTCCCTCCCTACTTTTATAGCTTCCTTAAGGTCTAAGCAACCTGCATAAATAGCTTTGCCTGTAATGGCACCATATAGGTTAAGCTTTTGTATTTTTCTTATATCTTCTATATTTTTGATTCCGCCGGATGCAATAATATCACAACTAATATTTTTACTAAGCTCTTCCAACTGCTCAATATTGGCTCCATTAAGGGTTCCATCTCTGCTTATGTCTGTAAATATTATTGTTTTAACTCCAATGAATTCCATATTCTGTGCAAATTCAATATAGTCCACATTGCTTACTTTAACCCATCCTTCTACTGCAACCATCCTGTTGTTTGCATCTATTCCTACAACTATTCTTTTTCCATATTTTTTTACTGCTTCAATAACAAGCTCCTTATTATTTAATGCTGAGGTTCCTAAAATAACCCTGTTAATTCCAAGCCCAAGCAGCTTATCAATGGTTCCTAAACTTCTTATTCCTCCTCCTAATTGAATTGGAATATTTATATTTTTTAAAACCTCCTGTACTTTGACCAGGTTTCCTTGTTCGCCCTTTAAGGCACCATCCAAATCCACCATATGAAGAAATTCTGCGCCGTCACTTTCCATGCTTTTAGCGGTTTCTACAATATCCTTTGAAACTACTTCACTTTTTGAAAACTCTCCCTTGTAGAGTCTTACGCAATTACCATCCTTTATATCAATCGCTGGAAATATTATCATTTAATTTTCTCCCCTCAAAGCTATTTTGTTAATTTTATGAAATTCTCTAATATCTTCATACCCAAGGCACCGCTTTTCTCAGGGTGAAACTGTGTACCATATACATTGCCCTTACTTACCACTGCTGGTATCTCAATACCATAAGTGCTTACTGCATTAAGATCTTCCTTATCCATGGAAACCGCTAAATATGAATGAACAAAATATGCGTAAGAGCTGTCATTAACACCTTCCAATATTTTGCACTGTTTATTTATCTTCAAATCATTCCAACCCATATGAGGAATTTTAACATTCCCTTCAAGCCTTGTTATTTTTCCTTTCAATAATCCAAGACCCTCACATATTCTTATCTCATCACTTTCTTCATATAGTAACTGCATTCCTAAACATATTCCAAGCATTGGTTTATTTTCACTTATAATAGTATCTATTGCTTTATCTAGTTTTTTTGATTTAATATTATCTATTGCATCAGGGAAAGCACCTACTCCAGGTAATATAATTCCATCGCAGCCAACCAAAGTTTCATAATCCGATGTAATTATTGCCTGTTCACCCAATAGTTCCAAAGCTTTTTGCACGCTTCTAAGATTTCCCATGCCATAATCAATTATTCCAATCATTATATAACTCCTTTCTTTTGGTAACTCCGAGTTTATATTACCCCTTTTGTAGACATTAGCCCTTCCACTCTTTCGTCATTGCTTGATGCCTCTCTAAACGCCCTTCCAAATGCCTTGAAAACTGCTTCTATAATATGATGAGAGTTGCTCCCATATAATAATTTAATGTGAAGGGTAATACCAGCATTGAATGCCACTGCTCTAAAAAACTCTTCTACCAATTCAGTATCAAATTCCCCAACCTTCTGGGTATTAATTTTACAGTCAAACATTAAGAAGGGTCTGCCGCTTATATCAATTGACACCATAGCAAGCGCTTCATCCATGGGTAAAAATGATGTTCCATATCTCTTTAATCCATTCTTATCAACCAAAGCTTTCGCCACGCACTTCCCAATAACTATTCCAATATCTTCAACAGTATGATGAAAATCTACATTTGTATCACCTTTAGCTTTTACATTTAAATCTATAATTCCATGTTTACTAAATAGTGTTAACATATGATCAAAGAAACCTATCCCGGTATCAATGTCTGACTTTCCCGTGCCATCAATATTTAATTCTACAGATATATCTGTTTCATAAGTAACTCTTTTCATATCAGCTGATCTATTGTTTTTCATATTATCGCCTCAACCTTACTTTTATTGAATTTGCGTGAGCACCCAACCCCTCTGTTTCTGCTAATTTTATAATTTTATTCCCTACATCAAAAAGCGCCTCTTCTGAATAGTGTAAGAAACTTGATTTTTTTACAAAATTGTCAACTGATAATGCTGAAAAAAATCTTGCTGTACCACTTGTTGGTAAAACATGATTAGGACCTGCCATATAATCTCCAAGAGGTTCCGGTGCATAATCTCCTAGGAAAATAGATCCTGCATTTTTCACCTCCCCTAAGTATTTAAATGGCTCCCTTATACAAAGCTCCAAATGCTCAGGTGCGATACTATTTGACATATCTATTGCTTCCTTTAAATCATCTACTATTATTATTGCTCCAAAGTTTTCTAGCGAATCAGCAATAATATCCTTCCTATCCAAGCCTGCAATTTGCTCTTTCAATTCAGATTGTACCTTTTTTGCCAAAGCCTCCGAATACGTAACTAATATTGATGAAGACAATCTATCATGTTCTGCTTGAGACATTAAATCTGCTGCAATAAAACACGGATTTGCATATTCATCTGCCACAATAAGTATTTCACTAGGCCCTGCAATCATATCTATATCCACGTTTCCATACACAAGTTTTTTTGCAATAGCCACATACATATTTCCTGGTCCCACTATCTTATCAACCTTTGGTATTGTTTCAGTACCGAAAGCAAGTGCTCCTATTGATTGAGCTCCTCCAACTTTATATATTTTACTTACTCCTGCAATATCTGCAGCCACTAGAATATTAGGATTTATATCTCCATTTTTCATTGGCGGGGTAACCATAATAATATTTTTTACTCCTGCCACCTGAGCAGGTATCGCATTCATAAGTACAGAAGAAGGATAAGCTGCTGTACCTCCTGGAACGTATATTCCGACATTCTCAAGTGCCCTTACTGTTTGACCTAGTATTATTCCTTTTTCTTTTGTTACCATCCACGAATTTCTTTTTTGTTTTTCATGGAAAAATTTAATATTTTCAGCAGCTTCTTTAAGAGCTTCTAGAAATTCAGAATCTACTTTTTCATATGAGCTTTCTATTTCATTTCTAGTTACTAATAGGTTCCCTTTATTAACTTTTTCACTATCAAATTTATTTGTAAATTTGATTATAGCCTCATCACCTTTTGCCTTTACTTCTGATAAAATTCCCTGAACTATAATCTTTACTTCTTCTTGAACTGCGTCTTCTCTATTTTTTAACTGCTTTAGATAAGCTTTACCCTCATCTTTTTTTGCATAAACTATTTTCACAAAAATTACCTCCTTTGTTTAACCTGCAATTAGGTTTTCCTTAACTGTAACACTATTTTGAAGCATGGAGATTATATTAAGTATCTCTTCTCTCTTCAATTTCATGCTGGCAATATTAACTACCACTCTGGCACTGATATCACAAACTTCCTCTAATATAACAAGTCCATTTTCTTTTAATGTATTGCCTGTTTCAACAATATCAAGTATTGCATCTGATAATCCGAGTATAGGAGCGAGCTCAACTGAGCCTTCTATCTTTATTATCTCCACATCCTGACCCTTACCTCTAAAATAATTCCTTGCTACATTAGGATACTTAGTGGCAATTTTTTTTCTATTATATCCCTCATTAAGATTTGTATCAGGAAGAGCTGCTATTGCAAATTTACATTTACCCATCTTAAGATCAAGAACTTCATAATAATTCTTATTTTGTTCAAGCAGTACATCTTTTCCCACTATACCAATGTCCACTACTCCATGGTCCACATAGGTAAGCACATCTATTGCTTTAACCAATACAAAATCTATATTATTAACACTGTCATGAAAAATTAGTTTTCTTCCCTTATTTATCAATTCCTGACAGTCAATACCACTTTCTTGAAAAATGTCAACTGCATATTTTTCAATTCTTCCTTTTGTTATAGCTATTCTCACAGTATTTTTATTCTTCATATAATTTCTCCGCCTCTTCTAAAAAATTATTCAAATATTTTGATTCAAAGTCCTTATGATTCCACTTTTTTGTGTACTTGTAAAATCTTATTTGACTTTCTTCAATCAAACTTATAACCATAGATATATTTTTATTAAATGCATAATCTAAAGTCTCTTCCTCACTATCAAATAAGCTCAATTCACATACAAAGCCATTTTCCCTAAAGGTTACTGCCTGTTGAAAAGCTTTATTAAAAAGCTCTTCAGTGTAGTATATAACAAGATGCTTATCTTTTTTATAATTGACATGTCCTATATTTTGAAGTGCTATTATTAAACTATCTACATCAATTGCAAAACCTATAGCTGGTAAATCTCTTCCAAATTTTTTAATAAGTCCATCATATCTTCCACCGCTTAAAATATATCCCCCTACACCATGAGTAAATGCCCTGAAAATAATTCCACTGTAATAATCCATATGCTGAATCATACCTAAATCAAATGTCACATAGGATGCTAACCCTGCCTTTTCGATCAACCTATACACATCAATTATGTTTTCTAAAGCTTTTATTGCATTTCTATTATTGGTAAGCTTAAGGGCCTTATCAATTATTTCAATATTTCCAAATAATTTCGGCAATTCCTTTATCGCCTTAAGACTACTTGGAGAATATTCTTTTACATTTTCAATAATAAAATGATCCAATGCAATAAAGTTTTTATCTTCTACATAACCTCTTATCTTCTCTTTGTTTTCACCACTTAATTTTAATTCCTCTATCAATGACTTGAAAAATTCAGCTTGGCCTATTTCTATTTTAAAATCTTTAAGTCCGCAGTTTCTGAGCGCATTTATTCCAATTATTATAGTTTCCGCATCAGCTTTTATGCTGTTTATCCCTATGGTTTCTATACCTGATTGTGTTACCTCATTTGTCTTACCAAAAAGACTTTCATTAACTCTGAAAACACTGGAAGTATAACAAAATCTTATTGGAAATGAAGCTTCATTAAGCTTTGTTGCAGTTATCCTAGCTATAGGCGTAGTAATATCAGGTCTTAGCACCAGTATCCTTCCCTGGTTGTCAAAGAGCTTATACATCTTCTCTTGAGCTATTGTAGTGTTTTCTCCATTAAAAACATCGTAAAATTCTAATGTTGGGGATATAATATCTAAAAAACCACAGTTAATATACGAATCTCGTAAAAGTTTTTCAATTCTTATCTTTTCCCTGCATTCATCAAACAAAACATCTTTGGTTCCCTCAGGGATATATCTCATCCAATTTAACATAATACTCTCCTTCAGTTTCATGCTTTATCAATTTATCACACTAAAGTTCTAACTCGTCATAATGACATTTTAACAGGATATTGCCTAAAATGCAATATATTATTCAAATTTTTAAAATAATATTTCCCAAGAAATATTGAGAAATTAATAATCTGCAATTTAATTTATTTAAAATTGCAGATTATTAATATTAACTATTTCCAATATAGCAAAGTGACAACATTCCATTACCACAGTGACTTCCTAGTCCCGCTCCTAGCTCATTAATAATAATTTCCTTTACTTTATACTCCTTGATTAAAATTTCCTTAAGATGCAGGGCATCTTCCAAACAATCCCCATGACTTATTGCCAAGGTACTTCTTTCATAGTTAGAAACATTATTTTTAAACTTATCCACTAAAAATCTTATTGCTTTCTTTTTCCCCCTTACATTAGATACATTTTTAAGTTTTCCATCTTCAGTTATACATATTATTGGTTTGATATCTAAAATGTTACCTATGGCTGCACTTGTAGCAGATATCCTGCCCCCTCTTTTTAGATGACTTAAATCCTCCACTACAAACCAATGATTCATTTTATTAATATTATCATAAATCCATTTTGTTATATCAAGAGCAGAACAACCTTCCTCCCTCATTTTAACTGCATTATAGACTAATAATCCTTGTCCTAAGGATGCACATTTACTATCAATAACGATTATGTCTGCATTTTTGTTTTCTGATATGACCGCCTCCCTTGCAAGCTTAGCACTGTTTACCGTTCCGCTAAGGCCTGAAGACATTCCGATATATATAATAGGCCTATTGTATTTAAGTAATTCATTAAACTTCTGTATGAACCTATATTCATTTATTTGAGATGTATAAGGCATTTCTCCGAGCCTTAATGCATCATAAAATTCTTTATATGGAATTGACTTTCCAAAGTCATCTTCATAATCCTTGCCTTTAAAATGACAAACAAGACCTAAATATGGAATGTCATTTTTTTCAATATAACTCAATGGTAAATCACAACTTGCATCAGTAAAAATAATTGGTTTCATATGTCCAGCCTCCTGCTAAATATATTGCTATATAGTTATTCAACATTATTATAATTTATCCTTTTATAATATAATAATTAACATTTTATTAATAAAAAAATACTGAGCGTATGCCCAGTATTAATACTTTTTTATTACCTCTTCCAATAATATAATGGCCTTATCTATCTCATCATATTCGATATTTAGCGGTGGTAGCAGTCTTATTACATCATTTCCTGCAGTTACTGCCAATAATTTATTTTCAAAGCATTTCTTGCTAAAACTCTTAACATCAACATTTAATGCTATTCCAAGAAGCATACCCATACCCTTAACCTCTTTGATTATTGAGTATTTATCTTTTAATTTATTAAGCTTATCTATGAAATATTTGCTCTTTTCATCTATTTTGTCTATAACACCACCATAAACCAGTTCATTAAACACGGCTATGGAAACAGCACAAGCCAATGGATTTCCACCGAATGTACTGCCGTGGTCTCCAGGAACCAGCACATTAGCCCTTTTATTTGTTATGGCTGCACCTATAGGGAATCCTCCTGCAAGTCCTTTTGCAACACAAATAACATCAGGAATTACATTGAACTTCTTATAGGCAAAAAAACTTCCAGTACGCCCCACACCACACTGTATTTCATCAAATATAAGTAGTGCATCATATTTATCACATAATTCCCTTACACATTTCAAGTACTCATAAGTTGCGGAATTTATTCCGCCTTCTCCTTGAATTGGCTCAATAATTACTGCACATACATTTTCACTCATTTTTTCTCTTATATTATCAACGTCATTCATATTAACACTGTCAACACCGCCAATAAGAGGCATAAAATCCTTTTGATATTTATATTGACCTGTTACAGAAAGTGCTCCTATAGTTCTTCCATGAAAAGAGTGCTTCATATGAATAACTATATTTTTTGAATCTCCACCTTTTAGTTTTCCATATTTTCTTCCAATCTTTATTCCGGCCTCCATAGCCTCAGCACCGGAATTGCAAAAAAATACAGCTTCATGGTCACAAATCGAACAAAGCTTTTCAGATAGTTCAATCCCTTTAGAATTATAATAGTAATTTGAAACGTGCATTACATTTTCCATTTGCTCTTTTATTGCTTTAGCTATAACTGGATGACTATGTCCGAGACAATTAACCGCCACACCTGAAACTAAATCAAGATATTCCACCCCATTATTATCATATAACTTACAACCTTTACCCTTTTCAAACAATACGTCAAACCTGCCGTACGTTTCCATTATATTGCCCTTTGACATTTTATATACCCTCTCTTTCCGGTTATTTTCGTTCCCATATTAGATAATATCTCAAGTAACAACCCATGTTTTTTTCTTCCATCTAAAAGATGAATATTTTTAGTTCCATTTTCAATAGCTTCTATACAGCATTCCATTTTGGGAATCATACCACCGCTTATTGTTCCATCTTCAATATAATATTTAATCTCTTCTGGAGACAAACTTGGAATTAAACTTGATTTATCATTAAAATCCTTATAAACACCTTCTACATCAGTTAAAACAATTAACTTTTCTGCCCTTAATTCTGAACTTATAAAGGATGCTGCATAATCTGCATTAATATTGTATTTATTACCCGAAGAGTCACACCCAACAGGTGATATTACAGGTACCCTTCCTCTTTCAAGTATACTTTGCAGAAGTGCTTTATTTATGCCAACAACTTCCCCAACATACCCTATATCTTTTTTTTCGCCATCAACATAGGTAAATTTTTTTTTAGCTCTTATAAGATTACTGTCTCTTCCACTTAATCCTACCGCGCTTATTCCCTGGGCACTCAAACCTGCCGATATATCCTTATTTACATGTCCTGACAAAACCATCTCAACTATATCCATAACATTAGAGTCAGTTACTCTAAGCCCATTAATAAACTTAGAGATAATTCCAGTTTTATCAAGCCATCTCGAAATTTCCGGTCCACCACCATGTACTATAATAATATTAATTCCCACAAGCTTCATCAAAGCCACATCTTCATAAAAAGCTTTTATTGCACTTTCATTCTTCATTATGCTTCCGCCATATTTTATTACAAATGTTTTACCAGAAAATTTCTTTATATATGGTAATGCATCAAAGGATATAGAGTGCTCCCCTTTCAACATAAGCTACACCAACCTTTAATATAATATCAGCATAATTATACTATCATTTTCATTAATATGCAATATTATTTGCATATTTTATTTTATTCATTGAATAATTATATGATGTAATGTATAATGATTAATAAATATTTTTTATTTTATTGAGGTGATGAAATGATTAACGTAGGTATAATAGGTTCAACGGGTTATGCAGGTGAACAGTTGGTTTGGTTTCTGCATAATCATCCAAATACTACTATAAAATTTTTATGTTCAAATTCTTATGCAAATATTGGTTATGATTCCATATATAGGAATTACTTTGGACAAGTAAGCTTAGCATGTATAAGTATGCAGGAGGTTTATAATCAATTAGATAATATAGACTTACTGTTCTTGGCAATGCCCCATGGAAAATCCTTTGAAATAACAAAATTAGCTATATCAAAAGGAAAAAAGGTTATAGATTTAGGTGCTGATTATAGATTAAAAGACAAGGATGTTTATGAAGAATGGTATAAGGTTACACATGAAGCACTAGATTTATTAGATAGTTCTGTTTATGGACTACCTGAATTAAGCAGGGATAAAATTAAATCTGCAAATTTAATAGCTAATCCCGGCTGTTACTGTACTGCAAGTATTCTTGCTCTGTCACCATTGGTTAAGAATAATTTAATTGATCTTAATTCTATTATAATAGATGCTAAATCCGGTGTTTCAGGAGCTGGAAGAGGTGCTTCTACTTCAAACTTATACTGCGAATGCAACGAATCAATAAAAGCATACTCAGTAGGAACACACAGACACACTCCTGAGATAGAACAGGTATTGTCTGAAATTAATAACGATGACATAAAACTAACATTTACTCCACACCTTACACCAATGAATAGAGGTATCTTGTCTGTATGCTATTCAAATTTAAAGGATAACTATTCTGAAGAAGAATTATATCAGATTTATAACGATTTTTACAAAGGAGAATATTTTGTAAAAGTAATTAATACACTTCCTGAAACAAGATACACTAAAGGATCAAATATGTGCCATATAGGTTTAAGAGTAGATAAAAGGACAAAAAGAGTTATAGTTGTTTCAGCTATAGATAATCTTATTAAGGGTGCAGCTGGTCAAGCTGTACAAAATATGAATATAATGCATGGATTAAAGGAGAATATGGGTTTAGAATTCCCTGCTATGGTCCCCTAAAGACAATACTAGGTAATGTAAAAATTAGTATTGGAATGGAGATTATATTATGGAAAACTACAGAAAAAATTATTTAAAAAAAGTTAGAAGAATTGTTGTAAAGGTTGGTACCTCAACACTGACACATAATCGCGGCTTGTTAAATTTATATAAAATGGAGCCAATTGTAAGACAGTTAGCTGAAATGCACACAAGAGGCTTTGAGGTAATTCTTGTAACCTCTGCAGCAATAAGTGCGGGTATGGGAAAACTTAATTTTAAAGAAAGACCGAAAACAATACCTGAAAGTCAGGCAGCAGCTGCTGTGGGTCAGGGAATTCTTCTTCATATGTATGAAAAACTATTTTCGGAATATGGAAAAACAGTGGCACAACTGTTACTAACTAAAGATGATATCTGCATTGAAGAAAGATGTACTCATGCTCAAAATGCCTTTACTGAATTACTGAAATTAAAGGTTATTCCAATAATTAATGAAAACGACGCTGTAGCAGTTGATGAAATAAAATTTGGAGATAACGATACGCTGTCTGCCATGGTTGCTCAATTAGCCCAGGCAGATTTACTCATTATACTTTCTGATATTGATGGACTTTATGACCTCGATCCTCGCAATAATTCAAATGCAAAATTAATTAATATTGTAGATAAAATAACACCTGAAATAGAATTTTTAGCAGGTGGTGCTGGTTCAGAACTAGGTACCGGAGGCATGATTACAAAAATAAATGCTGCAAAAATAGCTACAGCTTCAGGCATTGACATGATCATTGCCAATGGCTCGGATAGGCATATTATTTACAAAATCCTTGAAGGTGATGACATGGGAACCTGGTTTAAAAATGAGGGGGATAAGTAATGGAAAACCTAGAACAGTATGTTATAGAAAAAGCTGCACAAGCAAAGAAAGCTTTTAAGACACTAAGCAATGCAGATACAGACTTAAAAAACTCAGCCCTTATTAAAATGGCGGAAGCTCTTATTGAGAAAAAAGATTATATTTTAGATGCAAATTTATTAGATATAAATTTAGGAAAAGAAAAAGGTATGTCCAAAGCTCTTTTAGATAGACTGCTTTTGAATGAAGAAAGAATAGAAAGCATGGCACAAGGACTAAAGCAAATAGCTTCCCTGCCAGATCCCATTGGAGAAATTAATAAAATGTGGAAAAGACCAAATGGCATAACAATTGGTCAAATGAAGGTTCCTTTAGGTGTAATAGGTATAATATATGAAGCCAGACCAAATGTTACTGTAGATGCCACAGCTTTGTGTATAAAGTCAGGAAATGCAGTAATTCTAAAAGGCGGCTCTGAAGCAATTGAGAGCAATAAAGCTATTTCTGAGGTTATAAGCTCAGCCTGTGAAAGTGCAGGACTTCCAAAGGGATGTATTAATTTTATCGATATTCCTGAAAGAGAAGCTGTGAATATTCTTCTTAAGCTTAATAAATATATTGATGTAATAATACCAAGAGGCGGCGGCAATCTTATAAATTTTGTGATAGAAAATTCAACCGTACCAGTAATTCAAACTGGTGAAGGAAATTGCCACATTTTTATTGATAGCGATGCAGATTTAAATATGGGCGTTGAAATAGTATTAAATGCAAAAACTCAAAGACCTGCAGTTTGTAATGCCGCAGAAACTCTCCTAGTCCACAGGGATGTAGCTGAAAAGTTTATACCTATGGTTTCAAAAATGCTTTTTGACCTAAATGTAGAAATTCGGGGCTGCACAGATACACTTGATATTGTAAAGAAAACTATCCCCTTCCACAATTCAAAATTGGTTCTAGCTGATGATAAGGACTTTGAAACCGAATTTTTAGATTTAATATTAGCTATAAAAATAGTTGATTCTATTGATGAAGCCATAGACCATATATATAAATACAGCACAAAACATTCCGAGGTAATAGTAACAAATAATTATCTTAATTCCCAAAAATTTTTAAAGGAAATTGATTCTGCTGCTGTATATGTAAATGCTTCCAGCCGTTTTACTGATGGATTTGAATTCGGCTTTGGCGGTGAAATAGGCATAAGTACCCAAAAACTTCATGCTCGCGGTCCTATGGGTCTTAATGAACTAACCAGTATAAAATATGTAATATATGGCCAAGGCCAAATAAGAAAATAGAAAAAAGGCTCAGTGGAGCCTTTTTCTTGATTTCTATATGTTTTTTCCTACACCAATTTCAATTGCCTTTTTATATATACTGCTTGCTGTAACTACATCCTGTACTGCTATACCAACAGTTTTAAACAAAGTAATTTCAGAATCATTTTCTCTTCCTTTTTTAATTCCGTTTATTACATCTCCTAGTTCCCCATAAATAATATCTTCTGTTATTATTCCTTTTTCCAAAGGTATAATTATCTCCCCAGCTTCTGCAAGTACCGCTTCCTTTGAGTCCACATATATTCTATCTGCATTTCTTATTATATACTCATCCATCTCTATCATCTCTCTTGTATAGGATCCAACTCCATTAATGTGAGCTCCTTTTTTAACCATCTTACCGTTAAATGTAGGTTGCTTTGCTGTAGTAACAGTTGTGATTACGTCTGCATCAAATACTGCTTCATCAGAGTTTTTAACCGCAGTAATTCTTGTATTGAATTTTTGCAATTCCTTTTGGGCACTTTCTGCAAATGCCTTTGCATGATCAAAGTTCGGCGAATACACCTTTACAATATCCAAATCTCTAACTGCGAGCATTGCTTCCAGCTGACAAAGAGCCTGACCACCCGACCCTATGAGAGCACCCACTTTTGAATCCTTCTTTGAAAGCAAATCAGTAGCAGCTCCCGCTGCAGCACCTGTTCTAAGTTGGGTAACATATGTTCCATCCAAAATGCAGCAAACTGCACCAGTTTCTCCATCAAGCAATAATACTTGTGCCTGAACAGAGGGCATTCCCCTTTTGGCATTTTCGGGAAAAATAGAGACTATTTTAACCCCAATACTATCTAGTTCAGGAACATATGCGGGCATAAATAAACTCTGACCACTATACTTCGGAACACCTATATTTACTCTTAACGGAACAAAACTCCCTCCCTTTGAATATATTGAAAATGATTGTTTTACAGATGCCACTGCATCCCTCATTGAAAAAATATTTTTTATATCCTGTTTTGATAAAATAAGCATTTAAATTCCTCCCAAATAATCAATTCATTCATATTATATCAAAGTTTATAAATAATAAAAATACTGCCTAATATTAGGCAGCACATTATTAATCTTATTTAAAGTATTTTACACCAGCCTCAAATAACCTCTGGTCTTTATTCCCTGAAATATTTTTTATTACATTTTCACCGTTTCTTTCAGAGTGAGCCATTTTTCCAAAAATTCTTCCATCAGGACTTGTTATTCCTTCTACTGCATATTCGGAACCATTTAAATTGAAAGCTGAGTCATAAGTTGCCTTGCCATTCAAATCTACATATTGAGTAGCAATTTGACCTTTTTTAATAAGCTCTTTCATTAAATCATCCTTAATAACAAATCTTCCCTCGCCATGTGATACTGGTATAGAGTGAATATCTCCAAGGTTTACATTGCTGAGCCAAGGCGAAAGCTTCGAAACAACCTTTGTGCTCACAATGTGAGATACGTGTCTACCAATTTTATTATATGTCAAGGTAGGGCATTCTTCATCTATATCTCTTATTTCTCCGAAAGGCACAAGTCCAAGTTTTATTAAAGCCTGGAAGCCGTTACAAATTCCCAGCATCAATCCATCTCGATTGTTTAACAGCTCCATAACAGCATCTTTTATTTGGGGATTTCTAAATACCGCTGCTATAAACTTACCAGAACCATCCGGTTCATCTCCTGCACTAAATCCTCCCGGCAGCATAATAATCTGAGAAGATTTTATTAATTTTACCATTTCTGCTATAGAATCATTTATATCCTTTGCAGTTAAATTATTGAAAACAAAAGTATTTACATTAGCACCAGCTTTTGTGAATGCTAATGCAGAATCATATTCACAGTTTGTTCCAGGGAACACAGGAATAAATACATTAGGTCTTGCAATTTTTATTAAAGGTGCTTTCTTGTTCTCAAAATTGTAGCTTATATTCTCTATACTCTCTTTCTTATATTCCTTTTTGGAAGGGAATATGCTCTCTAACGTAGCTTCCCAAGCAGTTTGAATACGATCTAAGCTTATTTCAGTTTCATTTACATCAATAGATGGTTTACTTTGAGTTGTTCCAAGCACTCTATAATTTATACCCTTTAAAGTTTCTTCAAAATTAAAGTCTTTCTTAATTTCAACTACAATCGAACCATAATTTTGAAGGAACAACATGTTTTTATCAATAAATTTAGTAAATTTGACTCCAATTTTGTTACCAAAAGCCATTTTGCTCAGTGCTTCACACAATCCGCCTCTCTTAACTGACATTGCAGATATTATTGTTCCGTTTTTTATCAAATCTTTAATTGTGGAGTAATTATTCTTTAATGCTTCAAAATCCGGAACTCCATATTCATCCTTTTTAGCATTTATAAGGATTACATTATTTCCTGCTTCCTTAAATTCAGGAGAAATAACGTTATTTACATTAACGGTATCCACTGCAAAAGCTACCAAAGTCGGAGGAACATTTATATCCTTAAAGCTTCCGGACATACTGTCTTTTCCACCAATAGCAGCAATATTGAGACTCTGCTGTGCATACAATCCTCCAAGAAGAGCTGCAAAAGGATTTCCCCACTTTTGCTTATCCTTTCCAAGTTTTTCAAAGTACTCCTGGAAGGACAATCTTACTTTGCTGTAATCTCCCCCGCAGGCAACAATTTTTGCTACTGCTTCTACTACAGAATACAGTGCTCCATGGAAAGGACTCCATTTAGATATATCAGGATTACATCCATATGTCATTACAGTACCTGTAGAAGTTTTACCTTCTAAAACAGGCAATTTAGCAACCATGCCCTCTGTTGGGGTTGATTGATATTTCCCTCCGAAAGGCATTAATACAGTTCCTGCCCCTACAGTACTGTCAAATTTTTCAACCAATCCCTTTTGACTGCAGATATTTAAATCCTTTAGTGTTTCGATCCACTGATTTCCCAAATCTAGACTGCTGTCTTCAGTTTTAAAATAAAAATCTTCATATTTAGGAGCTTTTACAAAAATATCTGTATTTTGCCTTACCCCATTTGTATTTAGGAAATCTCTGCTTAGATCTACAATTGTATCCCCTCTCCAGGTCATTCTAAGCCTGTTTTCTTCAACTACCTCCGCAACTATTGCAGCTTCAAGATTTTCTTCCTCAGCGTATTTTATAAAAACTTCTGAATTTTCTTTTGAAACAACTACAGCCATACGCTCCTGAGATTCAGATATTGCAAGTTCGGTACCATCAAGGCCTTCATATTTCTTTTTAACTTTGTCTAAATCTATATTTAAGCCATCAGTAAGTTCTCCTATTGCAACAGAAACGCCGCCGGCACCAAAATCATTACATTTCTTAATTAATGTACTAACCTTCGGATTTCTGAACAATCTTTGAATTTTTCTTTCTGTAGGGGCATTACCCTTTTGTACTTCAGATCCACAGGTTAATATAGAAGTTTCGGTATGTTTCTTTGATGAACCTGTTGCTCCTCCACATCCGTCTCTTCCTGTTCTTCCACCTACAAGAATTATTACATCAGAAGGAACTGGCTCAATTCTCACTACATTTTTCTTTGGAGCTGCACCTATAACTGCACCAACTTCCATTCTCTTTGCTATATATCCATCGTCGTATATTTCAGCGACCTGACCTGTGGCAAGGCCTATCTGATTTCCATAAGAACTATACCCATGTGCTGCACTTTGAGTTATATTTTTCTGTGGCAATTTTCCCTTTAATGTGTTTTCAAGCTTAGTCCTTGGGTCTCCGCTGCCTGTTACTCTCATTGCCTGATATACATATGCTCTTCCGGATAATGGATCTCTAATAGCTCCACCTAAGCATGTAGCCGCACCACCAAAAGGTTCAATTTCTGTAGGATGATTATGGGTTTCGTTTTTAAACATTACAAGCCATTCTTCATTATTACCATCAACTTCTGCATTTACAACAATACTGCAGGCATTGTTTTCATCTGACACATCCAGATCATCAAGCAGGCCCTTTTTCCTGAGTTCCTTCATTCCGATTATGGCAATATCCATAAGGCACATTTCTTTTTTATTTTCACCATATACGTATTCTCTGCTTTTTATATATTTATTAAAGGCTTCTTTTAATGGCACTGAATAATGAGATTCTTCTATTTCAACATTATTAATCTGAGTCATAAATGTTGTATGTCGGCAATGATCTGACCAATAAGTATCAATAACCTTGATTTCAGTTATTGAAGGATTCCTTCCCTCTTTTTCAAAATATTCCTGGCAAAAAATCAAATCCTCCAGGCTCATTGCTAGTCCGTTCTCTTCAATGAACTTATTTAAGTCTTCATTTCTCATTTTGTTGAACCCATCTAGAATCATAACATTGTCAGGAATTTCAACCTTCATATCCAATGATTCCGGCTTTTCTAAAGACGCTTCTCTAGAATCAACCGGGTTTATACAATAATCCTTAATCTTTTTTAATTCAAAATCAGTGATATCCCCTTGCACTATGTATACCTTTGAAGATAAAATGTTCGGTTTTTCACTTTGAGTAATGATTTGAACACATTGTGATGCTGAGTCTGCCCTTTGGTCGTATTGACCCGGGAGATATTCAATGGCAAAAACCTTTTCATTTTCATCTGTTGTTATTTTCTCGAAGTAAACTTTATCTACTGTCTTTTCAGAAAAGATTGTATAAGCTGCAACCCTTAACTCCTCTGCATTAATCCCAGAAATGTCATACCTGTTTAAAAGTCTTATAGATTTCAATCCATTTATATGTAGGCTTTCTTTTAAATCCTGGAATAAATTTTGTGCTTCTACGTCAAACCCATGGTTTTTTTCTACATAAATCCTTTTTACATTATTCATAATTAATTTCTCCTTGATTATATATTTACGAACATTTTGTTTGTAAGTTAAAATATTATTCGCATTTATTATATCACAATTACCCTAATAATAACAATATCTATTGTGAATTTGGATATTAACTTTAGCTATTTTATGTTATAATAATGCTGTTCAATAAGTCTAGGAGGTGAATTATGGATATTAACAGAATAATCCATATTGCTGCAAACGCAGGAAGAATCATTTTGGAAAATGGCGGCGAAACCTACAGAGCAGAGGAAACCATAAACAGAATATGCAGCTCCTATGACCTAATCGACTCAGAAAGTTTTGTAACTCCATCAATCATCATTGTTTCTGCATCAAGTAATTTCGGTCAAACAATTTCTATTATTAAACGAATAAATTACAGAACCATAAACTTAGAAAAAATAGCTCAAATAAATAATTTATCAAGAAATATTAAAGGCCTTGGATATTCTTTAGAAGCAATCGAAACACAACTTGCAAAAATTGACTCGATAAAACCTTATAGTTTGAAATATATGGTAATTGCGTCAGCTGTTGCTGCAGGATGCTTTACAATTGTCTTAGGAGGAGACTTAAAGGACATGATAGTATCTGCTCTAGCAGGGGGTATGATGAAACTCATTCTCTATTACTTATATTCTTTAAAAGCAAATGAGTTTTTTGTGAATATTTTCGGTGGATTTACTGCAACGCTAATTTCTCTCATATGTATAAATCTTAACCTAGCAACTAATTTAGATAAGGTAATTATAGGATCATTGACATTATTGGTTCCAGGCCTTGCTATTACAAATGCAATAAGAGATACAATAGCAGGGGATTTAATTTCTGGAATAATGAGGGCAGTTGAAGCATTTCTTATAGCAATAGCCGTGGCAGTAGGAAGCGGTATAGTATTTAAATTATGGTTTTCTATTTTTGGAGGTTTAAATATATGATAGTAAGAAATTTTTTATTAATTATGGTGGCAACTCTTTGCTTTTCTATTCTTTTTAATATAAAGGGTAAGAATATTTTCTTTGCTGCCTTGGGAGGAGGAATAACCTGGATATTTTATTCCTGCTCATTAAGCACATTTAATGTAGATATCTATTCTATTTTTATAGCTTCCATAGCTGCAGGCATATATTCAGAGATTATGGCAAGAGTGCTGAAATCTCCAGTAACGGTTTTTATAATATGTTCTATAATTCCTCTTGTTCCTGGAGTTGCTATGTATAACACTATGCTTGAAACCGTACAAGGGAATGTTACAACCTCAGTAAATCTCGGAATTCACACTCTGGCAATCGCAGGTACCATAGCTATCGGAATATTCGTTATAACTTCAAGCTTCAGACTGTCAGCACTGATTAATAAAAAAATAAACTTAAAGAAATCTCTATAATCATTAGCAATCTCTTTAAGTTTATTTTATATACATATTTAAAACAGAAATTATATCTTCAATATTTTTATTATCTTCTTCATTGCTATTTTCTTTATTGAAACAATTCTTTGCATAATTTTCTAATATCATACCGCCTACCCTATTAACAGCAGATCTCACCGCAGCTATCTGAATAAGCACATCTCTGCAGCAAGCATCATTGTCTATCATTTTTTCTATTCCCTTTATTTGACCTTCTATTTTTTTTAACCTGACATGAATATTTCTTTTATTCATAAAAACACTCCTTTATTATTAAACCAATTTTAACATATAACAATTAAAAAAACACCACCCAATTAAGAGATGATGTTTTTTTAGTTGATGCCCTTTTTGTATATGTATGAACTGGGGGACTTATTCAATAAATAAATATTGAATATATATTAATAATATCAACTAATTTTATATTAGTCAATAGCAAATTTATAACCACATTGTGATTATTTTTCTGATATTTTTGTTATATTAACAATTTTTATATCATTTTATTAATATAATTGTATAAATATGCAATTGCATATTTATGCTTTATTGTGAATTAAGTAATATATTCTCTGTTTCTTACATAATTTATCTTAGAATAATTTTGCAAGGTGATAATAATGAAAAAATTTTTACGCTCTCTTCTATTTGTTTTATTAATATCTGCATTTTTTTTCGGTTGCGGTGAAAATGTAAATATAATAAATTACACAAACAAGAAACCAAATAACTTTTACTATACAAATCTATTGTGCAAGAATATTAAATTAAAGAGCAATACAAAATGCAAAGCTGTGGATATGAATTATTATAAGGAAATTGAACTTGATAAAGATAATTTAAATAAAATAGCTGCCTTCCTTGATAAATTAAATAAGGATAATTTTATTCAAGCTCCAAATGACTTGCCTCAAAAGCCAAAATTCAAAATATTTATTACTTCAGACAAAGATAATTATATTATTAATGTCTATAATAACAAATACATTTCCATTTTTCCTTGGGATGGATCTTACCAAATGGATTTTATAGATATGACTTCTATCCCTGCATCACTAAATATATTTGAAATATGTAATTTTTTATACTCCCTTTGAAAATATTTCTAACTAAGTATATAATCTTTTTATATACTTAATTGATTTTGGGAGGTAAAAATGAGTGATTTAATTTTTAGTGATGTTTATAATAGGATAGTTCGAAAAATGACCGGTATCAAATGGCTTCAAAAAAACAATATTAACAAAGATTTTATTGATGATTACCTTAAAGGTGAAAATTTCATTGTTATATTAAAATCAATGCTGGATGAAAAAGACTTTTCATGCAAAAGAATATTAATCATATGCCAAGATTTGATAGAAAAAATAAACAATACCACTCCTCCGGATAATTGGTTAAATTACATATATCAATATGCTTTAAATTATACATTTAAAGAAGCAGTAACTATAGATTTAGATAGCAGGCTGGACATTTCCTGTGAAGTATACCTTAGATTTCTAGGGATTTTTTCCCTTATTGAAAAAACCTCTGATAATGAAACATGGCAAAGCATGTACCCTTTGGATTTTTTAACAGAGGAGGAAGAAAATGCTCTTGAACATCCTGAGGAGTATAGAAAATTTATAAAGGCATTTAATTACAATTATGTATATGAAATGATGAAACTGAGCAAAGAGGTTATGGATTTTAACACCTTAGATCATATCTGTGGAGTCCATAATCTGTCTCTTACCATTGGAAGGCAATTAAAACAACTTGGAATATCAGTTGATCTAGGCAGAGTTTCTGGTGCTGCTGGAGGACATGACATTGGTAAATACGGTTGTAAAGGACTTGAGCTTAAAAGAGTTCCCCATCTTCATTATTATTACACTGATCAGTGGTTTAAAAGATACGGAATAAATTATATTAGAAATATAGCTATTAATCATTCCACCTGGGATCTTGAACTTGAAAATCTGTCTATAGAATCTTTAATTCTTATCTATTCGGATTTTAGAGTGAAAAACGATACAAAAATGAAAATACCGAAAATGAAGATATATTCACTAGAAGAATCCTTCTATGTAATATTGAACAAACTTGAAAATGTGAATGAAGAAAAAACAAAGAGGTATAAAAAAGTTTATGCAAAGCTGAAGGATTTTGAAGATTATATTATATATCTTGGAGTAACACCAGAACCTAATAAATTGTTATATAAAAAATCTACCCCTAAACAGTATGCACTACTTCAAGGAAAAGAAATAGTACAGAATATTAAATATACTGCCATAAATCATAATATAAATTTAATGTACCAGCTTCGTGATGAATATTCACTTGAAAAAATTCTTGAAGCTGCTCGTAGTGAAAAGGATTGGAGAAACCTTAGGGAATACATAAGAATCTTTGAAGAATACTCTGCATATTTAACTCAGAAGCAAAAAATACAAACTTTAAATTTCTTATATGATAATCTTGTTCACCCAGAGGATGATATAAGGAGGCACTGTGCAGAGCTTATGGGCACGCTCATTGCAATATTTGATGAAGAATACAGAAAAGAAATACCTGTTAAGGAAACCCAATATCTTTCTTCTGTTACCAGCAAGGATCTATTCAAAGATTATTTGGAATTGCTTATTATGCCCAGTTTAAAGCTTATTCCGTCCCATAAATTTAATATTAGATACAGTTTAAGCATATTAGTAAATTCGCTTTTTTTAAAATGCAACAATAACTTAATTGAACCTTATATAAATATTTTGATGGATTATTACATGGATACAAATTCAAAAATATCTGAATTGCATATTTTTCTTTTAGAAACTGCTAATTTTATTCCTATAGACAAAAATTATGGGAATATAGATATATTGTTTAGATACCTTATATCCATGATAAGCAAAAGAAGTATAACCACCAGAATTCAAGCACTTGAAACTACTCTTAACATCGTTAAAAAGTTGAAAAATATTGATTATCCTGTTATTTTGTTTAAAGATTATTTTAAAGATACAAAATTCAAAACAAAATATTCCGTAGAAAATCTGCTGCTTTATAAAATAGCAGATGAATTGGAACTTGATGAAAGATCTTACTATTATAATAACATCATTGAGCTATCAAAGAAGAATTCTACTGAGATTTTCTTAAGTAATCTTAAAACGGAAACTGACTGGATAAGAAAAAGAAATCAAATAGACCTTTTATTGGACTATGCTTTAAAAAGCCCTTCAAGAAGAGGTCTCCATGCTGCGATCCACTTTTGTAATCTTTTAAAAGTGAGCGCTGTAGAATGTGTGAGAAGTCGAGCTGGAATGTCTATACTTGAAATTATGCCCCTTTTATCCATTGATGAAAGAAATGAAGTTGCTATCGAACTACAAAGGGCTTTGGAAATTGAAGGTAATAGGTTTACTGAATACATTCCCTATTATGCAGGTCAGGTTTATTTATGGCTTCAACCAAAAGAACTAGATGAAGCCATTGAGGATTCGATAAATAGAATAAAAATTTCAAATCCAAACCTTAAAGCTCTTGTTTTAAAAACTGTAGGCATTGCGGTTTCTAATTATAACTCCTACAAAACCAGATTTGATGAATCTGATGTGGATAATAGAAACAGGCTTGTAAAAATGCTAGGAATCCTATTGAACGGCTTAGGAAACTATGATTCAAAAGTTAAGCAGGCTGCTTTCAGTGTCATTGGAAAAGACATTTTTGGCACAAATTTACTTGGTTTTGAGGATAAATTAAATATTTTTAAGCTTATAAGTAAAAAAGTACTTACGCTTATTACTGATAATAAAAATGAAGAACTGCTATTTTTGGCGAAATCAGCTGGATTTAATCATATTTACAGGTTTATATCAGATTTCATGCTTCATCATGGTGAAATAGAAATTACTGTTCCAAAAAAGATAGCTTTTTTTCCGGGTACTTTTGATCCATTTTCCATAAGCCACAAAGAAATTGCACTATCCATCAGGGATCTAGGATTTGAAGTTTACTTGGCCGTAGACGGTTTCTCATGGTCAAAGAAAACACTACCTAGTCTTCTTAGAAGATACATTATAAATATGTCACTCTGTGATGAATTAGATATATATATTTATCCTGATACTTTTCCAACTAATATCTCAAATCCTCTAGATTTAAAAATACTAAAGGAAAATTTCCCAAATTCCGAAGTGTATATGTCAGTGGGCAGCGATGTGGTTTTAAATGCCTCATCATATAAAACTGCTGAAGCACCCTACTCTATACATCAATTTTCACATATTGTTTTTGAAAGAGGTAAAAATAAAAAATTAAAGAATTATTTAAATAATATCATTCACGGGGACATAATAACTTTATCTCTTTCTTCAAAAAATAAAGAGATAAGTTCCACTCAGATAAGATCCCATATAGATGAAAATAAAGATATCTCAAGCTTAGTTGATCCAATGGCTCAGCAATATATTTATGACAATGGTTTTTATCAGAGAGAGTCTCAAGACAAATCCATTCTCAAACCTCTTTTAATAGAAACAGAAATTATTGAAAAGTGTGACAGTAAAAAAATCAATGATTTGAATATTCATTTTTCTGAGAATGAGGAGCTTTTATCACTAATTCATGAAACATTTGAAAAACCATTCGGCAAAATTCTTCTTATTAAAAACACCAGCAATGACTGCATCCTTGGATTTTCAATTTTTCATAGAATACGCTCTACAAACATATATAATGAAATTAAGGATGCAGATGTTGTTAATTTTATAAGACAAAATCGAGTAGGCAGATTGGTTTTGATTGATGGATTTAAGGTAATAAACTATGACAAAAATATAGACGTTGAGTTACTGCTTATAACAGAAACATTAGCATTTTGTGTTGCCAAGGATTTTGAATATGCTGTTTATAGAGATATAATCAGCCCATTATATGAGAGCTTTGACAATTCAAACATATACGAATCATTGTTGCTTTATGGTTTTATACGTGTTCCAAATGCTAATAATCAGGTGTATGTAACGGATATGAGTAACCCTTGCGTATTGAACCTTGATATTGAAAATTTAATTAAAGAACCCTTTAGAGGCAACCTTAGAGTAAAGCAGGTTATTTTAAATACAAGAAAAAAATTACAAAAATCAATTGTAAACCTATATCCAGGAAAATTGCTGCTATCCTTTGACATAAACTATATGAACCAAACCATGATAAGGAAGATATGTAATGAAAATAACGTTGATACCAAAATTACAGAACCTAGAAAATTAGGTGACATGATGTGCGTTCCCTATGGAGATATTTTAGATAGATATGTGATTCCAAACACCATTACAAAGGCTCTGCATACAGAAAAAGTGTTCTATCCGGATATGAAGGGCTTTAGAATAAACGAATTTCCTCATCATCTTGACCTAAACATTCAGGTCAAGGTAGTTAAGTCCTTCAACAAGCCTGTAATACTTGTAGACAACATACTACACAAAGGCTACAGGATTAAAGCCCTAGATCCAATTTTCAAAAAAGAAGGTGTAAACGTTAAAAAAATAATATGTGGCATTTTATCGGGAAGAGGAAAAGATTTAATGGATATTCAAGGAAGGCAGGTTGAAAGCGCCTATTTCATTCCTAAATTGAATCTATGGTTTAATGAAACTTCTCAATATCCATTTATCGGCGGTGACGCACTTTGGAGGGGTTCTTATATGGAAAGAAACCTGCTGCCTTCAATTAATCTTATAATGCCATATACCTCTCCTGTTTTTATCAGGAGTGCTAGCAAGGCGAAAGTTTTTGACTTTTCAAAAGTTTGTATAGAAAATACTTTGGAAATATTATCCAATCTTGAAGAAGAGTTTCATTTTATTAATGAGAAAAATCTAAGTTTATCCTCATTAGGTCAGGTATTTACCATACCTCGTTGTCCAGATCATGGTAATGATATTGAGTATGACTTAAACCTTAATGCATCACACTATTTAAGAAATGATCTGGAGCTGTTATTGAGGTTTGAAGCATTAATTAAGGAGGACCTTGAATGAACATAAATTATTATCAATATAAAAACAAAATTCTAATTTCTGAAAAAATTTATGATTTTAAAAAAATATCTGAAACAGAAGCAATGAGATATGAAGGTATGCTCTACGTCCTAAAAGATATGGAACCCTCTGAATCTAGAAGAAATTTCTGTGTTTCATCTGCTTCTCATTTGTTTCTTGATGGTGAAAACTTAGAAATACTTATTAAAATGGAGCCTAAATTTGCAGTTCCAAAATGGATAAAGGAAGCTATAAATGAAAAAAGAGTAATGTCCGTAAATACAAATTATCCAAATTGGGGTATGCTGCTTGAAGAACATAACTCAGATAAGAAAAAAGTAGTATCAATAGCAGGAATGGGTGATGTGGGTGGAATGCTGACTTCTGGTTTAAGATTGCTTGGAGCAGATATTATATCACAAATAAATATATACGATAAAGATGTTAACCGAACTAAAAGATGGGAAATTGAATGCAATTCAATTTTACCTCCCTGCAATAATGGCAATTACCCTGAGGTAGCGGGAATAGATGAGGAAAATTTATTTAACTGTGATATATTCGTATTCTGTGTTTCTATAGGGGTACCGGAACTTGGAAAAGAAGAAGTAGATGTTAGACTTGCTCAGTTTAAGGGGAATTCAAAAATAATATCTTACTATGCCAAATTAGCACGAAGCAGAGGCTTTAAGGGGATATTCGCTGTGGTATCAGATCCAGTAGATTTACTTTGCAGCGTAGTTTTTACAGAAAGTAACAAAAATCTAGAAGGTGAAATGGATTACCTTGGACTTAATCCTGAACAAATCAAGGGCTACGGTCTTGGAGTTATGTATGCAAGAGCTGCCTATTATTCAAAAGACATAAAAGGTTGTAATTTTATTGACGAAGGCAGAGCATTTGGTTCTCACGGGGAAGGCTTAGTTATTGCAAACAGTATTGAAAATTATGATGAATCTATATCAATTACTTTAACAAATAAAGCTAGACACTCAAATCTGGAGGTCAGAGCTGCAGGTTATAAACCCTATGTCGCTCCAGCCTTATCCTCAGGAACACTCTCCCTAATATCAACAATAAAGGGAGAGTGGCATTACAGCACAAATTTTATTGGAGGGGTATTTTTTGGTTGCAGAAACAGAGAATCAAAATCAGGAATTGAATTTGATTGCTGCAACATTCCTGACATTTTATTTAAAAAAATGACTAGTACATATAACTATTTAAAAAATTACACTTTATAGCCAGGAGGTGCAAAATGAAGGATTTATACGTTATAATGCCAAGTCGGGATATATTTCAAATACTCAATAATATGATTTTATCTTTCACTAAATTTTCACCTTCCTATAAGATTATAAAGGCTTCAGAAGAACTAGATGATTATAGAAACAAAAAATTGCTATTTGTTCTTAATATAGGAAAAACAGGGTTTGATATAAAAATGCTTGATTTTTTCAACAAACTTGTGGAAAAAGATATGAATTCTTTTCTTAACTCTGTGGGATCAGTTCTTGTTTACAGCGAAACGGAGTATGGAACTAAGCGTTCTGCGCAAGATATAATATTCCTTGCAAACAGCATGGGATGTGCGTTTATAGGGCATCCTGTAATTGAAGCAACAAAAGATATGAGAAATTTTCTTACCTGGAAAAAGACTCTTGATATGCCTCTTGAAGATATATGCTATGAGTTATGTGCAAGGCTTGGAAAAAGGTTCATGGAATATAATTATAAGAAAGTAATCGACCCCAAAATAACTGTACTCTATTCTTCTCCACATAAATTTTCTAATACCCTGAATCTTTGGAGAATGGTATCTAATAATCTTTCAGATTATAATATTAATGAAATACAGATAGAAAATGGCAAAATATTAGATTGCAAAGGTTGTTCCTATAAGCTTTGTCAGCATTATGCAAAAAAAAATACCTGCTTTTATGGTGGTTTTATGATAGAAAACGTACTTCCTGCCATAGAAAAGTCTGACTGTGTGGTATGGCTGTGTCCAAATTATAACGACAGCATTTCCGCTAACCTTACCGCCACAATAAATAGACTCACTGTGCTTTATCATAAACAGAGTTTTCATAATATGTCTATGTTTGGAGTAGTTGTATCTGGTAATTCAGGAAGTGATTCTGTGGCTAAACAATTAATCGGAGCATTAAACATAAATAAAGGGTTTAGGTTACCTCCTTACTCAATTTTATCAGAAACTGCAAATGATCCTGGGGCAGTATTGAAAATTAAAAATATACATATAAAAGCACAAAGTTTTATAGATAATTTTATTAATGAATTTGAATCAAAGAGGTAGTAATATGTATAAAAAAGGCGATTTTCACTTACATACAAATTATTCCGATGGAAAATATTCTCCAAAGGAGATAATAGCTTTAACAAAAAAAACTGATATTGACATTATAGCAATAACCGACCATGATACAGTTGCTGGAACAAAAGAAATAGTAGCTATCGGAATGGAAAATAATATAAAAGTAATACCCGGCATTGAACTAACTACATCAAAGAATGGAGAGAACATACATGTTCTCGGTTATTTTAAAAATGAAAGTCAGATAAGCCAGGATTTTCGTGATTATTTAGATGAAAGAAAAATAGAAAGACTTAAAAGAGCTGAAGAGATACTATGTAGATTGGATAAATTTTTTTCCATAAAATTAAATATGGATAAAATAATGCAAAATACAAATGGAGTAATTGCAAGGCCCCATATTGCAAAAGCCATAATTGAAGAAGGATATAATTTCGAGTGGAGTTATATTTTTCATAACATTATAGGTAAAAACAGCTTGGCATATGTTCCAAACAAGAAAATATCTACAGAAGAAGGATTAGAGCTTTTAAATTCTGTGGATGCATTAAAAATACTTGCCCATCCAGTTTTAATTAAAAAAAATAATGTAGAAGATTTATTGAAATTAGAATTTGATGGAATTGAGGCTGTGTACCACTTAAACTCTGCTGAAGATACAAAAAAATTTTTACAATTAGCAAAGGACTCTAGAAAAATAATTACTGCAGGTTCGGACTTTCACGGACTAGTCAAAACAGATACATTACATAGTGAGAGAATAGGTACAGTTTATCTTGAAGAAATTGAAATAAATATCTTTTTAAATAAGTTAAATAAAAAAGGGATGCAGTGATATTAAATATATCATTATATCCCAAAATATTCTATGCATTTACTAAAAATGAATAATAAGCCCTTTTTGTTTCATATATATCAGCTTTGCTCGCCACTTCATATGGAGCATGCATATTGTGCAGAGCGACTCCACAATCTATAACTTCCATGTTGTACTGGGCTAAAATATAAGCTATGGTTCCACCTCCTCCTGCATCTACCTTTCCAAGCTCAGCAGTCTGCCAAGATATACCATCCTTCTCAAGAAAATTTCTTATCTCCGCAATAAATTCCGGATTTGCATCATTGCAGCCTGATTTTCCTCTTGCTCCTGTATATTTGTTGAAAACTATCCCTTTGCCAAAATAAGCTGCATTCTTTTTTTCCATTGATGACGCAAAATTAGGATCAAATGCTGCACTTACATCTGAGGATAGCATTTTAGAATTTGTAAGTGCTCTTCTTATGCTAATATCTGAATATCCACCTATTAAATTGATAATTTCAGCAACTGTATTTTCAAAAAACCTTGAGTGCATTCCTGTTGCACCTATACTTCCTACCTCTTCTTTATCTACAAGAAGAGTTACACAGGTTTTATTGTTTTCATTAAGCTCCATCATAGCTTCAAAAGATGTATATGCACAAATCCTATCATCATGGCCGTAAGCCATAATCATACTCCTATCAAGCCCATAGTCTCTTGCCTTACCGGCAGGAACAATTTCCAATTCAGCAGATACAAAATCCTCTTCGCATATATCATACTTTTCATTGAGCATACTCAAAATATTCTCCTTTACTCTCTCCTTGGATTCTTTATCTACTGATGGAATGCTTCCCACTAATATATTAAGATCTTCACCTTCAATTACCTTGGAGGCTTTTTTATCCATCTGTTCTCCAGCTAAATGAACAAGCAAATCTGACACACCAAAAACAGGATCGTTTTCATCCTCTCCAATAACAACATTTATTTTGGAACCATCCTTTTTAATAATAACGCCATGAATAGCAAGTGGAGTGGTCACCCACTGATACTTTTTTATTCCACCGTAATAGTGAGTCTTGAAAAGGGCGAGGTCTGTATCCTCATAAAGTGGATTTTGCTTTAAATCAAGACGTGGAGAATCCACATGAGCACCCAAAATGTTAAGTCCTTTTTCTAAACAATCACTCCCTATTAAAAATAAGGCTAAAGTCTTACCTTTATTGTTTGAATAGATTTTATCTCCAGGTTTTAATTTTTCATTATTTTTAATGACTTCGCTAATATCTCTATATCCTTTTGCTTTTGCTTTGACAATGAATTCATCAATGCATTCACGTTCAGTTTTGCATTTCGAAATGAATTTCTTATACATTTCACCTAAACTAAATACATTTTTAAAATCATCGCTATTATACTTATCCCAAGCATATTCATACTTTTTTGCTAATTTTTCATCCATGTTAAAATCTCCTTTTAATATAAATATTTACAACCATTTTTTCCTTTTAAATACAATGCATAATAATATGACTATAATACACATAAAGCCTAAAATAAAATAATATCCATACTCAAGTTCTACAAATGGAACATGCTTTACATTAATGCTTAAAAGTCCAGTTATCAAATCCAAAGGCAAAAAAATAGTTGCAATTATAGTAAATACTTTCATAAGTTCATTAGTCTTGTTTGCTATCTCAGATTCAAAAGCCTCTCTCACCAATGCTAAGTCCTGCACAAGACTTTCCAATGCCATCATAAGTTTACTTATTTTGTTATTCAAATTTGCAAAATAATACAAACTCTCCTTTTCAATTATCGAATTTTCGTTGCTAATAAGACTGTCTCCTATATATCTTAATGGATTTAGGCACTTTTTAATTTTAAAAACCTGTCTTCTTATGTTAATCAATTTATTTATTTGTTTATGATCAGGATTTTTAAGAATGCTTATTTCTATTCTATCAGCCGCAGCCTCTATAGAAGATATCACATTATAATTACAAACAATAATTCTGTCTAAAATATAATAAAGAACAATATAAGCCTTAGGTTTATCTTTTAATATAAAGCAATTTTTTGAATCTCTTATGTCATTTTTTAATTCATCTATTACTGCTATATTTTCATTAAAAATCGTGATAATATAGTCTTTACTTAAAATTATATCTAATTCCTTTAAAAATACTGTATCGCTGGAATAATTTAGTACATTTACAATCAAAAATATATATCCGTCAAAAAAACTTATTTTAGGAGATATATTAGTATTTTTGCATTCCATAAGTATCTCTTTTTCTAATAGTATTCTATGCTGTATAGAACTAAGCTCTTCTGGATTTAATATTATCCAATAGTGGCTTTTTCCTAAATCAAATAAATCTGTAACTTCTTTGAAATTGTTTAAAATATCATATACCTTCAAATAAATCACCCACAAAAATAATATTATGAATTTATATCTTATTGTTTGTGGTTTATTACTTATTTATTCTTTTCTCTTCTTTTGGCTTCTTCAGTAATTCTAGCATCAATAGTATCTGCAGGAGTTACCTTTGTAATTAAACTGTATCTGAAATTTGCTGCGGCGGCTTCAATTATTACAGCTACATTTCTACCGGGTCTTATTGGAATAGTTAGTTTTTGTACATTGACATTTAATATTTCAACATACTCAAAATCGGAACCTAATCTATCATAGCTTTGTTCCTGTTTCCATTGTTCAATTGATATGACCAAATGAATTGTCTTAGATTTTATTATGGAGCTCAATCCATATAATGCTGCCACATCAATTATGCCCATTCCTCTTACTTCCATCATTCCAGAGGTTATATAAGGGGCTGATCCATGGAGTACCCCATCTATCTCCTTTATATCTACAGCATCATCTGCGGCAAGTCTATGGCCTCTCTTTACAAGTTCCAGTGCAGTCTCACTTTTTCCGATTCCACTCTCTCCAACAATAAGTATTCCAACTCCATAAACGTCCACTAAAACACCATGCATCCTAGTCTCTGGTGCAAGATTAGCGTCTAGATAATTCATAAGTTTATTTATAAATCTTGTAGAAAGTATATCTGTCCTCAAAAGCCACCTATTGTTTTTCTTCGCACTATTTAAAAATTCATGATGGGGTTCCAAATTTCTTGTAAGAATAGCACAAGGATTATCAAATTCAAAAAATTTTCGCAATCTCTTTTCTCTTAATTCCGTCTGCATTGCATCTAAAAAGCTCCATTCAGCTTTACCAACTACTTGAATCCTTTCATTTGCAAAATAATTATAAAAACCGGCAAATTGCAATCCCGGTCTATTGATATCACATATTTCTATACTGTTATTTTTATTTCCTACTAGCAATACCTCAAGTTTCAAATCTTTTATTAAGTCTTCTACATTAACCGACATATTTACACACTCCATGTTATTTTTAATCTATATAATATCTTAATATACATTAATAATTTTACATTATTATGAAATATAATCAATAGTAATCTTTACACTTAAGCCAAATAACCTTAAAATATAAATAACATATTTGAAAGGGTGATAAAATGAAGTTTGCAATTATTGGAGGAACCGGTGTAACTGATAGCTCTTTTGCAGAAAATTTACAAGGCATTAATGTTGATACTCCCTTTGGAAGTATAGAAATTCTAAGTGCTAGCAGAGGACTCAATCAGATATTTTTCTTAGAAAGACATTCAAAAGGGCATATACTTACCCCTTCCCAGGTTAATTACAAAGGTAATATATATGCGTTAAAAAAACTTGGTGTGGATTTTATTATAGCAACAGCAGCTGTAGGTGGAATACAAAACTGCAAAGTTGGTGACTTTGTAATACTTGATCAGTTTATTGACTTTACTAAGCATAGAGAATCCACGTTCTTTGGCGAAAGAGGAAATGGAGTTGTTCATATTGACATGTCGGAACCTTACTGCAAAACACTCCGAGCTGCACTTGAAAAATCCATGATAAAATGCGGTACGAATTTTGTAAGCAAAGGCACTTATGTATGTGCAGAAGGTCCGAGATTTGAAACTCCTGCTGAGATAAACATGTTTAAAATAATGGGGGGAGATGTGGTTGGCATGACAAACGTTCCCGAAGTAGTACTTGCAAGAGAGATGGGACTTTGCTATGCTACTATATCCTTAGTTACGAATTTTGCTGCAGGAATTTCAAAAGGAGCACTCACACATAAGGAAGTACTTGAAAATATGGAAAACATGGCGGATTCACTTAGAAATGTACTTTTGGATTTAATAGACAACGGTAAATTTGAAATGAACTGTAATTGTAAAAACTCATTGGCTGAATTTAACATGATGTAAAAAAAAGGTACCTGGTACCTTTTTTATTTTAACTCCTTCTGAAGCTTTTCAAAAGTTATTTTTTTCTTTAAAAAATAAGACAAAACAAGCAGAACAACTAAAAGCAATATAGCTATTACAAATTCAGGTGATTTTACATTTAAAGTTTTATCTCCTAGATTAGAAAAAATCAATACTCCTGGAATAATCCCTATAAATGTTGCAAAAATAAAATCACTATACTTAATTTTTGAAATCCCTGCTCCATAACTTATAATATCAAAGGGAACCAGAGGTATAAGCCTTAAAGTGAGAATTAAAAGAAATCCCTTTTTTTCAATTCCATCTTCAAACCACTTACCTTTTCCACGTACAAGCTTTTCAACAATTTCTCTTCCTAAAATTCTTGAAATATAAAATGATATGGTCCCTCCAATCAAAGCCCCTATAACCGTAAATATTGACCCATTAACAAATCCAAAAGCCATTCCTCCAGCTATAGCCAGTATTGAATCCGGAAAAAGAGTTAATGGCACCAGTGAAAATAATAATATGTATACAAAGGGAGCCAGTGCACCAAAAGAATCAATCATGTTTTTTATTGATTTTGCATCTAAATTATTCAGTACACCTGTTTTTTTAAGAGAAAACAATGCAAATATTATAATTACAATCAAAATAATAACTATTAATTTTTTCATACTTAACTTTATCAATATACAAACCTCACATTTCCTTTTTAGCCATTAATTTTGTCTTAAATCTATTTATCCAGTTTTTAATGCTCGTTTTGGGAATACCCGGGAATTTCGAATTAGTTCTCCATGGGTCCCCAAAAATCAAATCCAGTATATGAACAGATTTCTTCCCTGATCTCACCATGGCTTCTCTGCAGCTGGCACAATAAGTAATGATATAATTCATATTAAAATTTTTAGCAACACTTCCTGAAACTTTATTAAACACATCATGATTTACAGGCATTACCATTCCACCCATACCACAGCAGCTTGTATTTTCTCTTGAATATCCACTTTCTTCTACTTTGTATCCAAGTTCATTTACAATCAACCTTATAGAGTCTTGTATTTCGCTATCAAACCTTGTAGGACATGAATCATGAATTGAAAAAGTTATATCACTGTCATTTCCAACATTCCTAGAAAATTGTGGTATTCCCAAATCATTAATAACAGTCCAAAGAGATTTTACTTTATATTCAGGACTTTTTTCACTTATTAGCTTATAACAGGATTGACAAGCAGTTATAATTTCCTCAGCACCGCTCTCTTTTAACATATCTTCAAGCAGTTTATACTTATTTTTAAATTCTTTTTCTTCACCTAAAGATTCTGTTGGCTTTCCACAGCACTGAAGTATTATTGAAGTATCTGGAAGTATTTCTTTTAAATACTTATATGTTTTTATAACAAGTTCAGGGCTGTAAGCAGAAAGACTGCAACCAGGTAAAAATACTCTCTTAATATTTTTCCTTTTTGCATTTACTCCAAGGCTGAAAGCCCTTGAAAATCCAAACTTCTGATGTAAATGAATTGGTTTGTGACCTTTAAGAGGAGACAAACCAAGATTTGAGTGCACAATTTCACGCCTCATGCCCATGAAAACCTTGCCCATATTTATATCCTTAGAGCAGACTAACTCACATTTATTACACAGATTGCATGAAAAGGGTACTATTACATCTACCTCTCTACTTTCCTTAACCTGTTCAAGTAATTCTTTAGGTGCATCACAATACTCAGCGAGCATTTCACATTTTTCAGTACATTCCTTACATTCTATGCACTCATCAAGTACATTACCAATTAAGCTCATATCTTTTAATTTAAATTTCATTATATTTCCTCTAAAAAACACTTTCTCCAATTATTTTTAAAATAAAAATGGGAATACTCAGGATATTCACCTTCTCCATATCTATTAACAGAACTCAAAAAATCTCTTATATCCTCTTTAGTATCAATATCCCTGCATTCATTTGTAAAGGATACTCTTAGATTACTACCTTGGGCTATTTCTGTAGTTCTTTGAAGCACTGTTTTTTTACCCCAGCTAAGTTTGCAATTAAAAAGCTCAGTATGCATTTTTTTCATTCCAATTAAATAATAGCCGCCATCAAATGTTGGACCTATGCACACATCTGAATTTACTAAATTCTCCATTGCCTTCAGTATATATTCTGATTTTAATTCCGGTATGTCTGAACCTATTAAAACCACTTGACTATAACCTGAATTAAGCACATAATCTATTGAATTGAGCATTCTTTCACCTAAATTCTTTCCCTGTTGTGGGAAGGAAACAATATACTCAGGAATTAAGCCCTGTAATTCATTAAATGAGTGCTCCGGGGTATATGTAAGATAAATATCCATATCATTCTTTAATTTATTACATACACTGAAAATATCCATTAAAAAACACTTATGCAGTCTGCAGCATTCAAGTCCAGTATATATGTCCATAAGTCTCGTTTTAGTTTTATTTGGAATGGGTACTCTTGTCATTATTATTAGTGCATCCATCATCTAGCCTCCCCATAAATTCTGTTTAATTTACTGGTGGAAGCTCCTAGAAAATACATAATTCTAATTTTATGCATTAAAAGATGAGTCCTTACTTGTCCTCCATTTTTATACCTCCTTGCTGAGGTACCAATAGTTTTTTCAAGAAGCTTCATCTCTCCAACCTTTCTAATTATCCTTGAGAATTTAAAATCCTCCATAAGCTCAATCTTAGGAAAACCACCCAAATTTATGAAAACATCCTTTTTAACAAATACACCTTGATCCCCATAAAATAAGCCAGATATTTTTGATCTAATATTTGATGTAACAGAAATATATTTCATAAATAACGTATTATAGTCATAAAAATAAATTGAAAAACCGCCTCCTACATATCCATCAAAAACTGCCTTTTCAATGTACTTTATGGAATCTTTTTCAAGCAATGAATCTGCATGAACAAACCAAACTATATCGCCATTTGAAGCTTTTGCGCCTTCATTCATCTGATTTGCTCTTCCCTTTTGGACCTTAATAGTATACGCTAATTTTGAAGCATAAAGAAAAGTATTATCCTGACTTTCTCCATCAACCACAATAATCTCTTTTTCACCCTCTAACGCATTTAGTGTATTTATAATTTTTTCTATATTCTTTTCCTCATTAAAAACTGGAACAATTATCGATACCAAAAGTCATCATCTACTCCCTCAATCAAATTAATATCATCAAAATAATTATATATGCTTTGATATTCTTTTCTTACAATTATAATTATTTAAAATACTTGAATGTTATTCTATTAAATTATTCTATAGCATGTCTCTATAATAAAAAAACTCATACTCAGATATATCAACCAAGTATGAGTTTAAATACAATACTTTATTTTTTTACAACCAAACCACTCTTTCTTAAATTATGTATTGCTTCTACAAATCTAACTGTTTCTGTTTTTGATCTCATTACTACAGAGTGAGTTTTAGCATAGTCATTTTTATTAAAAACAACTCCTCTTAATAAGTCACAGTCTGTTATTGCCGTAGCTGCAAAATATACATCATCACTTTTTACAAGATCATCAATCAACAATACTTTTGATACATCTTCAATTCCCATGCTTGCACATCTTTTTTTCTCTTCATCATTCATAGGAACAAGCTGTGCCTGCATTTCTCCACCTAAACATTTAATAGCTGCTGCCGCAATGACACCTTCCGGAGCACCTCCAGTTCCCATCATAAGGTCTACACCTGTATCTTCAAATCCACATGCAAGTACTGCTGCTACATCGCCTTCTCCAAATAATTTAACCCTGGCACCTACTTCTCTAGCTTCTTTTATTATGTACTCATGCCTTTCTCTCTCCTGAACTATTATAGTTAGTTCTTCAACCTCTTTATTTAATGCTTTAGCCACATTTAATATGTTTTCCTTTGGAGATTTATTTATGTCAATAGTACCTTTTGCACCTGCACCCACAGCAATTTTTTTCATATACATATCCGGGGCATGAAACAAACTACCTCTTGGACCCATAGCAACCACGGCAATAGCATTGGGTAAGCCCTTTGCAATCAGTGATGTTCCATCAAGCGGGTCCACCGCTATATCCATCTCAGGCATGAAATCTTCCATTATTCCTAATTCCTGTCCGATATAAAGCATAGGAGCATTGTCTAATTCTCCTTCTCCAATAACAACCTTACCTCTTACAGGCATAAAAGAAAAAGCTTTCTCCATTCCATCTACTGCTGCCTGATCTGCAGCAATTTTATCCCCTCTTCCCATATATTTAGAAGAGCATAATGCTGCTGCTTCGGTTACTCTTGCAAGCCCCATAGCTATATCTGTATCAATCATAACATATTCCTCCTGTTTTTTTATCTATACCATATATATAACTCATTTTTATTATTACAACTAATTATTATAACATATCCTGTATATATAACAAGTTTTTTTATTTAGTACACAAAACTGTTTTCGTCACCCTATTCTATATTAATAATTAAAAACTTTATGACATTTTTTTCTTTTACATTTATTTCCATATGCTTATAAATCAATATTCGAGCATATACTATATTTTTTTCCACATTTTTTCCACAAATTTGTCCACACTTTATCAACAGAATTTGTGTTTTTTCTTGTAATTATTTGTATATTAGTGACTCACGAAAAAAATGCATAGGAGGAATAAATCTGATACAATGGGAATACACCAAAAAAATAATACTTAGGGAGGGGTTTTTGTGAATAATACCTTTACAAATCTTGACAACGAGATAAATGAAATGAGAAATACTTTGAACTCTGTAATGTTAAATAAACCTCTTACAGATGAATCAGTTATTTATTATAGTCAAAAATTGGACAAGCTAATTGTTAAATATGAAATATATAAATATATATGTTCTGATATAAAGAAAAAAGCAGTATAAAAAACTATAAAGCTTTTTATACCTAAAATAGCTCTATACCTTTTTGAACTGCAATTCTTTTAATATTTTCATTATCCTTCACAGGATTTTTATCAGTTGCTTCTGCATAAACTTTAGAAAAAAACTCTGCATTTATTAAAGAGAAAAATTGTTTTATTATTGCCTCACAGTGTGAAAAGGCAAACTCACCCTTCAATCCAGAGGACATTAGTAACACTCCTCTCTTTCTTTTTAAAGGAGTTTGTTCTTTAATAATAAATTTTCTGCTCCAATAAGCCTGAAACCTATCTATGACCATCTTAAGGGGGGCAGGGAAAGATGTAAAATACATAGGGGAAGCAATAACAACTACATCACAGATGTCAATCTTTTCATAAATTCTAATCATATCATCTTTTAATTTACACTTACCCGTATTATAACAGTACCTGCAATCTATACAAGGCTCTATATTCAGATCATACACATTTAATATCTCTACTTCTCCTTTATACTCTTTTAAAAAGTTATCTAGCAATATACTTGTATTTCCTTTTCTGTTGGGCGAAGAAAAGAGTACAACTGTTTTCACTAAAATGCCTCCTTTTATATTCCCAGTTTTGCCAAAACATCTTCAATATTCACTTGGATATCATCCTTGTAAAAAATTGATATAAATTCACTAAAGTCACTGTCAATTTCCATCTCATAAGCTACAAACTGGGCTTTTAATCCCATATCTTCCATAATCTCTTCCATTAACTCACCTACATTATCAACAGCCAGCTCGGTTAAGTAGGGTATATAAAATTCCTCATACCAGGAATCACTCTTTTCCTTTCCCGATCCATCATTCGCATAAGCTTCAGCAGCCTTCAATTCTGTTTCATCAAAATCATAGTAGAATCTTGTAACGAATAAATCTTTTTGTTCACTTATCATTTCCACTTCGCTTAATTCGTTTTCTTCCAAGTAGTTTATTATTTTTTCTTTATCCATTTTATTACCTCTCAAATAAATATTTTTTTGATTATACACAAATTATAAACTATAAATATTTTTAATTATATAATTTTACCATATAAAATCCTTTAATGCTAATATTTTTATATTAATAAAATTTCATAAAAAGGTATAAAATTTAATTATTGAATATTGGGAATTTTATGTGATTTTTTAAAACACTTTTTATTTTGTTAAAAAGGTATATAATCATTATTCGTAGAGAAAATAGTTTAAATGGAGGTAATCGTTAATGAATGTAAATTTAATTGGTGTGCCATTATTTTTTGGTTCAGACATAAAAGGAGTAGATTTCGGCCCTGAAAAGTTAAGAGAAAAAAATATTGATAAGGTAATAACAAAAAATAATCATACTGTTCATGACTTGGGAAATATTCATATAGAAAATATTCCTGAGGATAAAAAATATAATTTCCATCCAAACATGAAATACCTTCAACCAATTGTAGATGTAAATACAAATCTTGCGCAACAAGTGTACAGTTCATTGGCTACCCATAGCTTTCCTTTTATTGTTGGCGGAGATCACTCACTTGGACTTGGAAGTATTTCTGGTGCAAGCAAATATTACAAAAATTTAGCTGTTATTTGGGTGGATGCCCATGGTGATATAAATACTCCCGAGACTTCTCCTTCTGGAAACATCCATGGAATGCCCCTAGCTGCTGCCATGGGACTTGGATATAAAGGTTTAACAAATCTTTATTTTGAAGGTACTAAAGTAAATCCTAAAAATGTATTTATTATTGGAGTCAGAGATTTGGATAAGGGAGAAGAAGCACTTATTCAAGATATGGATTTAAATGTATATTCTACAAATGACATTAAAGATAGAGGCATTGAAAATATTTTAAGTGAAATATATGATATATTAATCCATAATAATGTAGATGCAGTACATTTAAGCTTTGACATAGATTGTCTTGACTCTAAGTTGGTACCTGGTACCGGAACACCTGTGAAAGATGGAATGACAGTTACTGAGGCTAAATATCTTCTTAAATACCTTATGAAAACAGACTTAGTGAAATCTTTGGATTTTGTAGAACTTAACTCCATACTTGATAATGATGATTCCACTGCAAATCTGGTTATTGATCTTATTGATTGGACTTTTAAATACTTACAATAAAAATTTATGGTGCACCAAATTGGATGCACCATTTTTACTATAATAAAGAAATGAATTTTTCTACAAATTCATCAGTTCTAGCAAAATCATCTTTGCTTGGAACAAACTTAAATCTGAGACCATCTTCCACAACTTTAAATTTTAATGATTTTAATCTATCTGTTAACATAACAACTCCTTCTCCACTCCATCCATAAGATCCAAAGGCTGCTGCTGCTTTACCCCTATTAGTTATGGCTGAAACTAAAGACAATAAATCCCAAGCGGGTTTAACAGCATCCTGATTAATTGTTGGAGATCCTATCAAAATACCGCTGGCATTTTCTATTGATGTTATTATATCACTCATATCCATAGAAGTTATTTCCCGAGCTTCAGCTTTTATGCCATGAGCATTTATCTTTTCAGAAATATATTTCGCCATGTTTTCTGTATTTCTATAAGCAGAAATATAGAATATCTCAACTTTCTTTTCTTTAGGCTTTTCATCTTTAGCCCACTCTCTGTAAAGATTTGTATATTTTTCGATGTTCTTCATATGTATCGGTCCGTGGCTAGGAGCAACCATATCCAGTTTTAAATCCTTTATTTTATCAAGTCCCATATTTACAAACTTTTTAAATGGTCCCATTATACAATCGAAATAATACTTCATCTCTTCGAGATAATCCTCTGACCCCTCTTCAAGTAATGAACCTTTAGGACAATAATGACATCCTAAAAAGTCACATGTGAATAATACATTTTTTTCTACTACATAAGTGAACATAGTATCCGGCCAGTGAAGATTAGGAGCCTGAATAAATCTCAAAGTTGTTTTTCCAAGAGATAATTCTGAGGCAGCTACCTCTCCATTAAAATCAGAATTTGTTATTTCCTTGCAATACATAAGTGCTGCTTTTGAAGCTATAACTTTAGCATTAGGATATTCAGCTACCAGTTTTGCCAAGGAACCGCTGTGATCCAATTCTGTATGATGGACTATAATATAGTCAACTTTCTTATCACCTATCACTTCTTTAATATTATTAAGATATTCATCAAAATATTCGTCTTTAACAGTGTCCAAAAGAGCTACTTTTTCATCGTTGATTAAATATGCATTATATGTAGTACCCTTTTTAGTTTCCATTATTATATCGAATACTCTCAATTCCGGGTTTTTAACCCCTACAGAAAAAATATTATCTTTTACTCTAATATTACTCATAATATACCTCCTAGAAATTATTGTTTAATATTAATCAAGTATAATTATAGCATATAATAAATAACTTTTAAATGCTAATAACGACTATTTTTTAACACTTATTATTAATTTAGAAGTTTTGATTTTTCACCACTATAAAAAACATATTCTATGTGTAATGCTCTTGTTAATGCCACATATAAAATTTTTTTATCTAATTCACTTTCCTTATAGTTTTCCACATTACAGTTAAAAATAATGCTGCAGTCAAATTCCAATCCTTTTGTCATATATGAAGGAATAATAATTTTATTCAGTTTTATTTTCTTATCGCTTTCTTTAACTAATTCCCAATTTTCATTGCTATATTTTTTAACAATTTGATTAATTTTTTTGCATTCATCATAAGTTCTTCCAATAATTGCAATGCTCCTTTTCTTAATATTATCTACCTCCAATACAACTTTTTGGAGTAAATCTGCAAATTCCAAATTACTTTTGAATTCAATAACTTCTGGTACCTTTCCATGTCTTAGTACAGGCAATGCAGGCTTTAAATTGTTTGCCTGCTTCTTCAGTACAATATTTGCAAAATTTATAATTTCCACAGTGGATCTGTAGCTTTGAGATAATGCTACATAATTAGATTCACCATTAAATACATCTGTAATAACTTTTCCAAAGTCATTTATTCCTTTATAATAATAAATACCTTGACCAATATCCCCAACTACAGTCATTGAGTTATTAACTGACATTTCCCTTAAAATGCTGAATTGAAACATACTGTAATCCTGTGCTTCATCTACAGCAATATGCTTATACTTGTATTTATCTGGAACTCCCTCGATTTTAAACATTAAGTACATTATTGCACTTAAGTCATCTGAGTCTATTAATCCAGATTGGCTATTTTTTAATAATTCATTTGAAATGTATTCTGAAAGTTTTTTAGGTATCCTTCCGCTTGTCACTTTTTCGAATATTTCAGTATTAAAAAACAGTTCTAAGTACATGCCCTTAACACCATAATGCATCCAATTCATAAAATATTCTTCAAAAGATTTTTTAGAGTCTCTTATAATATCCTTTTTCTTTTTATCCCTCTCATTATATAATTCTGTCAGCTTTTTTCTCCTCTCTAAGCAATCCTCCATAATCTTTTTTTCTCTTGCCACAAGGTATTCATATGTAAAATCTATTTTATCCTGTATTGACTTTATCTTTTCATTTATTTTAAGAGAAAGATATCTCTTTATTTCTTCTTTCCTGTGATTTAAAGGCAGATTTACCATATCTTTAGAATACAATCTCTTTATCTCTTCATTGTCAAAAAGTGTATAATCCTGGACCTTTATACTTTCCACCTTTAGATCCTCAATTTCCAAAAGCTTTATATACCTATCCAAAATTGATTTATAAGCCAAGGTACCTTTTAATCTGCTGCAATTTATTATTAATTTTTTCTCATCTTCATTTTTTTCACTTGAAACTTCAAGTTCCATAATGGCTGCAAGTTTTTTGTCTTTTGAAATTAGCTTTTCTTTAATTCCTGTTATTTCACAAGCTATTTCTTCAAATGTACATTGCTTAACATCATCAATACCCAGATCAGGTAAAACCTCTGAAATATAATCAAGAAATAATTTATTTGGTGCCAGCACCAATATATCACATCCATTAATTTTTCCTTTGTATTTATATAAAAGATATGCTAGCCTGTGAAGTGCTACGGTAGTCTTTCCTGAACCAGCAGATCCCTGAAGAATTAAAGGCTTATTTTTATCAGCCCTTATAACTTCATTTTGTTCCTTCTGTATTGTGGATACCACATCTTTTAATTTTGAGCTTGTGCTTTCCTCAAGATTAATTTTTAAAAATTCATCCACCAACGAATTTCCTTCTATATCTCCCCTATTTAAAATTATTTCGTTAATCCCTTCGTCAAACGCATTTAAAAGCATTCCATCTTTAATCAAATATTTTCTTTTTAAACTAAGTTCCCCACTAATGATTCCTTCAGGTGCCACATAATAAACATCACCATAAGTTCCGCTGTAATACAAGTCAGCTAAGGGTGCTCTCCAATCGATTACTTTTTCTTCGCCCTTCAGAAAATCTCCTAACCCAAATTTACCTATATAAAAATTCTCCACATCTCTTTTATATTCACGAAAGTCTATCCTCCCAAAATATGGCTGATTTCTTGCTTCTTTATATTTCTCAAAATTTTTATGAGTTATATTATAAAGCTTCTCCTTAACATCTAGCTCCTCACTATATCTTCCTCTTGTTCCTTTCCTGATTTCATCAATATTAATTTTTAGTTTATTATCTTCAAGCTCAATATTATTTAACTCAGATTCAATCCAACTTGTAGTATCTGATAATTTATCCTTTTCTAAATTCATATCTTCCGATTTTAAAGCCATAAACAACACCTTCTATCTTACTTGTGATTCTATCTTTATATTATAACTTAAAAAAAAAATTTTGTCGGCACATAGTACCAACAAAATTTTCCTTTAAAAATCAGCTCTTCTTAAATCAAGTCTTAAACTCTTGGATAAAGCCTTAACTAATGCAAATGCTATCATTCCATCTACTAAATGATGAAGCACACTTCCAACACCAACTACCACCAATACCTTATACATTGTAAATCCAAAAGGTATTACAGCAATAGCTTCTAATATACCGTGCAGTGGGGCTGTTATAAGTACCACCTTACTAAAAGAAACACCCTTCTTTAGCAAAAGAGCACCTGCTAGTCCAACAAAAGTATGCATAAATGCTCTGGCAGCAATAACAGCAGGAGCCGATACCAAAAATCCTAAAGCAGAACCTAGACCTACCATAACAGCTGCTCCAGGTCCTAAAAACATTGCAATAAAGAGCGGAACATGAGAAGCCAGCGTTGCGCTAAATGGACCAATTTGAACCTTCAAAAAGCCGAATGCAAGCGGGATAACTATTGCTAAAGCAGTCAATACAGCTGTATATGTGAGCTTCTTAATATTAATCATAATTACACCATCCTTTACTTATGTATATACACAAGTATATATTATGTGTAAGCTTTTGTAAATAGAAATTTTATATCGTTGACTTACATAGATGTATATATTATTATTATTATATGATATACATATGGAGGTAAGTAAATGCTAACAATAGAAGAAAAAGCCTTAAACTCTGCTAAAGAAATAAATGGATCTTTCGTTGTAAAAACCCTGGAAACATCAGGTGGATGTTGTGAAGTGGAAGTAAAAGATATCATTGTAGAACTGAAAACAAATTTTGATGGCTCCTCCAAAAACTTTGAAATGTATGAATATGAAGGAATTAAAGTCTTCATTGAAAAATATTTAAAGGTTGATGAGAATATAAAAGTATACCAAAGGATTAAGCTTCCTATAATAGGTAATATATATAAAGTAAATGGAGTATCTGTTAAATACTTTTAACAAAAAAAGTGCAGTTGTTATTCACTGCACTTTTTTTATTCATTTTCTATATCTATTTTATAAATCTTCTTAGCTTTTTTGGTATATAATAATCCATCAAGGTGATCTACTTCATGACACAATGCCCTAGCAAGCAAACCTTCACCACTTAATTCCACAACATTACCATATTTGTCCATTCCACACACTGTAACCCTCTTAGGCCTTTCTACAATACCCTCATATCCGGGATAGCTTAAACAGCCCTCTGGATTTTTCTCTTTACCTGATTTTTTAATTATTTTGGGATTTATCAATGCTATTTCTTCACTTCCATCTTTTAAATCAATAAGAATTACTTTTTTTAGAACCCCTATTTGGGGAGCTGCGAGACCTACTCCATCAGCCTCCTTCAAAGTATCCCTTAGATTATCTATAATTTCAATTATTTCATTATCTACTTTTTCAACTCTTCTGCTTACCTTTTCCAATTTTTTATCTCCAAAAAGTAAGATATCCTTTACTGCCATATTATTAAATCCCCTCTCTTATACATACAACATCATTTTTTACTTCATCAAATAAAAAATAGAACTCTCCTCTTTCCACCTTTCCCGTTCTAAATAATAAGTTCATGTGAATAAAAAATTTTTCAAGATGATAATTTCCCGAAACTTCTATTTTACCTTCCTTTATGCTGCTTTTAATGCTTCGTTCAACATCCTTATCTATTTCCCTGATCAAAAAATCGGGGAGCCATTTCTTTTTATTGTGCTTTAAATAGTCAAATTTTATTATCTCTTTTAGCACAAATGAATCTTCTTCAAAAGTACTTTTAAAAAAATCTATAAATATCTTGTAATAATCTGAAGATGAGACATTTCTGTTGAAAAATCCACTGTTATGGAAAAACTGTCCTAACTTATAAAAGAATTGAAAAGGACTTTCAAATTTTGGTACTAAATAGTTTAATATGTTTTCAAATTTATTTGAATTATAGTATTTATCAAGCACCTCTTCCACTCTCTTTAATAGAATAATCTCATAATATGAAATAGTGTTGTTTTTTAATATTTCGTAAGGAGGTTCAGGTGAATAAACCATTCCCCACTTTTCTGCTTCTTTGCGCATTTGTGATCCCTTAAGGAGCTTTAAAAATCCAAGCTGAATCTCTTCAGGTCTTATCGAATAGACATCGTTAAAAGATCTTTTGAAACTTTCAAAATCCTCTCCCGGAAGTCCTGCAATTAGATCAAGATGTTGGTTAATATTGTTGATTTTCTTTAATTCACAAACTTTCACTTTAATATCGCAAAAATTAACATATCTATTTATATTTTTTAAAACTTCATCATTTGTAGTCTGAACTCCTATCTCAAACTGAAACAGCCCTGGAGGAGCCTTTCTTAACAAAAGTAGTTCTTCATCATCCAATATATCCGCCGATATTTCAAAATGAAATTTAGTATTTGGATTCATTTCTATTAAAAATCTCCATATATCCATAGCAAACTTTTTATTACAGTTAAATGTTCTGTCCACAAATTTTACTAATTTAACTCTATTTTCTATAAAAAAAGTTAGTTCATTCTTAATCCTCTCGAAACTCAAAAACCTAACTCCATGACTTGTAGAGGACAAACAATATTTGCAATTAAAAGGACACCCCCTGGAACCTTCATAATAAACAATCTTATTATCTAACTCCTTTAAATTACTGTAAGGAAACTTAATTCCCTCAATATTCATAGGTTTTCTAGTCCCAGCATAATGTATATACGAGCCCAGCTTTGTATATAAGCCTTTAATATTGGAATTTTTGATTTTTTCAATTATATTTTCTTTATCCTTTTCAAAGTACATCTTCATATTAAGGATAAATTCTCTGAAAGTTTCCTCACCTTCACCTTCAATTACAAAATCACCTGCATTGCTACTTAGAAAATCTTCAGGATCAAAGGATACTTCTGGTCCTCCATAAATAATTATGCAATTGGGATTTATAAGTCTGAAGTGTATGCTTAAATACTTAATGTACTCAATATTCCAAATATAACATGAAAAAGCCAATATATCAGGATTCTCAAGTATCAAAGCCTCAAGCACCCTTTCTTTTCTATCATTAATTGAAAATTCAAAAATTGAGCATTCATAATTAATATCATCGGTAAATGCCTTTAAATACCTCACGCCTAGATTGCTATGAATAAACTTAGCATTTACTGCAGCCAACACCGCTTTCATTAGCACCCTTCTTTCTTTCTATTTTAGTTGCCCTAATATAATATAGCCCATTTTTCTCTTTAAAATCAATAACTTCAAAATAACTTTTTAATAAATTCAAAGTGTTTTTCTTTGAGTTATCTTTAAATATATTCATATCCTTTATAATTATTTCTTTTATTTTCTTATCAGGGGTTTCAATTTTAATATTGCAATTACAAGTTTTTTTACTTCCCTTATCAATATCCCAAATATATAAATTCCCATCAATTTTTAAATATTTATATATCTCCTGGATAAGTTTGCGTTTGTTCTTTTTTAATAAGATTTTATTCAATGAAAATAATAAAATACAGTTATCATAATAATCATGCCTTATTACGCACTCCTCTTCTCTTCCGCTGACATAATCTATTGAAACTTCATCATTTAATTGCTTATAAGCATTATACATTATACCGTAATTTTCCATGCCTATATCTAGAAGATTCCCTTTAAAAATTTCTTCCTCAAGAATTAATGAACTGCTTTTTCTCAAACTATCACTTCCTTAAAATATTATTTATATACTTTAAGTTTCGATACAAAATGAAAAACTCCTCCATATTATGGAAGAATTTTTAAATTTTTTATATCATTATAATAGTTTATCATAAGCCCTGCAGTGGTTTTTTGAGCTTCTTTTAAAATTTTAATGGCAATAGAAGCATATCTTTCTTCTGTATTTTTTACATTTATATACTTAATATAAGTACTGTTGGCCATAATTGCGTTATTTATAATATAATCATCCACATTACTATACTTAACTATACCTGACATTGCCTCAAAAGAATAATCTGACATCAATCTGCTTATTATCCACAATTCAAACTTTCTGTGACTTTTTAATAACTTATTATTCACATGCTGAGGTACAGTGGCATCCTGAACTAAGTGACTTGATGCTCCAAAATAAAACATCGCTTTTAGAGTATCCCCTGCATCATAATAATTTACGGACTGCCTATAGTATTTGTTGCATTCAGTAAGGGCATCAGAGAATCCGAATAGTCCCCTACCCTTTCCAATATTATAAAAATGATTTGAACTCTTAAAATCTTGGTCTGCCCAAGTTACACCTTCGTTTAAACTTTTTACGTATTTTTTAAAAAAATTATGTTCTTCAATATAACCATCATTTTTAAGTATCTCAATAGCCTGAATAATAATAAATTTATGCACAGTGCAATTAGTTTTTAACACTCTTTTTTTTATGGGATTTACAACATGAAATACTCCTGATAATGCTTTTCCATACCCATGCTCAAATTTGTTTTTCATATTAATTTTCACCTCTTAGAGAACAAAATTTATTCTCTTTGTACTTTTAATACTATTATTATACCAAATATTATAGTAATCAATAGGTATAACGAAATTTTTTCATTAAAACTTAAATTTTGTGAATTGCTTGAGTTTTCTATTGAAAAAAGATTCCCTGAACTATTGTCCAAAATAAAGAACTTATTTTTATAGAATTTCATTATACATCCACTGAAGTTTGATGGTAGAATAAATTTCTCTTTTAAAATGCTTTTTTTATCTAGTGAATATATTTTATTATTGCCACTATCATAAAAATATATAACATTTTTTTCTCCGATAACACCTTCAGGATCTACTGCTACTGCCCCTAATTCTGAAACTGCTTTAGACTGATAAATAGGCGCCGGTGGATTTGTGGTTGGGTGATTTTCCAAAATTAATTTCACTTCACTATTATTTTTTCCTTTAAACTTTGGTGAGTTAACAGGGTCGCCTCCACTATAATCCGGCCATCCGTACCAAGTGCCTTTCTTTATCTCATATATATAGTCTGAATCTCCAATTATTGGCCTAAGTCCCCTATTTTCCATACCTCCAACAGTGGCAATAAGTTTTCCCTCACTTGTAAAATCCATTCCTTTTATGTTTCTTATACCCCAGGCAAAAGTCTCACTTTCTCTGCTCTTAGTATTATATATAATAACTGAAGCATTTCCCGGAAAATGCCCGGAAATCATTTGTCCTTTTATACTTTTTGTTTTAGGACTCTGAAAAGCACCTGTATTTTCTTGTCCAAAATTTATTCCTTTTAATGTTATAGAATTAGGAGAAATATCATGAAAATATGGTAAGTTACTTAACCATATATTATCTTCGCCAATTACACCAGAATTAGATGCTGCACCTATTGTAATATACAAATAATCTCCTTTTACCCTCAAAATGCTTTCCTTATAATCGCCTAGATTTGGCAAATCGTTCATTATCTCGCTATTTTTGCCTGCTGTCAAATCAAAACAAAATATTTTTGTCTCTGATGAATAATACAATTTTTTATCAGAGTAGCAAAGGGAATCTATATTAATATTTGAACTTTTAAACAATTCATAACTTTTTCCATTTACCTTAATAATCTGTATACTGTTTTTAAAAGCAATATAGTAATTACCTTCTTCATCTAATACAAAATCTACAGCGCCCTGAAGTCCTTTGAATTTTAAAGTACTTGCTAAGTTTTTATCAGTGGAAACGATTTTATCATTTTTATATTCATCTATGAAATTTTTTTGAAATATAAATACTGCTGAGATTATAAAAATGCAAATCAAAAATATTTTTAATATCTTGTTCATTTTATCTCCCTTTTACTAATCTCTTTAAATATATATATTTCATTTCGCATCAGTATATGTATTATTTTTCTGTTAATTGTATGTGCTCAGTTTCAACATCTGACAAGGCAGCAAATATTAATTTGATTGTTTCACAATCTATCTGTTTACTATATCTTTTGTAGTAACTCACTGCGTGCATTTCCCTCATTTGAGCTATCTCTTTAAGGATGGTGTCACTATCATATTTGCCATAATCCATATCAGCTAATTCGGGGATTTCTTTAAAACCTCCCAAATACAGATGTATCTTTGCATGAGTATATTCTATTCTAGATAATGACTTAAACATCTTTTTTAATTTTTCATCCTTTGCAAGAAGTGAAGCCTTATTATAATAGTCTCCATTAAATATTTCGAGTTTAACCGCATGATCTATTATCTTTAAAGCATTTTCATTAAGTGTACTTCTATCTATTGTAAACTGCCCATTTTCTTCAGTTATAAATTCACTTGTCACTCCGCAAAAAGGGCAAAATTTTATTGACTCCAAAGAATTACTTTCAAGGAATGCTTCTTTATTAAAGTCATAATTTTTTTCATTTACTTCCATTCCACATATTCTACATACTAATTTCCCCATATTACTATCTCTCACTTTCTTCCATATTATATATAAAGTATATCATAAACCCTTTGCTTTAGTAAGTTTGCTTTAAATCTAAAGTAATATAATATTTGTTCCCCACATAATAATTAATGTTAACAATATGCAGGGAGTTTTTATTATGGATAAATTTTTTAAAAACTCATTAACTTCAGTAATAGCTAATTTAGTTACTGGAATACTTGGATTCGCATTTTCAATTATTCTTTCCAGGGAATTAGGCGCTGAAGGGATGGGACTTTACGGACTTATAATGCCTATTTACGATTTGTTTATCTGCCTTATATGTGGGGGCATGCTCACATCTATTTCAAAAGTTGGAGCAGTGTATTATTCAAAAAAGGATTACTTAAACCTTAATAGAACCATAGATGTATCCATTTTATTTGATATTATATGGGGTATTATTGTGGTTTGCTTTGTTTTTATTTATTCAAGTTTTATATCTACATATTTAATTAAGGATTCTCGCACTGTGGGTGCCATAAGGATTTTGTGTCCTGCCATGCTTTTTGTAGCAGTTTCTTCTATATTAAAAGGATACTTTTATGGTACTTCTAATGTAAAAATACCTGCTTTTATTGATATATTTGAAAAAGCTTTTAGAATAGCAGCATTAGTATTTATTATGAACTTTACTGCTACAGTCACCTTGGCATATTTAATATTAGCTTTAGGTGAAGCAATGAGTTTAATATTGTTATATACATCCTATAAGTTAAATAAATTAAGAAATATTAGTTATTCAGACAAAGAAGATAAAATACAATTACTCTTTGATGTGCTTAAGTTTTCTTTTCCACTTTGTTTGAACGGATTTTTATCTACGATCTTTTATTCACTTTCTACTATAATGCTGCCTCGAAGGCTTATGAGTGCAGGTTTAGACTACTCCTCTTCGCTTTCTGTGATTGGTAAATTTAACGGAATGGCTCTGACTACAGCCCTGTTCCCAATAATAATTATTAATGCCATATGTATTGTATTAGTACCTGATATATCTCAAAACATGAGCAAAAACAACTTTTTTCAGCTAGAGCATAGAATAAGTAAAGTGATAAGAATTGCATTAATGCTTGGATTTTTCACTTCTGCTATATGTCTGTCAATTCCCGATTATCTAGGGAGCTTGTTTTTTAACAGAAATGATTTAGGTGCTTACATAAAATTTGCTTCCATAATAACTCCTTTTGTATTTCTATCCTCTGCTACTTATGGGATATTAAATGGACTTGGAAGACAAAAAATTATACTAAAGAATTCATTGTTTTCATCTTTAGTACAATTAGTTTTAATATATATACTTTCCGGAGTGCCGGCATTAAACATATACGGCTATGGAATTTCTTTAATTACAACTACAATTATTGTTCTTTTTCTAAATATTAATGAAATAAGAAAACACTGCTCAATTAAACTATTTGTTTAACAAAATACTTAGGTATAAATTTTCTAAACCTTGCAGGTATCATATTTAAATCTTTTTTCTTAATGCCCTTTGTTTTAATTAAGCCAAATAGATAATAATAAGCACCTGCAAAAATTGAAATAAGCACTGCTAAAGTTTTAAATAAATAGTTTTTTCCTATTAAATCAAAACCTGAATTAAAGAATATATATGTAAAATAAACCATGGCTCCCATAAATAAAGAAGCTAGTAACGGTTTTAAAGCATGCTTTGATAGTTTTATATTCCCTTTTAAAGTTTTATTTATTACCATTTGATTTAAAATAATTGGAATTGCAAATCCTACGACACTTCCAATTATTGCGCCGAGAATATTTAATTTTGGTATTGAAATTAAAAAATAATTTGTTGATATCTTAAACACTATACCAGTTATGGAAAATATTGTTGCTATATAGAGTTTTCCAATACCCTGAAGAATTGTACTTTGAATCTGCATAACGGATAAAAGTACCAACACCACAGACCCATAAGCCATAATAAAAGACCCATTTCCAAACTTCAACATATTATATATAGGAGTACTAAGGATTCCAAGTCCAACTGCACAAGGAAGGGAAATTAAAAAACATAACCTCAACGAATAATTTATTTTTCCATTTAAATCTACCCTGTCCTTAACCGCCGCCGCTGCAGATAAAGCCGGCAAAATAGCAGCTGACAGAGAAGATATTATGGCAATAGGCACATTTAGAAGCTGCTGATACTTTACCAGATACCCATACAATATTGTAGCCTGAGAATCATTAAATCCACCTGCCATAAGCCGAACCTTTGTATTATATAAATCAACCAAATTTCCAGCATAAGTCATACCTACACAGATTGTAATAGGTATACTGTAATATACTATTTTCTTCACTAATTGTTTTGTTTTTAATCTTCTTACCTCTCCATTGTAGTCCGTTGGCTTTAAATGAGTAAACCTTTTGTTTTTTTCATAATAATAAATCAAAAATGCAGCAGATATTAGTGCGCCCATAGAGGTACCTATAGGTGCACCGGCACATCCCACTTCTACCCCGTACCTCATTAGATATGCAGAAAATATTAAAGCAAATACTGTATTTGCTGTTTGCTCCATAACCTGAGATGCAGCTGTTGGAATCATGTTTTTTCTACCTTGAAAATACCCCCTATAAGCGGAAGCTATGGAGGTAAATAGCACAGCGGGAGCTAGTGACAATATTGACAAATAGGCTTTTTCATAATGGACTGCCTTGGATAAAGGATTAGCCATTATAATAAGTAAAATTGACATAACTACTCCCAATAAAAACAAAATAGACCTTGAAATTTTAAAGCCTCTGACTGCATCCCTATAATTTCCCATTGCCGTCAATTCCGATACCAATTTTGAAATGGCAACGGGAATTCCTGAATTTGTAATTACAAATATAAACACATAAACCTGATAGGCTGCACCAAATATTCCATAACCCTCATCCCCGATAATTACCCTTAAAAAAGGTATATATAAAAGGGATAATATCTTGACAAATACCGTACCTGCGGATAATATGGCAAAGCCCTTTGTGGTTGATTGTTCTTTCATAACAGACTCCTAAATTTACTCTTATTAGAATTTAAAAACATCATTCTTAATTTTTTTAAAAACAGGTGGTAATGCTACCGCTATTGTTTTATTTTCTAAATATGAAAATCTTTCACTGCAATCTTTGAAAATTAATTTATAAGCATATAAGAACTGATAGTTAAGTCCATATTTATTTATGAAAAAGCTGTTCAGCTTTTTATCACCATATTTACTGTCGCCTACGATAGGATTCCCCAAATAACCCAAATGAGCCCTTAACTGATGGCTTCTCCCCGTTAGAAGTTCAAGTTCCAAGAGTGAAAATGTTCCACAAGTTTGAATTGTTTTCACATTCATGGCTATTTTTTTATACCCAGGTTGTTCATCTAGATATACTTTTGAAATATTAGAATCCTGAGTTTTTGATATATATGCTTCGTATAACCCATCATGTATTTTCCCCTTTACCAATGCCTGGTAATATTTTTTCACTTCTCTCTCCCGCATCATTTCATTCATGGTCTTTAAGCCTTCGTAGCTTTTGCCAAAAATAACGATTCCTGAAGTATTTCTGTCCAATCTGTTACATGAAGCAGGAATAAAGGAAATCTCATTTTCAGGTCTATAATCGCCCTTATCAAATAAATATGAAAGCACATAATCTGTTAAAGTTGCTTCCCCATTTTTTTTATCGGAATGGACCAATACTCCAGGCCATTTTTCTACCAGCAGTATATCCTCATCTTCGTATATTATCTGAATATTATTATCTATTCTTTTGAATTTTTCCTTTTTATCCTCGGTAGTCAACTCCCTGAGTTCTACAATATCCCCCTCCAAAAGAGAATATTTTTCCTTAATCTTTTTGCCGTTGACTTTTACATCGCCTTTTCTTATATTTTTATATATGGCACTTAATGGAACATCCTTAAGCCATTTTCTTAAAAACTTATCAATTCTCTGCCCTGCCTCGTTACTCCCTACAGTTACTTTCATTTAACCACTCCTTTTTTATTAACATCTTATTATATACCACCACTATTATCAAAAGCAATATTTAAATAATTAAATGCGGCAGAACAATGAATAGCGACTCCTATAGGAAGACAGTCCTCATCTATGTCAAATTTATTACCGTGTGCAGGATGTATAATGTCCTTTTTTTCATTTCTACAGCCTAAAAAATAAAATATAGAAGGTCTTTCCAAAGAAAAATAAGCAAAGCTTTCCACTCCTAAGCTTGGTTTATCTAACACTTTTATTCTTTTAATTCCTATTTGATCTTCTGCACTATGCTTTAAAAGCTCCAGCATATTATCATCATTATAAAGACATGGGTAGCTCTCAACTATTTCTACTTCACAGGTTCCTCTAAGTGAACTGGTTACTCCTTGTGCAATTTCAACAAGTCTTTTCTTTACATACTCCCTATGCTCTGTAGTCATGGTTCTTATAATACCAGAAATTGTTACTTCCTCTGGAATTATGTTTTGAGCAGTACCCCCATGTATTGTTCCTATGGTAAGAACTGAAGGTTCAGTAGGTGTCAGCTCCCTGCTTACAATGTTTTGAAGATTCATAACCACTGAACTCGCTATTACCACCGGATCAACTGCAGCATCCGGTCTTGCTCCGTGACCGCCCTTTCCTTTTATTTTTATTATAAATGGATTTGAAGCAGCATTTACCACTCCTTTTTTTATTCCAATCATACCCGAATCAATGTTTTCATCCACATGAAGCCCAATAACCGCATCAACATAAGGTTCCTCTAATACACCTTCTTTTATCATAAGCCTTGCACCTCCAGTAGTTTCCTCTGCAGGCTCAAAAAAAAGTTTAACATTACCATTTAATTTATCCTTGATACTGTTTAATATTTTAGCTGTACCCATCAGAATTGCAGCATGAGCATCATGTCCACATGCATGCATTTTCCCTTCAACTTTTGAAGCATAATTACAATTTTTAACATCCTGAATAGGAAGTGCGTCCATATCAGCTCTTATAGCTATTGTCTTTTCTCCTCTTCCTTTAATAATTGCACAAATACCTGTACCAGCAGTTTCAATATATTCTATACCTTCAGTTTTCAAAAACTCTTTTATAACAGAAGAAGTTCTGTATTCCTCAAATCCGAGCTCAGGATTCTCATGAAAATCCCTGCGGTAATCAATGATAATATCCTTTATTCCTTCTGCCATTTTTAAAAAATTAATCTTTTCCATTATACAACCCCCTGTTTTATGCTTAATTGATAGTATGAAGCTGGTTAGACGGCCTGCTAAAACTACCCTCAACACTATATACTATTCCCAATAGACTTCAACTTCATCACCAGTACAAATTTTATCATAATATCCCGCACTTTTGCCATTTAACAAAAGTATAAGCTTCCCCTTAGGGATCATTAAATTGAAATCTACATAATTAAATATGTCTACAAAAATATATTCTTTCTTTTCAGAGAGGATAACCTCCTGCCCATTAAATTTTATTATAATCGAATCTCTTTTCTCTTCATTTTTTAATACAACTTTATCTTCGGCTGTGTTTTTTTTCTTTGATTCTATGTTGTCGCCTTCTTTAATTATATAGTTATATGAAATTGCTCTATTATCAATAAAATATTCAAAATCCAACATATTTTCTTCATTATTATCTATGTAATCCTTAAGTGTTTCTGGATAGAATATTGTAACAGAATCTTCTTCATTTATTTCCGAGTCAATATTTGCTTTAATTTCATTAATGGTATAAATTGGATTTATATATCTTATTTCATCATTCAAATTAAAGCTTATAGAATTGAAATTTATTATATAATCTTTAATTTTGGGTTCAGCATCTTTTCCATCCTTGGAAAATTGGATGTTGATGATATCACCTTCTTTTATCTCCGAGTCGATATTGGCTTCCGTTCCATTTATTGTTATTACTGCGTTTTCTGAAAAAAGGCCAAAAGCTACCCTTTTGATTCCATTTAAATAAAATTTTTTATTCTTTCCATTTTTTCCTATAAGTACCTTTGGATTAATACCTCCCTGAATCATGGCATCCATCACCGTATTCTTATGGGAATTAAACAAACTCACTACATTTCCATTTAAAAATACATCCATAAAGTCATTGCCAGAATTTTTAATCGATGTTAATGCAATACCTAGAACTGTAACCCCAACACATCCTAAACTTTTGTCTGGACAAATACATTCAGCAACTTCTTCTCTTCCTCTTATCCCAACTCTATTCAAAGGGATATTTAAAAATTCCGATATGAATTCCTTCATATTAGGAGTATATGCACCCCCGCCAACCAAAAACACGGCACTAGGGGACTTGCCTCCATTTAGCTCAACAATTTTATTGCAGACTTCTTCTGAAATACTTCTCACATAAGGGGAAATAAATTCTTTTAGATCTTTAGATATAACTTTATTCCTAAAACCGAAAATATCATTATATTCTATTTCATTTTGAATTGAACACTGTTTTTTAATAATTTCTGCAGTATTAAAATCTACAAGATAGTTTTGAGCTATAGCTTCTGTTATTTCATCTCCTGCAAGCGGAACCATTCCATAAGCACAAATGGTTTCCTTTGATGTAATGGCTATATCTGATGTACCTGCACCAATGTCTATAAGTGCTAGATTTAATAGTCTAAGATTAGGTGGGATTGCTGCTTCCATTGCAGCTATAGGCTCCAATGTCAAATTGGTAACTTCAAGTCCAACCCTTTCCATTACTGTATATAAACTGTCCACAACAGATCTAGGTAAAAATGTGGCAATTATCTCAGCTTCTATAGTTTCTCCCCTATGAGATAATAAATTACTTATACTATATCCATTTAAATAATAGTTTTTTACACTATATCCTACACAGTACAATTTTCCCATATCCTTTAAGTTAACTTGCTGCTCTGCTTTTTTCAGAGCTGTTAATTCAAGCCCTCTGACTATATCCTTGTCTATTTCTCTGTCTTTATCAATTGTCACAGCTGATTTAACAGTAACAGTTCTTAAAAATCTTCCTGCAGCAGCTATTGAAACCTTCTTTAGTTTAACATTCATTTTCTTTTCAATGTCTGAAACAACTTTTTTTATTGCATTTGTTACCAGATTTATATCATGGATTTGACCATCCTTCATAGCTCTTTCTTCATGTTCAATTACAGCCTCAGCAATTACATTGAACTTTTTGTCTCTAACATTTCCCACAGTTCCAATGATAGAACGAGTCCCTATATCTAATGCAAAAATAGTATCCATGCTTGTCTCCTTATAAATAATATTAAAGCTCATAATCAAGAATATAATTTACTCTTGATTATGAGCTTAATAAAATTATATAACATTAATTTTAAACATTCAATAGAGTGTAATTCTCTATACGGTGAAACACTTTTCTACTCTTATGCATATACTACAGCAAGTAGAGAAAGTCTACTAATAGCAAGTAGGAGGTGGGAAGCCATGCTTGCCCCATATTTAATTTGTTTTAGAGAAGGTATTGAAATTTTTCTGGTTATTATTCCTCTAGTGGTTTACTTTAACAAAAGTAAACAATACGATATGAGTAAGAGTATATGCCTAGGAGGAACTTTAGGTGCAGTTATTGCAACTATAATTGGATCAATAATATTCACACAAGCTGCTTCGTTAGAAGGTCCAGCAGGGGAATTATTTGATGGTATATTGGGAGTGGTATTAGCAGGATTAATATTATATAGTGTAGTCCTTTTAAGAAAAAGTCAAACATTTGATACTACTCCAAATGAGCGATTTATCTCGATTAGTAAAAAGGGAGTATTTATTATTGCTGCTGTAACATTTTTCAGAGAATTTTTAGAAGCAATATTGTTCATTTTAACTTGTTCAGCAGAATCTCCTTTTAAAGTAATAGGTGGATCCCTATTAGGTTTTGTATGCGCAGCTTTAATAGTTTATGCGGTAGCTAAGGGTATTTCTAATCTAAATATAGGAATAGTATTCTATATTCTAAATTTATTCTTAGTTGGGCTTGGGTCATACTACTTTGGTGACGGATTAGATGTATTATTCAGTGTCTATGTTCCACAAATTTTCACTATTGGAATATTAGTATATGCAGTTCCTAGCTACTTTTTAATAATAAAAAATGATTTAAAAAAATATTTAAACTCTGGTAAAATAAAATAGAATTTGCCCTCTACATAATAATTTAGAATAATACTTAAAATTATTATGTAGGGTTATTTATTTATTTTTTTTGTAAAACTGACTAAAAATTAATTATTCTCGGTATTTTGGGAATTTTTCACTTGATAGCCTTAATTTATAATCATTGTTTATATTTTCAAATATTTGTTGATTATTTAAAAATGTGTTTACTATATAAGGATCAAAATGACTCCCTGAAGCCATAGTTATTATTTTTATAGCTTCTTTATGGCTTTCAGGCTTTTTATAGGTTCGATATGATGTTATAACATCATATGCGTCTACTAAAGCAAATACTCTAGCACATAATGGTATTGCATTTCCTGATAAATTGTTAGGGTAACCAGTACCGTTATATTTTTCATGGTGACACAAGGCTATGTCTTTAGCCATATATAGATAGGTATTTGCTGAAATGTCTGCATTTATAACTTTTTCTATAGTTTCTGCCCCTATAACTGTATGTTTTTTTATTTGTTCAAATTCATCTGAACTTAATTTTCCTGGCTTTAATAATATTTCATCTTTTATTGCTACTTTGCCAATGTCATGCAATAAACTAGCTTTGCCCATATCTTTTATAAAATCATTATCTAATTTTAATGCTTTTGACAATGCAATTGCATAATCCTTCGTTCTTTCAACATGGCTTCCTGTTGTATCATCTCGTAATTCTGATAACTCCACAAGAGCAGTTAATGTTGAATCTTTAATATTATGGTATTCATCAGAAATACAAGTTTTAGTTATACTGAGTATTCTATTTGATAAAATAAGATATTGACAAATAGTATCTATTTCCAAGTTTCTTACTAAGATTTCAATATAACTATCTTGAAAATAACTAATTCCTTGCATAAATGTTCTATATGGAATTCTATTATCAATCATTAATCTAGCAATTTTTAAACTGTATAATCTGTATGCTTCTATATTTAAAGTCTTTAAATAATTCATAAAATTATCTATAAAATCTTCAAATAATTCTAGTAATAAATTAAGCTCAAAATCGCTTTTCATTTTTATATTATTAATTATTACTGAACTCCACTTCTTAAATATAAATTCTCTATTATGTTCAAATACTTCTTGTAAATTATGTATTAATAATTCATTGTTTTCCAATTAAATAACCTCCTACAAATAGCACCAAAATTAAAAGCGCCTATTATACATAAGCGCCAAAATACTTACATCTTATTATATATCCTATTTGGCAACCTGGCAGTCGTAGAAAATGTATTCCCTTAGACCCATGGTTTTGCGACTCTATCTTTCGATAAATGTGCTATTTTCAGAATATAGATTTATATATTCAATTTTACACTATTTTTATCAAATTTCAACATATTTTAGAAAAATGTCAAAAATATAGCGTATTTTGTATTGTTTAGGAAGTTGATTAAATAATATCCATCATTATTTTATTAATTAATTGGAATTTAAAACAAGATGTGATAGAATTGTATTAATTTATATACATATATATAAGGAAGGTGACATATTGAGTCATAGAATAGATGAATCAAGGAAAGCAGAAATATCAATGCATTTTTCAGAGTTTGAGATGCCACCAATGCAGGATATATTAATTGTTGGCAAAAATGCACCTATTGGTCCAGAGGCAGCCAGAAGAATGGTAGATATACTTTCGCCAGAGCAGTACGAGATAGTGAAAATTAACCATGAATATATTGAAGCAATAGTGTTAAGAAAATCTTTACTAACTATGCTTCCAAAAGATAAGTTAATACCAATAATTATGGAGGAAGGAGCAACTTTTGCTAATAGGTCAACAATTATAAAAGCTCAAGTTAATATAATTCTTCACATTAGCAAGTTGATTGATTTATAATGCAAAAAGTTTCAAATTTAATAAGTGAAAATTTTTTAAAAGTAAATATATTTGACGGAGTGAATCGAATTCTAAATGAATTCCGTGAAAATAATGTTGAATGTTTTGCGGCTTGCGAAAATGAAAATTTGGTTGGTGTAATTACAAATAAAGAATTAGTTGGTATTAATCCTAATAGAATAGTTGCTGATGTTATGACTAGTGAATATGAATGTATAGATTATGATGCACCTATATGGAGGACTAAAGAAATATTTGATTGCAATAGTAAAATTAATGTTATATTTGCAAAAAAAGGAAACAAAATTATAGGTTTTGTCTCCAGAACAATATTAATGATAGAATTTGGGAAACATATTGATTTGCTTACAGGACTTTATAAAAACGATTATATTTTTTATAATGCACATAAATTAGTTAAATGGAATGAAATATCCACAATATTTATTGACTTAAATAATTTTGGTCAAATAAATAAAATTTATGGCCATACAAATGGAGATACTATATTGAAGATTATAGCTAAAATATTAAAAGAAAACATTTCTGCAGATACTTATTTATCTAGATTCGGTGGAGATGAATTTATAGTATTAACTCCATGGTGTATTGATAAAAGTAAGATACTTGCAGAAAAACTAATTAATAAGATAGAAAAATATAATTTTCCTAATGCAATGCCAGTTTCAGTATCTATAGGAATCACAGGATGTAAAATATTAAATAATAAAATTGAGAATATTATAACTTTTTTAGATAAAACAATAAATTTAGCAAGTTTAGCTTCCACAAGAGCAAAAAAGAATAATGATAGTTCGATTGACATGCATTTTATTAATATTACTGAAATTGCATAAACAAAAAGTTTTAAAAAATATGATTAATAATTTATGAATAGAGAGATTAATAACCAATAGTAGTTTCTCTATTTTTTGTCGACTAAATTTGTTTAACTAAAGATTTAATAGATTGCACTCATAGATAAAAGGCGATTTTTCGCTTTTGTTTCCTTTAAAAATTTCAGAGTATATAATCCAAAGATTGTCGATAGCCCTTGTAAGGCCCACATAAAAAAGCCTTCTCTCTTCTTCAATATTGCTGAGACTGTTTAAATGAGGCATATTATCTTTGTTACAATTTATTATAAATATATTCTTGTACTCTAAGCCTTTAACTCCATGAATAGTGCTTAATATTATACCGTCATCGTAATTTGCATTATTACACAATTCCCTATTGTACAAATCTACAAAATCCAAAAATTCATATATAGTTTTAAAATCAGAACTTATGTCTTTAAGTTCATTTATAATATCCTGTGCATGACTTTTTATACCACCGTCATAACCAATTTTGTGGAGTATACTGTCAATTGCTTTAGTTGGGCTTAGCACAGCTAATTTAATTACTTTTTTTTCAAGGTCGTGAATTTTTTTGATCTGGTATACAGGCATATCGGGAAGTTCCATCAACAATTTAAAACAATTTCTTGAAAATTTATAGTCTTTAACTTTTTTAATTTTTGTTTTACTTATGTATCTGTACGGTTTATTGATTATTCTTATAAAACTCTCTCTGTCATTAACATTAAGACTCAATCTTAAATATGAAATTATATCTCTGCAAATATTTATTTCAAAAAAATTATATTTTTTATCCAATATATTGAAACTTATTTTATTTTTAAGCAGTGCTCCGATTATTCTCTGAGACTCGTTGTTTGTTCTGTAAAGTATTGCAATTTCATTTAGTTTACATTTATTCTCATTCTTAATGCTTAGAATTAAATCCGAAATCTTTTCTGCCTGTTCGTTTTCTGTTTTACAATATAAAAGATTAATTAACCCCGATTCCAATCGAACCGGTGTCATTTCTTTATCATTTCTATATTTATTTTTGCTAATTACATTTTTTGATATTTTTACAATATTACTTTTACTTCTGTAATTATTATTTAAAAAATACTTTATGCCAGAATTAAAATGTTCTTGGAAATCCACCATGCAGTCAGGTCTTGATCACCTAAAGCCGTATATGCACTGATCCTCATCTCCTACTGCAAATATTTTATTCCCCTTTGATAACAGCTTTAGCATATATATCTGTTCACTATCACAATCCTGAAATTCGTCTACTAAAATATTCTTGAATAATCTCTTGTAGGAGTTAAGAATATTTGGATTCTTCTCAAACAGCTTAATACAATTTATAACAATATCGTCAAAATCCAATAATTTATTTTTAAGCTTATATTCTTCATAAGCCATAAGAGACTCCATGAACACCTTAGTATCCGTTTGGGTTTCATATTCCAGTCCTAATAATTTGTTATTTTTATAATGGGATATATCATTTATTACACCTCTTACCTCATCTTCCTTAACAAAATCCAGGTATTTATCTAACACCGCATTAATTACTCCATATATTTCTCCTTCACTAATAATGCTTATCTCAGAATGATATTTCGAAAGTATTCTATAGAAAAGTGAATGAAAGGTGCCAAAAAAAGGTGACCTTTTACTTCCTGATATTTTCAGATACCTGTCTTTCATACTCTTTGCAGCCATCTTTGTAAATGTTATAACCACAATATTATCTATTGAAACTGAATAATAAGTTAAGGACTTTGGGAATTTCTGTTTTTTTAAAGGATTGTTAGATTTTATATACTCATTTAACTCATTTAACTCATCTAGATCTTTTTGCCCTATTCCTTCAGGGATATTTTCACTTTTATAAACATATCCAAATAACGTTAAGTAGACTATCCTATTAACTATTACATGAGTTTTCCCTGCTCCCGGACATGCTGCTACTAGTATAGCCTCACCTTCTGATAGTACTGCATTTATCTGTTCATCATTTAAATTGCTGAAGTAATTTCTTATTATTACATCTCTCAAATATTTGTATCTTTCTTTTATATCAAACTCTGTCATATAAAAATCCCTTTCATTTTTAACTTCATTAAAATTATTACCAAATAGTGTATAAATATAATTGTTAATGCATATTTTGTTTAGATTTTCACACTGTATTGTAATATCTTATGCAAAGTATTAAAATGTTTGTATGCTTAAAAATATTAAATTGTCATTATTTAATTGAATAGGAGAATTATTATGGAGTATTGTAAAAATTTCAACGTCAGGAATGAAAGAAATCTTACAATGTTAGTTGATTTCTATGAGTTGACTATGGGTAATGGATATCTTGAAAGTGATATGCAGGACACCGTAGCTTACTTTGATATGTTTTTCAGAAGAATTCCTGATGATGGTGGATATTGTATTATGGCAGGAGTTCAACAGGTGATTGAATATCTTTCAAGCCTACGCTTTACAGAGGACGATATTGAGTACCTTGAGCACAAAGGGATTTTTTCTGATAAATTTTTGAATTATCTTAGAAATTTTAAATTCACCTGTGATGTTTGGGCTATTCCGGAAGGTACAGCTGTATTTCCCAATGAACCCTTGATTACAGTAAAAGGTCCTGCTATTCAAGCTCAATTTATAGAAACTATGGTGCTTATAACAATTAACCACCAAACTTTAGTTGCCACAAAAGCCAACAGAATATGCAGAGCTGCAGGGAATAGACCTGTAATGGAGTTTGGATCAAGAAGAGCCCACGGCTATGATTCTGCCATTTATGGAGCCAGAGCTGCAATTATTGGAGGCTGTAGTGCTACTGCCTGTACTATAGCAGATGAAATGTTTAATATTCCAGCGATAGGGACTATGGCTCACAGCTGGGTTCAACTGTTTGAAACCGAATATGAAGCCTTTGAAGCTTGGGCTAAAGTAAATCCAACAGACTGCGTGCTTTTAATTGACACCTACAATATACTTAAATCGGGCTTGCCAAATGCGATAAAAGTATTTGACAATGTTTTAAAGCCACAGGGCTTTAGACCAAAAGGAATAAGAATAGATAGTGGAGACATAACTTATTTAACAAAAAAATGCAGAGAAATTTTAGATGATGCTGGATACACTGATGTTAATATTGTAATTTCAAATTCCTTGGATGAATTTATAATAAGAGATGTTTTATCTCAAGGGGCAGTAATAGATAGCCTTGGAGTAGGTGAAAGGCTTATTACTGCAAAGTCTGAACCTGTTTTTGGCGGAGTATATAAGCTTTGTGCTGTGAAACAAAATGGTAATAATACTATAACTCCAAAAATTAAGATAAGTGAAAATGAAGAAAAAATAACCAACCCGGGATTTAAAAAAGTGTATAGAATATATGACAAAAAAGCTAACAAAGCTATGGCAGATTTGATTACTTTAAATGATGAAATAATCGATGTTACCAAGCCTATAGAAATATTTGATCCTGTTTATACCTGGAAGAAAAAGAAGATCAAGGATTATTACATTAAAGAGCTAATGGTAAGAATTTTTGATAAGGGAACCTGCGTATACGAAAGTCCTGATGTAATGGAAATAAGGAAATTTGCGCAAAATGAAACTGAAAAACTCTGGCCGGAGGTATTGAGATTTGAAAATCCTCATAATTACTATGTGGATTTATCCTTAAATCTTTGGAATTTGAAGCAAGAACTGATACATAAGTATTCTGTTGACTATGAAGAGTAAAATAAAGAGATAGGTTTTTTGCCTATCTCTTTGTAATTTAGAAATATCCTTTAACTAAATCCGTTTCATTTTCAAGATCAATAGTATCAAAATCGTCATATTTATTTGCTTGATAAAAACTTAAGGTCTTAAATGGGCAGTTACCGCCGTTTTCCTTGCAGTTGTAAAGTGGACACTCTTTATAACATTCTACTCCATTTTCATAAGTTGATAAAAATGTACATTCCGGCATAATTTTATATACCTCCCAAATTTGTAATATAATTACTTAATTATACATTAATCTAGATATAAAATGAATAGAATTTACAAAATATTAAAATACTTAATTAGAAACATAGGTTATTTTGCGTCCTTAATTATATCTGTAAATCTTTTTAAAATAAGTGCAGTAAATCCCCAAATAACATTATCTTCATAAACATAAAAATATTCCGGGAATACCCCATTTGTAAATTTATACTCATTCCCTCTATTTATTAATCCATAAGGAAAATCCGCTTTGGGTTTCTGAACTATTTGAACCTCATGCAAAGTTGGCTCCGTATCTAAAAAAAACCTAAGGGGAACCTTTATTATGTGATCAACCTCTTCAAGATTTGGACTGATATTTTGTGGTTTCATGGTCGCAATGTATGGATATATAATAAAATTATAAGGCGTTACCAAATAGTCCATCTCTCCTATTACACTAAAGGACTCTCTCTTTATTTTCAATTCTTCCATGGATTCTCTGCATGCTGCATCGATAGGCAATTCACCCTTCTCAATTTTTCCTCCAGGCAAACATATATCTCCTGGCTGATGTCTTAAATTTTTAGATCTTACCTCAAATACTATCTCCAATTCATCTTTTTCTTTAATCAGAAGTATCATAACAGCACTCTTTTTATAATCCCCGATTATGTTTCCACTTCTATTACTGAAAATATTAATTATTTTATCAGTCATTAAATTATCTCCATTTCTGATTTGTAAATTTATAATGAAAATGATATACTAAAACCGTCTTATTACTATTTCTATTATATTATATTATTTTCTTAATACTTTTTATATAAAAACTTGTAAAATGGAGAGATGAAATTGAAAAAGAAAAAATTTAGTACAATGTTCGCATTATTATTAATTTTATTTATGAGCACAAATGTATTTGCAGAAAATAGCGTATCTTCTAATCCCAATCCTAATATTTATGCACAGGCAGCTATATCAATAGATTTAAAGACAAATGAAATAATATATGAAAAGAACATTGACAATATGATGTATCCTGCTAGCACTACTAAACTTTTAACAGCTCTTCTTTTATCCGAAAATAAGAGTAAAACTGACTATCTTACATATACGGAAAGTGCAAAAAGTCAACCAGAATATTCTTTAAATACAAACTTGCATCCTATCAGTGTAGGGGATAAGATGACCGCAGGGGATGCTATGTACGGACTGCTTCTTTATTCCGGCAATGATGTAGCCTACATGATAGCAGATAATGTTGCGGGAAATTCACAAAACTTCATGGATAAAATGAATGAAGAAGTCAAAAAATTAAATCTTAAAAATACTCATTTTATAACTCCAAATGGTCTTCACGACAAAGATCACTATACTACAGCCTATGATTTGAGTGTTATTGCTAGAGCGGCCTATAAGAATGAATGGGTGCAAAGTGCTATGGGTACAAAGAAGGCCACCATTGCTACAGCCTCTGGGATTTCCATGAATGTTGAAAACAGAAATAAACTCCTGGGTTCAAATGGATGTATTGCTGGAAAAACAGGATATACAACCGAAGCGGGAAAATGTCTTGTAGCAGTGTATGAGAGGGATGGAAGAAGGATACTCGGGGTTGTAATGAAATCAGTTTACGACAAAGATGATACATTTGTATATAATGATATGGAAAAAGTAATAAATTGGAGTTACGCTGAAAAACCCAAATCGCTTTACACAAAAAATAGCGTAATAAAAACTGAAACATTTAAATATAAACCTTTAATTTTCATAGGACCTGAAAAAACCTTGCAAGTCCCTATAACAACAAAGGAAGACGTAACTTACTACGATAACAAGGTAAACAAATCAGATTTAAAGGAAAATTATGATCTCAACAATTTAAATCTGTCCAAATTGACTGGAAGCAAAAGCATAGGAACTCTTAAGATTACTGAAAGAGACTCAGTAAAATCTTATGAGCTTTATTCTACAATATCAAAAGGAACTATTATAAAAGAGAACATAATTTTATACTTAGGAAGCCTTGCAGTATTAGCAGCATTAATAGCTGGCTTGATACTCATGATTAAAAAGATAAAATTCAGTAGAAGAAAAAAGAACAGAAGATATTATTAAAAAAATCCAGGGCAGTTTCAAAATTATTTCGAAACTGCCCCGGATTTTATAAATTATACTTTTCTAATATTTCTCCAATAAAATTTCCATTCTGATAAAACAATTCACCATCTGCATATATTTTACCTTCTTCTCTCATATCACAAAGCATATCCCAATGGATATTGGATCTATTCTTGCCTCCAGCTTCAGGCATAGAATCACCTATTGCCATATGAATGGTACCACCTATTTTTTCATCAAATAACATATTTTTAGTAAATTTTTTTATATTATAATTTGTTCCTATAGCAACCTCTCCAAACCTGTAAGAGCCATCATCAAATTCCAATAAGGTTTTTAAAAGTTTCTCTCCCTTTTTAGCAGACGATTCAATTACCTTACCATCTTTTACCGTTAGTTTAATCTCTTCAATTTCCCTACCCATATAAATACCTGGAAAACTAAATGTTATATATCCATCAACACCAGATTCTACGGGAGAGGTAAATATTTCGCCATCTGGGAAATTTTCTTTACCATCACAATTAATCCACTTTCTTCCTGATACATTTACTTTAATATCTGTTCCTTTTGATATAATATGAAGCTCGTTCTTATTGTCCAGATATTCAACCCATCTTTCCTGATCTTTGCTGATTTTCTTCCATTCTGAAACTGGATCCTCTGCATCTAGTAAACCTGCACCATAAACAAAATCCTCATAATCGCTTAAACTCATTGAGGCCTCTTGTGCATCTGCAAAAGTTGGATATTGAGTTCCACACCATCTTAGGCTTCCATTTCCCACCTTTTCTGAATATATTTTTCTCCAGCTTTCAGCCCCTTTTGCAGATAACTTAAGTCTTTCTTCAGAAACACTTGAGTTAGATTTGGTATTTTTAGTACCCCAGGCCGATAACCATACTGTTGCTTTTTCAAGAGCATATTTCATAATATAATTTTCTTGAGTAAGCTGCTTATCTGTGCTGTATTTCAGCTTGATATCCTTTACTAAATGTGATGTCAATATTGTTTCCACATGTGCACCCGCCAAAACAGCCTCTTTCACAACTTCCTGCAGCCAAGGCTCCGCTACCTCATCACAGCTTACTAATACAAAATCTGATGGTTTTACTTCTGCTGAATAATTAACTAATAGCTTAGCTAATTTATTTAATCTTATATCACCCAAATTAACACCTGCTTTCTGATTTATTTTAACAGCATTTTTACCATTTTTCAACTTTTTCTATTACTGTATAATAATTCAATTTTACTTTGTAAAATATCATTTATTATTATTCTACTCATTATGGTATACTTTTACTATAACCATATTAAAGGAGGGCAATTTATGAAAATTGAATTTAATGGAGCAGCATCTTGTGTTACCGGCTCAAGCCATTTGTTTAATGTTAACGGCAAAAATGTTCTTTTAGATTGTGGAATGTATCAGGGAAAAGATGCTAAAGAAAGAGGAAATGAACTTTTTAATTTTAATCCAAAAGAGATAGACTATGTGCTTCTTTCTCACGCGCATATTGACCATAGTGGGAGAATACCCCTTCTATTTAAGCAAGGCTTTAAAGGAAAAGTGATTTGTACGGAAGCCACACTAGACCTTTGCAGTGTAATGCTGCCTGACAGCGGTCATATACAAGAATTTGAGGTTGAATGGAAAAACAGAAAAAGAATAAGACAGGGTCTTGAACTCTTGGAGCCGCTTTATACCTCACAGATTGCACAGGATTCAATTAACCTTTTTGAAAGCTATCCTTACAATAAATGGATTGAATTATTTAACGGTTTTAAAGTTAGATTTAATGATGCTGGACATTTGCTTGGATCTGCAATAATGGAAATAGTAATAAATGAAAATAATAAGGAGTATAAAATTGTTTACACCGGTGATTTAGGAAATATTCATATACCTATATTAAAAGAACCTGAGGCAATTCAAAGTGCCGACTATTTAATTATGGAAACCACCTACGGAAATAGGCTTCATGATACTCATACCGATGAATTAAATACTCTCATAAATATAATTAAAGATACTTTCAAAAGAGGTGGAAATGTAATAATACCATCTTTCTCCGTAGGCAGATCACAGGAAATATTGTATACATTAAATAATTATGTAGAAAATAATATATTGAAAAACACTCCTGTGTATATAGATAGTCCTTTGGCTGCTGAATCTACAAAGATTTTTAATAAATATCATAAGCTTTTCAACGAAGAAGCTACAAAACTTCTAGAGAGTGGAGACGACCCTCTTCAGTTTAAAGGTCTGTATTTTACAAAATCCCCTGAGGAATCTGTAAGTCTTAATAAGATTAAAAAAGGCGCAATTATAATATCTGCCAGCGGAATGTGTGAAGCTGGAAGAATTAAACACCATTTAAAGCATAATCTTTGGAGAAAAGAGTGCTCCATTGTATTTGCAGGTTTCCAAGCGGAAGGTACTTTAGGAAGAATCATTGTTGATGGTGCAAAAAAAGTAAAATTATTTGGAGAAGAAATAGCCGTTAATGCCAAAATATATAATTTACACGGTTTATCCGGTCATGCTGATAGAGACGGATTGTTAAATTGGTTAAACAAAATTACTATAAAACCAAAAAAAGTAATATTAGTCCATGGCGATAGAGATGCTCAAGTTAGTTTTAAGGAACTCATTGAATCAAAAGGTTACTCAGTTTTTGTTCCAAATCCTGGGGATACATTTATTCCTGGTATAGATAATATCCAAAGGAGTAATGTTAAAGAAAAAATTGATATTCTTCTTGACTCCATTGATAATGTTGATTCGCTTGAAAAAAATAAATTATTAGATCTAATAAGAAATGCATTAAATTCATAATATTGTAAACACTATTGAAGTATGCTATACTCATAATAATAAATTTTAGGAGGTTAGATTATGGAAACTATTATGGCTTTAAAAATTACTCCAAGAAACATTCATGCTGGTGAAGTCCAAAATATTTTAACAAAACACGGATGTATAATAAAAGCAAGGATGGGATTTCATGAAGTTTCATCAGATATCTGCTCCCCAAATGGTTTAATTATTTTACATATCAATGGAAGCGACGAAGAAACTGATGTTTTAAAAGAAGAATTAGCTTCAATTGATGGCGTTACAGTAGATTATATGAAAGTATAGGGTTCATCCCATAAAAAATTTGTCGGTACATTATACCGACAAATTTTTTATTTACATTCTTTCTTTTACATTCTTTCTGCAACATAATTAATCAAATCCACAGTTCTACATGAGTAACCCCATTCATTATCATACCAGGATACTACTTTAACCATGTTATTTTCTATGACCATAGTTGAAAGTCCATCTACTATGGATGATCTGTCATCACCTTTATAATCTATTGAAACAAGCGGTTCTTCCGAAAACCCAAGTATTCCTTTCATTTCGCCTTCAGATGCCTTTTTAAATGCATCATTTACTTCATCTACAGTAACTGCTTTTTTTAGTTCACATACCAAATCTGTAAGAGATACTGTTGGAGTAGGTATTCTAACCGAAAACCCATTAAGCTTTCCTTTTAAGTTTGGAAGTACTTTAGCAACTGCTTTTGCAGCACCTGTAGTAGTTGGAATAATTGATTCCCCTGCAGCTCTTGCCCTTCTCAAATCCTTATGGGTCTTGTCCAATATTCTCTGATCATTTGTATAGGAATGAATAGTTGTCATAAGACCTTTTACTATTCCGAAATTGTCATCCAAAACTTTTGCAAAAGGAGCTAAACAATTTGTAGTACATGATGCATTAGATATTATATTATGATTTGCTGAATCATATTCTTTTTCATTTACACCCATAACTATAGTTACATCTTCACCCTTGGCAGGGGCAGTAATTATTACTTTCTTTGCACCAGCTGTTATATGCTTTGAAAGCCCTTCTCTATCTTTATAAATTCCGGTGGATTCAATTACTATATCTATTCCCAGTTCAGCCCATGGTAATGTAACAGGATCACTCTCTCTAAGAAGTTTTATTTCCTTACCATTTACTATCATTGAGTTCTCAGTAGTTTCAACTGTTCCATTAAATTTCCCATAGCTTGAATCATATTTGAAAAGATGTGCCAATGTATTACTATCTGCCCTTGCATTTATAGCAACTATTTCCACATTTTCATTAAATTTTTCCTGAGCAATTCTAAGTACTAATCTTCCAATTCTTCCAAAACCATTAATAGCAATTTTAGTAGACATTTCGTTTCCCCCTAAAAATTAATTTTATGCATCACTATAATGCCACAAAAATATATTTCGTAACATTACATCATATATGACATTTAATTTATATTATATGTTTCATTTGAATTATATGTGCTATATTATTTATATCAATAATACACACATATGTCAAATTTATTATTATTTACATAATGTAAGATTATCATTCATTTTCACAAGATATCTATAGTATGCTCTAACATGCTCCGACTAGACTAAAACCACTCCCTCTTTTTGAAAAACAATAACATAGATGAAATTACCCCTAGAGCCACTAACCAGAATAGAGGATATGCCCATTTTAATCTTAATTCAGGCATATATTCAAAATTCATCCCAAATACTCCAGCAAGAAAAGTAATTGGAATGAAAATTGTTGAAAATATTGTTAGAATCTTCATAACCTCACTCATTTTATTGTTTACACTTGACAAGTATGTATCCAGCATACCTGATATAATATCCACAAATAATTGTGTTGTATCGATGACTTGAATAATGTGGTCATAAACATCCCTTAAATACATCTCTGTGCTTTTTTCTATAAATGCAGAATTGCCATTTTGCATACTGCTAAGCACTTCTCTCAATGGCCATATAGACTTTCTAAGCAGGATTAATTCTCTCTTCAATTCATATATACCCTTTAAAGTTTCTTGTGTTGGTTTATTCATCAGCTCTTCTTCCAGAATATCCATGCTGTCTTCCATGTTCTCTAGAACCTCAAAATAATTATCTACAATACAATCAATAATAACATAGGCTAAATAGTCCACTCCCCTACTTCTCATATTACTTTTAGGACTTTTTATTCTTTTAAAAACCGGTTCAAAAATTTCACTTTCCTTCTCACTAAATGACAATACATAATCATTTCCTAAAATAATACTGATTTGTTCTCCCCGCAGCTTGTTATTTTCCTCATCAAAAATCAGAAGCTTAACAACTATATAAATATATTCTTCATATTCATCAAATTTAGATCTGGTGTTTGTATCTAATATATCCTCTAAAACAAATGAATTTATATTTAAAATATTACCCAGCTTTTCAATAATACGTGTATCACTAATACCATTAACCTTTATCCATTTCACACCACTATAGTGATTTATAAAAGAAGTATCTATGTCAAATGTAACTTCCTCTTTATATTCATCCTCATTATACTTTATAACATTGATTCTTATATCATCATTTATTTTATTCCCAATATGAACTAAACTCCCAGGGCTTAACCCGGCCTTTACAGAAGAATTTTTAGTTATACGCCTATTGTTTTTACCCTTAGTCATGAAATCTAGCAGCCCCCCTTGATTGGATTAATAAATGTACAGGGTACAAAAGTTAAACACTTTCCACATGATTCTGGGTCTCCCATTTCCTTATAAATATCTGAATTTGCCCTGCACATTTCAAAACACTTATCTCTATTAAAAGAGTCTTCCTTTAAAGCACCATTAACGCAATGCTTGACACACGCCTTGCAGGTCCCGTTGTTTTTATATAGGCAAAACTCTATATCAGGCCTCTTATCGGGTTCAATCTTCATAGATGTAACAATACTTCCATACCTTCCGCAGCATCCCTTATCTGTGATTAACATATTGTTAATGCCAAATGTGCCAAGACCTGCAATGTAAGCTACATGTCTTTGGGACCAATCACTCAAGAGCTTTTCCTGGTCAAAATTCCATTTTACAATGCTTGCATCATAATTCAATTCTCTAATTTTATCAACAAGATAATCATTTAAATCTGACATCATATTATTAGTATCAATATAAGCTCCTGCCCACTCCTTAGAACAATTAAAACCCTCTTTATTTGTACGAACCAAATTTCTCGAAAATGGTATAAAATATGAAATAACTGTTTCTGCATTATTCAGTACATCCCTAGGCACTATATGCTCTTTTCTAACTATATCCTTTAATTTAGGAAACAATGAATCCCCTGCATCTGCAAAACCTACTAAAGGCTTGCCCCATTCTGTTTTAGAATGCTCAGTCAACTTGTATTCTTTTACATAATTAACAACGAGCTCAGTAATGTATTTTTTCATTTCAAACCCTCCAAACAACTTATTAATTATTATTTTCTATTTTTATTCTAAAATTCCTGCATAAACTTGACACAAAATAATGGTTATTATATTATTTAATTAGTTATACTGTCCCTTTCGTCCAAGGATGAAAGGTTTTTATTTTAATAATTAGGAGTGAAAATTATGACGAATAAGGTTAGAACAAGGTTTGCACCAAGTCCCACCGGTTACATGCATGTGGGAAATTTGAGAACTGCCCTATATGCTTATTTAATTGCCAAGCATGACAATGGCGATTATATTTTAAGAATTGAGGATACAGACCAGGAAAGGTTTGTAGAAGGTGCTTTAGATATTATATATAACACCCTTAAAGTTACAGGCCTTAAACACGATGAGGGTCCTGATTTAGGAGGCCCAGTAGGTCCATATATTCAAAGTGACAGAACGGACATATACATAGAGTATGCAAAGGAATTAATCCAAAAAGGTGAGGCGTATTACTGTTTCTGCTCAAAAGAAAGACTTGATATGTTAAGAACAAATGCGGAAGCACTAAAAAGACCTTTTAAATATGATAAGAATTGTTTAAACTTAACTCAAGATGAAATTCAAAGCAAACTTGCTTCCGGAACACCATATGTAATTAGACAGAAGAATCCTACTACCGGAACAACTACATTTAATGATGAGATTTACGGTTCAATTTCAGTAGATAATTCAGAACTTGATGATATGATTTTAATAAAATCAGACGGCTTCCCAACTTACAATTTTGCAAACGTGGTAGATGACCATCTAATGGGCATAACCCATGTGGTTCGCGGAAGCGAATATCTTTCTTCATCTCCAAAGTATAATAGATTGTATGAAGCCTTTGGCTGGGAAGTTCCTATTTATGTACATTGTCCTCCAATTATGAAGGATGCTCAACATAAGCTAAGTAAAAGAAATGGAGATGCCTCCTTTGAAGATTTGGTTGCTAAGGGCTATTTAAAAGATGCTGTACTTAACTTTATTGCACTCTTAGGCTGGAACCCAGGAAATGAGCAAGAATTGTTCACACTTAATGAATTAGTTGAAACATTCAATTACAAAAATATAAACAAATCCCCAGCAATTTTTGATGATGTTAAACTGAAATGGATGAACGGCGAATATATCAAAAAACTTAGTTTGGATGAATTCCATGCTTTGGCACTGCCATATTATAAATCAACTATTACAAAGGAACTGGATTTTAAGAAGTTAAGTGAGTTAATGCAGACAAGAACAGAGGTATTAAGCGAAATACCTGAAAATATTGATTTCTTTGAAAGCCTTCCTGAATACTCAAAGGATATGTATGTACACAAAAAAATGAAAACAAATTTTGAAAACTCACTGATTACTCTTAAAAAATCACTTCCTAAACTGGAAGCAATAACTGATTGGTCTTTTGAATCAGTTAAAAATGCATGTATGGACCTTGTACAAGAATTAGAGGTTAAGAACGGAATAGTTCTTTGGCCAATTAGAACTGCACTATCAGGTAAACAATTTACTCCTGGCGGGGCATTTGAAATTGCTGATATACTTGGAAAAGAAGAATCTCTAAGAAGAATATCCGTAGGAATAAACTTACTTGAGAATTAATTTCAAAAAGGTACCAGGTACCGACGGTTGTCGGTACCTGGTACCTTTTTAATCTGTTTAGCAGACCTTACCTGGATTTAAAATGTTTTTAGGATCAAATGCCAGCTTGATATTTTCCATCAATTTCTGCTGTTCTGAACCTATAGAATCCATTAAATACTTTCTCTTAGCAAACCCAATACCATGTTCTCCAGATACTTTTCCCTCTAATTCTATTGACCTGTTGTACATGCAGTCAAATACTTCCCCTAAAGTCTTATTCCACATATCCTCATCTAAATCATCTCTCAATACATAAATGTGTAAATTTCCGTCACCTGCATGTCCGAAATTCTTTATTCTAACGCCAAATTTATCTTGGAGTTCGTAGGTGTATTTTATAAACTCTGCCACTTTATTTCTAGGAACACATACATCACATTCGTCCATCTCGGAAGTAGAAGCCTTAATTGCCTCTAAAAATGCACCTCTTGCACTCCATATTGATTCCTTCCTCTCATCTGTGTCTGCAATAAATATATCCAAAGCCCCTTCTTCCAGACATATATTTGCCACCTTTTCATAATCTCCCTCAATCTGTTCCTGAGTATTTCCGTCAAAGGTAAGTAAAAGATAAGCATCCGATGTACTGTCAGGAAACTTCTTTCCTAAAAACTCCTCTGCAGCCAGTATTACATCTCTTTCCATAAACTCAATTGAAGTAGGAATTGATTTTGATTTTATTATTTTAGGAACTGTGTCTATTGCTTTATCCAAATCAGGAAAAGGAACAAGCAAACTTATAGCTTTCTTAGGAAGAGGAAGCAATTTTAAAACCGCTTTTGTAACGATACCCAATGTTCCTTCAGAGCCGCAGATTAAATCCTTAATACTGTAACCTGAACTGCTCTTAACTGTTTTGCCTCCAACTTCCATAACTGTTCCATTTGGCATTACCACTTCAAGTCCTCTTACGTAATCTCTTGTAACTCCATATTTTACAGCTCTCATACCTCCGGCATTTGTATTTATATTTCCTGCTATGGTTGCTGATTTTTCACCTGGATCCGGTGGGTAAAACAGATCATATTCTTCCACGAATTTACTTATCTCCATGAGCATTACACCTGGCTCTAATGTTAATGTCAAATTTTCTTCATCAAGTTCTAATATTTTATTCATTTTAGTCATATTTATCATTATCCCGCCGTAAATAGGAACTGATGCCCCTACAAGTCCGGTACCCGATCCCCTTGGCACTACTGGAATATTGTTTTCAAAGGCGTACTTCATTATACTTGATACTTCCAAAGTATTTGAAACCTCTACAAGAACTTCCGGCATCTTTGATACTCCACCCAATTCATCATGGCTGAAATCTTCATTGATTTGATCTCCCGTTAAAACCCTGTTAATCCCTAACAAGTCTATCAGGAAATTAATATCTTTTTCATCAATTTTTTTATAATTATTATCCATAATTTTTCCCTCCTAATTCCTATAAAATAGCACTAGTGCCGGCTTTAATTCTTTCTATAAGACTTGGAACTATCTCGTGTATGTCCCCTATTATTCCATAATGTGCAACATTAAATATTGTAGCATTTGGGTCATTGTTAATAGCAAAGATATATTCTGAATTATTCATTCCTGCCACAAACTGTATTGCACCTGATACTCCAAGAGTAATTATTAATTTCGGTTTTACAGTTCTTCCGCTGAGTCCAATCTGCTTTCTTGCATCTATTAACCCTGCTTCAATAAGAGGTCTTGTGCCAGCAACCTGTGCATCAAGTAAATCAGCTAATTCATAAACCATATCCAACTCTTTTTGTGACTTTATGGCCCTGCCTGCAACCACAATTACTTCTGCATCGGATATACCCACTTCTTTTTCTTTTTTTGTCACCTTCAACACTTCTATATTTGATGAAAGTTTATCTTCTCCAATATGGCATACAGTAATTTTCCCTTTTTCTTCCTTTGCTCTTTCCGGAGCATCCATTACTTTATATCTTACGGTACAGAATTGCGGTCTGTTATTTGGAGTAACAATCTGAGCCATTATGTTTCCACCAAAAGCAGGTCTGATTTGAACCAGATCCGTGTTTTCCTTCACTTCAATTATTGTACAGTCTGCAGTTAACCCTGTTTTGAATCTTGCAGCAAGCCTCGGAGCCAGAGATCTACCGATAGTTGTAGCTCCTACCATTATTGAGCTTGGTTTAACTTTGTTTATAAAATCTTCAAATGCTGCTGCATATGGCTCAATTCTAAAATCCACTAATTCCTTATTGTCATATACAAAAACCTCATCCACTCCATAGTGTAAAAGTTCCTTAGCTTTTTCCTCAATATTATGCCCTATAAATAATGCAAATACAGGATGTCCAATTTTATCTCCCAGTTCCTTAGCTTTACCTATAAGTTCATAGGTTACAGGATGAATATCCCCTTCTACATGATCTACGTATACTGCAAAACCATTCCACAAATTCTTGTCAATCTGTTTAACTTCTTCCTCAATGAATTCGACAATTCCCTCTGGTCCTTTTTTGACACATAGTTTACACATCTTGCATCCAGAATTTATATCAATTTTACCGTCTTTCTCTTCTATTGCTCCAAAAGGACATATTTCCAAAAGTTTTTTTATATTTTCAGCATTTAATTTTTCTTGATTGATAACCAATTTACCCAATTTAATTCCTCCCCACATAAATTTATATTAAATAAATTTTAGATTTTTTAATTTCGCACTAAGCTTTTCTGATAATTCCTCACTAGTTCCATTCCAAATTTCCTTATTATCATTAATTGGAGGTGGAAATATTCTTTCAACCTGAGTAGGAGACCCGTTAAGGCCATAATTTTTAGTGTTTTTGTCATCAAAATCCTTTAGACTATACATTTTAATATCTCTGTCTTTTGTTTCAAGTTTTCTTTTGTAGGACGGAAGTCTTGGCTGAAAAATATCCTTCTCAACAGTTATCAGGCACGGAAATTTAATCTCTGCAACTTCCACAGTATTTGGCATATCCATCTCTACCACAATTGAATTGTCTTTTAATTCTTCAATTTTTATTACGTTTGCGATATGCGGAATTCCCAAATATTCAGCTATCTCAGGTCCAACCTGGGCGGTATCACCATCTGTAGTCTGCTTTCCAGCAATAATCAAATCAAAGCCTCCCATTTTTTTAATTCCTTGAGACAATGTGTAAGCTGTTGCAAGCACATCTGCCCCTGCAAAATTTCTGTCTGATAAGATGGCACCTTCATCTGCTCCCATCATGTATGCTTCCTTAATTACCTCTGAAGCCTGTGGTGGACCCATGCTTATAACCTTAATAGTTCCTCCTGCTGCTTCTTTTATCTTTAATGCAGTTTCTAGAGCGTATAAGTCATATGGATTCATCTTTGAACTTATCCCATCTCTTTTTAATACACCGGTTACTGGATCAACTTCTACTTTTGTGGTACCAGGTACCTGTTTTATACATGTTAATATGTTCATAAAATTGCCTCCTAAAATATAATTTATTTGAATCCGAAAATTGATGCTGTAAAATAAACCATGGCTCCTAATACAATAACGTATACAATGCAGAATTTTATGGTAGAGCCAAGTATTTTTCCTTCAGCTCCAACCAAGCCTGTAGCTGCCGTAGCAACTGCAATACTTTGTGGAGATATCATTTTTCCTGCGGTGGCACCGCAGGTATTTGCCGCAGCAAGCCAATAAGGATTTAATCCCAATGATTTTGCTACTTCCACCTGAAGTCCTCCAAACAGCACATTTGCAGAGGTATCGCTGCCAGTTACAAATGTTCCCAAGGCACCAATTACTGGAGCGATCAATGGGAAATACTTACCGGTAGCTGCCACAATCACTACTGCTATAGATTTAATCATGCCGCTATAACCCATTACTTTGGCCAAAGCAACTATTGATAGTATTGTGATAACAGACTTTGACATTTGTTTAAAGGTTTTCAAAAGCACCATTAAGATATCTTTAAATTTAGCACCCTGAATCAAGCCGCCGATAAATGTTGCTATTATTATCAGTGTTCCAGGAGTTGAAAGCCAGGTGAAGGTATAAGCATGCGCCCCTGCTCCGGAATATATGTTCACCGAGGTATTAACCTTGGAAAGTGCTGCATTTATTCCAGGAAATAATGGACTTGTAAATATTATAAATAAAAATACCAGTATAAATGGAAGCCAAGCTAATATTCCTTCTTTAAAGGAGATGTTTTCCACTTCTGTTTTAGCTTTTTCCTTATAAAACACTTTTGCAATTAAAATTGTAACTGCCATACATACTACACTTCCAAGAATTGCAGGAAGCTCTGCCCCTAAATATTTTGCTGCCAGTAATTCAGGAATAGCAAAGGATAAACCTGAAGCAAGTGATATCAAGAACACTCCCTTAATAGCTTTAATACTTTTTCCAGTTAGCATTACCAAAACAATAGGTACAATTACAATTAAAACTGAAAGCTGGAGCCCTACAGCATAGCTTAAGTGAACTACATCAAGATTTGTTACCTTTGCTAAAGTTGTTACAGGTATTCCTATAGCACCAAAAGCAGTAGGTGTAGTATTCGCAATAAGACATATTACAGCTGCAAAAATTGGTTCAAAACCAAGTGCGGCTAATATACTTGCAGGTATAGCAACTGCCGTTCCAAAACCCGCAATTGCTTCCAAAAATCCACCAAACCCCCAAGCCAAAATCAGTACCAATATGCGCTTATCTGTGGTAATACTTGTCATCATTTTCTTTATCACATCCATACTTTTCGTATGGATAGATAAGTTGTAGGTAAAAACTGCTGCAATAATTACAAGCATTATCGGCCACAGTGCTAAGGCAAAACCTTCCATACTAGCAGTTAAGGAATCGACTACAGGCATCTTCCAAATAGAAACTGCTAAAACAACTGTAATGATTAAAGATATTGGACAGGTTATATGACCAGGCATTTTCAATTTTAATAAGGAAACCATCAGCCATATTATTGGGATGCAAGCTAAAATAAAAAGCAGATAGACATTCATTAATTACTCCTCCTAATTTTGGTATTATGGTATGACCACTTTAAATTTATAATATCATATTTTTTTTCGATAATCTATAATAGTTATTTAATTAACACTGTTTTTTCTTTAATTCATTATTTACTGATGATTATATACAAAATAAAAAGACTAACCTACAAAACTTATAAGTTAGTCTTTATCAATATTACATTGTCATATATTTATTTGCAAAATCCAAATGAGCGTTCATGGCTTTAACAGCCTCAACTGCATCATGTTCCTTCAAAGCTAAATATATCTTTTCGTGCTGATTTGAAAGCAGCACCCTGTTGCTTTCCTCCACAAGTATTTTCATTCTTGCGCCTTTTATATAGGCATCAATAAGGGAAGATATTGCATTTAATATCGAAATGATTAAACTATTTTTTGAGGCTTTTGCAATTTCATAATGAAATCTCTTGTCAATTTTTACTGCAGCCTCTTCATTTATACTCTCCTTTAAAGCTTCTATAATTTCGCCTATACTTATAATCTCCTCATCTGTTATTCTATTGGCAGCCAAAGCCACAGTCTCCACTTCAATTATTTTTCTAAGCTCTATGATTTCCATAGGATCGCCTTTTTCAAGCATAAACATTATTGATAAAGGCTCAAATAAATTATTCTCAAAATTTTCTCTTACAAAATTACCTCCCCCCTGCTTGCACTCAATAAGTCCTATAATCTCCATGGCCCTGAGTGCTTCTCTTATAGAGGTTCTGCTGACCTGCAGCTGTTCCACCAAATCTCTTTCAGAAGGCAGTTTATCACCTTTTTTCAATGTGCCATCTGCAATCATCTCTTTTACCTGTTCAATTACCTGTTCATATACTTTTGTATTCTTTATCGGGCTCAGCATGAATGTCTTCTCCTTTATCTATTTTATTTAATTTATTCCAGTTAACATAGATATGAAATAGGCTTACAATATCCTGTTCATTATAAAGAAGTATCTTTTCTACTTTCTGCCTTGGCATCCTGCTTATATAGGTTTCATCTTTTACTATCTTACCAAAAGTTTTGGCCAAATTAGAACCGCTAATAAGTTCACTGTCTCTATCTATTTCAAATATTTTTTCCAAAGCCTTTAATCCGATGTTTGATTTCATTTCTTTTTCATATTCTCTCTGCAGATCCAAATGAATAAAACTTTCATTTAATGAAAACTCTATATGAAATTTGTTAAATAAATAATTAATTACAGTAAAATCATTATTTCCTGAAAATGTAATAATATATTCTTTATCTTTGCATTCAATCATATTTTCAAAATAATCCCTTGCTAAATCTAAAATTTCCTCAGAGTCCTTTTTATTTTCAATCATATATTGAGTTATTATTAACTCTTCTTCATTTTCATCATAATAGCAGCATCCAAAGACGCCAATACATATGGGTTTTTTATAAATATAATGCTCTAAATCAAAAAAAATTGCATTTTTATAAATGGGGCCTTTTTCATCAAATTTCATAGAATAGTCATCACAAATTTTGCCAACTTTAATTTTTTTATCTCTAATAATCACTTCATCACTCTCTATCTAAGTATTAATAAAAGTCAATTATAAATCTTTTACTTTTAATTTATAAATCATATCCTTCCGCTCCACAGTCACTTGAAGGTTTTCTGAAAGATATGGATGAGCCTTAGCTATAGATACCAATTCTCTGGTTGGATTAACGCATGTAGGATATTTTACCATTTCGAGCATAGTTACGTCTCCTGAACTATCTCCATAAGAATAGCTTTTGTTTAAATCAATGTTATATTTTTTAATAAATCCTTCAATAGCACTCTTTTTACTGGTACTGTCCCACATAGGAATAACCTCACCGGTGTAAGTTTCTTTATCGTCCATTTTGTAGATAGTACCTATATAATCGTCAAATCCATATTTTGCAGCCATTTCTTTAATTAATTCCATGGGACTTCCAGAGATGGTAATAACTTTATGTCCCTGCTCCTTATGCCATTTAATTTTATCTCTGGTAAATGTATATACTCTATCACCTTTTTGTCTAATTATATTTTTAGCCATAAATTCTAATTGAGTTCTATGAAGACCTTTAACAGACTGAACATAAATCTCTACCATTTTGAGCAGATAATTGTCATAATTTCCTTGCCTTTTATCCCAATTTTCAAACTCAGGCCTTACTTCACTATACCATTTATCCATTTCAATAATTTCATATTTTATAAGTTTTTTAAATAATTCTGTAATTAATCCTTCTCTATACAGAGTTCCATCAATATCAAAAAACGCCGCAACACACATATAAGTCCTCCCGCTAACTATTCTTCATACTATCCATTACTTTTTGAACAAAATCGTTAATTTGATTGATTTCTTCCATTTTTAGGGAGTAAAATTCGCATCCAGCATAATAAACATTATCTTCACGTTGAACTCGCTTTACAAGCGCCAAGCACCAAAAAGATGGATTATCTTCAATTTTAACTAGAAAATTAACAAAGTCACCTTCTTTAAGGGGTACTATACTTCCGATTAAAACTCCAGATTTAGATATATTGATAATTTTCATAAGTGCCTCTTTGCTTATATATTGCTCATAAACGCTTACATTATTTACTCTAGGGTAATAAATCTCTAGATTTAGTTCCACTCTCTCTCCAAATCTCTGCCCCCGATTAATATAAACATATTCATTTTTTTTACAAATCCCCAAATTATCCACCATATAAATCACCCCATAATTTATTGATTATAGATATTATATCATTAAACTTGGCTTTTTAGTATTTACATTGCCATATTTTAAAATTTATCTGAAATTATTGACAATATTTATAGGCCATGATAAAATAAAAATATAATAAATGAGAATGATTTTCATTGTGAGGTGATATTGATGAGCATTTGCGATTTAAAGCTTGGTGAAAAAGCTTACATTCATTCAATAGTTGGGAATGAAAAATTAATGAAAAGGCTTAAAGCATTAGGTTGTATTGAAGGAACTGAAGTTTGTCTAAAAAACAGTGCACCTTTTGGTGATCCTCTAGTAATAAATTTAAGAGGATGCGATTTTTGTATAAGAAAAAAAGATGCTAAAAATATATCTGTAAAGGATAATTGTGAGGGAGATTAAATGAAAACAGCAGCTTTGATTGGTAATCCAAATGTAGGTAAAACCTCTCTATTTAACACAATGACAGGTTCAAACCAATATGTTGGAAATTGGGCAGGAGTGACAGTAGAAAAAAAAGAGGGATTTGTTAATGATAAACTAAAAATAGTTGACTTGCCTGGCATATATGCCATGGATACATTTTCTAATGAAGAGATGGTAGCAAAAGAATTTCTTAAAAATGGAGAAGCAGATTTTATAATAAATATAGTTGACGCTTCAAATTTAGAAAGGAATTTATATCTAACCACACAATTAAAAGAATTTAATATCCCTATTATCCTTGTTATTAATATGATGGACGTGGCCGAATCAAAAGGAATTAATATAAATTATAAACTCCTCTCAGACAAATTAGGAGTTACTGTGGTCCCTATAACAGCCTCCAAGGGCAAAGGAATTGAAGAATTAAGAGAAATACTAATTGGAGGCAATTTTTTAAGTAATTATATTGATAATGATTTTCAATTTCAAAGCGAAAGGGAAACCTATGCTTTTATAACGGATTTGCTTTCTCTTTGTATTACTAAAAACCATACTGGTAAGACAACCAAAACAGAATTAATTGACCGTTTTGTTTTAAATAAATATTTAGCTTACCCACTATTCTTTTTGCTATTATTAGTGATTTTTAAATTAACCTTTACGTGGGTAGGACAACCTTTAGCTGAGTATTTATCCTACTTAATTGATGAAGGACTTGTACCTATATTAACTAACTTGCTAAGCAACTCAAGCCCATGGTTTAGTTCTTTAATAATTAATGGAATACTGGGGGGTGTAGGCTCTGTTATAGTGTTTTTACCAGTTATCCTATCGTTGTTTTTGGGTATTTCATTTTTAGAGGACAGTGGCTATATGGCCAGAGCTGCATTTATAATGGATAAAGCAATGAGAAAAATGGGGCTATCTGGTAAGGCATTTATACCTTTAATAGTTGGTTTTGGTTGTTCAGTACCTGCTATAATGTCTGCAAGAACATTAGAGAGTGAAAAAGATAGGAAACTCACTGCCCTGATAGTCCCTCTTATGTCGTGTAATGCAAGGCTTCCAGTATATGCACTATTTTCTGCAGCCTTTTTTCCTGGCAGAGAAACCACTGTAGTTTTTTCTCTTTATATATTAGGAATATTATTAGCTTTCCTAATTGGAATACTCTTTAAAAATACAATTTTTAAAAAAGATGAAGAACCATTTATTATAGAACTTCCAGAATACAAAACTCCTGAACTTAAAAATCTACTTATCCACACATGGGACAAGGGAAAAGGATTTCTGAAAAAGGCAGGTACTTTAATATTTTCAATTTCGGTAATAATATGGATATTGTCAAACTTTAATTTTTCCGGAATGACAGATATTAATAACAGCCTTCTAGCTTCCATCGGAAAATTCATAAGTCCTATATTTATCCCTTTGGGCTTTTCCTCCTGGCAAAATTCTGTTTCTTTATTAACAGGATTAATGGCTAAGGAAGTTATTTTAGGATCCATGGGCGTAATATATGGCGGAAATTTAAAAGTATCGTTAATGAGTAACTTTACACAATTATCTGCCTATTCATTTTTAGTATTTGTGCTTCTTTATACTCCTTGTATATCAGTAATCGCAACTATGAAAAAAGAGTTTGGCAATAAAATGGCAGCATTTTCAGTATTTTATCAACTGAGTTTAGCTTGGATTATATCATTTATAGTCTACAGAATAGGTCTACTACTATTATAAAAATACAAATAAATAGAAGGTGTAATAATGTTTATTGAGATTATTGTAACTTTAATAATTTTTTCATTAGCAGCTTTGGTTTTCTATAATAACATAAAGAAAAAAGCTTCCGGCAAATGTGATTGCGGTAGTTGCTCATCACATTGTCCAAATTATAAGAAGAAATAAAAAATGGGTACCTGGTACCCATTTTTAATAACTATTATTAACTATATTATTCAATTCATCATTATCAATATTGCCCTTTAATAGTCTATCTATTATTTTTGATGCTGCTTTCTTTGATATTTTATTTATGTTGATACACAAATCAATACTATTCCTGTTAAGTAAAACCTCCAGGTATTTTGACTGCTTAGGGGTAATGCAATTATCTCTTACTATATTTTTATCTGAAGTAATATTAATTGCGAATTCATGAATGCTTGGCAAATTCAAAACGTCTTCATAATTATGAAGCATAATTATATTTTTTATATCAACATCATTTGTATTCAAATATTCATTATATAAATCTACGCTGAGTCCTCCGTCAATTCTATCTTTGCGGTTAATCCCCAAAAATTTTTCTACTGTTTTAAGGTTACATCTTTCAAGCCCTAAATTCTTATAATATGGTCTTATTAATCTGTACAAATCTACATGCTCTTCCGGCAAACTTAAACATATTTTGTTTAGACTCATTCTCCTTCTTATAAATGGCTCATCAAAAGCAATACCATTATAAGAGCACCACGTATTATCATTTTGAATATCTTCTAAAAAAAGTTCCAATAACTCTTTTTCATCATATAGGCTGTCTGCAAAAAATTGTTTTATAACAAACCTTTCATTACAAAACTTCCCATAAGAGATCATAATTATCTTATCATTACTCAAGTCAAATCCTGTAGTTTCTATGTCAAAGTAAATTATATTATCTATATTACTTTTACTACAATTAATGTCATTGTATATTTTAGTAAACATAACTATTCCTCACTATCTCCGAGCAAAAATTAACCCTAATATTTATTATATTACATAATTACAATTATTAAAAGGTATCAGGTTCTCAAAATGAGTACTTGATACCTTTATTTCTACATTTTTTCTACAACTTCTAATCCAATAAGATATAAAGCATTTTTTATTACCTGACAAGTGGCTTCTACCATTTTTATTCTTGCATTTTTAAGAGAAATATCCTCTACATTTGATATCTTATGTGCATTGTAAAATTTATTAAAGGCTTTTGCCACATCTACTACATATCTTGTAACAATTGAAGGTTCGAATTTATCAATAGAGTAATTTATTGCATTATTGAAACCTTCTAGGGTTTTGATTAGTTCAAATTCTTCTTTTGAATTTAATTTACTAAAATCAATATCCCCATTTATTTCACCGACTTTCCTCAGTATACTCTTACCTCTTGCATAGCTGTATTGAACATAAGGTCCGGTTTCTCCGTCAAAGCTGAGCATATCCTTCCAATCAAATACAATATCCTTTTCTCTGCTATTCTTTAGATATGTAAATATCATTGCTCCAACCCCTACTTTTTTTGAAACCTCTTCCTTGTTTTCAAGCTCAGGGTTCTTTTCATTTATTATTTCCATAGTTTTTTCTATAGATTCATTTAAAAGATCCTCAAGGAAAATTACATTCCCTTTTCTTGTGGAAAGCTTTTTATCTGCAAATCTAACAAGACCAAAGCCTATATGTCTGCAATCTTCTGCCCAGTCTTTACCCATAAGATTTAATGTAGTGAAAAGCTGTTTGAAATGTAAGTTTTGATCCATTCCCACAACATACAAGCTCTTATAAAAATCATAATTCTTCTTTCTGTAAACTGCTGCTGCCAAATCTCTTGTAGCATACATGGTAGCGCCGTCAGCTTTCTTTATAATACAAGGAGGCATATTGTATTCCTCCAGCATTACAACCTTGGCACCGTTACTTTCTATCAGCAATCCTTTTTTATCTATTTCTTCTACTACTGCATCCATCTTATCAGAATAGAAGCTTTCTCCAGCAACTGAGTCAAACTTTACTCCAAGCAGATCGTATACAACTTGAAATTCCTTCAGACTCAAATCCCTAAATGTGTTCCATAGCTTTGTCTCTTCCTCTGAGCCATCCTCTAAGTTCTTAAAATATTTCCTTGCCTCGTCCTCCAAAGAAGGATCCTTCTCTGCCTCTTCATGAAATTTAACATATATTCTAAGCATTTCCTTTATTGGTTCTCTATGCAGTGCTTCTACATCGCACCATCTCTTATAAGCTGAAATAAGTTTTCCAAACTGAGTACCCCAGTCTCCCAAATGATTTATGCCAATGCAGTTATATCCTTCAAAGGATAATATTCTATAAAGTGAATTTCCTACTGCTGTGCTGAATAGATGCCCCACATGAAAAGGCTTTGCAATATTAGGGGAAGAGAAATCTATTGTTATATTTTTTCCCTTTCCATCTTCAGATGAGCCGTATCTATCACCATCTATCAATATTTTCTCAATTGTATTTTTAGAAAATACAGCTTTATCAACAAAGAAATTCAAATATGGTCCAAGAGATTCAACTTTTTCAAAACCTGATTTGTTTATTTTGTCCACTAATTCTGAAGAAATCGCAGTTGGAGATTTTCTCATAACTTTTGACAGTTGAAAACATGGGAAAGCATAATCTCCCATTTCAGGTCTAGGCGGAATTTCAATAAATTTTTCAATTGATTGAATATCTATTTCCACTAATTCTTTTATTCTTTCTGCCACTATCTTTTTATAATCCATATTGTTACCTCCTAAATATAAAAAAACCATCTCTCAAATTACAGAGACGGTTGTAAATCCGTTGTACCACTCCAATCGACAATTAAATTATAAGATTTTTTTTTGTAATTTGTCAATAGAATTTTATTTTTTTATCAGAGACTTAAATTCCTCTAAATCACAGGTGGGTTTGCTACATGCAAAGTTTTGGCATACATATGCTGTGGCTTCTTCCTTAATTTGCTTTTGATCTTTAATAAATGGAATTAATTTAGTGAGCAAAGCATCTCCATCATTTAAAATCACAGTTGAAAAAGGCATATATTCTTTATTTGCAGCTTTTATCATGAACTTTACATTAGAATAAACCCTATTACCAGTTATGACTATTTCTTTTCCAGGAGTTATACTTAATAAATAAGCTTCCACTAAATATGAGTATGCAGCAGGATTTTGTTCCACCATGCCTGCTGAAAAAACAAAAAGCTTATCTATTGAGTCTTGATAATCATTGTTTGCTAGAATCTTCGACAGTTTAATTAAATTCATAACAGCCACAGAATTTCCTGAAGGTAAAGCTCCATCATAAAAATCCTTAGGCCTTAAAATCAACTCTTCTCCATCTACACCATATAGGAAAAATCCACCCTGTTCTTTGTCATAGAACAGTTCAAGCATATTACTATTTAACTCCACTGCCTTTTCTAAATATAGGCTATCAAAAGTTGCTGCATATGTTTCCAACAACCCCCATACCAAAAACGCATAATCATCCAAAAGTCCAAGGTTTGCAGCATCCCCATCTCTGAATCTGGCTAGAAGTCTTCCATCTGCTCTAATCATCTTGTGAATAATAAATTTTGCTGCATTTTCTGCTGCTTCAATATATTCAGGATTATCAAAAACTCTGCCGCCATAAGAAAGTGCAGCAATCATAAGTCCATTCCAGGAGGTAAGTATTTTATCATCCTTAAAAGGGTGAATCCTGCTTTCTCTGTAAGAATATAGCTTTTGTATCATTTTATCTAATTTCTCTTTTAACACACTGTTATTTTGAATTTCATCTATATTTGAATTTATTAAATTAGGTATATTTTCGCCTTCAAAATTACCCTGCTTTGTTATATCAAAGTATTTAGAGAAAATTACAGCATCCTCTTCTCCAAGCACTCTTGTAACTTCACCCCTGCTCCAAATATAGAATTTACCTTCTTCCCCTTCGGAATCAGCATCTTCTGCAGAGAAAAATCCGCCATCTTTACTCCTCATATCTCTTAGAACATATTTAAATATTTTATCTGCTATTTCCTTATACAAATTATTTTTAGTAATATGGTAAGCTTCAACATAGGAAATTGCTAATAATGCATTATCATATAGCATTTTTTCAAAATGAGGTACCAACCATTTTGAATCGGTAGAGTACCTGGAAAATCCAAAACCAATATGGTCAAAAATCCCGCCCTTGTACATTGATACTAAAGTATTTTCCACCATTTTAAGAATTTCTTCATCTTTATTAATATGATAGTATCTGAGTAGAAAAAATATATTGTGCGGTGTAGGAAACTTTGGCTTATCAGAAAATCCGCCGCGCTTTGAATCATAGTACCTTTTTAATTCATTTACCGTTTTTTCAATTATTGATTCATCTATTTTTTTGTTTTCTTCACCATATTTCATACTAGATAATTCTTTATGCATGGTATTACTGGATTTTATAAGTTTATCTTTATTATTTTTCCATGCATCAGCAATATTTTCAAGTATCTCTATGAAACCGGATCTTCCATATTTATTGTTTTTAGGGAAATAAGTACCCGCAAAAAATGGTTTTTTGTCATAAGTCATAAATATTGAAAGAGGCCATCCTCCGCTGCCTGTTATAGCCTGACAATATGTCATGTATATGCTGTCTATGTCCGGCCTTTCTTCCCTATCCACTTTAATTGATATAAAGTTGCTATTTAATATATCAGCCACCTGTAAATCTTCAAACGATTCTTTTTCCATGACGTGGCACCAATGACAGGTTGAATAACCTATGGAAAGGAATATGGGCTTATCCTCAGCCTTTGCCTTTTCAAAAGCTTCATTACCCCATGGATACCATTTTACAGGATTATAAGCATGCTGCAAAAGATATGGTGATTTTTCATCAGCCAATCTATTAGGCACTTTTTCTGAATTTGTTGTCATAATAGCACCTTCCTTCATATTTATTATCTAAAAGTATATTATCCCTTTGTCGATTATATCTTATACTTTTTTAGAATAGTTTAATATAAAAATAGACCTTTTTCAATAAAGGTCCATTAGTTTACATATTTTATTTATATGAATTCTATATTTACGCCAATTACATCTTCTTATTATAATTTTGACTTAAAAAACTTGCCTAAATTCTCAGTAGCGATCCTAATTTTATCCGGTGTAACACCACCAAAGCCTAGTCTTATGCAATTACTTCCTAGTCCCCCTCCATCAGTAAAAAAACCTTCCCCTGTAACATAGTAAGCATTAGCTTTTTTAATTGCTTCAGGCAAAAGTTCTGTGGCATTAAGTCCGCCTGGAAGTTCAACCCAGGTAAAAAGTCCGCCATCAGGAAATGTGTGTCTTGTTCCATTAGGAAAATATTTATCAATGCATTCCATCATAACGTCTCTTCTCTCTTTATGTATATCACAAAGAAGCCTTAACTGATCTGGCCAGTACCCCCTCTTAAAAAATTCAGCAGCTAAAATCTGAGGGAGCATTGAAGTATGTGAGTTTGTAGCAGATTTAGCATCACAAAGTTTTGATATTATTTCATCATTGGCATAGATATATCCAATTCTTAGTCCTGGTGAAAATATTTTGGATAAACTGTTAGCTAGTATTGTATGTCCAGTCCTGTCAAAGGTCTTTATTGGAGGCAGGTCTTCCCCGCTGTACCTTATATCTCTATATGGGTCATCTTCCAATATAATAGTATTATATTTACTGCCAAGCTCTGCAATTCTCTTTCTTCTTTCCAAGGATAAGGTGCGCCCTGTAGGATTATGAAAGGTTGGAATTACATATACCATCTTAGGATTGTACTTCTTAATTTTCTCTTCAAGATCTTCAACTATCATTCCATTATCATCCATGCCAACAGAAATACAGTTTGCTTCGAACATTTTAAAGGTTTCCACAGCATGTACAAAAGTAGGAGCTTCAACAATGATTGTGTCCCCAGCATTTATGTATAGCTGGCAGATTAAGTTCATAGCCTCAAGTCCCCCCGTTAATACAAGGATGTTGCTTGGATCTGCCTTAACTCCCTTTGGTATTAGGAGTTCAGTACAAATAGCTTCTCTAAGATCTTTTATCCCTTGAACAGGTCCATATGCCAGAGCTTCTGCTCCTCTTTTATCATCCCACATAATTTCATTTGTTATTTCTCTCACTTGATTTATTGGAAGGCATTCTTTAGCAATAGCTCCTATCCCCAAGGATATAACATTTGGGTCCCCTGCACCTCCAAATATACCTTTTATTATTTCTGCAGTTGATTCCATGGTCTTCATACGATCTGCATAATTTGACATTTATTATTCCTCCTAATATTAACTTATATTTATTTTTTACCATTTGCTATCTTACTGGCAATTTCAATTATCCAATCCTCTTGACCTCCAACTGCCTTTCTTTTTCCACATTCAATAATTACATCCCTATAATCCACATTAAATCTTGCGGCTGCCTTTTTTGCATGAAGCATGAAGCTCGAATAGACACCTGCGTACCCCAGCATCATAGAATCGTTAGTAAGGTTAAGCTTTAATCCGTGTGCTTCAATAACTGGCTTTAAAGCTTCTGAAGATGCATCCATTGTTTTATATAAATCACAGGTATGGTCACATCTCATTTTGTTTAACAATGCCACTAATGTATCTGTAGAAGTGTTGCCCGCTCCTGCTCCAAGTCCTGATAACGATCCATCAATATAAGTAGCTCCTGCATTAATTGCTGCTACACAATTTCCTATAGCCAAACCTAAATTGTTATGTGAATGGAATCCAACAGGAACATTTAAATTATTCTTTAAAGCTCCGATTTTTTCAGTAACATCCATTGGCAGCATGGCTCCAGCTGAGTCAGTGCAATAAATAACATCAGCACCATAAGACTCCATCTTCTTTGCTTCTTCTACAATTGTATCTACATCTGCCATATGAGCCATCATTAAAAAACCTACAGTAAAGAACCCCATCTCTTTTGCAGCTTTTATATGCTGGGCAGATACATCCGCTTCGGTTACATGAGTTGCAACACGCACCGCTGTTGCGCCCGCTTCCTTTATTTTTTTAAGGTCTTCCACTGTACCAATTCCAGGTATAAGTAACACTGTAACCTTTGCATTTTTCACAACAGATGCTGCTGCTTCTACTAACTCAAAATCTGTATGTTTTGAAAACCCATAATTTACGGTAGACCCGGTTAATCCATCACCATGTCCAACCTCTATAAATGAAATTCCTGCTTCATCCAATGCTCCAGCTACTTCTTTTATCTCATTTGTTGTCCACTTATGTGATACTGTATGACTTCCATCTCTTAAGGTGGTGTCTACAACGTTTATTTTCATCATATTATTTACCCCCCAGTAATTTCTTTGCCTTAGCTTCTGCAATATTTACAGCTGCAGCAGTTATTATATCCAAGTTTCCAGAATAAACAGGTAAGTAATCTCCTAACCCCTCAACCTCTACCATAGTTGTCACAATGTCATCCTGAATGATAGGCTCTAACAAAAATCTATACCCAGGTACGTATTTTTGTACCTTTTCCATACATTGAAATGCAGCTGCTCTAATTTTATCGATATCAGGGTTTTTAACTTTTGTATAGATTGTATTTCTCATTAGAATTGGAGGTTCAGCTGGATTTAATACAATGATAACCTTTGCATCTTCTGCACCACCTATCTGCTTCAATGCTTTCTTTGTTGTTACAGTAAATTCATCAATGTTAGCTCTTGTTCCAGGTCCGGCGCTCTTGCTGCTTATAGAAGAAACTACTTCCGCATAGGTTACAACTGCTGCCTCATTAATTGCTGCTACCATTGGAGTAGTTGCTTGTCCAGCACAGGTAACCAAATTCACATTTTCCATCTCTAATATTTTGTCATCTAAATTAACGGCTGGTACACAATAAGGGCCTATAGCTGCTGGTGTCAAGTCAATCGCAAACATTCCAGCTTCTTTCAATTTTGGTGCACTAACTATATGAGCTGCTGCAGAAGTACAATCAAATACTATCTGTATATCGTTTTTATGATTTTCAATTAAATAGTCAACCCCTTCAGCCGATGCATCAATGCCCTTAGCTCTGGCTTTTTCAAGTCCTTCTGATTCTTTAATGTTAACAACACAAGAAACCTCTAGATAATCGCTTCTTCCTAATTTTACCATCAAATCCTGACCAATATTCCCAGGGCCAATAATTCCAACCTTGATCTTCTTCACAACGGTTCCCTCCAAATTAATATATTTTTTCTTCTTTAATGATAGTTTGCTGGAACATTTGTGTCAAAAATGCTTTAAATACTTTAAATATTTAATAATTCGCACCAAATTAAGTACGAATCCCTTCTTTATACATTTATTTGAATTTAGCATTGACAAACTTAAGTACTATTAATTAACTTTTTATGCTATCATTGTTTTAAATAATCATGTCTTTGGTGAAATTTCAGAAAGGTGTGTTTGTAAATGAGCGTTGAAGATGTAAGAAAAGAAATAAAAAAAGCAGAAACATCAAACAAATTAGTTAGTGACATAGTTTTTGAGTATTTATTTAATAAAATTATCTCACTTGATTATGAGCCTGGCAGTAATATAAATGAAACAAATCTATCTGAAGAATTAAGTGTAAGCAGAACTCCTATCCAAAAAGCTATTGATAAACTTATTCAAATGAATTTAGTTAATAAAATTTCACAAAAGAAAACAATTATCATGCCTGTGAGCTACGAAGATTGCAAACAAATCTACAATTTCCGAGTTGCCATAGAAGGCGAGGCTACCTATTGGGCAGTAAAAAACATAACCCCAAAAGACCTGGAAGAACTTAAAACTATTTTGGCATCGATGAAAGAGTATATTTCAAGAGCGGAATATCCTGTCTATCAGGATCATGAATTTCATGAGAAAATAATATATTTAAGCAAAAATAAATACTTTATCCAGGCATATGATTCATATAAATATTCATTGCTTAGATATCGAGCTTTTATTAAGCTGAACCTTCCAAAGGAATCAATCGAAACGTACAAAGATGTTTATAATACACATTATGGAATCTATAATGCATTTAAAAATAAATTTGCATCAGTTGCCCGAAATGAAATGTTGTATGATTTGCATATTATGAACGACGTACTGTATTTGTTTAAATAAGTACTATATAATAATATCTGAAGTGCATAAATACGAAATAAAGCTTTGCCCCAAGGGTACCAGTCTACAGGGTTATAAGCATGCTGCAACAGGTATGGTGACTTTTCATTAACTAGGCGGTTAGACATAGTCACTCCACTAATAAAACCCACGTCGTTTATAACGTGGGTTTTTCCATTGACAGTTATCCTTCTACTGAACTATTATTTATATTCTTTATCTTATATAGAATATAATATAGTAGTCCTGATAGCAGCATAATTGGGTAGATTGCGCCTATAGAGTTTGTAAATAAAGGAATGTTCCTTATTAATAGGAATATAACAGCTGATATGATCCATACTCCAAAAGCTGTGAAATTATAACCATTCTTAAACCAGTACTTTCCATTAGGTAAGTTAAATTCTTCTACATTATAAGCCTTCTTATGGATTAAATAATAATCTACAATCATTATAGATATAATAGGACCAAATACTACACCTACGTAATCTAAGAATGCTATAAATGAATTAAGAAAGGAACCAATATATAATGGAACAAGTGTTAGTAATGCGGATAATATTGTTACTATCCATAATGCATTCATAGATTTTACTTTATGCGCAATATTAGTCAAGGAAATTCCGGCTGCCATTAGATTAACTGCATTTGCAGTTGTACTGGTAATAATTATTACCAAAAATGCAATTATACCTAGACCAAGTTTACTAACAATTGTACTCGGATCTGAGTTGTTTGGATCGAAAACTCCAGTTGTTATTGCAGTACCAATTGATCCTATTATACCAACAAATGCAAACCAAAAGAGCCCTATATTTGCACCAATAACTGGAGCAATAGTTGAAGTCTGTTTTGTTTTTCCATAACGAGTAAATTCACATATTGCAGGAACCCATCCTAAACTGAATGCTGCCATTGCATCCAATGCTGCTCCAATAGGCATCATTTTGTCTGGTGACGGTCTCCAGCTTACAATTTGACTGAATGGTACCTGTTTTAATACAACTACAGTTTCCCAGATACCTAAAATCATGATAAATATTACTCCATACTTTTCTACCAGGTTTACTGATTTATGGCCAGCAGTAATTGAGAGCATATGCAGAACTGTCATAATTAATATACCTATTATCATAGTTGTATTTGAACCTGGTGAACCAAAGGCTGGCATTCCAAATAATCCATTTAAAATAAAACTGATAGAAATAGCTGCAATAAAAGTATTTACTGCTGTCCATCCAATAAATTGTGTGATAACCAAGAAGGATGGAATACTACTTCCTTTTACTCCAAATGAGGGACGAGTTAAAGACATTGTTGATGTTCCTATTTTATAGCCAATGAATCCAATAAACGCCATAATTATATAAGCTATAGGATTTGCAATTAAAGTTGATAATGCTGCACCGCCAAAAGCTGCACCTGCCACTACACCTCCAACATACCATGTGCCATTGTTGGCATTTGCTCCAATCCAAGTTGCTACCATTTCTCCAAATTTTAAATGCCTTGCTTCTTCTGGCACTGGTTCTATAGCTGCATATTCCTTATGAGCCTTTTTTGGGGCATTTTTATTTGAATCAACTTGAGAATTATTCATGAATACCTCCATATTTTATTACTAAAGAAAATTTAAAACCTATTTTGGGCTTTTACTTAAAACTGTATCTATTGCCCGACTAATGGAATTATATCCCGTACATCGACAGAGATGTCCCCCTAGTGCTTGTTTAACTTCATCATCCCCTGGATTTTCTTTTTCATTTAATAGTGCTTGTAATCCCATTAATATTCCTGGTGTACAAAATCCACATTGAGCAGCTCCTTCATCAATAAAAGCCTGCTGCAAGGGTGTTAGTTTTTCCCCAGAAGCCAATCCTTCAACGGTAATAATTTCACTTCCACTTACCTCAACTGCTAAGATAATACACGAACGAACGGCATGACCATCTATTATAACTGTGCAAGCACCGCATTCACCGTTCTCGCAGCCACATTTTGTACCGGTTAGTCCAATTTTTTCACGAATAAAACGCAACAGGGTTAAATCTGAATCAACCTCTTCGCAGTAATGTATACCATTGATTTTTAGTTGAATTTTATGACTCATTTTTATCACCCCATAACATTTCTAAAATTCCTTTTTTAATAAGTTTCTCAACCATTACTTTTTTATAAGCTGGGGTTGCTCTTAGGCTACCCACTCGGGGAGAAATCTTAGTTACAATATTATTAATAGCTTCTTCTAAACGAATCTTTGTCAACAGTTCTTTGTTCATAAACTCTTCAGCTTCATGCATTCTGGTTACTTTAGGTAAAACTGCACCCAACGCAATTTTTATCCAAGTCATTCCATTAACTCCTTGAGGAGCCGCATATATCCCGATATTAATAGAAGATAAATCCATTCCTTTAACACGGCTAATCCTATAATAGCGGCTATCTCCAAGGGGGGCTGCTTCTGGTAAAATAATAGCTGTTAAAACTTCCCCTTGATTTATTTTCACTTTTCCTGGACCTGTAAGAAAATCTTCAAGGTTTATTTTTTTCTCCCCTTCTTTTGAATAAATTATAACCTCAGCATCATAAATTAGAAGTCCAGGAACAGTGTCTGCGCTTGGAGATCCATTGCAAATATTTCCTCCTATCGTAGCTCTCCATCTAATTTCCAGGCATCCTAATCTGGATGCTCCTTCTTGTAATGCACGATACCCTTTCAAAAGAGGGGAGCGTACAATTTCTTCTACAGGAGTGAGGGCTCCGATAAGAACTCCTCCCGGAATTTTTTTTATGCCTTTAAGTTCCTTTAATCCTTTTAAATCTACTAGTTTTTTTACTTTAATTTTTTCTTCGCGTAAATTTACTAGTACATCAGTGCCACCTGCTAAGGCTAATGCTCCTTCTTCATTTAAGTCTTTTAGAGCCTCTGTTAAAGAGTTTGGCTTTACATAATCAAATCCATCCAGCATTTATATTCCTCCTTGCAGTGCTTGAGAAATTTTTTCTGCCGTAACCGGCAATTCATAAAAATCAACTTTTATTGCATCATAAACAGCGTTTAAGATAGCAGGAGCCACTGCCAAAGTTCCATGTTCGCCAATCCCTTTTGCACCATAAGGACCAGTTTTTTCTGGTGTTTCTATAAAATAAACTTCAAAATTATCTGGAATATCCTCTATGCCTGGTGCTTTGTAGTCTGCTAAATTTTTATTGCGAATGTTGCCTTCTTTTCCAAAGACTATTGCTTCAGATAAAGTACTTCCTAAAGCCATGGTCATGGCTCCAATTACTTGATCCTTAGCAAGCTGAGGATTGATAATACATCCACCATCGATAGCACTGAGTAATCTATAAAGATGTAGTTCGCCAGTTGTTTTATTTATTCCTAATTCAACACCTAAGGATCCGAAAGTCCAATCAGCCGCAGCATCGCCCTGACCTGTTTCTGGATCAGGATTTGTTATGTGCTTAGCTACAAAGTATCCTTCTCCAATTATGTGGGTGGTTACGCCTCTTCCATCAATAGCTTTGTAGCCAGGGGCAATATCTTTCCAGCTTATTGTTTCTCCAGTATCTTTTCTCATAATATGATCATTGATGAGTTCTATATCCTTAAAATCTATTTGCCACATCTTTGCAGAAGCCTCTTTAAGTTTTTGCTTTAAATTTCTAGCAGCTATTATAATAGCATTGCCTACTCCCCAAGTTGTGTGACTAGCTACAGTCTGCCATTCGTAGGGTGAATATGAGGTACGCACTTCTTGATTTACATGAATCCTTTCAAAAGGAATTTCCAAGGCTTCCGCCGCTATTTGTGCCATAGCTGTGTAAGTTCCTTGCCCCATTTCAATACAGCCTAAAGATAATGTGACAGTGCCATCTCCATTAAGTTTTAAAATAGCTCCAGACTGAACATTAGTAGGCATGATAGGTGTTTTCATGTAGCAGGCAATTCCACGTCCAACAATTATATTGTCTCCTTTATAAGGTTTGGGAAAGTTATATAGTTCATCAATAATTTTTTTTGTACAAAGGTCAATAGCTCCACTGCTTTCTGTCATTGTTTGCCCAATTCCATTAATCTTACCTTTGGTCAGCAGATTATTTAATCTAAATTCACTGCTATCCATTCCAATACATCTGGCAGCAATATCCATCATTCGTTCCATAGCTAAATGGACTTCAGTATGGCCATAACCTCTAAAAGCTCCAATTGGTGGAGTATTAGTATAAACACCATAAGCATCAACTTTCAGATTTGGTACTTCATAAGGACCTGTTGCCGCCATACCCAATCCACTAACTACATTAACAGCGTAGTCAGCATAGCCTCCGCTGCCTAAGTAATTTTTAGCTTCTAAGGCAACAATTTTTCCTTCTTTGCTGATACCTAGTTTATACTTGCAGTAAGCGCCTCTTCCTAGGTTAGTTCCTTCAAACATTTCCTCACGAGTTAAAGTTAGTTTAATGTATCGACCTGGTACTTTTTTAGCAACACAAGCCATCATTGGCTCTATGGTTACATCTGATTTTCCTCCAAATCCGCCGCCTAGATATCCTACATTAACTTCGACATTGTTGATAGGAATTCCTAAAAGTTCTGAAACACATTCTTGAATTACAAAAGGGGCTTGGGAGGTTGCATATATGATTAGTGAGTTATCATAGTTATAAGAAGCAATAGCGCAATGTGGCTCTAACTGGGTATGATGGATATAAGGGTACCAGAAATCGTGTTCAATTATTTTATAAGACTCAGCAAAAGCTGATGAGACATCTCCTTTACGGACTTTAAACTGATGATATATATTTTTCTCTTCTGGATGTACAAAAGAGGCTAGGGAATATTCGTTAAAATTTTCATGTAATAAGGGTGCATCGGAAGAGATAGCCTTCTGAGGATAAATTACATAAGGGAGAACTTCATATTCTACCTCAATGAATTTTAAGGCTTTACTAGCTGCTTTTTCAGAAACAGCAACTACGATGGCTACTGGTTCACCTGCATAGCGAACCTTATCCTTGGCAATAGGAAATTGGTCTCTAACGGAGAAGCCGATTTTCATTGGCACATCCTTTCCCGTAACTACAGCAACTATTCCTTCCTTACTTAAAGCTATATCTGTCTTCACATTTAGTATGCGTGCATGAGCATGTGGAGAACGTAATACTTTAGCATACAACATTCCGGGAAAGCTTATATCTGCTGTATATATTGCACGTCCGGTTGTTTTAGCCGACCCATCCGTTCTGGGAATGCTTTTGCCGATTGTGTTATAAACCATATTTTCACCCCGTTTTATTATAAATAAATTTCTTTTTTACATTCTGTTCTAGCTATTACTTTCCCGGATTTAATAACAAATCTTCTCTCAGGCTGAAGACGGATGGCATCCAAAACATTATTACAGTTTATAATAACTATATCTGCTGTATTACCTGATTTTATTCCATAATCCCCTATTCTTAGAGCCTGGGCAGCTCTAATAGATGTCATGTCAAAGATATTTTCAATCTCATCTGGGAGACTCATATGAGCTGCATGGGCAGATATAAGGGCTACCTGCATCATATCTGCACTTCCATAAGGATAGAAAGTATCTTTAACACAATCCTGCCCAAAGCTTACATTGACACCAGCAGCTAATAATTCTTTTACTCTTGTAATTCCCCTGCGAACAGGCTGATTGTCGTTACGACCTTGCAATAATAAATTGGTTACTGGATTTGTAATTATATTAATGTTTGCTTCTTTCAACTTATCAATGACATATTGTGCATAATGATCATCATAAGCAGCAAGTGCACATGTATGTCCAGCTGTTACCCGCCCATGATAACCTCTTCTAATGGTTTCATCAGCCAGCATTTCCAAGGTTCTGTAAAATGGATCGTCAGTTTCATCTATATGCATATCAATATCCGATTTATATTTCTGTGCAATATTGAATGCGATCTCTATATGTCTCTTGCTGTCTGCCGGGCAATATTCATTGGCAGGCATGCCGCCCACTACATCAGCTCCCATTTCCATAGCCTTCCACATAAGCTGCTCACAACCGGGGTTTTTTATTATACCTTCCTGTGGGAAAGCAACAATCTCTAAATCCATAACATTAGCATATTTTTTCTTTGCTTCTAAAACACCTTCTAAAGGTTTCAGACCACCAATTGTATCAATGTCTACATGGGTTCGCATTCTTGTTGTTCCGTTAGCTATTGCTTTTTCTATAACATCTCCAGCTCTAGCTACAATATCTTCATTTGTATATTGGGCTTTTTTTTGCCAAATGATTTCAATTGCTTCTTTTAAAGTCCCTGATACATTAGGCCTTACAACGTCTAAAATATTAACTTTGTCTAAATGGATATGAGGGTCAATAAAAGCTGGTACTGTTAGTTGTCCTAAAGCATCAATTTCCTCATTAGGTGTATCTTCAATGTGAGATTCAATTGCTACAATTTTACCCCCTTCTATTCCAATATCTTTTAAAAGATCATAATGTCTGAGTTTGGCATTTCTAATAATTAAATCCATTTTTCATACCTTCTTTTCATAATTTGAAACTAATATATTATATTATGAAAAGATGAGCTATATTCTTTATATTTAAGAAACTTATTTTCTTCTTAGATAATTATTGGCCGTTTTATTGAAAAAATGTTTAATAATTTTCTCGCAACATATGAGATAATTTAGGTATTTCAAGTTTCAAATTTTGAATTATAAAGTTAAGCTTTTTAGGCTCTACTCTAAAGCTTGGAATTAAGCAGGAAAGAGAGCAAATAACCTTTCCTAAATCATTTTGTATCGGAAAACCAATAGCGGTAATCATCTCTTCGTATTCATCATTTTCAGTTGCGTATCCTTGTACTTTAATGTCTTTTAGTTCCTTTAATAGAAGTTCAGAGTCTGTAATAGTTTTAGGCATATATTTTTTCATGCCGTTTCTATGGATAAGAGCTAAAACTTCTGATTCGTCCATATGAGCTAAAAACACTTTACCTGCTGCCGTACAGGTCATTGGTAATCTTCGTCCAATCATTAAATATGCTTTTAATGTCTGTTTCGATTCTCTTCCTGCCACACATATTACTTCGTCATAATCTCTAATAAAAAGATTAGTAGTTTCGTTTGTTATTGCCACACACTCTTCTAATATTGGCTCCAATCGTTCAAAAGTTTTTTCTAAATATCGATTGGAGAGCCAGGAAAGAAAAATTTTTGATCCTACGCTATATTTTTTAGTTTGAGGATTTTGCCTGACAAAGCCTTCAAATACAAGTGTTTTTAATAAATGATGGGTGGTGCTGGAGTTATATCCCAATAACTTCTCTATTTCTGATAAACTAACCTCCTCTGTAGAATACATAATAATTTCTAAAATTCTCAAGCTCTTTTGCACGGATTTAATTACACTGTTATCTTCATTTCCAGTCATGTATCAAACACTCCAATTCTATTTTTTAATCTAAACCATGAAGCTAAATAGTTAGTTTTTATATGTATAATTTACACAATTGTTACTATTTATGGAATTAATATCTTTTATATTATTCGTCAAATAAAATAAATTTCCTTCTCAAAAATATTAGTATGATGAGAATATGATTTTACGAAAAGATAATGTTTCTAGCAACTGGAAGGTAAGAGATGGAATGTATAACCCTGAATTATTAGGTGTTCTTGACACACAATATATAATTTTGCATATGAAAAAGAGCCCTATTGTGAAGTGCACCCCAAAATGTTAGACAAAAATAGATTTGGAGCTGTACTTTTTTATGATAAAATGTTCTTTTGAACAACGTAAGAAAGCTGTATCGTATGTAACTAAAAAAAGAATTGCTCGAGAGGGTGGGAAAAAGTAATCGCCATCAGAGAATTAAGGCATGAATTTAAGCTGATGGATCTGCTCAAGGCTACTGGCATACACAGAAGTACGTTCTATTACTATTTAAAAAAACTAAATAAGACTGTTTTAAAGCTAATGAAAAAATGTAGCATTAAGTGTCCGGTAAGATTACGTAGATATCACTCCTATAAAGGTGAAGTGGGAAAAGCAGCACCTAATTTGTTGCAAGGACTGAGCCGTTCAATACCAGTTCAGTCCCATGAAGTTGCTTAGTTAAACTGTCCAATATTCGGGGTTCAGTTCAATTTGTCAGCCCCTCTTAAATATTTTGAATTTTATCTGCCTATTGCATAAGCTTAAGATAATTCTTTTCACCTCTCTCAAATAAATTCTACATACATGTAAAATTCATTATAGTTCGGCAAAATCCTCTATTTTTAGTAACCTAAATTATCCATAAAATCGACAATATGAAAAGAGCCTATCACTATGCTACTATATCATTATATTTTTTTTGTTACACGCTCTATATCTCTTAAATATATTTGCATATATTTCAGTATAAATAACTATCTCAATACCTGTAACAAATATTAAAAACACCAAATTTTTAATCAAAAATACATCCAATAATAAGCATACAAGAAATATCACTAAGCAAAGTTTAAGTAATTTATTATTTGCTGCATTTAATTTTTTAGTATTGTAATCTTTCACATTACCTACCTCAACATCATTTTGATTAGTACCTTTGTTACTTTTAATCTTATGTTGTTTTGAATAATAAAGCCCTGTTACAGAAGTATCTGTACTTGTTCTAACTCCTGTTTTAAGATTACAAGATTTTCTTGCGCCCTTTACACCAGAAATATCAATAACAGTACCACAATCATCATATTTTTGACAACATGTCAGCTTTATTTCTTCACTCATATTTTTATACTTCCCTTCAAATTTCTCTTTATATAGAAATATTTCTACAAATCCTTCCAATTTCCTTTATAAATCGTTCGACTTATTTTTCATATTAAGGCTTTGCTTAAATATAAAAAGAGTCAGAACTATTTTGTAATATCTAACTCTTTAATCCTAATTTCTTTATTTTCTAATTTCTTTTCCTGGAATACTCCTCGACTCAAATTATATAGCATTTGAATTTCCTCTATTGATGAGACTTGAGATGGGTTTATCAGAATTCTATCTGCTATTCTCACCATATCATTTTTTAATATTTCTCTTTTAATTGTACTATTGTAATTAAATAAAATCTTACTTAGTTCCTCAACATTTTATATTTCCCCTCTAACTGTTCTTCTGAAATACCTGCCAATTCATATACAAACGCTAATGCTTTATCTAAATTATTTTTATAGTTACGACATAATTTGGTCAGATATATTTTATCCTCATAAGAAGTTTTCTTCCAGTACTTATTTTTACATCTTAAAATTATTTCATCTAACATTTCCTTTTCATATTTCATTATTGTTATCATTCCTTTCGCTTCGCTCAAGGCATAAACACGTTATGAAAAACTCTTGCGCCTATTCTTAATTTGATTTAATATTTTTTTACGGAATAGCAATATACTACAGAGCACAGGAGGAGGAGTGGCGAATTTATTTCGACCCTGTATTATAATTCTGATTTAGTATAAGATGAAGCATTATATATTGGGCTATCAATTATATATATATCTTTTCTGCTTTAGTATGCATTCTAACATGATTAAGAATGACTCTTTCAGGCAATAGAGTAGGAGCTGAATAATTATTTTATTCAGCGACCTCTCAGTCGAGTAGCCCGCAGGGATTTCACCTGCAGGCTCTCACGGAACCGTACGTGAATCTCTCGATTCATACGGCTCTTATCATTCAACCATTATGGTAACATTCCTAGAGCCCAATGTGGAAACATGTTGGGCTCTTTCTTTGCAATTTCTTTGAGCCATTTCTCAGCTCTTTTGCTATGTCCTCTGAATCTTTTATATTTGCACATAGCCCACCTAACTAGTCTTCTGTTTAGGCAATCAATAGAGTATCTAACAGCTGATGGGTTGAATTTTGTGAAGTAGTTGAGCCACCCTCTAACTATTGGATTTATCAGCTCGGCAATCATTTCAATTTTACTCCCTGAAAAACTATGTATTCGCATAGACTTTATCTTGTCTCTGAACGATTTTGCCGACTTCTTGCTTACTGAAGGCAGAAAATTGAACTGTAACCTTCCTAGTCTATCTTTTATAAACACCCTTCGAAAAGTGTACCCTAAGAAATCAAATTCCATGTTGGTATACTCATTCTTTCTGTCTTTATCCTTGCAGTACACAATTTTTGTTTTCTTTGGATGCAGTTCAAGTTTGCATTCTTCTAGTCTTTGTTTGAGCTTGCTCAATATATCTTCAGCTTCAAGTTCCGTTTTGCAGTGGATAATTGCATCATCTGCATATCTCTCAAATGGTGCCATTGAATTTGTTCGTACCATCCACATGTCAAACGCATAGTTCATGAACAAATTAGCAAGAAGAGGACTGATAACCCCACCTTGCGGCGTTCCGCTTTTACGTTCAATCACATGATTCCATGCGTCAACAAAAGGTGCTTTAAGCCACCTTTCTATGTACATCAAAATCCATGGCTCTTTGATGTGTTTTCTTACAGCTAGCATTAGCAGTTCATGATCTATATTGTCGAACAATCCTTTTATATCAAACTCCACAACATAGTCATATCTCCAGCATCTTTTACGTGCTTGACCTAATGCATCAATGGCAGACTTGTTTGGTCGATAGCCATATGAATCTTCATGGAATATATACTCCACCTCAGATTCCATGTACATCTTCACAACCATTTGCGCAACCCTGTCGCTTACTGTTGGAATGCCTAACCCCCTCTTTCCGCCCGATTTCTTAGGTATTTCCACCACCTTACCGGCGGAGGAAAGTAGCTTCCAGAACTCATTCTGTTCCAAATCCTGTACAGATTCTTTTTAATGTCAGCTTCGAAATCTTCTATGCTTTGCCTGTCAATTCCTGAGCTTCCCCTGTTTGCCTTAACTCTTTTGAATGCATTCATCACTATTTCCTTAGGAATGTTATATGGTTTGTTCTCTTTCATCAAATCCTCCTGCGTTCACAGTTGTTCTCAGTTTTCGAACTGAATGATGGCGTACCTTGGCTTCGTTGCCATTACAGCAACTTCATTGCTACTACGAACGCCTCCGCCCCTGCATCATACTTCGCTATTTCGACCTCGTCTTTCTGTGACTTGTATCTTTTCACTTAACATCATCATGCAGGTTCCTGTGTTTCACACCAGAGCCCAATATGCGCTCATGCCATCTTAATACCGTTTGCCAAGCAGTCAGCTATTCAGGTTTTCTTCTGCTCTTATCCCTGCTAAGTGGTGAACAGAAGGTTTTGACAAAGTTTTACGTTATCGATACTTCTTCAATGGTTCACTTTCGTTCATCTTCGCACATTCCACATGATTGTTTAAATACAACCTTTTCCCTAATTGCTCACTACCACAGCTCTTTACTGCAGCAGCATAGGGCTGTTTGATGAGTTTGCCTGTTCAATCCTCATCGAAGGGCCTTCCTTCATCTCTGATGCAACTTTCACAGCATACCACCACCGTACTTACCGTTCGGTATACGCGGTTCATTAGAAATTATGTACTTTAGAATATTGAACCGATAGGCTCCTAAGTTTTGAAGTTTCAAAGAATTGATTATTAAGAGTTGTATTGAGAATAGGACTGTTAGATATACGCCAGTATCCCTTTCGGGTATTGGCGTATTCCCATGCCTTGCACTTTGGAACTTTTAATTGTATTAGATTCTTAAATCTTGTTCTAATTTTCTTCCACTGTTTCCAAATGCACATCCTCAACCTTCGCCTTATCCATTCATCCATTTCTTTCAGAGTAGTTTTAGCGTCAGCTATCTTTCCATAGTAGTTAACCCACCCTATACAAATTTCATTAAGTTTCTTTATTCTGAAATCCATACTTACTGAGTAACTTCTACTTGTAACCCCTTTAACTTTCTTCTTAAACCTATCTATTGATTTCGGTGATATTCTTATTCTTGTACATTGGCTCCTCCGTTTTCAGTTGCCGTAGGCACTCTATGCGCTCCTTGCTTACCTTTGGGTTCCACCCTATTCTCCGCACCAGAGCCTCTATATTGAGTTTTCTGCAGTTGCTGAGCATCTCTCGAAACTTTCAAACTTCGTCACCTCCTAATGTTCAGTCCTTCCCACGCTATAGCGTTTTGCGTGGTACTATGACCTCTGCTGACTTCTCATGATAAATCTTATTTCAACCATGTTTGAATTACATCTCTTCATATCCATGAGACCTCCCCAGGTAAGAACGCTTACTTTCACTCCATATATCTGCTACATTTACACCGCCTGTTTCGGATATTTTGGGGCTTCGTTTTGTTCGGCAAACTCACACACAAGCATATGCCTTATATGTAGTTTCTGTTCGTCAGACCAGAGTTTTGCCGCCGACTTCCTTCAGATTCCACCTCACGGTGGACACCCTTGTCCTAAGCTAACGGTTGGCACTATCAACCCCCGTATCGGACTTTCACCGATAAGTAAACGCCCATGCTGGGCGCACCAAAAATAAACCTTCTGTAGCTTGTACAGAAGGTACCATTATAGAAATAATTAATTGAATTTGCAGTGTTTAGCTGACGTGACATCAATGACAGGTTGAATAGCAATAGAAAGGAATATTGGCTTATGTTCTGATTTTGCTTTTTCAAAGGCTTCCTGGCACCATGGAAATCAATCTTCAAGGTTATAGGCAGGCTGCAAAATATCACCTTCCATTTTATATGTTACTCTAGTATAACTAATCACTTTCTAATAAAATAAATCCTATTACTTAAGAAATTCCTTAAGAATTTTTTTATCAGTTCAATTTAAATAGGATATATAATAAGCTAACCAGTATGCTGTTTTAGAAGAATGCTGAAATTAATTTATAGAAACTGTGTATGAATAGACAACATCCCATTTTTCTAGTTATTTGCTTCGTCCTTGGACAAAAGTGAAATAATCCACCTTAACATTATTATTTGACACTGTAACACGAACATGACCTGAATTTACAAATTCTATGCAACATTTATAAGCATCCACATTGTATAAAGCATAATTTGAATCAGCTGGTTCAGGCAGGGTATGATAAATCACACTATCCTTCTCTTGTTTTGCAAATATATGATCATAAGCCTGAAAGAATATAGTAACACCGTTTTCAGCCATAAACTGATATATTGGAACTATTAATTTTTAAACTCTATGTAATTATTCCATAGCTTCATAAGGGGAGTTGATAATTGAAGTAAGTCAATACTACTATCATTACTACATACAATATCTACTAATTTATCTATAATTTTGTTATCTAAGTTTTTAACTCGAAAATCTATTTGATTGTCAGTTAAATGTTCTAGAAATCTTCTAAGTACAAGAGAATTATTGTAATTTTGGAATAGAGGTTTAGCAAGTTCCTCATAAGTTCCTATTCCACAAATATCATATGCCGAATATACCCCTGTTAAAATAGATGTATATTGTCCAAATCCAAGACCTGGTGAGATGGTACCAAAACAATTACCAACGAAATATGTATTATCAATTTTAGGTTTATTACATATTCCCATCATATATCTTGTAATTTCAAAGTTATCAGTTACCTTAAAGTTTTGGTCCAATTCCTTACATGCTAAACTATAGAATTTTTCCCACATATCATTTATATCTAATTTTATATTGTCTGGACAATCTGGATAAGCAATAACTAAATTTGCTTCTTTTTCAGAGTAAGGTATCAACCAACTATATCCTTTGGGTAGTAGCTCATAATTAAACCATACATGAGGATTACTTGTTACAAATTCTCCTTGAACAGTTGCTCCTTTTATAGTGCAAGTAAGATCACACTTGTAATTACCTAAATGAGAAGCATATTCTCCGTCTCCAGTGGCTAATACTACATAATCGAAATCTTTACATAGATCTTCATATTCGTAGGTTGAGTTAAAATAAATATTACATTTTACTTGTTTCTCTAGCTGACTTTCATATGAATTTTGATTTCTACCTCTTACATTTGTATATCCAATTTTTCCAGCAATAGTACCCATCTCATTTTTAGAATGTACAGATAATTTATTAACTTCAACTATAGGTTTTAAACTTATATCATAATTCTTTGCTATATGAGATAAACAGTCTTTAACAGGTCTATTAAGGATGTGGAACATTCCTTCTGCATTTACAAATCTGTCTCCAACACAATTTCTTTTTTCAAAAATAGTTGGTATAATTTCATGTCTCTCTAATGTTATTGCACAAGATAGTCCTGATATTCCAGCTCCCATAATTGCTACTTCCATTTCTAGCACCTCCTATTTAAAATATTATATACCAATAAGATTTCTATTCATTATTGTTGAAGCAAATATGGAGACTTTTCTTTGGCTAATCTATTTGGTATTCTGCTAATTTTAGTCATACTATAACCTTCACTCCTAAAAATTAATTTTGACTAGAGATATTCAATCTCTAGAGTTATATTATCCCCTTCTCTGTTATAAATAATACGTTTAACCAGTTATTTAAGTAAGTCATTTTGTTCTTTTGAGTTTGTAGCTAATACTTACATAATAAACTATAAATATATATTAAAATTAGATAATACACGTTTCTGTTCAATATGCGTTATAATTAATGCAAATTTTACATTGACCCTTTCAGGCACGAAAAAAGTGGGTGTCGCAAAACAACTTTTAAATAAGTTAGGAGCAATGCTCCCTTCTCTACAAAGCAAAATAAATTCAGTTTTAACACTACTTTTTCCACGTGTTAAAAATCTATTGAATTGGTAGTCACTTTTTAGGACTCCAAAAGCACCTTCTACCTGTATTGAACGGTTCATTCTCAGAAGAACCCCCTTGTCAGAGGTGATATTTTCATAGGAAATCTGCCTCTTCTCGTCAAATGTCTTTGAAACCTGCATCCTTCGGTTTCCTTGAACTCTTGTACATTTTGATTTACATTGACAATTACTACAATCTTCACATTCATATATAGTTATTTCTGAAATATATCCAGTAGCTGAGGTTTTAGTTTTGGTACCTGTCGGCGTAAGTCTTTTACCATTATGGCAGGTGTATTCATCTTTTTCTTTATCACAGAGTATATTTTCACGTTTGATAATATCATTTTTAAAACTTCTCTTTTTCCATTTTTCATAGGTCTGAGGCTTAATGTAGTAATTTTGTTTTTTCTCTTCTAAAAATATATAGTTTTCTTCACTCTCATATCCTGAACCTGTTGTTACATTTTCATATGCAGCACCTAAATGTGATTCCATATTCTTAAGAAATGGAATCAATGTAGTGGTATCAGACCTATCTGGGAATATACCAATCCCAGTAACATACTCACTTTCTACTCCAATCTGTACATTGTAGCCAGGTTTAAGTTGGGAGTTTCTCATATGGTCATCTTTCATATGCATAAATGTTGCATCAGTATCAGTTTTGGAATAACTATTTCTTCCTTCAAACAAATCATTATGCTCAATATAATTTTGCTGACGCTCATAATAGGATTCAAGTTCTTCTTTGAGTTTTTGAAGTTTGTCATGTAGGTTAAATTGATATTCTCTACACAGCTTTGTATTTTTTTAAACATCTTCGACTCATTTTTATTAACAACCTTTTTTCAGATAAATGTATAGTGATTGGCATTAGCCTCAATTTTTGTTCCGTCTACAAAGAGATTTTAAAATTTTATCTCACCGCAATCATAGAGTTGATGTACAAGATGATAGAATAAATCTTCCACTGCATCACCAAGACACTCTTTGCGGAACCTTGCTATAGTTGAATGATCTGGTGCTTTGTTTCCTTGTAAAAGCCACATGAAATTTATGTCTCTCCTACAGGCGGTCTATATCTTTCTGCTGGAATAGATGTTATTTGAGTATGCATAAGTTAATACCTTGAACAGGATTTTAGGTTCCACTGCTGGTTTTCTTCCTGCGGAAGAGTATGCCGTGTATAATTTTTATGTTGTATATTAGTATTCATAAATTAATTTTACAACACTTGCAGGTCTTTCGAAGTCTGCATTTTATTTTTTTGCAAAAAAATAGAGCCATTGCACATTAACTTTTGTTATTGTGCAACAACCCCTTAAAATTGCAATATTTAGCTTACCTTATAGAAGTATAAAGAATAAGTTCATCTAGATTTTCAAAGTAATTATGTAAAGCTACACAATTATACCCTGCCATATCAGCTACTTTTTTAATTATTACAGCTTACATTCCTTATTAATCAAAAATCTTGGAAGCCGTATCAATGAAATAACCCATACTTCTATGTTTCCTTATGGTATCTTTATTCATAGTAAATTATATTAATAACTTTGATTACCTCATCTGAGTTATTAATATAGTTATGGTCCACGTTAGCTAAAAATTGAAGGGCCTCGTCTTCCTTTATTGTATATTCTTTGGTTCCTACCTGAATGATAAGCTCCCCATTAATTACAATGCAATATTCTCTTAATTTTCCTGTATGCTTTGATTTATAAATTGTATGAGGCATAATTTCCTGTCTAAATACTTCAAAACGTTTATTCTCATCATATGGAAAAAGAACAAACATATCAAACCCTTCTTGAACTTTGAAATGTCTTATGTCCTCATTTGTAACTAATGAAACATCTTCATCTTCAGTTTTCATAAGTTCTGAAAAAGGTATGTTAATGCCATTGCATATCTTCCAAAGAATAGTTATTGTAGGGCTTTTTGTCCCTCTCTCTATTTCACCTACCATACTTTTGCTTACACCTGCTTGTTCTGCCACTTGGTCAAGAGTTAATCCCATTTCGTTTCTGAATTTTTTTAGGTTTATTCCAACAATTTCATTAATTTCTTTCATGGAGAATCTCCTGTGTACAATAGTGTGTGTATCTTACTATAATATAGAATACCATTACCATTATTTACTGTCAATTTATCTAAACTAAAAATCGTAAAGCGCAGTAATTCAATGCTTTAAGTTAAAATTTTTGGGCGATCTACATTTTTTAGATCGCCCAAGTCTTTAAACTAGTTATTTATTTTTCTTTTTTATTAGTAAGTAAATAGGTATACCAGCCAGGGTAATCACGAGACCTATAAGTGCATTTTTAGTATCTGTCATCAAAGTACTATATAGTATAAATAAACCTCCAGCAATACCTATTATTGGTATTATAGGATATAGTGGAACCTTGTAGTCTGAAGTCAATTCTGGATGTTTTTTTCTAAGTACAAATACTCCTGCAACAGCCAATACAAAGAATATCCAAAGTGCGAATACAACAAGGTTAGTAAGCATATCAAAGGATCCGGATATAATATAAAGTATAGTGAAAACTAGCTGAACTATAAGTGCATTGACAGGGGTTCCTGATTTTGACTCTTTTCCGAAGAAATCTGCAAATGGAAGAAGCTTACCTTTTCCCATTGCATAAGGAACTCTTGCACCAACTAGTAAGAATCCATTTAACGCTCCAAATATTGATATCATTATACCTGCAGAAATAATAGCTGCTCCCACTGGTCCAAATAATATAACTGCAGCATCTGATGCAGCTGTCTTAGAAGCTGCTACAGCTTCCATTGGCATTACATTTACTATTGCAGCGTTGATGCCTATATAAGCAATCATAACAACAGAAATACCAACAATAAGTGCCTTTGGAAGATTCTTTTTAGGGTTTTCAACTTCGCCTGCTACGTTACAAACGGCTTCCCAGCCTGAATATGCCCATAATGTACCAAGTATCGCTGCTCCAAATCCAGTTGCAGTGCTGGTTGCACCAACCATAGGGGTATAGTCATGAACAGTTCCGGATATAAAACCAAATACTATTATAGCAAATATAGGAATAAGCTTGGCAATAGTAAATACTACCTGAATCTTACCTACTAGCTGCGTTGAAATTATATTAACAGCTGTAAGGAATATAGCTAAAGCTATGGCAAGTATTTTTTGTTGCGTATCAGTCATATGGATAAAGAAATTTGCCTGCGTAGCAAAAATAATAGCAAGTGCTGCGTCAGTTCCAGGAAAATAAATTACGGTCTGAACCCAGCCTAATAAATATGATACTGATTCTCCATAAAGTTCTTTAAGGTAAGCAAACATACCTCCTGTTTTAGGTATTGCTGAAGCCAGCTCTGCTAAAGTCAAAGCAGCTGCCATGGTTATTATACCACCAGCAACCCATGCAAGTATTCCCATTCCTGGAGATCCTGCAGCTCCATAAACCTTTGCAGGCTTAAAAAATACTCCAGAACCAATTACAACACCAACGATGATTGCTAAGGTTTGAAAATAATTAAGTTTTTTCTGAATGTTTCCTGTTGTGCTCTTTTCGCTCATATTAACTCTCCTAATCATTAAATTATGAATATTCGACAATTTGAATTTTGACCATGCATGTTTTGTCAATTCTAAAGTATATACTTAATGTTAGTATATATTTTATAGACAAGACTGTCAACTACTATAGTAAATTAAAATATGCTATAGTGAGTCGATAATTTTGTGCAATAAACAGATTATCCAAAACTTCTCTATACCTTACATAAACCACCCCCAATAATAGAATTTAAAAATAAAAAGAGAACCGTGATGGCGAGTTGAACTCGCCCCACAATCCTCTGTTATTTTACCTGAGAGTAACGGCTAAAACCTTCCACCTACGGTTCTGTACTTAAACAGTCTTTTCAGAGTAATGTCCTGCAATGATATCTTTACCTGAGAGCTTTTGATACAATCGTGGAATTGAATCATTTCTCCTTCGGTTAACTAATGTTATCTCACACTGCACTCATCCATACAATATGCAATTTACCTCATTAATTATAATCCTAGGTAAATAAATAGTCAATAATAATCTGACAATTAACAAGATAATATTTTAATATTTAAATTTTTACATACCACCTAAACCGCTATATTCACCCAAGTTATTATTATGCGGATTTCTAATAACATCAATAACTATTGCTTCATTTATAGACCCTTTTGCTTTATAGTGGTATAATTATTCTGTTAAAATTGGCTAAAAATAATTACTGAGGGTATGGGAAAATGGAAAAATCAAAAATGATTGAAATGATAAAGAATAATCCTAATGTTATAACAACCATCCAAAATCCAACAGATGAGATGAAGCTGTTAGCTGTTAAAAAAAATGGACTATTATTAAAATACATTGATAATCCAACCAGGGACATGCAGAAAGCAGCTATACATAATAATGCCAGAGCCATTGAATATATAAGCAGCCCAACGGAAGATATGATGAAAAGGGCTGTAAATGATGGATGGATCAACCTGGAGTACATTAAAAATCCAACAGAAAAGCTGATAAAATTAGCTTTAAAACAGGCTGGATGGGCCATAAAATACATCATTGACCCAAGTGAAGAACTGCAATTATTAGCCGTAAGAAAAAATTATGATGCAATAAAATTCATAAAGGCACCAGCCCGGTGTGTTCAGGAAGAAGCTGTAAAGATCAATTATGAGGCATTGAGATATATAAATTCGCCTGCACTTAGTGCTGAGCTTATTGCAATTAAAGATAATGAGAGGTCAATTAAGCTAATAAATGATTTAGACAAGATCAAAATATTGAAATTCTTGAAAGAAAATATTTTAGTGATTAAATACGTTGTAAAAGAAATATCAAAGCATGAACTGGAACAAGTATTAAAGGAAAAATTATCAGAGGAAGATATTGAAGAAAAATATGTACGGGATTTCTTAAATTGCAGTACTATAGATGAAATTAATGATGTGATGTCAATGGACAAGATTATGTTCATTTATAAATATGGAAGTAAAAAAGCAAAAAAAATAGCTGTGGATGAAAAGCTTAAGATTATATAGGAGAAAGATAAAATGAATTTTAAAGATACATTAAAAAGTGTTGAACTGGTATTGTCCACAGGGGAAGTGCCTTTAATTGTGGGAGAAAGTGGTATAGGAAAAACAGCCTTAGCCAAGGAAATTGCCAGGAAGAACAACTGGAGTTTAATTGTTATTGACGGTAACCTGCTTAAGGAAGGAGAAATAGGCGGCCTTCCAACTATAGAATCATATGCGGGATTTAATCATGAAGGTGATAAGACAGAAAGAAAAACTACTGTATATGCAGTTCATAGCAAACTTAGGGAAATTGACGAAGAGATATCCAAGGGGAATACAGTTCTTTTATTTATTGATGAAATAAACCGATGTGAACATACAGTTCAGCAGGAGCTTATGAATTTAATATTGAACAGGGAAATTAACGGATATAAATTATATGATGGCGTAAAGATATTGGCGGCGATGAACCCCTCAAGCAAATATGATTCTGAACTGGACTATCAGGTTGTGGATATGGATGCCGCACAGGAAAACAGATTTGTATGGTTATATATGATGCCGGATTATATGCAGTGGCTTGATTGGGCAATAGATTCAGGTATTGAGCAAAAGGTCATTGAGTTTATATCAACCTTCCCAGAATATTTGCACAAAATCAACGAAAATGATATTAATGCCACTCCAAGAAGCTATGAAAGAATTTCACATATATATAAGGTATACAATGAGAAAAAAGACTCAATATCCAGAGCAATTTTTTTAAATGTGATAAAAGGAAATGTAGGAAAGCTAATTGCAGAAGAGTTTGTTACCTTTGCAGAATCAGATTACAGCCCGTTAATTTCTTATGAAGATGTTTTTTTAGGAGATTTTCTTAATGAATCTATTAAGGAAAAAATAAAAACCGAAAGTCATACAAGACTTTATCTCTCTGCAAAGAATATCCTTAAAAACCTGGAAGCAAATATAAAGAATAATGATTTTGACTCAAATTATTATATCAGCAGGCTTATTGAGTTTTTAAAAGTATATCCCGTAGATTTAACGATAGGAATAATGAAAGATATGAAGAGCAGCTATGCAGAGGTGTACAAGTATGCCATAGAAAACGAAGAATTTATTGAAGCTTACTTTGAAATCTATAGCTCAATAAGGGGATAATCTATGAAAGTTTATTTTGATAATCAGGTAAGAGAACTTTTTGTAAAAGCACAGAAAATTATCAATGGTTTATTAAAAGCAAGTTATGAAGATGAAAGATACAATATAAATATACCAGAGGATTTTAAACAGGAATTTTTTGGTATTATAGATAAGGTTAATCTAAGCCTTATGGAAGACAAGGAAAATTTTTACGGATACTTTCTATTTCAAATGTCACGGGAAATAAGATTTGACATAAGCAGCCCCACTGCTGTGAATTTTAAAGGAGCTAAATATGTTATATATTTTAATCCTGTAATTTTTTTAACTCTCAATATAAAACAAATGGAAAGCACAATTAAGCATGAAATACTCCATATATTATCCATGCATTTAATGAGGGCGAAAGAATTTAAGGGGAGATATAGCACCTTGGCTATTAACATGTCAATGGACATAGTAGTGAATAAATATTTAGACTATCTACCCCCATATGCTACCACTTTAGAATGGGTAAATTTGATTTATTCATTAAAACTCCTGCCCTATGAGCCTTTTGAATATTATGTAGAAAAGCTTCAAACCGCCATAGACTTACTAGAAGAAGATGAGGATGCAGCTGAGAATGATAGTAATAAAGATGAAAAAATTCAAACTGATTACAACCCTGAAAAAACCCATGCCATTTGGGAAGATTCAAATGATATAGATGAAAAAACACTTAAGGAGTTCACTGAAAAGTTTATAAGCAATGCTCAAAAAGGTGATTTACCTACTTATTTGGAAAGTATTATATCGGCGTTAAAAAACAGCAATGGCGAATTGCCTTGGAATTTATATCTTAATAAGTTAATGGGAACTATCGAGAGTAATAAAAAGAAGACTATAACAAGAAGAAACAGAAGACAGCCTGAAAGACTGGATTTAATGGGCCAGCTCAGAAGCCATAAAGCAAAAATTGCTGTTGCACTTGACATAAGTGGAAGCATTAGCGATGAAGAATTTATTCAAGCAATTAAAGAAGTGCTTAATATAGTAAAAAATTATAATCATGAAATTACTATTATAGAATGCGATGATGAAATCAGACGTGTGTATAAAGTGAAATCTATAAAAGATATAAAAGATAGAATTAATACAAGGGGAGGTACAAAATTTACCCCGGTTTTTAAATACACCAACAACAATAAGTTTAATTTGTTAGTGTTTTTTACTGATGGCAAGGGTGAAGATGATCTTCTGACAATACCTAGGGGTTATAAAATCTTGTGGGTTATTTCGGGAAGAGGAGATAAACTTTCATTAAAAGAGCCTTATGGATCCGTTAAAAAACTTAGTAATATTGAAATAAAAGTTGATAATATAGATATGAGCGATGTTGTACGAGATGGATTTTCAATGAATAACCAAGAAAAAATTTTATTATAGGCTGTGTAAATAATTATGTTTATTCTTTTTGGTATATTATCACTCTATTACTATACCAAAAAAGCTATGAGATATAATCCCACAGCTTTTATTTTTTAGCTAATATTTTTAAGACTACTCATAATTTTATGATCATTTCTTTAATATAGTGTTTTCTCAAAAGCTATTCTTTTGCTTCCAGTTTCTAGGTAAATTATTCCACAATATTGAAATTTATTTTTCTTAAGCAGCTTTTGCATAGATAGGTTATCTTCATGTGTATCCACTCTGATGCTGTACACACCTTTATTCAAACAAATCAATTCTATATTTTTAATAATCTGTGATGATAATCCTAATCCCTTAAAATTGTTGTCAACAGCAATTCTATGAATAACTGCATATTCATTATTGCTAATCCATTGCCCCTCATAAATAGAGTCATATGTTTTTTCTCCATCAAAAGAAACTGCTACAGTAGCGACAATATTATCGTATTTTAACAATACATAACTATTTTTGTTATCAATGTCATTACTTATTGTTCCGACATTGGGATAGTTATCCTGCCATTGATTAATCTTGTGTTCTTTAAAATAAGCTTGTGCCTGCCTGATAATATTTATCATATCATTTAAATCTGTTTCAACTGCTTTTCTAAATTCCATCCCAATCCCCCTAATAACTAAATCACATCAAAAAAACTCACTTGATTGCTTTCTGTAAGACCATTTAAACATCCAAATTTTCTAAGTAAATCTGTAGCAGAATTCCCAATTTTAGCACGTTTCCTTAGATCTTGTATGGAACTTATTGACTCTGTTTCATGGACTGCATTGTATATACCCTCTGCTGCCACAGTTCCCATGCCGGATATACTGTTTATAGGCGGTCTTAAGCCATCCTCCTCTACCTGAAATTTCGTGGCATGGGATTTGTATAGATCAATGGGTAAAAATTTAATACCCCTCTCATACATTTCTAAAACCAGTTCCAAGTCATCGTACATATCCTTATCCTTAGGTGGAGCATGCATGCCCATCATTTCAATTTCCTTCATCTTTTCTTTAACCTTTTCTTTTCCGAATATCATAAATTCTGCGTCAAATGCTTTTGCCCTGATAGTAAAATATGCTGTGTAGTATGCCTTGGGAATATGAACCTTAAACCAGGCAATTCTAAAAGCCATCATTACGTAGGCTGCAGCATGGGCCTTAGGGAACATGTATTTTATCTTTCTACAGGAATCTATGTACCATTCCGGTACCTCATGTTCCCTCATTAAAGTCTCATATTCCGACCATTTTTCTGGATCTTTTAGTGCCTTGCCTTTACGCACTAATTCCATTATTTTAAACGCTGTATTTGGCGGTAGACCTTTTTTAATAAGATAAACCATGATATCATCTCTGGTGCACACTGCCTCATTTAAGGTTACCGTTCCTTCATTAACTAAGTCCTTAGCATTTCCAACCCATACATCAGTTCCATGGGAAAGTCCTGATATACAAATCAAATCAAAAAAGGCTTTTGGCATTGTGTCTAAAAGCATTCCCCTTACGAACTTAGTACCAAACTCTGGAATACCAAAGGTCCCAACCTTGGAATTTATCTGCTCTGGTGTTACTCCCAGTGCTTCCGTGGATGAAAATATAGACATAGTCTCCTTATCATCCATAGGTATTTTTTGTGGATCTACCCCTGTTATATCCTGCAGCATTTTTATTACTGTTGGATCGTCGTGACCCAGTATATCAAGCTTCAATAAGTTCTGATCAATAGAGTGATAGTCAAAATGTGTTGTTATAATATCTGAGTTTGAATCATCCGCGGGATGCTGTACCGGACAAAATTCAAAAATTTCTCTCCCCTTAGGCACTACAATTATTCCACCGGGATGCTGCCCTGAGGTTCTTTTTATACCTGTACAGCCTCTTGAGATTCTGAGAATTTCGGCTTTGTTTATTGTAAGGTTTTTTTCATCAAAATACTTTTTCACATATCCAAAGGCTGTTTTTTCCGCTATGGTACCTATGGTTCCAGCCTTAAAGGTTGTACCCTTTCCAAAGATAACTTCTGTATATTTATGGGCCTTTGCCTGATATTCTCCTGAAAAGTTTAAGTCTATATCCGGCTCTTTATCTCCATTGAAGCCTAGGAAGGTTTCGAAGGGAATATCTATGCCATCCTTAGCCAGATTTTCTCCACAAACAGGACAAAGCTTGTCTGGCAGGTCGAAGCCATTTTTATACCCGTAGTCCGTAAAATCTGAATGCTTGCAGCTTGGACATCTGTAATGGGGAGGCAGTGCATTTACTTCCGTTATACCGGTCATATATGCAACAACAGAAGAGCCAACAGAACCTCTAGATCCAACCAGATAGCCATCTTCATTTGATTTCCATACCAGCTTTTGAGCTATTATATACATTACGGAGAAACCATTTTTTATAATAGAATCCAGCTCTCTATCCACTCTAGACTGAACAATTTCCGGCAGTGGATCTCCATATAGTTCATGAGCCTTCTCATAAGCTATATCCTTAATAGTCTGTTCACATCCCTCTATGTGTGGTGTGGCCTTTTCCGTTGAAATAGGACTGATCTGTTCACACATATCTGATATCATATTTGTGTTTGTTACTACAACTTCATAAGCCTTCTCCTCTCCTAAATAAGAAAATTCCCTAAGCATCTCTTCGGTGGTTCTTAAATATAAAGGAGCTTGTTGATCTGCATCCTTAAAGCCCTGTCCTGCTTCCAGTATACGCCTGTATATCTCATCCTCAGGATCCATAAAATGAACATCTCCCGCAGCCACTACTAGCTTATTTAGCTTTTCTCCCAGGGCTACAATTTTTTTATTGATTTCCTTTAGATATTCTCTATTAGGCACCTGCTCTTGCCTAACTAAATAATCATTATTACCTAGAGGCTGGATTTCCAAATAATCGTACTCCTCTGCTAATTTTTCAATTTCCTCATCGGATTTTCCTAGGAGTATAGCCTGGTATAACTCCCCTTCACTGCAAGCACTGCCAAGAATTAAACCCTCTGAATATTTTTTATACAGACTCTTTAATATACGAGGTTTTTTATAAAAATAATCTATACTTGAGTAAGATACCAATCTGTATAAATTCTTTAAACCTACATAATTCTTTGCCAATATTGTTGCATGATAAGTTTTAAGCTTTTTATACGCTTCCCTTTTAGCTGTCTCGTCAGAACCGTATATATCTATATCTTCAAGGGTTTTTGCACCTCTTTCTTTTAGCTTTTCAAGCATTACATTAAACACTTTAACGGTGGTATCCACGTCATCTAAGGCCCTGTGAGCAACCTCTACCTTTATGCCAAGGTTTTTAGCAATTCTCCCTAATTTATAGGTTTTAAAGTCCGGAAAAACTTCCTGGGCTAGTGTCAATGTATCCACATATGTAAAATCAAATTCATAACCTAAGACTCTGGCATTATGCTTTAAGAAGCCCAAATCAAATACAGCATTATGGGCAACCAAAACACTTCCTTTAATAAAATCCAACATTTTAGGAAATAGTTTGTCTATGGTTTCTGCATCTCGAACCATATCATCAGTTATTTTGGTAACCTCCTCAACTCTTGCTGGAATTGGCTTTTCAGGATTTACAAAGCAGCTGAATTTATCAATTACCTTTCCATCCTTTAGTTTCATGATTCCTATTTCAGTAATTTTTTCTGTTACTGGTGAAAAGCCTGTAGTTTCTAAATCCAGCACACAGTAAGTAGTATCAATACTCTGCCCTTTGGAGTTTGTCACAGATGGCTTTTTATCTGGTGCCAAATAGGCCTCCACCCCATATATAACCTTCATATCAGGGTTGTCCCGTCCTAATAGCTTATGAGCCTCAGGGAAGGACTGCACCACTCCATGGTCTGTTATGGCAATAGATTTCATGCCCCAGCTCATGGCTCTTTTAATTAAATCAGTGGCACTGGTCATGGCATCCATCTGGCTCATTTGTGTATGCATGTGCAGCTCTACTCTTTTTACCTCTGCTTTATCCTGCCTCTTAGCTTTCCTCATACCTTCTGTTTCTATTATAGTATTGGCAATCATCTCAACTTCGCCGGAAAACTTGCTATAGCCCGCATTTCCAGAAAGCCTAACACCCTTAGCCTTTTTAAGTCTAGATAATACCTCGCCGTCTTCCGTGGGCTTCAAAAAAGTCTTACAAATCATAGAACTTGAGCCGTCATATAAATTAAAGGAAACTAATGTTTTTTCGCTTTTTAATTCCCTTACTTCAATATTTGATATTTCACCCTCTATTGCTATCTTCCCTTCATCTGGCATAATGTCAGTAATTTTTATTACAGGTCCTTTAATTTTAGCGTTTCTACCTAATATTAGGAAAGGATCTGCTTTTATTTCTTGCTTCTTTTCTGCAGCTTCCTTAGGTAATTTAGTGATATTATTGCCTGGTACAGCTTTAACTTCCTTTTGAATAATCTCCTTTTCCTTTGCGCGTGCATCCTCTTGAAGCCTTATTAATCCTTCACCTCTTACTTTGTCAACAAAATTAATTTTATATGATGTGTCATATAAATTTTTTATGGTCTTTTGAATTTTTTTATCATACTCCAAATTTTTTAAAATTCCTGATACCTCAATATTAAAATTAAAATTTATTGTATTTTTATTTATTTCATATTCACTATTATTAAGTGCTGCTTTTAAAAAAGGATGCTCATCTTCTAACATAAATACAATGTTTTTGAATTCCTCTTCTATTGGCTTTTTATCTATTCCCTCAGCATACTTTACAGTGATTTTGGAATCTATTAACGCAAACCTTTCTCTTATGAACTTATTAATGTCTTCAATTTCTTTTATTTCAATATATTTATCAGAGCTGATTTTCATCTCCAGGGTTTTAGTATTTTTTCTTAAGATAACCCCTTCTACAAGTGCAGTACTTATGTTACTACCTGCTTTATAATCACTAAAAATTTCATTTATTCTTTTCATTTCACATTTAAACCTTCCTCAAAAAATTTTTAGTATGTTACTCTATTATATAGTATAAACTTATTATTTGTCATATAAGTAAAGGAGGTATAGAGATTCTTCTTCCTAAAAAGTGTCTCTATACCTCTTTTATAATTGTTATATATAACATTTATACTGTTTTTGATATTTCTTATATAGCATACAGCTGTTTACATTCATAATACCAATATTAGTATTAGCTATACTTTTTCAAAAGCACAATTACCCCAAATATGCAAATACACCGGGTTATATGCGTGCAGTAATAGATATGGAAACTTTTCCCAAACTAATCTGTTTTGTTGTATGCACAATTTTATCATAAAAAAAGATAATAAGTACATAAACTTATCTGTGTAAAATAAGTTTATGTACTTAAAACATTTACTGTCATGTTTAAGATTAAAATAAATTTTTCTCAAACATCTTGTTTTTCATTTTGTATATCTTCACCCTTAATATCATTACCCCTTAGGATTTCTTATTTAGAATATATATGGAACCCCTTTGAAGTCTTTCTGCCTAGCCATCCTGCTCTTACATATTTTCTTAGCAGTGAGTGAGCTCTATATTTTGAATCTCCGGTTTCATTGTATAATACATCCATTATTGCAAGACAAACATCTAAGCCTACAAGATCCCCTAAAGCAAGCGGTCCCATTGGGTGGTTTGCTCCAAGCATCATAGCCTTATCTATATCTTCAGCACTTGCTATTCCTTCAGCTAAAATTCCGCATGCTTCATTTATCATAGGAATAAGTATTCTGTTAACAACAAAACCTGGTGCTTCAGCAACCTCTACTGGATCTTTTCCTATAGCAACAGCAAGTTCCTTAACTAGCTCAAAAGTTTCCGCAGAAGTAGCCATTCCTTTAATTATTTCCACTAATCTCATAACTGGGGCTGGATTAAAAAAATGCATTCCTATAACTTTATCAGCTCTCTTAGTTACTGCTGCAACCTCAGTTATTGAAAGTGAAGAGGTGTTTGAAGCTAATATAGTTTCTGCTTTACAGGTTTTGTCTAATTCTTCAAATATTTTTTTCTTTATTTCCATATTTTCTACTGCCGCTTCAATAACTAAATCGCAATCAGCTGCCTCTGCTAGGTCAACTGTTCCTTTAATTCTTGAAATTATATCATTCATAACTTCTTCCGTTATTTTTCCTTTTTGAACCATACGGCTAAGATTCTTTTTTAATCCTGATATACCCTTTTCAACAAATTCTATTTTTATATCTCTTAAAACTACCTCATATCCTTTTGAAGCAAATACTTGCGCAATACCTGCGCCCATGGTTCCTGCACCTAATACACATATTTTTTTCATTTAACTGCCTCCTTAATAATATTTATAATTAGGCATGTTCCACCTAAACAAACATAGGTTTTAGATACACTGTTTTATAAATCAACGTTCATATTAAGAACATGCCTTTTAAGAAAATTTCTATTGTACATTACCTTCTTCTTTATGGACTCTAATTTGAGCTGTTAACTCAGGTAAAACTTTATTTAAGTCTCCAACGATTGCAAGGTCTGCAGCTTTCATCATTGGACAATCAGCATTCTTGTTAATAGCTATTATGAATTCACTGTCTTGCATTCCAGCCAAGTGTTGAATTGCACCTGAAATACCACATGCTATATATATTTTAGGTCTAACAGTTTTACCTGTTTGTCCAACTTGCAGTGATTTATCAACCCATCCATTGTCAATTACTGCTCTTGAAGCAGATACTGTTCCGCCTAAAACTTCCGCTAATTCTTCAAGTTTCGAGAAGTTTTCAGCATTTCCAACTCCTCTGCCTCCAGACACTAGAATCTTTGCTTCGCCTATATCCATTATATTTTTAGAAAGTTTTATTACTTCTTCCGTTTTAGTTCTTATATCATCCTCTGTCAATGTAATAGTTACTTTTTCAATATTTTTAGAATTTATTTTTGCTTTATCCTTTTCAAGTCTACTGAAGACTCCCGGTCTAACAGTAGACATCTGTGGTCTGTGATTGCCACATGCTATTGTAGCCATAAGATTCCCGCCAAATGCTGGTCTTGTCATCATAAGATTCTTAGTTTCTTCATCTATGTCAAGTCCCGTACAATCAGCAGTTAAACCTGTTGCCAATCTTGCAGAAACCCTTGGGCCTAAGTCTCTTCCTATAAATGTAGCGCCTATGAATAATATCTCGGGCTTTTTCTCATAGACTAAGTCGCAAATAACTTTTGCATATGCATCTGTTGAATAGTGCCACAAAAGCTTGCTATCACAAGCTAAAACCTTGTCAGCGCCATAGGATAATAACTTTTTAGATATATCCTGAGTATTGTACCCAAGCACAACTGCTGTAAGCTCTACTCCTAATTTGTCAGCTATTTCTCTTCCCTTTCCAAGTAATTCAAGGGATACTTTTTGAAGCTTTCCGTCTCTTTGTTCAGCAAACACCCATACACCTTTATAATCTGATATATTCATCTAAAATTCCTCCAAACTAAATGTAGTGATTTTCAATTAATTTTGAAACCGTGAATTCTACTGCTTCTTTAACAGGCTTATTTATTAACTCACCTTGTCCCTTAGCTTCCTTTGTCATTGATTTCATAACCTTTGTAGGTGAACCATTAAGTCCGAGAAGTGACTTATCAACATCTATATCATCTGCAGTCCAAAGCTTTATTTCTTTATCAAAGGCTCCAAATATGTTATATATGTCCATATATCTTGGTATATTTAATTCTTTTATTGCTGTTAAAAGAACAGGTGTTTTTACTTTTATTATTTCATATCCATCCTCCCATGCTCTTCTAACTTTTATAGTTTTACTATCTACAATTTCAACTTTTTCCACATAAGTAACTTGTGGAAGATTCAAATGCTCGGCAAGTTCTGGCCCAACCTGTGCAGTATCTCCATCTATAGCTTGCCTTCCTGCAAATACTATATCATAGTCAAGCTTTTTTAAAGCACCTGACAGGGCATGCGATGTAGCCAAAGTATCAGCACCAGCAAAAGCTCTATCTGAAATTAAAATTGCTTCATCGGCTCCCATAGCTATTGCTTCAATTAAAGCATTTTTAGCCTGTGGAGGACCCATAGTAATAACTGTTACATGGGCATCATAATTATCTTTTAATACTAATGCTTCTTCTAAAGCATTTTTATCATCTGGATTTATTATTGATGGAACTCCTTCTCTTATAAGTGTTCCTGTTTTTGGATCAATTTTAACTTCATTTGTATCTGGTACCTGTTTTATGCAAACAACTATATTCATTGTTTAATATCCTCCTTGTTATTTGAATATATTTCCGGAAATAACTAACTTCTGTACCTGTGACGTTCCTTCATATATTTCAGTAATTTTAGCATCTCTCATCATTCTTTCCACCGGATAATCCTTAGTAAATCCATATCCACCAAATAACTGTACAGCTTTAGTTGTAACATCCATAGCTACATTTGCAGCTTGAAGCTTTGCTCTGGCTGCGTCTACTGAATAAGGCAGCTTATTGTCTTTTTTCCAAGCAGCAAGGTAAACAAGATATCGCACAGATTCAATAGCAACATCCATATCTGCCATCATCCAAGAGAGTCCCTGGAATTTATCCAATGATTTTCCGAACTGTTTTCTTTCTTTCATATAGTTCTTGGCTTCTTCAAATGCCCCTTCTGCTATTCCCAATGCCTGAGCAGCTATTCCAATTCTTCCACCATCAAGTGACTTCATCGCTATACCAAAACCTTTTCCTTCTTTTCCAACTAAGTTTTCAGCTGGAACTATACAGTCTTCAAATATAAGCTCAGTTGTCGATGATGCCCTTATGCCCATTTTGTCCTCAATTTTTCCTGTTGTAAATCCTGGATATCCTTTTTCTATTATAAATGCTGATATGCCTTTAACTCCCTTACTTCTATCTGTCATAGCAAATACTACAAAAATATCTGCCTTGCCACCATTTGTAATAAAAATTTTCGAACCATTTAATATATAATGGTCTCCTTCAAGAACTGCAACAGACTGCTGTCCAGCAGCATCAGTGCCTGCATTAGGTTCTGTCAAACCAAATGCACCAAGTTTTTCACCTTTTGCAAGTGGTACCAGGTACCTTTGCTTTTGCTCTTCTGTTCCAAACTGCTCAATCAGAGATGCACAAAGAGATGTATGCGCTGAAAGTATAACGCCTGTTGTTCCACATACCTTTGATAACTCCTCAACGGCAATAATATATGAAAGCGTATCTCCCCCTGCTCCACCATATTCTTTAGCAAATGGAATACCCATCATTCTGTACTTTGCCATTTTCTTTATATTTTCCATAGGAAATTCTTCTGTTTTATCTATTTCAGCTGCTATAGGTTTAACTTCTATTTCGGCGAATTCTCTAACCATCTGCTTTACTAATTCTTGTTCTTTTGTCAGTGCAAAATTCATTTAAACTTACCTCCTATTTATTTTTAAAGCTTTTTTCTCTTCTTTCAACAAATGCTGTCATACCTTCCTTTTGATCCTCGGTTGCGAAACATTCTCCAAACACTTCTGATTCATACATAAGCGCAGTTTCTATATCACACTGCATTCCTCTATTTATAGCAGTTTTACAATGTTTAACAGCTATTGGAGCTTGAGATGCTATTGTGTTTGCAAAATTCACGGCTTCTTCCATCAATTTATCAGGTTCAACAACCTTATTTACTAAACCAATTCTAAAAGCTTCTTCAGCCTTAATAACCTTCGCTGTAAAAATCAGTTCTTTTGCTGCCGCCATACCAACAATCCTAGCCATTCTCTGAGTTCCGCCAAAGCCAGGTGTAATACCAAGTCCAACCTCTGGTTGGCCAAATTTAGCTTTAGTCGAAGCAATTCTTATATCACAAGCCATAGAAAGCTCACAGCCGCCGCCAAGTGCAAAACCGTTTACAGCTGCTATCACTGGCTTATCTAACAATTCAAATTTTCTAAATACTTTGTTCCCAAGTATTCCAAATTTTCTTCCTTCTGAAACAGACATATCCTTCATTTCAGTAATATCTGCACCAGCAACAAAAGCCTTCTCTCCTGCTCCGGTTAAAATAACTGCATAAATTTCATTGTCTTGAGCTATCATATCAACTACGCAGTCTAGCTCTTTTAATGTCTCAGAATTTAATGCATTTAACGCCTTGGTCCTATTGATTGATATAATTGCCACTTTGTTATTTTTCTCAAAAATAATATTACTAAATTCCATGTTTAGTCCTCCTTTATATTTTAAAGCTACTACCTTTCAACTATAAGAGCCGTACCCATTCCTCCGCCTATGCATAAAGTAGCAAGACCTTTTTTAGCGTCTCTTTTTTTCATTTCATAAAGCAATGTAACTAGTATTCTTGCACCAGAAGCTCCTACTGGATGTCCAAGTGCTATAGCACCACCATTTACATTTACTATATCCATATTAAATTTCAAATCTTTTGCCACAGCTAAACTCTGAGCTGCAAAGGCTTCATTTGCTTCAATCAAATCCATGTCTTCTATTTTCAAGTCAGCCATTTCTAATGCCTTTTTAGTTGCATAGAATGGACCATATCCCATAATTGATGGTTCTAATCCTTTTGATCCATAAGATACTATTTTAGCAAGAGGTTTTATTCCAAGTTCAGCAGCCTTTTCAGCACTCATTACCACCACTGCAGCAGCACAATCATTTATTCCTGATGCATTGCCTGCAGTAACTGTACCATCTTTTTTAAATGCTGGTTTTAACTTTGTCAAAGCTTCAATGGTTGTACCAAATCTTGGAAATTCATCTTGTTCAAATACTATTTCACTTTTTCTTGTCTTTACTGTTATTGGTACTATTTCATCTTTAAATTTACCTGCTTTTATAGCCTTTTCAGCTTTTTGCTGAGATGCTAAAGAAAATTCATCCTGCTGAGCCCTGGTAATGTTCCACTGCTCAGCTATATTCTCAGCAGTTATTCCCATATGGCATTTATTAAATGCATCTGTCAAGCCATCATTGACCATTTCATCTACTATCTCTCCGTTGCCCATTCTTTGTCCCCATCTTGCGCTGTTTAATACATAAGGAGCCTTTGACATATTCTCCATGCCTCCAGCTATTATTACATCTGCATCTCCTGCTTTTATAATTTGACATGCTAGAGAAACCGCTCTTAAACCTGAACCACAAACCTTATTTATAGTCATTGATGGAATTTCTACTGGCAATCCGGCCTTTATACTAGCCTGCCTAGCAGTGTTTTGTCCTAAACCTGCCTGCAGTACATTACCCATTATTACTTCATCTATTATCTCAGGCTTAACTCCAGCCCTTTTAATGGCCTCCTTAATTACTGTGGCGCCTAATTCCACTGCAGATACATCTTTTAACGTACCTCCAAATGATCCTATAGCTGTTCTTGTTGCACTTACAATTACTACCTCTTTCATTTACATTACCTCCTAGTTAATTTATGTTTGTTATTTAACTAACTAAATACATTGATATTTATAGCATATACCATGCCAATAAAAGCAATAATATGAACTGCAGTGATCACCTAGCTTGGAATGATTTATATATGAACTTCTAGTGGTTTTTATCTTTTTATGATGAAACTGTATCATATTCAGGACGATAATAAAAAAAGCTGTATCCATTTGGAGACAGTTTGATAAATAAATAACATAATTTCAACAAACATGTCTCCATTTGAATACAGTTTTATCAATTAATCTATGTTCAGCCTTGCCATTTTTTCATATAAATTCGACCTGCTTATACCTAAAAATTTTGCAGCTTTTGATTTATTTCCTTTAGCCACATTTATACTGTTTAAAATAGCCTCTTTTTCTGCATCATTTAGTATATCATCAAGATTTCTAACAGGTTCACAGTTATCTATTCCTGTTACCTTAGAAGGAATGTGTTTTAAACTTATTATCGTTTCATTATCCATGATAGTGATTGCCCTTTCCAGAACATTTTCAAGCTCTCTAATATTTCCCGGCCAACTGTAATTTTTTATACACTCAAGTGCATCATTGGAAACTCCCTCAATAAATTTGCTCATTTTATTACTTATCTTATCAATAATACTGTAAGCTATTGGCTCAATGTCCTCTCTTCTCTCTTTTAGCGGAGGTACAGTTATTGTCAAAACATTTAACCTATAAAATAAATCACTTCGGAACTTGCCTTCTTTTACTAACTGTTCTAAATTTTGATTAGTAGCAGCTATAAATCTAACATCTATTTTCTTTGGACAGGCAGCTCCTATTTTTTCAACTTCCCTTTCCTGAAGGACTCTTAATATTTTAACCTGCATATATAAAGGCATGTCTCCAATTTCATCCAGGAAAACCGTTCCTCCATCAGCCATTTCAAACTTACCAATTTTACCTTCTTTTTTTGCTCCAGTAAAGGAACCACCTTCGTAGCCGAACAATTCTGACTCTAAGAGTTCTTTGGGAATAGCACCGCAATTAACTTTTATAAATGGACAGTTTCTTCTCATGCTTTCTTTATGAATAGCATGAGCAAATAGTTCTTTACCAGTACCGCTCTCCCCAAGTAATAAAACGTTAGACATGCCCCATGCAGCTTTACAGGAAAATTTTTTTAATCTTTTCATTATTTCACTTTCACCAATTATATCTTCAAAAGTATAAGTTGCTCTATTAGTCCTTAGTATGTTATCACTGGTACCGCCTATCTGACTCTCCATTCTGTTTATGCTTTTATACATGCTATTTAGATCTTTTATACTTTTAAAAATAATCTTTGCTATAGCTCCAATTAGTTCACCATCTTTAACAATTGGTATTCGGCTTACTACCACATATTGGTCTCTTATCTTCTGCAATTGTGCTATTTCAGCTTGTCCCGTCTCTGCCACTACGGTTAGCCTTGTCTCTTTAGTTATTTCTGCAATATGCCTTCCTAAAACCTCTTCTTTTTTCATGCCTAAAGTCATTGCATAGCCTTTACTGATCATGGTTATTATACCTTCTTTATTAATCGCTATAATTCCATCATAAAGTGTATCCATTACAATGTTTAAAATGTCAGTGTCCCCTTTTAGAATATCTTTGTTATGTGTCTTCATAATTAACCACATTAAACTCCTTAGTTATAGAAATTCTTTGATTAGTGATTATATACTATAAATTTTATAGTAAAAAAAATGTTTTTTCAATTTATTATAATTTAATAAAAGCTCATATATACTCATATGTGATAAAAATTTAGCAATATAGATGTAATACATTAATTTTTATTGAAGATCCTTTAATTCTAATATTTCCGCCTTTGCTATATGAAGAAAAGGAGACATAAAGATCGCTTTTGTAAAAAGTAACCCTAACCTCCTTTATAATTGTTCTATATAACATTTATACTATTTTTAATATCCATGTTTATTTTAACTTCCTAAATTAATAATGCATTATTCCATAATTAAATATTCCTATTTAAATTGTTCCTTGATCTTAAGGAAAATTTGTAAATTACTCAAAAAAGCATCTACAAGATTTGGTTCAAAGTGACTCCCTCTGCCTTTTTTAATTTCTTCAACAGTTTTCTGTAAATCCCATGCACTTTTATATGGTCTCTCGGAAAGCAAAGCATCAAACACATCACAAATTGCCGTTATTCTTCCGGATAATGGAATTTGTTCACCCTTTAACTTATCCGGATAACCATGTCCATTCCATTTTTCATGGTGAGTTAAAGTGATCTGTTCTGCCAGCTTTAACAATTCATATTTACTGCCAGATAAGATTTTTGATCCTTTAACTGAATGCGTCATCATTATATCCCATTCCACCGGACTTAACTTGTCCTTCTTAAGCAATATCTCATCCGGTATTCCTATTTTCCCAATGTCATGCATCATACTTGCATGTTCAATAAGCTTACACTCTTTATCTGACAGGCCTATAATCCTTGCTAGTTCATACGCATAGCGTCCTATACGTTTAATATGAGAACCTGTTTCATTATCACGAAATTCCGAAGCCCTAATAAGTCTTTCAATCAATTCAAGTTGTAAATCCTCCAGGTCCTTCGTACGTTCTTGAACCTTCTCCTCTAGATTTAGATTTTGCTCCCGTATTTTATTGTGAAGCATTCTCATTTCCAGCATATTTCGTATTCTTACAAACAACTCAGTATGTTCAAATGGTTTCTCAATAAAATCCTTCGCACCCATTTCCAAAGCCTTTAGCCGTTTTTCATTGTCACTTTGGGCTGTAATTACAATAATAGGCAAATAATCATCATTTTTATTAATATTTAATTGTTCAAGTACTTGAAACCCATCAAAATATGGCATTTGTAAATCTAATAACATTAAATCAGGATGAAAGGTGTTATATAAAGGTATAGCCTCTCTAGAATCCGTTGTTGTCACAATTTCTGTATAACCAGATGTTCTTAACATTTTATCTAGTAATGATACATTGGCCGCACTATCGTCAACAATCATAATTTTAGGCTTTATAATATTTTTATCTGAGCTATTATTATCTGATTCCATACTGCACCTCATCTAAAGCTACATTTTTACTTATAATAATCATTTACATTTATATTGTATAAGTTTAATACACTTATTCACCTTTTAATCCAAATATTGTTTAATAATATTTTCAATTGACTTCATTACAATAGGTTTACTTAAATAATCGTCCATTCCTGATTCAATACATTTCTCTCTGTCCCCCTCCATAGCATTAGCCGTCATAGCAATAATTGGTGTATCTTTGTTAAAAATACTATTACTTTTAATTATCGCTGTAGCTTTATAACCGTCCATAACAGGCATCTGACAATCCATAAAAATCAGCCTATACTGTTTTTTATTACTCATTTCTACTGCCTGAACTCCATTATTGGCAATTTCAGATTCATATCCAAGTTTTTTTAACATTATGCTTTGCAATTTTTGATTGGTCACAATATCTTCCACTAATAAAATACTCCCTTTTTCATTTTCTTCGGTAGCACAATGAACTAGACATTCATTAGTTGGATTTTCTTCGAAATTTTTACGTTTAAGCCCAGCAGTTTCATTAACTATGTTAATAAAGTCTTTCCTTCTAATAGGTTTATTCAAATATCCTGAAAAACCTAAATCAATAATTTTTTTAACATCATACTTTTGTGCAGCATAGGTTACCAAAATCAATTTAATAGTTTTAAATTTTTCTTCTTCAATAAGCCTTTTACTAAGCTCAATTCCATTAATGAAAGGTAAATTATATTTTATAAACATTATTTTAGGAATATCTTTATAAGCCATATTTTCAAGGATTTTCATTGCTTCAAGGCTGCTTTCAGATTTAATTAACACACAGCCTATATCTCTTAAATACTCCTCGAAAACCATTGTTATAGAACTGCTATCATCAACAACCATAATCCTAAGTTTATTTAAACTGCCTTCATCAAATTTTTGTTGCTCGTCTTTTGAATTCATTTTTTCAAAAGATAAATTAACAAAGAATTGACTACCATTGCCGACTTCACTTTGTACATAAATTTTGCCCCTCATTAAGTCAACTATTTTTTTGCTTATCGCAAGACCAAGTCCTGTGCCACCATATTTTCTTGTGGTTGAGGCGTCTGCTTGAGTAAACACTTGAAATAACTTTTCTTCATCTTTAGTATCAATCCCTATTCCTGTATCCATTATTTCAAATTGTATAAGTATTTTATTCCCATCTTCCTTCAAGGTTTGTACTATAACCGCTACTTCACCTTTCTCTGTAAACTTAACTGCATTGCCTATTAAATTATTTAAAATCTGTCGTAATTTATTTGGATCTCCTATTATCGAAACGGGAACATTTTTATGAATTTTTGAATATATTTCAAGACCCTTTTCATAAGCAATAGGAGAGAATAATGTCACCGTATCTTCAATCAAATTATGTAAATTGAAAGGTATATTTTCAAGCAATAATTTTTCTGCTTCAATTTTTGAATAATCCAAAATGTCATTAATAAGAGTTAAAAGACCACTTGTCGCAACTGTAATATCCTTAAGATATTCTTTTTGTTCCTTATCAAGATTAGTCATAGACAATAACTCTAAGAATCCTATGATTCCATTCAGTGGAGTTCTAATTTCATGAGACATGTTTGCAAGGAACTGGCTTCTAGCAACATTAGCCATTTCAGCATCTTCTTTAGCCTTTATTAATTCTATCTCCGTTTTCTTTTGTATCTCAAGGCTGATTATAAATTCATTAAACCATTTACATAATTCGCCTATCTCATCTTTTGAAGATATTGCTATACGAGTTTCATAGTCAATTGAACCCTTTTGTATGTCCTTAAACAAATCAGTTATTTTTTTTATTGGATCTATAAACCTTTTAGATATAAAAAATGCAATTACTAAAATCAGAAAAAAACATACAGATAACAATATTATTGAATTTCTGCTAATCACATCTACCTTTTCCTCTATACTTTTTACAGGAGTTATAGCCAATAACATCCAAGAATTTTTGTTTCTATCTACTGAAATAATTTTATCAATTCCATCAATTTTTTCGATAATAGTTTTTGTTTTATCTCCGAATTTGTTTAATAAATTTTTATCAATCTCTTGTCCAATTTTTGTTTTATCCGGACTATATACTATTCTATGCTTTGAATCCATAATAATATATTCTGTACTATCATTATTCAAATAATTAAAGTGATCATAAAAAACTTCAATATCATAATTTATTAAAATAAATCCTATGGGCTTTTCTTGCATAGTTTTCTTGTCAATTTTTTTTAAAACTTTTCCTATCATAATGGTTCTACTATTTGTAGATTTTAAATTAATATTATTTTCAATTCCAACCCAATAAATAGATTCTCCTGAATTTAATATTTCATTATATATTCTCTCTTTCTCTATTTGATTAATTTGCTTGACCTTTTAAAGAATAAACATCGATGGATACAAGGCCTTTGAGATTTGTATAAGTACTTAAAATATACCCTATCTTAGCTTGTGTCGATAACCTGTTATAATTATCCGAATTATTTTCTTCCTTTTCTGAATTCTCATTTTCTAACACATCTTTTATATCTTCAACACTAGATAAATTTGAAATTAACCCCTCTATATCATCAATAATTAACCCTAAATACTTTTTCTTTTCTTCTAATAATTCAATTGATGTTTTATCAATTTCATTTCTCAAAATTGCCTTTGAACTTTGATAAGACATAAATCCTAAAAATGCTATGGGCAACACAGATGCCATTAAAAAATAAACAATCAATTTCTGAGAAAGATTTATAGGCTTAAATTTTTTTAACATTTAATCACCCTTTCTTGTCCATAGCTAAGGTAATTTTATCAAAAATTTTTACTATTTTAAATTTTCTGAATTTATTAATTTTACATCAACAATAGTTTCAGAAGGCTCAATCTTTCCATTTATCATTTCAACTGCATATTTGACACCAGTATATCCTTGAACATCTGCCTGCTGATTAATAGTGACCTGCATCTTACCTTTCTTTATGGCCTGTTCTGCTTCATCTAAATCATCAAAACCTGCTAATAAAACATTCTTCTTACTATTTGTATTCAAATATTGTATTGCACCTAGCGCCATCATATCATTAGCACAAAATATAGCTCCTATATCCGGATGTTGGGTGAATATTTTTGATGTTATGGTTTGTGCCTCATCAATTTTCCAATTTGCAGTTTCTGAAGTTACTATTTGAATATTATGGTTTTCTTTAAAAGCTCTTATTGCTCCATTTTTACGATTTTCTGCATTATCAGCTTCTCTAATCCCTTCTAAAATTGCTACTTTAGTTGGAACTTTAATTTTATCGCTTATATATTTTGCAGATTGGTAAGCACCTTCTTCATTGTTTACACTTATAAATGGAACATTCTTCAGTCCAATTTTTTGACAGGCTTCCTTGTCTAATCTGTTATCAATATTAACGATTTTAATATTATTAACCTGTGCTTTTTTCAATACAGGTATAAGGTCTGTAGAACTTCCTGGAGCTATAACTATTGCATCTACTTTGTTATTGATTAGTTCTTCAACAATAGAAATCTGCTGTTCAATTGAAGTCTCTTAAGCTCCTGTTTTTACGATCAAATCAATACCCAACTCACTCTCTGCCTTCCTTGCGCCCTTTTCCATTTCAATAAAAAATGGGTTCGTTAATGTCTTCATAACTAATGCAATTTTCTTTTTTGAATTATTATTTTGAGAATTTCGTTCTGAATTACTAGATTCCTCAGAGTTTAATCTACTGCAGCTAATAAAACTTAATCCTAATAAAATGACAAACAATAATTTAAAAACATTATTACAATTGAATTGATTTCTTTTTTTCAAAAGACTCATTTTGCCATTCTCCTCTCTTTAACTTAAAAACTCATTTATTTTATCAATTGCTTCATCTATTAATTTTTCAATTTTATTTATCAGATAATTTAATTCATTATTGCTTCTTCCTTCTATTTTTAGATCATCATATATTCTACTAGATAGTTCCCACACTTTGTTAACTCTATAGTTTCCAGATATGCCCTTTATATTATGCATTGTTTTTTTTAATTCATCTAATTCCCTTTTCTCTATTTGTGTTTTCATATAGTATTTTTGCATAATCAGTTCATCTAAAAAAACTGTATACAACTCTTTTAAAGTTTCATCATCTATTTCTAACTCATTTCTGAATTTATTGAAATCAACTACAGACACATTCTCACCCATAATACCACTCCCTACTTAATTCATTTTCTGTTTTATAGGCATTACCGTACTAAAATCAATAAACATTTATATTACCTCTTCCTGTTTTATTTTGGTTTTTAATTAAATTATTGCATGTTTCGTCATGTTTTTCAATATATAATGTTCTTGCCTAAAACATACTTTTCATACATGGCAAATAGCTTTTTTTAGATTATGATATTTCTAATATAAGCATATCTGCTTTTGTAAAAATCATTTAGTTTTTATGCCTTTTAGATAGCTAAAAGTCTTTGAATATGCTAATATGTTTAAATAAAGAATTGAATTTAACGATGCTCTTTGTTGGGACTTGATTATGAATATATACTGCATTTTGGGCAACAGTTAGTTATTTTTTATAAGAACTTTTGGCTGTCCAGTAAACTATTAATTATTTCATTTGGAGGTTTATATGAGAGTTGTTGGAGTCTCTAACTTAAGGGGCGGTGAAATCCTTGGAAAACAGATCTACGATGAATCTGGTAGGGTTTTACTTAATGTTGGAGTAAAATTAATACCTTATTATATTCAAAGAATTAAAGAACTTGGGATTTATTCAGTATATATTGATGATGACATATCAAGAAATATAATTATTGAAGAAAGTATTTCTGAAAAAACAAGGCAAATGAGCAAGCATGCTGTTAAGGAAATGATTGAAAAATATTGTCGTGAAGGTAAAACTTATGACAGTAGTGTTATGAATTCAGTGACTTCAATACTTGAGGATGTACTGTCAAATAAAGATGTTTTGATAAATGTTGCAGAAATAAGTGCAAGTGATAATAATATATATTCACATTCGGTAAATGTAAGCGTATTGGCTACGATTATAGGAACTCACATGGGTTACAGTATGTTAATGCTTAATGATATAGCTACAGGTGCATTGCTGCATGATATAGGTAAGATAAGAATTATGAATGATAAAAAACTTTTAAAAGAGTTTAAGACTAAAGAAGAATTAGATAAATATATTGAATTAATGCACCCAAAGGTTGGTTATGATTTGTTAGGAAAGCAGTATGTTTGGAATGCATATGTTAAGGTAGCTGTATTAATGCATCATGAAAGATGTGATGGCAGCGGATATCCTCTAAGATTGCAAGGGGATGAAATAAGCCAAATCGCAAAGATAGTGTCCATATGTGATGTGTTTGATAATTTGATATCTGGTAGGAATACTGGAGAACGTAAAACTGTTTCAGAAGTTATTGAATATCTAGTTGGTATGAGTAATATTTATTTTGAAGCAGAAATGGTAAAAAAATTCACAATGAACATAGCTGCTTTTCCAACAGGAAGTTGCGTTATTTTGAGTTCAAATGAAAAGGGTTTAGTAGTAAACCAAAATAGTTCAATGCCAACGCGACCTGTAATAAAGGTTATATACGACAAAACTGGAAATTTACTTTCAGAACCTTATGAAATTGATTTGTTAAAAAAATTAACTCTTTTTATTATAAAAACTTGTGAATTATAAAATTGGGGAGGAATTTTATGAGTAGTAAAAATAAAGGCATAAATGTTAGCTCCTCCAATGCTTATCTAAAGTTAATTCGTGATACTTTTCAGAAATTTTTAAATGTGGATAGTATTAGTTATCAAACTGAGTTAAAAAAAACATTGGGGGAAATTGGGGAACTGTTTGATTTTGATAGAATTTTTATCTATTACTTTTCAAAAGATTCTACTTTTATGCAAATAGAATGTCAATGGAATAAGAAAAATATAAAACCCAAAAGGGAGACATCGGAGGAAGAGATAGTTTATGCTTTTCCATGGTTAATTCGTACTATTAAAAATAATGATTATATTGCAATAAATAAAAAGGAGGACCTTCCAGCTGAAGCATTATTTGAAGCAGAAGCTTTTTCAATTGAAGGAATAAAATCTTCTCTTACAATTCCGTTATTATGTGAAAATAAAACAATTGGCTTTATAGGCTATGAAAGTTTATCAAAGCCTGTAACATTGGAAGAGAGTCAAATCAAAATGTTACAGGACATTTCAATGGCTTTTTCATATGCGAGAACGAAGATTGAAAAGGAGAACGCATATGAATCAACTATTAATGGACAAGCAATTTTACTTAAAAACTCTCAAGCTCAGATTTGGGCTTTAACTAATGTTACTTCTTATGCAACTGTTAATGAAGCTCATGCAGAATTTTTCGGAAAGAGCAAAACCGATTTGGAATATCAGGACCTATACGATATATTTGATATTGACACTGCAAATAAGTTGTCGCAAATCAATTGGGAGCTATTTCAAAAGAATGAACCTATAGAAAGAGATTTCGAAATTAAGAATTGGAAAGGCGAAAATAGGCTGCTTAAAATTAAAAGTAAACCAGTGATGGATAACTATGGTAATATTAAATATCTTATTTGTACCGCTGAGGACATAACTGAACAAAGAAAAGCCGAAACTGAGCTATACAAGGCAAAAGAACAGGCAGAAGCAGCAAATATTGCTAAAAGTCAGTTCCTTGCAAATATGTCTCATGAAATAAGAACACCAATGAATGGAATATTGGGGTTTCTTGAATTAGTACAATTAACTAATTTATCGTCAGAGCAAAAAGAATATATACTTGAAGCAAAATCTGCATCTGATATATTATTGCGTATTATAAATGATATATTAGATTTTTCAAAAATTGAAGCTAAAAAACTTATTATGGAAGACATTAGGTTTAATATAAGAAACACTATCGAAGATGCTGTTTCACTCTTTGTGCCTAAAGCAGCAGAAAAAGACCTTGAAATTTATACAATAATTAATGAAGGGGTTCCTGACGAAGTTATTGGGGATCCATCAAGACTTAGCCAAATATTAAATAATCTAATAAGTAATGCTGTAAAGTTTACTATGAACGGTGAGATATCTGTTACAGTTGATTGCTCAGAAGAAAAGGATGAAATAGCTGTACTTAACTTTGAAGTAAAAGACACTGGAATTGGCATTCAAAGGGAACAAATTAATACAATCTTTCAATCTTTCAGCCAGGCAGATGCTTCTACAACTAGAAATTATGGGGGAACTGGACTAGGACTTGCCATATCTAACGAATTGGTCAAAATGATGGGCGGTGAAATTCGTGTTGAAAGTATGTATGGAGAAGGTTCAACATTCAAATTTAATGTGAAATTAAAGATATCAAAAAGAGCTTCAGAGCAAAAATTAATGTTTGAAAAGCTTGCTGGTGTTAACATTTTGATTGTAGATGATAATGAAAATAATAGGAAAAGCATTAGCTCGTATTTTCAAGGAACTGGACTTAAAGTATTTGAAGCCAATGATGCTGCCAGTACTATTACTACAATCATTTCAAATGCAAATACAAAAAACAAAATTAGTATTGCTATTATAGATCATCAAATGTCAGACATTAATGGTTATGAGCTAGCAACTACATTAAAAGCAATGCCATTTTCAAAGGATATTAAACTAATTCTTTTAACTTCTATAAATAAAAAGGGAGATACTGAGGTTGCAAAAGAATATGGCTTTTCCTCATATTTAACCAAGCCTGTCAGAAGAGATGACTTACTTGAGTGTGTTGCAATAATATTGGGACTAAAAAAAGATGATAAAAAGAATAATCAAATTATAACTGAATCTATGGGGAAACAAGTTAAAAGCAAATTAAAACCGAGGATTCTATTGGTTGAAGATAATGCTATGAACCGTAAAATAGTTATAAGAATGCTAAAATCCCATGGTTTGACTTGTGATGTTGCATTAAATGGTAGTGAGGCCTTAATAGCATTATCAGAAAAAGACTATGATGTCATTTTTATGGATTGCCAGATGCCAGTAATGGATGGGTATGAATGCACATCTAAAATAAGGCTTTTAGAAGGAGATAAAAAACATACAATTATTATTGCAATGACTGCTAATGCAATGAAAGGTGATTCTGAAAAGTGTTTTGCGGCTGGAATGGATGATTATATTAGTAAGCCTATCAATTTTGATACTATGTTTAATATTATAGAATCCAACACTAAAGAAAGAGGAGCTTTGAACGATTACACTAGCATAATAAACAATAGTATTGATTACTTAATTAAAACTACAGGCCTTAAAAACGATGATGTTAAAGAAATACTAGAAGACTATATAAAATGTTTACCTGATTTGTTGGAAGGTATTAACGATGCTATTGATAACAAAGATTTTAATAAATTAAAAAGTCTGACTCATGAGTTAAAAGGTTCCTCCGGAACTTTTGGGATAGCTACAATTTATGAATTGGCAGAAAAACTTGAAATAGCAGCTATAAATCAAGAAATAAATGAATGTAATAGAATTATTATTCAAATAAAAGATTTAAGTAATTAAATTTCTTAAAATATATAAAAGGGGGGGTGTAACTTGAGAAAGGTATTAATTGTTGATAATTCATCATATATGAGGAAATTTATTAATAAAATTATCGAAAAAAGACATCTTTATACAATATTTGAAGCATCAGATAAATATAAAGCAATAGAAATTTTCCAAAATGAAAGGCCAGATATTGTAATTTTAGATCTGAATATGTCAGAGCTTACGATGGATGGTCTTGATGTACTAACTGATATAATGAAAATTAATCCCGAAACAGTTGTAATTATAATATCAGCAGTAGGACATCAAGAAGTAAAAGATAAGTGTTTGGCACATGGAGCTAAAAGTTATATTAAGAAACCTTTCGATGCTAATACTTTACTAAAGACATTAGCAGAATATTAATAGCTTTCCTAAGGCTGTCAATAATATGAATTTTGGCAGTCTGATTTTTTTCAATTTCCTAATATCTGTCATGTAATGGTAAAAATCATTATTTCTTAAATTCCTTATTATCTAAAATAATAACCCCTGCTTTATCTCCCCTTGCTGCCTTCTTAGTGTGATTTACAAGTTTTATAATATCCTTGTATGATTGTTTTGCCCCCTTTACAAGCAAGGGTACTCCTATAAAATCAATTTTTAGCCACCTAGAAAATAAGTCACCAAAGGTCATTTGTAATGGGACAGTTGGTGACGTATTGGAAAATATGATTTTATCCTTTAGTTTCCATCTTCATCACTCCCATAATAAAAAAGTTCTCCACGATTTCCATATACTAACTTATTAAAGTTAAGTAAACCCAATATTTCATCCTTAATCGGTACATTTAGTGATTTACAAACAAATTCTCGCTACTGTTTAACCTTATCTCATAAATAATAAAGTTACATATTCCTTAATACTGTAATGAACCCATCCAGTATCTGATGACTTACTGTGAAACCTTTACCCCGATAGAATTGCAACGCATTATCATTCCCATTTGATACAAAGATAAACAAATCATTTATTGACTTAAATGATTTTAACCAATCCATTGAGTTTTGAAATAAAACGCTGCCAATACCAGTGTTACGATATTCCTCTTTAATAAAAAACTGAGAAAGACAACCAACATCGTCACCTTTTACAGAATCAAAGTCAAAGAAAGCGTGACATTTTAAAGTAGCAAAATTATCAGAATATGTCTCTTTGGGGCAAATAGTGCTATACGCATATCCAACAATTTCATTATCATCTTTAGCAACCACTATATAATTAGCTTTAGCACTCTTGACAGATGGAATCATCCTAGTTTCAAAGCTCATATCGTCAAAGAACTCAGGTCTGATATATGCTTTAGATTTTTGATAGGTCATTAAATTATTGCATAAATCCTTAATACAAATGATACTATCTTCTGAAATAACTTCATAATTGATACTCATTTTATTCTTCCTTTCAAAAATAAATTGAAAACATATTTGATTAATCTATCAGTTTTCAATATAATTATATCAACTACAACTTTTAAAACAAGTATGCAGTATTTCCTGTCTAAGTAAGAAAATACTGAGTATTGGAGTGATTTTATGAATGACCAAGCATTGTATAAAAGCAACTTTGATAACTGCCCACTAACTTTTGCTTTAAACCTTATCGGTGGAAAGTGGAGATTACCTATAATTTGGGCATTAAGTAAAAATGGAAGTACGCGATATAATGAATTACAAAGGAGTATTGATGGGATTACTAGCATGATGCTAAGTCAATCATTAAAAGAGTTAGAAACGAATGGTATTGTAACCAGGAAACAGTTTATGGAAGTACCACCCAGGGTTGAATATTCTCTTACTGATAATGGAAAAAATCTTATTCCAGCTCTTAAAGCACTGGCTAATTGGGGAAATATAATGAGGCATATGAATAATTCGAAATAATATAGAATTAGAACTTTTGCAAGTTAAGGCACTAACCCTCTTCCGATTCCATAAGTTGACGCAGCTAAATTATTCACTTGAGCTGTATGAATAACAATCTGTTTCGCTACGCAACCACACTGTTATTACGATCTCTTTTAGCTTCATATAATGCTTTATCTGTAGTTCTAATAAAGTCTTTAATAGATGATGAAGCAGATGGAATAACGGTATGAACCCCCAAGCTAATGGTAATGTGCTCTGAAATTGATGAATTCTTATGAGGAATCGCCAGCCCTTCAATCTTCTTTCTCAATTGTTCTGCAAATTCTAGTGAGTCTTCTTTCTGCAAATAAGGAAGAATGATGGCAAATTCCTCCCCGCCATACCTCGCCACTATATCTGATGAACGCCTTGCACAGGCTGATAGTACTCCTGCAATCTTCCTTAGGCATTCATCTCCTGCCTGATGCCCGTAGTAATCATTAAAATCCTTGAAAAAATCAACATCTATCATAATTAATGACAAGGGTATGAAATGACGCCTGCACCTGTCCCATTCTTCTTCTAGTTTTCTATCAAATACAAATCGGTTAAAAATATCTGTTAAACTATCCGTTTGCGAAAGTTTCTCTAATTTCTGATTTGCCTCCTCTAATTCCTTGTTTACTCGTTTTAATTCATAGCTGCTTTTCTGTACAACCTTTTTATTATTGAAGTCTTCTACTTGTTTTTTATACCTCATGTATGATATTACCCAGGATATTATTAGAAATGCAGTGCTATTTACATAATTTCCATACAATGCAGCATTTGATTTTTGGAAAATGGGCATAACAAAAAGAAATACTGCATGGATAGTCAAATATATGAATAATAAAGCCATCGGTTCAAAGATTGGAGCTACAGCAATTGATATAATTGCTACAGTATATACAATAATCTGTCCCGAGGTCAATTGATCTAATAAAGATATTCCTGCACACCAGAATAATATAACCCCTGCAAAAGATATGCCGACAATCCGAATGCTATTATCATACTTCGGAATGTTATTTTGCAATTTAACAAATATAAATAAATACACAATCATAGCAATAAGCAATGAAATATACATAGCTGCATAGTATATGTCAGGTTTTTTGAGAAAACTTCCACCCTTGAACATAAACCAGGCTGCAAGCTGCATAACTTCTAAAACAATGAAGGTTTTTGCTGTAATTTTTGCCCTGGTTATATTAATCTTATTGATACCTATAAAAAACTCTCTTTTGCATTTATCCGATACCGATAATAATAAAAAACTCGTTATTAACTTGAATATCCTAAAAAACATCTTTTCTTCACCTAATTTCTAATACTAGATACTTTGTTTATTGCAGAACAATAAAAAAAACACAGTGCCATTCAATAATTTACATACCAAGTGGGCTTGTTCACATGCATAATAGTTGTCGTTTCTTCCTTGAAAATATCGGTTCTGAATATCTGACAGACTCAAACCCTCATACAATTATATGCATATCCGGGCCATAAAACCGAATAACCCTTTGACCTTTCAAGCTAGGCTATATCATCTTGCTTGATGCCAATCATATCTGAGAAATGTGGACTAAGCTGGATAGTAACCCTTCAAAATGCATGCTAAATATAATATTCTACAAAACTCCAAATATTCCCTGCATTTTCCACAATTATTTCAGCATATATTCTCATTGTTACATAGATTTATAAAAATTATCATTAATTTAACAATGCAAAGTTAAAATACAAAAGCTATGAAGTTCTAGAGTTAAGACAACTCCTCTTAATAGCCCTTTTTTGTTCTGAGTTAAGTTTGAATTTGTGAAATATATAAGTTCAATTCAAAAATTCCACTGCCCGCATGCCGTTTTAAACCTGCCAGTATTTAAAATCATCTCTTCAGTCATAATATTTAAGCTGTCTGCAGTATTTGCCACTGAAGCTGCAAAGCTGTTTAACTCTTGAGATGCAGAAGAAACTTCCTCATAATCGCTCATTAAGCTCTCAGCTATTCTGGCAGAGTTCTCTATTTTGTGAATTATGGTATCTTTTTCATTCTTGATTTTTTCTGCAGATTCATCTACCTCTGCTATTTGTGGAACTATGCTGTTAACCTCACAAACAATTTCATTAAATGATGCTACTGTATTTTCAATTATATTCACCTGTTTATTTAGATCCACCTTCATGCAATCAGTAACACTGACCATTTCGAAAGCTTCTTCATTCAAGTCCTTTGCTATACTATTAATATTATCGGAGGATTGTTTTGATTTTTCAGCAAGTTTTCTTATTTCATCTGCTACTACATAAAAGCCTCTGCCCGCATCTCCTGCTCTGGCAGCTTCTATTGCTGCATTTAAAGCTAGTAAATTGGTTTGATCCGATATTTTTTTTATTATATCGGTTATTTTATTTATTTCATATATTTTTGTTTCAAAGCCGCTTATTCTTTCAATTACTCTATTAAAGGATTGCAATAGAGCATTTATTGAATTGTTTAGGTTTTCCATGTTTTTGCCGCTGTCTTCCGCTTTAACTCCTATATTTTTAGCATTGATATCTATCTTTTCGATATCCAGCACAACTTTTTCCAATTCCAATCCAAATTCATTCATTATATTGGTTATCGCATCCAAATTTTGCACCTGCAAATTTGCGCCTTCTGTCATGTTAATAACTGATTCCGCTAAAGATTCAGTAGATAATGTCATGTCTTTTGATGCCCCTGCCAAAAAATTTGACTGACTGTTTAAATTAGTTGAATTGCTTTTTACCTTTTCCAAAATATTAGATATATCATTTATCATACTAGATAATACTTTTTTAATCACAGAAAATTCATTAGTACCTTCTTTCTCTATTACTATAGTAAAGTCTCCAGTGGCAATTGTGTTTAAGTTATCTATTAATTCTTTTGAAGATTTTTTTATTGAATTAATAATAAAAAAACTTATTGGTATTATTATTAATAAACCTAGAATTACTATGATAAAAAATAATGCTAGATTACTTGAGTATACTTTATTATTATCTGCACTTAATAGTTTTGCCTGCTCTAAATTGTAATCCCTTAGATTGTTAAGATTGATAAGCATTGACAGTGTCTTTCCGTTCAATTCATCCCTGTCATTAAAGCTTACTTTTTCACCTTGACCAAGAGATGTATTTATTTTTTCCAAAAGCTTCATGAAATCTGCGTATTGATTTTTAAATAAAGCAATATATTTTCTTTCATTTTCATCAATGTTGGCACTTTCATAGTCCTTTATATAGTCCTGAAGCTTTGAGTCATCCAGTTTAATAGCATTGGTATATTCATTGCTGAAAATTTGAAATGCCTTATTTTCATTTAATATTATATCTAAAAATTCGCTTCTCATAGAGGTTGAATTTGCAATACGAATAACACTGTTGTTATACATATTATTCATATTGCTATTCATTCTTTTCATTCCTGAATATCCCAAACCGCATACAATTAAAACAAATATTATACCGGATAAAAAAATAATAATTATTCCTGTAACAATCTTTACATCCGTAATTTTATCAAATACATCAGCGTACCTTTCAGCTGACCAAGAAATTATTTTTCTTTTTATCATTTTAATTTTTTTCTTCATATGTGAACACATCCTCTGTGCAAATATTGGAATCTATTTCTAAATTTAATTTTTACAGTTGCTGTTACCTTATGTTAATAGCATTCAATTCATTACATTTAACTAAAAAGCAGCTTTTATTTTCTTTTTTTGATTCTGCTTTACACTTCTTTTTAATTTTTGCTGCTTCTTCAGTTAATTCATATATACTTGTATAACATTCATTTCTATTAGTTACTACCGCTATTGATATGCTCATAATTGGATAATTTTCTTCATTATTATTTCTGTTAAATGAATGTATATAGCCCCTTTTTTTATCCTCCTCATTATAAAAATTCATTATATTGCTATCAAATTCATTTACTATATTCTGGCAAAGGCTGTAAATATCATGCCCTTGTATTATTGCAACAAAATCATCTCCTCCTATATGACCTATAAAACTGTCTTTATAAATACTGGTATTTTTTTGAATAATACTTGCTGTAAATGATAAAATCTTATCTCCATTCTCAAAACCATATGTATCATTAAAAGCTTTAAAATCATTTATATCAAAGTATAAGAGAGAAAATTCCTTTTTGTTTGAAATCAATTTAGAAATAAAATTTTCAATAACAACATTTCCTGGTAATCCTGTTAATGGATTAGAATATTTTGCAACGTTTAATTCATACTCCATAGTTTTTTCAAGCAAGGTTATTACAGGCACTACTCCATAATATTTATTATTTTTCTCAACTATTATATAGTCATATAGTTTATCCTCTTCCCTGGATATAACAATTTTTGATACTTTATCCAAAGATGTATAATAATCAACTATAAGTGGATTTGAATCCATAACTAAGTGAACGGGCCTCTTCATAAATATTGACCATCCGTATTGGGTTCCAACCATTGATAAAAAATTTGAGTTCATAACTAAACCAACAATTAAAAAATTGTTGTCAACTATCGTTATACCTTTTACATTGGGATTATCCTTAAAAAGCTTGTCAATTTCACTGCATGCTGTTGTGGGTGGAAACGCACTGTCCTGTCTAGCTATTTCTCCAATTTCAACATTGGAGCTTGGGCTAAAACTATGTTTTTTTAAGCTAATATTTTTATCAATAATTCTTTTTTTTATTATTTCAGGTGTTTCTAATAAATCTTCCATAGGCCTATTAATTAAATATCCCTGGCCATAATGAACTCCTATTTCGATAAGAGTATACAGGTCGTTTATTTCTTCAATTCCTTCAGCGATAATTAAATCATTTGTAGAATTTGCAAATTCTACAAATGATTTAATTATTGCCTTTTTAAAATTGTCTCTGGTTACATGTTTAATTAAACTCATATCCATTTTAATATAATATGGTCTTATCTTTGCAATAGTTGTAAGCCCGGAATATCCTGTCCCAACATCATCAATAGCTATTTTATATCCCTGACTCTTGTAATAATTTATTATTTCATTAAAATTTTTATAGTTATCAATTGAAGTTTTCTCAGTAATTTCAAATATAATAGACATTGGACTGATGTTATATTGCGTTAATATTTGTTTAGTAAGACCTTTAATAAAATGCTCATCTTTTATAACATCAGGATCTACATTTATAAACAAAAGCTTATCAGAATTGTGCCTGCTAAATGTGCCTATTGCATTTGTTCTACATAAAATTTCCAAATCCCAAAGAAAGTCATTGGTTTTAGCTTCTCCAAAAAGTATTTCCGGATTTATGTATTTGCTGTTCCAAGGCCCTCTTGTCAATGCTTCGTAACCTATAACCTCTCCTGTTTGTAATGAAACAATGGGTTGAAAAACAGTTTTTAAGCTGTTAGAGTTAATAATTCTTATTAGTTCATCTGACATATAAAAATCCTCCCAGCAACAATTTGTCTAAGCTATATCATACAATTTAATAATTAATTTTGTGTTAAGATTTATATACGTTTATGTTAAAAATAAATCCAAATAAATTTGTTTTAGACTATTAAAAACCCTCCTGTATTTATTTTTTTCAGGTGGGTTAGTGTACACAGTATTTTTAATTTTGACATTTAGTGGCTGTTAATTTTGTTTTTATTAATCACACTTTGTTCCAGGTTTTGAATTATTATTTTTTCTGAATTTCTAGCTATTTCATCGGGTGTTTTTTGTATATTAATAAAGTTAATTACATTATAATCACAAATTAGTTTTTTTAAATTATTAGTATCTAAATGAAGAAAAGCTATTATTGTTAATGAAGCTAAAATTAAAACGAAAGTTATGTTAAGTAACACGTGTTTTGATTTACCTAAATGCATCATTTCATATTCACCTCGTCCTTTAAATATTAATAAAAATTCGTCAAATAATATATCAGGAAAGAAGTTAAAGCTCCCAGAATCATTCCTGCTAGTACATCTGTAGGATAATGAACTCCCAAATAAATTCTTGATATTCCAACCAGACAAGCCAATGATAATACAAAGCTCAAAATTGGGTAAAACAGCGAAATCATAACCGCAACAGCAAAGGCCGCGGTGGTGTGACCGGAAGGAAAAGAATATTTGTCAATGCCTATTTTTTTTATGTTAAGACCATTTATTAATAAAAATGGTCTAAGCCTGCTTATACTTTTCTTGATTATTTGTGATAACACAGTGCTTAGTGTTAGAGAAATTATGCATTTTATTCCCAGCAAATGTATATAACGATCAGTATTAAATTCAGCAAATATACAAAATACAAATAAAAAAAATTTAGAGGCCAAGCAGGTACACAAGGGCATAATAACATCCAAAACTTTGCACCTTAAAGAGATATTAATTGCCTTGAGCATGGATACGTCTTTATGTTCAATATAGTTTAATATATTCATAGTAACCTCCTTTACATATATATCCTGCCATACTTATATATTAATGATGTTTCATTAAATTGATATTATGCTTTTGTAAATTTCATATTAAGAAAATAAGTATCTTAAAAAGGTTAAAGCCTGCAGAAATAATTTCTGCAGGCTTTATATATACTTTTACATTTTAAATTTGCCTTCATTGATACTATACTTCTCCGTATTTTTCTAGGCAAGTCCTGCACACGCAGGCTTTGCCCTTTTTATCAACGGGAATCATATCCAAAATGTGTTTTGGAAATACAACTGTATCGCACCAGCATCCCCCTTGACCATGCTGACAGTTATTATCCTGCCCACATATTGGACATATTTTTTCTAATTCTTTTACACTCACTATAATCGCTCCTTAAATATTATTGTATATTCTTAAATTGCTCTAAAACATTTTCATCTAAGAATAATCGCAAAAATAGGTATTGTTATCAAACAAAATAATGTAGACAACAGAACACCTTTAGCAGCAAATTTTACGTCTCCATTATACTGCTGCGAGAATATAACTGTGCAGGCAGCTGCTGGCATAGCAAAAGACATAATTACAACTGTTGCTAAAAGCGAAAAGTCTCCAAAGAGAACTCGGATAACAAACATTGCTGCAGCAGGAACTATCAACAGCTTCACAAAGCTCGCCATATATATGTTTTTATCTCCAGCAAGCTCCTTAAATCTTATATCTCCAAGCTGAGAACCTATTACAAACATAGAAAGTGGCGTAGTTGCAGCCCCTATTATTGAAATAGAAGTCCCTAGGAATTTTGGCAAGGTGATACTTGTAATGAATAATACAAAGCCGAAGAGAACTCCAAATATTCCCGGACTCAGGAATTCCTTAATTTCAAATTTTGTTTTGACTCCTGCAGACATCTGCATAAGCATTATCCCAATTGTAAACATTAGAATATCGTTTGCCATTTCAACCATAGAAGCATAAAATACTGCCTCTTTTCCGTACAAAGCATTAATAACAGGCATCCCTATAAATCCCGTATTCCCGAAAATAAGCATAAAAGCTAGAATTCCAGCCTGTGCTCTTTGTAATTTAAAAATTTTAACAACAACTGCTGCTATAACAAATATTATGAAGAATATAATTATAAGAAGTAAAAATATGTACTTACAACCGTCAAAAATTTCTTTTGTATAAGCTATCTGCATTGCATTAATTACAAGGCAGGGCCATGTAACATTTACAATGATTGCAGATAAGCCTTTCGTTTGATGTTCGTCAATCAAATGTTTCTTTTTTAATATTATTCCTGGGATAATCATTACAAAAATCATAACTAATGAATTCAGCACTTCAAGTGTTCCCATTAAATTTCACTCTCCTGTATAATACATTTAAGCTATGCATATAAATTACTGCGTTTTTGAATATGAGGATTGTTTCTTTATTTCTAATAGCAACCCTCATTATTTATAATTCTGTATAACTGTTGGAATTCCTTCTAATGGTGATTTATTTTATAAATCAAAACTAAAAATAAAACTGTTTCAAGTTATTACAACTACTTTGAAACAGTTTTGATAAATAAATTTATTTGTTGTTATTTGTAACCTTTTCATCATTACCATTAGTTTTATTCTGTAATTCATCAAATCTCTTCATTACCTCAGCACAGGTGTCTTTGCAAATTTGTGGTAAATCACTATTTGTTGCTTTATTAAAATCTAATCCTGCTTGTGAAAATCCTTTTTCTACTGCATCTCTCATTTGCTGTATTTTATTAGGATCGTCTCCTGCTATAAATTTTGCCATAGTCATAATACGATCTGCAACTTTATCTATAGAATATGCTCCACCTTCTGCTATTGCTTGCTTTGCACCTTCTGGAGTTACTGCAATTTTCGGGTATGCATTTTCTACAGATCCGAATATTTTGGTAAGTAAATCCGTAGTTTCTTTTGATATTCCATTAATACCACTTTCAGATGATTTTCCAATCAACTTATTCTGATTATTTATTGTATCGCTTATAAACTTTTTTATAAACTCTGTTTTTAAGCTTTCCTGTTCATCTTTCATAGCTTTAATTTCTTCAGTAGAAAGTTTGTTTTTTACAGGCTTATAGGTTGTATTTATTGTGTCTTTTTCAGAGGATTTAACAAATATATCAGTTCCTAAATCTTCTGTTTCCCCTTGATTTTTTACAATCTTACCATTACCATCATTATTATCTGCTTTTTTTGTATCATTTGTAATTACATACTTTGAAGCGTTACTCCCCTTAGTTCCCATAACATCCATATTCATACACACTTTCCTCCTTTTAATTATTACTTATCATTATTATCGTATGATTATCAATATAGTTTATATTTTGCTTGTTGGAAGACGCATGAATATTTTGGAGGCGAATTATATGGAATGAAATGAACTCCTGATGCTCTTAGGCTCCAGGAGTCTTAATTAACTAAGCTACTATTTCTTGAAGTAATTTCGCAAAATATTCTACATGCGCTTTTTCTTCTTTAATTATTGTATCAAATATTTCTTTAGCATCATCCTGAGATATTCCTTCATACATTTGAGTATAAATCTTTACTGTAAGTTCTTCTGTTTTAAGTGCATGAATAAGTGCCGCCTTTAAATCTGTGAACGCTTCAGTTGACTGGTCCTTTCTGTTAAAAATTTGATTTTCTATTAGTGAATAAGTAAGTGGTACTTTTATATCATTAACTGCTTTCTTTGAATCTTTTTTATTGAAAACTTGATTTTCTATTAATTCTCTCAAATATTGAGTAACTTCTATATCATGTAGGTATTCAGACTCGCTTTCTTTTTTGGCTGACAATTCATTAAAAAGCTTTGTGAATTTCTCCTTGTGAATGAATTCTTGGCCAGCAGCAGCTAACAAAAATTCTTTGGTTTTTCCTTTTGTATAATTAGCTCCATTGATGTAAAAGTTGTATCCCTCCTCTTCCATTAGCATAGCAATTTTAAGCATTTCAAGCGCACTAAAGGTATTACTTGACATAAAATCTCTCCCTTTCTGACTATTATTTTATTTATCAATAATTGTTATCCAATAATAAGTATTACTAATATAATTATACCGCACTTTTACAATAATGCAAATAAATTTTTATGAAGTAGCATACACCCTGGATAGTTAAATCAGAAATTATTTTTTTCTTAAAGGTAGCTATCTAGAAACTATCCTTTTCCATTCTATCCCTATAAGTGAGTAAAATTTTTGCAAACAAAAGCGCCTACTATCTGATTTTTCCCAGACAATAGGTGCTTTGTTGTCAATAACTCCGTCCCGCTCACATGTTGATTTGAAATTTACACTCTAACGTTTTTATTCTCTATTAAAATCTTCTAATGTTACATTTTAAACTAAGAATATGAAGGTTCTCGCACTTTCATATTCATTTTCTCCTTCACTAACTTTAAAAGAGGATCATAGTGCTCAAAAAAGGTAATTACTATATCACCTGGATTGGCATTTTCTAAAGCCTCTTCCAAAGCATCTTTTTCATCCAACACTATTTTTATATTTGCAATATTAAAGCCCGAATCTAAGACACCCTTTTTTAATAGTTCAGCAATCTCCCCTGGCAATCTGCCTCTCCTATCTTTATCTTCTTTAATATAAATACGATGGAAATAATTTGAAGAAATTCTGCCTATCTCCAATGTAGTTCGGTCCAACCTATCTCCTGGCACACCAATTACACCAATTAGGTTCTTATGTTTTATCTGTGTAATTCCATCTAGCACAGATTTGTATCCATCTATATTGTGACCATAATCTAAGATCGTAAGAACTCCATTAACATCAAATATATTAAACCTTCCAGGATTTAAATCTTCATTGCATTTAAATGATTTCAGTCCCACTTTTATTATAAATGGATCTATACCAAGTCCTATCAATGCACCGCATGCTGCCATGGCATTTTGAATATTATATTTTAATGCACCCTCTAAACCAATACTAATATCTACCACCTTGATTAAAGGTATAAAAATATCAGAACTCTCAATGCATAAAACCCCATCATCAATATAGATTCCATAACCGTGATTATTAATACTATGCAATAACACTTCATTGTTTTTATCTTCAGAAAAAACTATTAACTTACTCTTAATTCTGCTAAGTATGCTGCAACACATATTATCATCACCATTAATAACAACATAACCATCATTCTTCACTGCTTCAGCCACTAATGACTTTGCTTTAGCCAAATCCTCAATTGTTTCTATGCCGTCCAATCCAAGATGATCATCTGTAATATTTGTTATAACTGCCACATCTGCAAGATCATAGGCTAAGCCATTTCTAATCATACCTCCTCTTGCGGTTTCCAATACTGCTACATCTATTTTACAATTTGAAAGCACAGTTAATGCACTACGCGGACCTGTTGTATCTCCTTCAAAAACGCATTGACCATTTATAAAAATCCCATCTGTCGTGGTCATCCCTACCCTAAATCCTGACTTCGAAATAATATAAGCTATAAGTCTTGTAGTAGTAGTTTTCCCATTAGTTCCCGTTATAGCTACTATTGGGATTTGTCTGTTGTTTTGCTGATTAGAATATTCAGACATTCCTAAGCTCACCTGCTCATTATTTAACACTTCTTTTAATGCATCTATTTTACTTTTTATTTTTATTGCTTTATTCTCAATTAGTGAATTAATAACATCAACTGCCATCTTACCAGCTTCAATACCGGTATCTTTGTATTGGTATTCATAAACCGTGTAGCTATTATTTGAGCTGCATTTACTTTCAGTGCAAAAGCTGACATCTGCTCCAGCCATGTTTTGTAAGGCAATTGCTATATGCCCGCATATATGATTAAAATAAGTCCCTTCCTTAAGTATCTTCATAAATCCCCATTTCTCGCCAAAAATACACTGATGTTTGGTAAGTTCAGGCAATATCTCAATTAATCTTTCATTAAAGTTTTCAACATCCTTACTAGTAACTCCATCGTAATCCTCTAAGTTTAAATCTAGTTTAATACACTTTCTATGGGAATAAATGTTCCTTCTGTAAAACACTTTAAAGTTAATAACTTTCACTTGCTTGCCTCCTACGGGGTGATCCCGACTTTTGATATTTTGATGTTTATTAGTTGTTTTATTAACTTATCCTAAAGTCTAAATTGTCAAATATTCCGCTTTTAAAAGTCCCATTGAAATCTTGTCATAATATTGGTTATCCTTAAATATTTCCTTCCTTAATACTCCTTCAATAATATAACCACATTTTTCATAGCACTTTATGGCAGATTCATTATAAGAGTATACTATTAAACGAATTTTATTTATATTCATCTGCATGAATATAAAATCTGTAAGGACCCTCAATGCATCGCTGCCATAGCCCTTGCCTCGGTAGTTCCTGTTTCCAATAAATAAACCAATAGTAGCAACACTATTTTTCCAATCTACGCCACTTATACTACAGCCACCAATAAATTGATTATCATTTAATGCCTCAATTGCAAATTTATATGTATCACTAAGTGCTGAAATTGATTCAAACCATTCCTCTTCTTCATGTGAGGTTATTGGATAGACAACATCCGGTGTTAAGCTTGCAGCTACTTCAGGATCATTTATATACATTAACCGCAAGGCTATATCTTCTTTCCTGTATTCTCTTAGTTTTACTTTTTTACCTGTATATGTCATAAGTAATCCTCCTATTGTAACTGTCTGTAACAATTTAAATTATCCAAAAGTATATCATATCTTATAAGCTAATTTATATTTAGCAACAATTTATAGTATATCTATAAGTTTAATTTATTATGCAGCGTTGATATATATCAAGAATTATAAACTCCGCACATACTCTCCAAGTTTAAAAGTTTGTGGTTGATATTATACTTCCAACTCATTTCAATCCATTAACCTGTATATGTGTCTGTCCCATTTCATCGTCTCAATAACTTTATTTTTCATTACTGTTGTGCAAATAGCATATTGGTTACCACCCCTAGCTCTAGCCTTATACATGGCAATATCAGCATTTTTGATTAATATTTCTGCATCTTGCCTATCAGCTTGGTACAATGAAATGCCAATACTTGTTGTAATAAAATAAGCAGAGGAGATCAATTTTACCTCTGCCTTAAAAATAATAACCTTATCTTATTTCTTGCCTTAAATCTTTAAATAATTGAAGCATGAAAGTTTGCTCGCTAATAATATGATTAATCAATTCTTGCCAGGCCTTATTTTCTACTCCTGAAGTCATCAATTCCGGATAAATGGATAGAGCATGATCATCATGACGCAAAAATTCATCTATCAATTTCTTTATGCCTATAATATGTTGAAAATACTGATTAGGATTGCCCTCTACATCATTTTTTAAGTACACTACATTATTATATAATGCCAAAAACGTTTGATGAATATCATCAAGCTTATCTTGTATATCTTTTTGTAAGTTAACCTCAGAAAGCGTAGCTACAGTTTTAAGAAAAATTGGATGTTCACTTGAGATATGAGTCCATAATAAAAGTTCATTAAAAATACAAGTAAATTGATTCATATAAGTGTAACAATACATAGTTTGCCCCCCAATAAATTATATACAATATATAATATGTAGTTTATACTAATTGTGCTTAACAATAATCCAGACTCCTACTTTTTATATACTGGAATATACCTTATTTCCATTTACATATGTAGCTTTCACTTTAATATTTTTTATTTGATCAGTATCAATATCAAATATATTTTCTGAAAGTATTACAAAGTCTGCAGCTTTTCCAATATCAATAGATCCCTTAAAATTTTCTTCAAAACTCATATAAGCTGAACCAAGTGTGTACGCTGTAATTGCTTCACTTACAGAAATGCATTGATTGTTGTGCCATCCAGTTTCTGGTTTTCCGCTCAGATTTTTTCTTGTAATAGCTGCATAAATACCAAACATTGGGTTAAAGGATTCGACAGGAGCATCGGAACTAAATGAAACTGGAATATCTAGTTTAAGCATGTCCTTCCACGCATAGCTGAAATCTGCACGTGTCTTTCCAACAGCTGAGTCAACAATAGGCCAATCCGTCATTACAAAAGATGGTTGCACATTAGCAATTACATTTTGAATTTTAAACCTTTCAAGCAGGTCTTTTTGAAATTCCTTCTACAGATTTTAATACCATATTTGCAGCCTCATCTCCTATGGCATGAACGGCAATTTGAAAGCCTAAAGAATCCGCTAAATTGACTAATTCATTTAATCTACCCTGAGAATAAATAGCTACTCCCTTTGAGTTTACGTCGCAGTAGGAATCATGCATTGCTGCGGTTCTGCCTCCTAATGAGCCATCCTGCAATAACTTAAGCGGACCTATCTTTAAAAATTCACTTCCAACACCACTTCTTAAACCTAAATCAATAGCATTAAAAACAGACTCTTTATCTGGAAGCAAAAGCTGAAGAGTAACTCTTAAAGGAAGATTTCCTTCCTTTTCTAATTCCTTGTAAGCGTCAATAAGAGTTTCCAAACTTCCCGCTTCCCCCATGTCATCTGTCTGTATTGAAGTTAGCCCTACCTTAAGGGCATCTTTAAACGCATTAGAGAGGACTCTTTTTATGTCCTCCTTGCTATTTTGAGGAAGAGTATTATAAACAATATTCAAAGCATTCTCTCTTAAAACCCCAGTAGGAAGACCACTTTCAGGGTCCTTATCTACTATACCACCATCAGGATTTGGTGTATCTTTATGTATGTTAAACATTTCTAATGCCTTGGTATTTGCAACACCCATATGATTACAGGCACGTAAAAAGAAAATAGGATCTTCTTTACTTATTTCATCTAAATCAAAGCGATTTGGAAATCTTTGTTCATCAAATAAGTTATCATTCCAACCCCTTGAAACTATCCAATTACCCCTCGATATTTTATTTTTTTCAATATATTCCTTTGTTACTTTAATCATTTCCTTAATGGACGTAACATTGGAGAGCTGCACCCTATCTTTATTTACTGCATAATTCAAAAAATGCAAATGTGAATCATTAAACCCCGGTAAAACAGTTTGACCTTTTAGGTCAATGACTTCCTCGTCAGGCTCTGCAAGCTTTTCCACCTCACAATTAGTTCCAACAAATGAAAATTTACTATTTTTCACTGAGAAACCTCCCCAAATTTTGTTATTATTCGACGCAAATATGATTCCATTTTTAAATATTGCCACAAAACCACCACCTATATTTTTTACTTTATTTTAACATAGATATTTCTAATAATATAAATGTTTAAACGTTGCTGTACTATAAAATTTTATCTTTTTCTTCTTTTTTTAGTCCCTTAAAAACCAAATCATAGGACAAATCTATCAACCAAAATATTTTATCATCAGTTATACTTCCATCAACATCCACAGTATTCCAATGCGTTTTATTCAAATGATAACCGGGTTTTACAGATGAAAATTCCTTTCTTAAGTCTATTGAAAGAGATGGTTCACATTTTAGACTTATACTCAATTTGGGATCGTTTATATTAGTTAAAGCAAACATCTTGGAGCCCACCTTGAATACCAAGGTTTCATCATCAAAAGGGAATGTTTCAGTTGATCCTTTTTTACTCAAACAGTACATTTTAAAAGTATTAAATTCCATATTAATTCTACCTCCAATTCAATTTAATTTTATCACAAAGATTCCAGCTTTGTGATATTCTAAGATATTCTGCACTTCACAAATATCTATTTATCAAAGTGTCTAAAGCAAATATAATAAATAAGGATACAGCAAAACCGGCTAAAATGAATGAAAATCACTATAGCCGGTTTCTAAAACAATTGGAATAATATTAATTTTTAAAGCTATGAATTGGAGCTGGAATGCTTCCGCCTCTGTTTATAAATTCAAAACTTGAGAATTTGCTAACAGCCATTATTGGTGCTTCGCCCAATAGCCCTCCGAATGTTGCTCTGTCTCCAAGCCCTTTACCATAAACCGGTATCAACCTTACAGCTGTTGTTTTATTGTTTATAACACCTATGGCAGCTTCATCAGCTATAATTGCAGATATAGTTGATTCCGGAGTATCTCCAGGAATTGCAATCATATCAAGACCTACAGAGCAGACACAGGTCATTGCTTCAAGTTTTTCTATATTAAGCGCTCCAACCTCAACTGCATGTATCATCCCTTCATCTTCGCTAACAGGTATAAATGCGCCGCTGAGTCCCCCCACATTAGAGGATGCCATAATCCCGCCTTTTTTAACTGCATCATTTAACATTGCCAGTGCGGCAGTAGTTCCATGACAACCGCAGGTTTCAAGGCCCATTTCTTCTAATATTCTTGCAACGCTGTCTCCTACTGCAGGTGTAGGTGCTAATGACAAATCAACAATTCCAAAAGGAACATTAAGTCTTCTTGCTGCTTCATTTGCTACCAGTTGACCTGCTCTTGTTATCTTAAATGCTGTTTTCTTTATTGTTTCAGCGACCACATTAAAACTTTCACCCTTAACATTTTCAAGAGCCGATTTAACAACTCCGGGACCACTAACTCCAACATTTATTATGCACTCAGCTTCTCCTACTCCATGAAAAGCTCCTGCCATAAATGGATTATCCTCTACTGCATTTGCAAATACCACAAGCTTTGCACAACCTATGCTGTCACTATTTCTCGTTAAAAATGCAGTTTGCTTTATTATTTTTCCCATATGTGCTACAGCATCCATATTAATTCCTGCTTTTGAGGTTCCAATGTTAACTGATGAGCAAACCAAATCGGTGCATGCTAATGCTTCAGGAATAGAATTTATAAGTATAATATCTCCTTTTGAATAGCCCTTATGTACAAGTGCTGAAAAACCACCGATAAAATTTACGCCTACCTTCTTAGCTGCTCTATCTAATATTTTTGCATATTCTACATAATCAGTATCATTACTGCTCTGAGCAACTAATGATATTGGGGTTACGGATATTCTTTTATTGATAATTGGAATCCCATATTCAGTTTCAATTTGCTCTCCCACTTTAACAAGATTTTCAGCCAGCCTGGTTATTTTATCATAAATTTTATCTCGTGATTTTTTCCCATCGCTGTCGCAGCAATCAAGAAGTGATATTCCCATAGTTATAGTTCTTATATCCAGATTTTCTTTATCAATCATATTAATTGTTTCCATTATATTTCTGTTATTAATCATTTTGCTTAGCTCCTTCTTTTTTATACTTCATGCATGCATTTAAATATGTCTTCATGTTGAACTCTAATTGATACCTTCAGTTCCTTAGCCTTTTCTTCAAGTTTGCTTTTTAATTCTTCAAAATCAATTTTCATCATGGTTAGATCTACTAGCATGACCATAGTAAAATAATCCTGTAGCAAAGTTTGATTTATATCCATGATGTTTATGTCACTTTCTGCAAGTACAGAGGTAACACCATAAATAATCCCTTTCTTATCTTTCCCAATTACAGTAATAATAGCATTCATTATAAAATCCTCCTAACATAATTTGCAATTTTAATAATTTTTAATAATATAAGGAGTATAGACAAAAAGAGTCTAAATAATATATTTAGACTCTGCAAATCAAATGAATTGAATACAAATAAACCAAAATGGATACTGCATCCTTCCAATTCATAATCTCTGTCCTTTTACCTGAGAGTTTCGCCAAAAAACTTTAGCTTTCCCCTTCGGTGCTCTTTCGAGTCTCTCCAGAGTCTCGTCCAATAACGGTCTAACATAATATATTCCGCTATCTTCACCCGACTTTATAAAATTATTAGGTTTATTCTAACACAATACGATGAAAAAAATCAAGGAAAAGTTTCAGAAAGTGTTTAATGCTAAACTACAGATAAATTTCCCCATCAAACACTATTACAAATTCACCAACTAAGTAAATAATAGGTTAAGCCTATTTTTAGTTTCTATATACTTAATAACCAAATTTATACAATAATCTCCACATTTATAACATCATAACCCGCTTCTTCCACTGCATATTTTAAATCGGAGTCCTTTACATCATCGCTAGCTTGGAAAATAGCAGTTTTTGAATCCAAATCCACTACAATGTCTTTAATTCCTTCAATTTCCTCTAATGCATTTTTTACGTGATTAACACAATGTCCACAGCTCATTCCTTCAATTATCATTCTTTTTTTCATAATAAACCCCCTAATAAGTTAATTTATATAAAAAATATTTTTGTCTATATTAATTTATTATACCATTGTTTATACCTTGTTTACCATTAAATAATCCTATCTTACGAATAAACTCATTCTCAATAAATGGTTATTGTTTTCAATTGATAATAACTACTGTTATTGTTTAAGTAAAATTTATTGATATAGTAACAATTTGGTCGTATAATAATAGTATCATTTATTATCAGTTGATCATATAATACTATAGTAATTTACAATTTAATTGGAGGACTAAAAATGAATAAGAATAATGCAGCATTGCTTTCCATTGTATCAAATACATCATTAATAATATTTAAGCTTATTGCCGGGATTTTAATAGGTTCAATAAGTGTTATATCGGAAGCAATCCACTCATCTATGGATTTATTGGCAAGCATCATTGCTTACTTTTCAATAAAAAAAGCATCAGAGGCTGAAGATGAAGAGCACCCCTTCGGACATGGTAAATTTGAAAATGTTTCCGGTTTAATTGAAGCAATATTAATATTTTTTGCTGCGGGAATAATTATTTTTGAAGCAATAAAGAGATTAGTTCTAGGTGGTAATATAGATAGCGTTGGCCCAGGACTATTGGTGATGTTCGTCTCTGCTGCAGTAAATTTCATTATTTCCATTGTACTTTTAAAAATTGCAAAAGAAACACATTCCATTGCTTTAGAAACAGATGCTATGCATTTACTAACTGACGTCTATACAGCTCTTGGGGTTTTTATAGGTTTACTTTTGGTAAAAATTACAGGGCTTAACATACTGGATCCGATATTCGCTATAATCGTTGCAATTTTAATAATAAAAACATCTATAGATCTTATCAGAAAATCAATGATAGATTTAGTTGACAGCAGTTTATCTGAGGAGGAATTAACAGAGATTAAGGCAATTGTGCTTAGTCACAGTGAAATTCAAGGCTACCATAGATTACGTACAAGAAAAAGCGGCCCTACAAAGGAAATTGATGTGCACATTAATATACTAGAGGACTATTCATTGCTGGAAGCACACAATATATGTAACAATATAGAGGATGAAATAAAAGAAGTTTTTCCAAGTTCTTACGTTCTTATACATGCAGAACCAATAAAAAAATAATAAAAAAGGGTGTCTTTAAGATACCCTTTAACTATAGTATAGATTCAATAACTCCTCCACCTAAAAGCACATCCCCATCATAAAATACCACAGACTGCCCCTTGGTAATAGCCCTCTGCTTTTCTTTAAAAATCACCTTTACCTTATTCTCGTCAATTGGATATATTATTGCAGATGAAGGTTTTGAGGAATAGCGTATTTTAGCCTTGACCTCAAAAGGTTCATCTAAAATATCAAATGGAATAAAGTTTATATCCTTCGCAACCAGCTCGGTTTTAAGAATATCTTCTTCACTTCCTAATACCACTTCATTTTTCCAAGGTATTATATCCGTCACAAACATGGGTACTCCAAAAGCAATACCAAGTCCTTTCCTTTGACCAATAGTATAATACACAATTCCCTTGTGTTTACCTAATATATTTCCTTCCTTATCTACAAAATTTCCTTGTCTGACCTGGTTTGGTTTTTGTCTTTTTATATAAGCACCATGGTCGTTATCGGGAATAAAACATATCTCCTCGCTATCTTTTTTATTGTGTACTTCAAACCCAATCTCTTTTGCAATTTCCCTTATTTTTTCCTTTTTATATGTACCGCAGGGCATAAGAGTATGTGCCAGTTGAAATTGTGTAAAATTATAAAGTGCATAGGTTTGATCCTTTTTGTCATCCTTAGAATTCTTTATTAAAAATCTTCCGTTATTTTCCTCTATTATCGCATAATGTCCTGTTGCAACATAAGCTGCACCAAGGGCCATAGCCTTTTTCAAGAGTTCATCGAATTTAATATATTTATTACACGCTACACAAGGGTTGGGAGTTCTTCCCTGCATATATTCATCAATAAAATAGTCTATTACCTTATCTTTAAATGTATCTTTAAAATTTAGAACATAAAAAGGAATCCCCAATTTAAATGCTACTCTTCTTGCATCCTCTACAGCACTTAACGAGCAGCAGCCCCCTTCTCTTGCTTCATATTCTTCATCTTCAGGCCATACCTGCATAGTAACTCCAATTACATCGTATCCCTGTTCCTTAAGTAAATAAGCTGTAACAGAGCTATCCACTCCTCCACTCATTCCAACAACTACTTTTTTATTCATACAATCACCCAATTTCTAAATAATAACTGGCTTATCAACGAGCCACTGCATCCTTTACCTTTTCAATAACATAAAGTATATCCTCTTCACTAGTTTTAGATCCTATTGTGAGTCTGAGAGATCCTTTTGCCATCTCTTTAGATAGTCCCATAGAGATTAATACGTGCGACGGATCAATTGATCCAGCAGAGCAGGCGCTTCCGCTTGATGCATAAATTCCATATGTATCAAGTATGGCAAGCAGCATATCTCCTTCTACATTTTCGAAGCTTATATTACAATTTCCGGGGAGTCTGCCACTGCCTTCCACTCCGTTTAACTTAGAGGACTTTATTTTCAGAAGTCCAGTAATTAGTTTGTCTCTTAACTGTGAAAGTCTTTCATATTCTGAAGGCATATTATCTATGGCAATTTCAATCGCCCTGCCCATACCTACTATTCCTGCAACATTTGTAGTACCAGCTCTTTTTTTTCTCTCCTGAGCGCCGCCATGAATATAGCTGTCTATCTTAGTCCCCTTTTTTATATATAAAGCACCTACCCCCTTTGGCCCATAAAATTTATGAGATGCCATAGAAAGCAAATCTATATTTGAATTTTTCACATCTATAGGAATATTGCCCACAGCCTGAACCGCATCTGAATGAAATATTACTTTTTTATTTCTGCATATCTCACCTATACTCTCAATAGGTTGTATGGTTCCCACTTCATTGTTTGCATACATTATTGAAACTAATATGGTATCCTCAGAAATACAATCGTTCAATTCTGCCAGATTTATTAGCCCCCTTGAATCCACGCCGAGATATGTTACCCTGAATCCATTTGCTTCAAGATATTTGCAGGAATTAAGAACTGCATGATGTTCTATTTCAGATGTTATTATATGATTTCCTTTTTTTCGGTTAGCAAGGGCTGTTCCAATTATAGCCCAATTGTCAGATTCAGACCCCCCTGCTGTAAAATATATCTCATCCCTGTCTGCATTTATAGCCTCTGCTATATTTTTTCTTGAATTGTCTACTGCCATCTTTGATTTTGAGGAAAATGAATAGATTGAAGATGTATTTGCGTATTCCTCAGTTAAAAATGGATACATTGCTTCAAGAACTTCTTTTTTTATAAAAGTTGTAGCAGCATAATCCATATATATGCTGTTTTTCACTTTACCAACTCCTCATATTTATTGTATACTACATTTCCATCAATAATTGTATATACTGTGTTTGTGTACATATCCAGAGGGTTACCATCAAATATTGCTATATCTGCATCCTTACCCTTCTGTATGCTTCCTTTTCTATCACTTATACCTAATATTTCTGCTGCATTTATTGTTATTGCTTTTAGTGCGTCAATCATGCCTAATCCTTCTTTTACGGCTAGACCCGCACATATTGACAGATATCCTATTGGTGTAACAGGGTGATCTGTAATTATCGCAATTTTTATCCCTGCTCGATTTAATTCTCCAGGGGTTGCAATTGATTTATTTTTAATTTCAATTTTTGATTTTGAGGTCATAACTGGTCCAATAAGTACAGGCGCCATAGAATTTCTTACTTTATCTATAATTAAAATACCTTCTGTGCAATGATCTAATGTAATATCCAAATTGAATTCTTTAGCAATTCTTATAGCGGTTAAAATATCATCAGCCCTATGAACATGTGCTTTTAATGGAATCTCTTTCTTTAAAACAGGAATCATGGCTTCCATTTTAATATCTATTTCAAAATTTTCATTGTTATTTAATGCCTTTATTTTTTTATTTTGGTAATTTTTAGTCCTTATAATCGTATCTCTAAGCAATGCGGCAATCCCCATTCTAGTCATGGGGGTTTTATTTTTTCCATTATATATTTTTTTGGGGTTTTCGCCAAAAGATATCTTCATAGCAGCAGGTTCTTTAATAATCATATCATCAACACAATTCCCTGAAGTTTTCATAACTACAAACTGTCCTCCAATAACATTTGCACTGCCAGGACCTGTCATAACTGTTGTTATACCTGCTTTTCTTGCATCATAAAAACTCGAATCCAAAGGATTAATACCATCAATAGCCCTCATATGTGGAGTAATTGGGTCAGAAGCTTCATTTACATCCCTACCCTCAAAGCCTACATTTTCTTCCATTATACCTATATGACAATGTGCATCAATTAGCCCCGGCAAAACCCAACAGCCTTTTGCATCTATTACTTGAGCATCATCTTTTATATCTATATTTTCTCCAACTTCAATGATTTTTCCATTATCAATTAACACCGATGACGCCTGGAAGCTTATGCTATTCATAGTAAGTACTTTTCCACCTTTAATCAATAACATATTTTCCCTCCGATAAAATTATTCATTCACTATTATATCATTGTAATTCTTATGTGAACACGCAAAATAAACATTTTACTAATAAATTTCATTGTGATATATTTTAATTAAACTATATAATTAAGGTTAAGGGGGTAAACAGTTGAATAATGGAAATACAGATGTTGCAAAAGCCTCTATAAAGATGGCAATATCTTCAAGGAGTTCAGAAGAAAAGTTAATTTCCGCCTACAAAGAGAAAGGTATACTTACTACCGCAGTAGATATTGGGGGAGACTTTTCTCAATCCGCGACAAAAATAATTGAAAGAGCATTGGTTGCATCAAAAAGAAGCGGCTTAATAAAAGAGAATTATATAAGTGATGGAGCTGTTGTCGGAGCCGCAAAAGAAGCTCTACTGCAGATAGCACCTAGAGCAAATGGATTTAACGTAGGAGGCAAAATTGGCATAGCCAGATTTGGTGAAAATATCTGTGTATGTATTTTTATGAACGTAGGTCTTCTTCATTTAAATGATGTGGTAATTGGGTTGGCCCATCGTTTAATACCTCAAAATGAGCAATAGCAGCAAATAATCTTAATATTCTAATATTGTATTGACAACCCTTGCTTACTAATATATAATAAGTTTAAATAATTTTTTAACAAAACCGTTTTTGTAGGTTATGTAGGATGTAAAAGTATAAACTTCATTTTTGCTTTTACTTATGTTTTAATATTGTAGTATGGTAGTTATGTAGATTGTATAGTAAATGCAAGCTGCCTTTTTAAGACAGCTTTTTTTATTAAAAAATTATATATTTGCCCCTCCGGTATACATGATTCTGTATAAAAGATAAAGCTTGCTTTTTCGCAAATCATGTATGCCTATTTATTTTCTTCATAATATTCTATTAATTCTACAACATCACTGTATACAAGTTTATTTGATATCCCTCCATAGTATCTCACAATATCGTCAATTATAATCACCGGCAAACTATAGCCTTCTTTAATAATTTCTCTTATTTCCTCATGTTCAATCATTGCCTTTGAATCAACCTCTATAAAGTTCAAAGAAATTTTGTCATGTACATCTGAAGCCTTTAAAAAACTATCTAGATTTTCAAAGGCTTGAAAACATCTTGTTGATGAGTGGCAGTCGCCGCAGCTGCTTCCTTTGCAATTCCTGCAGCAGCCATCTTTTTTGCTGCTGCAGGAACCTAATATATCGTTTCCTATGCCGTATACGTAAATTTCAATTTTCTTATCCATATTTTCTAATCCCTTAATCCCAAAACATCTTTTACAGTATAAAATCCCGGTGTCTTGCCAAATACATACACCGCTGCCATACAAGCTCCATTGGCAAAACACTCCCAATTATGAGCATGATGTGTAATCTCCAATCTCTCTCCCATTAACCCAAACATAACTGTATGGCTGCTGGAAATGTCTCCTGCTCTTAAAGAGTGATATCCTATAGTTCCTGGTTTTCTGACACCCTCACCTTCACGCCCAAATACCGCTACTTCCTTTAATTTTTTCCCCATAGTTTCCGCTATTATTTCACCCATTTCCTTTGATGTTCCACTAGGTGCATCTTTCTTATTTCTATCATGCATCTCAATTATCTCTATATCTGATAACTCTCCCAAGGTTTCCGCAGTTATTTTTAGTAATTTATACATTAAATTCACTACCATAGATGTATTCGCTGCAAAAACCAATGGAATTTCTTTTGATATTTCCTTTATTCTGTCCATCTCTTTTTCACTAAAACCTGTAGTACCGCACACCACTGCTTTTTTATGTTTTAAAGCTTTTTCAAAAACGTCCATGGAAAGCTTTGGATTAGTGTAATCTAATATAACGTCAGCCTTATCTATAACAGTTTCTAAATCATCATAGACCAAAGCACCGGTAAGTGCTCCTATCCCAGCAACCGTTCCTGCATCCAGACCTATATAATCTCTTCCTTTTGGACCGATTGCAGCAACTATTTTTACTTCTTCCATATCATTTGCAATTTTTGTAATAAGTCTTCCCATCTTTCCTTTTGGTGCCATTACTATTATATTCATTTTATTCCTCTCCTTTTATTATTTTATTTTCAGAATAAGTAATCCAATCACTGAAGCTTCCTACATAAAGCTTTGACTTAATATCAAATTCGTCCAAAATCATGTAATTAAACGCAGCATCTATCCCTGAGCCACAATAAACCATAATGTCATTATAATCTTTTATTGTTTTAAATGTCTCTTTTAACTTATCTAGGTCTTTAATAGTTCCGTCTTCCTTTAAATTGTTTTTCCAATAATAGTTATTTGCACCAGGTATGTGTCCCGCCACCGGATCAATAGGTTCTATCTCACCTTTATATCTTATATCAGTCCTTGAATCTATTAAATAAGCCCCATTTTTATACATATTTTCTTTTACATATTTAATATCTGCATATATGTTATTGTTTATAGTAATGTCCAATTTATTTTTCTTAATCTGAGGTAAAGCTTTTGTAACAGGATACCCATCGATGAGCCATTTGTTTATACCTCCATTTAAAATGAAGTTATTGTTATGGCCTATATATCTCAGCATCCAGCATAGTCTTGCAGCACAGGCGATCCTTTGTTCATCATAAGCAATCACACAAGTATCATTTCCTATTCCAAGGCTCTCTAACTTTTCCTTGAACTCTAGAATACTAGGAATTGGATTTCTCCCTCCATGCTCGGTTTGTTCAGAGGAAAGGTCTTTTTTTATATCAATAAAAACTGCACCCTTTATATGACAAGAATCATATTCATTCTTTCCATATTCATTATTTAGCAAATCTCCTCTGCAATCTACAATTACAAGTTTATCAGTGTCTATATTTTCCCAAACCCAAGATGTGCTTATAAAATTTTTCATTTTTTCTCCCCCCAAATCCAGATCATTATATTCTTAATTATAGCACATTTAATATAGATAATAAAAATGAGCATACAGTTTATAAAAATAAACCTATGCTCGTCCTTATCATTTTCTAATTCCATAACCGCCATATACAGTCTTTGTATCATTTATTGAAATCACAGCATTAATTCCTGAGTTTTCGATAATCTTAATAATCTGTTTTTTCTTTTTCCTCTTAGCATGAATTATGAGCATCTTTTTTATATCGTTAATGCCTTCTGCGTCAACTATAGTAACTCCGATATTATATTCTCTTAAAATATCCGCAAGTTTTTGTCCATCTTCTTGAGCTGTTATAGCATTAATTGTTAATATTCCAAGTGCCAATTTTTCTTCCAACAAGCATCCCACATAATTGCCGCAGGAAAATCCTAATGCGTAAGCAACCATTTTTATTGGATGTTCATTTATTCCAACAAGTACTGCGCTTACTACATACAGCCATATTGAAACCTCAAAAAAACCTATAATTGAACCATATAACTTTTCACCTCTGGTTATTAAAACTGTCCTCACTGTCATTAATGAAACCTCTATAATCTTTGCAAAAAAGATAAACAAATAACTAATAATCACTTCCATCCCCCCAATTTTATTATATTTAATTTTAATTAAATTTATTAATACAAAAAATAATATCATATTTTAACAATAATAAAAATAGGAATATAATAATATTAATTTTAGCAAGGATTACACATGGATAATATAATTGTGTTCCTGATTTCAGCTTTTCAAATAACACTCCTGGATATAGTACTAAGTGGAGATAACATTGGAGTAATAGCAATGGCAACAAAAAACCTTTCAGAAAAGCATGCAAAAAAGGCTTCTGCAATAGGTGTTTTTGTTGCAGTTTTATTAAGAATTATTTTTGCATCTCTAATCACATATATTTTATTAATACAATGGCTTCCAATCAAGCTTGTTGGAGGACTGCTCTTAACAAAAATCACCTGGGATCTACTAAAACCTGTAAATGAAGACGTAAATATAAACGTTTCCTCTTCAGGTAAATTTATTGATGCTGTTACAAGTATTATTATTGCAGATGCAACTATGAGTTTAGATAATGTACTTGCAATTGCAGGTGCTGCAAATGGTGATATTTCCCTTATTATATTTGGACTCATTTTAAACATTCCAATTATTTTTTATGGCAGCAGATATGTTGCTAAAATAATGTCAAGACATCCAATAGTCGTATATGTTGGAGGTTCAGTACTTGCCCATACTGCTTTTAAAATGCTTTTGGAAGATAAACTAATAGAGAATTTGATACCAAATGTCTTAGCTTCTGCAATTCCTAATATAGCAGCTGTAGCTACTCTTTTGTATGGAGTGTTTTGTATTTTTTTACCTAGAAAAAAAATTGTGAAATATTAAAAATGCAGATTTAATCTGCATTTAATCGTATAAATCTTTATAAACTATATTAAATACTTCTAAGGCTTCTTCAATTTTACCTTTTAATAATAACTTTTTATTTTCAAGTTCAATTATACCTAACTCTGTAATGGTATATATCTTCTGGATTTTTTTATTGGAATCATCCCACTTGCCTATTACCATTTTGTCTTTCTCCAATTTTTTTAAAATAGGATATATACCTCCTGTACTTGGTATCCATCTTCCTTTGGTTCTCTCGCCAATTTTATGAGAAATATCATTTCCATTAGTGGCATCTACACTTAGTATATATAGAACATATAGTGGAAGCAATCCCTTTGTAAAAACTTGTCCAACAGCCTCATTTTCTCTCTTAACCTTCTTAAGTTCTGATATTTTTTTCTTATACTCTTCATAAAGACGCTTTTCTTCTGCTTTTGTATCTACCCCAATTCCAAATTTATTCATTTGTTTTTATGATTCCTCAAGTATCACCAGGCCTACAAGTCCCGGACCAGTATGAACACCTGATACAGGGCTTATACATCCTCCCAAAATTGCTTCTGTAACATTTGGATTCATAGATAATATTTCGAATAGTTTTTCAGCATCTTCCTGAGCACCGCCATGCATCACATAAATTTTGCATTTATTATTCTTTAAAATATTATTTCCAATGTCAACCATTCGATTAAGAGATTGCTTTCTGCCTCTAACTTTATCAAATGTATAATATTTCCCATCATTACTATCCACTGATATAATGGGTTTTATATTTAAAAGTTCTGCTATGCTTCCAGAAACTTTTCCAATTCTTCCACCCTTTTTTAGATATTCTAATGTTCCTACTACAAAAAATAAATGTATTCTCTTTTTTATTTTTGGAATTTCATTCACTATATATTCAAAATCTCTGCCTTGCTCTATCAATTTTCCGCACTCTCCAACCAGAGCACCTTCTCCCAAGGATATGGATTGAGAATCACATAAGTGAGTAATTAACATAGGATGATTTTCACTAACCACCTTCATTCCGTTATATATTCCGGATAACCCCGTGGATAAAACTATAGCAATCACATGAGTATATCCTTCTTGTTCCAATTTGTCATATAAAGCTTCCATGTCGTCCATGGCAGGCATAGAAGAAGTGGGAACCTCCACAGGCAAATTATTATAAACCTCTTCAGGTGAAATTTCAATTTTATCTCTATATTCTCTATCATTGTAAATTATTCTAAAAGGCAAAACTCTGATATTATATTTTGATACTATATCCTCCGGTAAATCACCAGTAGTGTCGGTAACCAACGCAATTTTATTCATTATTAATTCCTCCTCGTATTTCATAATTTTATTATATCACTATTGATACCGTTATCAATAGTGATATATATCAGTTTTGATAACGAGCTAAAAAAATTAGATGGGAACTGAGTTCCCATCTAATTTTATATTAAATATCCATTTTATGCTCCAATAAATAGGACGTAATTAAGAAGAAAGCTGCAAGTGTAATAAAGTCGAATATACAATATGCAATATTGAATGAGATTGCCGGGGAAGCTGTTACATTAGCATACTGATTTAACTGCAAAAATGATTGCGGAGTCAATACATTAACTTTTATTGATTGTGGAAACAAGCTAAGTATCCACATATTCAGCTTACCTAATATTACTGATATTATGACAAATGATACAAATGCCCCAAATTTGCCAATTTTTTTATTTCTAATTGCAACTCTACTTATAGTAATACAGAAGTAAATAAATATTAGCAAATATATATATTGATATAGGGTGGAAAAAGTACCTAAAATGACTGCTTGGGCACTTAATGATTCTTTTGCCATTTGGAAAATTTTATCGAAATCATTTATTCTAGATAAATTGAATATCGTAAATGAACAAGCAATTATATTTACTACTGTCATCTGAATAAAAGAAGTAAGAATCTTTGAAGTTAAAATGGAGTATCCTTTTTGCGGCAGTGTAAACAATAAATATCCAGTGTTCCCATACAAATCCCTATTGTATAGTGATATATTCCAAATAAATATTATTATTGTGCTAGCAAAAGCTACTAAAAATGAACCCATTGTAATAACTTGTATAGGCCATATATTTATTCTTGTAAAAAGCAGCAGATTGCAAAATATTATTGAGCACACTAATATGGCCAATTCCTTATAATATCCTTTTAATTCATATTTTATTAAATTCCACATTATTTAAAAACCTCCCTGTAAAGTTCATCTATAGACATACATTTTTCACGTCTCAGCTCTTCTGCATTTCCGCTAAGAGCTATTTTCCCTTCAGATATAAATGCAACCTCATCAAAAAGCCTTTCAATATCATTTACAAGATGAGTAGTAACTATCATGGAACTATCTTCTGAATAGTTTTTCAGTATGGCATCAATTATTTTTTCTCTTGAAGTAGGATCTACTCCACCTAATGGTTCATCCAAAAGATATAATTTTGCCTTTCTCGATAGCACTAAGGTTAAATTTAATTTTTCTAGCATTCCCTTAGATAATGAAGTTACCTTAAGGTTTTCCTCAAGACCCATAAATATCAATAAATCTTTTGCTTTATCAACATCAAAATCAGAATAAAAATCCTTAAAATATTCTATTGCGTCATTAATTTTCATCCATTTATGCAGATAATTTAGATCTGGAAGATATGAAACTATTGACTTTGTGTAAACCCCTGGTGCTTTGCCATCAATTAGAATTTCACCACTGGATTCTTTTAATATTCCCCCAGCAATTTTTAATAATGTAGTTTTTCCGCTACCATTTGGTCCAAGCAATCCTACTATTTTCCCTTTATTAACTTCCAGGTCAAATCCTGATAATGCACTTTTCTTAAAATAAGTTTTTGTTAAATTAGAAACTTTTAAAACACTATCCATTTATACTTCCTCCTTGTTTAACTCAATTGATACTATATTAATAATTTCATCACGTTCAAACCCTAAATTCTTCATTCCACTTATAAAGCTGTCAATAATGTCCTTGGCCATCTCCTTTTTTAATTCACTTATCAATTGAAAATCCTCCTTTACAAATGTTCCTGTACCCCTTAAGGTATGTGTTATGCCTTCTCTCTCTAACTCTTGATATGCTCTTTGGATTGTATTTGGATTTACTCTTAATTTTGAAGATATTTCTCTTACTGATGGAAGTTTTTCTCCAACCAATATCTTTTTATTGGCTATATCCCTTTTAATCAAATTCATTATTTGTATATAAATAGGGGTTTTTTCATCAAATTCAATATCCATAGTTACCTCCTTGTTAATGAATTAGTGTACTATTTATATAGTACACTAATTCATTAACAAAGTCAATATAATATTTACAACACAATGTATTAAAAAATTACAAAAAAATACCACTTTCTTAGGTACCAGGTACCAATTAAGAAAGTGATACTATAGATATAGTTTTAACTATTCACATCTATCCATCATAACATCTAATATTACGTCATCAGTATTTGACATACCTTCTGAAGATACTTTGCCTAAATTTTGAACAGATCTTTCTACTGTTTTATCTAATATCCCATCATTTGATGGAACAAATATATTATCCATTGCCATCTTAGCAGCATCTACACAGGAGGAGACAGCTACTGAAAGCTTATATGCACAGCCAAGCTTTGCTCCATCACAAATCATCCCTGCTATACCAGCTATCATATTCTTAATCGAGCCTTCAATCTGTTCTAGTGTTCCACCATATATATATGCAAGCCCTGCACTAGCTCCTACTCCTGCAGCAACTCCACATCCGCAAACTGGAGAAAGTGATCCTGTATAGCTCTTAATATATATAGTAACTAGGTGGCTTAATGTTACACCTCTAATTATTTTTTCATTGTCCAATTTTAACCCTTCGCCTATAATTGCAATTGGTAAAATTGCAACCAATCCATGATTTCCGCTTCCTGCACTGCTCATTACAGGAAGTGGATGTCCTGCCATTCTTGCTTCAGAGGCAGCAGCTGTAACTGCTTTAGCATATTTTTCGAAGTCGTTTTCATCAGTATTTAACATTGATCCAAGTCCTAAGCCTAACTTACCATGCAGCCCATCAAAAGCTATTTTTTTATTCATTATTATACCTTCATTTATAAAGGCAATCTTTTCAAACTCCACTGTATCTACAAATTCTTTTAATTCAGAAATCTTAAATTCTTTTATTCTGTCTCTTAATGATGGTTTTGAAACCTCATCCACCTGTTTCTCCTCAGATAAACACTCTCCATTTTTCTCCATTAGAACAATATTTAAGTGTGTTTTCTGAATTACAACTCTTGAGGTGTTCGTTTTTCCTTTAGCTATTACCTCAATATATAAACCTATAACATCTTTTTTATGGTTCAAGCTTATAATATTTTTATCAATAATTTCCATAGCTTTGTTCAAGCTATCCACTGTAACCTCTTTAAGCACTTCAAGTTTATATTCTGATTTTCCAACAATTAGTGCTAAAGCTGCAGCAACCACAATGCCTTTTTCATGGGTACCAGGAATACCAACTTCCTTCCCATTTTTCAAAATATTCTTATCTGCAAAAATATCTAAAGATTCAACTTCTTCGCCTAAAATTTCCTTTGCCTTTGCTACTGCATAAGCTACTGCAGTTGGCTCTGTACATCCTAATGCAGGCACTACCTGATCCTTTAAAATACTTAATATCAATTCATTATCTTTCATATAAAATACTCCTCCAATATTGTTAATTACAATATTATACGAGCAAGTTTCATGCCAATTTCTGAAGTCTCTAAAAACAATGGGTTGATAACTATGCAATTGTCAAATTTGAGAATTCCTATTCTAAACGCCATCTCTTCCGTTAAAAGTCAACATAAATAAAAATTCTCAAATACGATAATTATTTATCATGTTTGAGAATTGATATTACTGTTCGATCTTTCTATATAACGTAGCTGTGCTTATTTTTAGTTTTTTTGCAATTATCTTTTTTGACTCTGTATCCTCACCATAAAACTTAATCATATTGTTTATCACTGATTTTTCATAGTCGGATACCAAGTCCTTAAGAGGCTTTTCTTTGTTACTGATTTCCTTGTTTTCTCCTATACGCTTATTTATTATATCTATACCTATCCAATTACCCTTTTCAAAATTAATTGCATACTCGATTAAATTTTGTAGTTCCCTTACATTTCCCGGCCATGAATAAAAAAGTATTGCTTTCTTTGCACCTTCAGTAAATCCTTTAATTTCCTTTTTATAAATTCTATTGTATCTTTTTAAAAAATAATTTGATAGTTCTAGCACATCTTCATCTCTGTCCTTTAAAGAAGGTATTCGTATTGGAATTACATTTAATCTATAGAATAGGTCTTCTCTAAATTCTTTTCTCTCCACCATTTTATATAAATCTTTATTAGTAGCAGCTATAATTCTTGGATTGACTTTTATTGTTGTAGCCCCCCCCACTCTCATAATTTCTTTTTCTTCCAACACCCTAAGTAATTTCACCTGCATATGAAGTGGAAGATCCCCTATTTCATCAAGAAATATGGTTCCATCCTTTGCTATCTCAAATTTACCCATTTTACCATTGCTGTTTGCCCCTGTAAATGTTCCTTTTTCATAACCAAAAAGTTCGGATTCCACAAGGCTTTCCGGTATTGCACCACAGTTAATAGGCATAAATATTTTGTTCCTCCGGCCACTTTCGGAATGTATTGACCTGGCAAACAATTCTTTTCCTGTTCCGCTTTCGCCTAAAAGAAGCACAGATACATTTTGCCTAGATATCAATTTTGCTTGTTCTTTTACCTGCGAAAAAATCAGACTATCCCCTATAATCTCATCGAATGTTAAGATGGCGTTTTTTTCACTTGCATTAAAAACTGACCTTTGAAGTTTATCAAAATCTTTAAAGGTAATAACCGCTCCTTCAATAATTTCATTTATGATAATTGGCTTAATTGAAAATAAAAATTCAATTTCCATATCTTTCACAGAAATGGGTAGCTGTTCTTCTTCAATGCTGTAATTGCTATTAATAATTTTTCGAACTATTTGTTTAGGCAAAACTTCTTCAAGAGGTTTTCCTATAATAATAGAATATTCTATCTTAAACTTTTCTTTTATATATCTGTTTAAGCTCATAATGTTGCTGTTTTTGTCAATTATTATTATTCCCTCATTCACAGAGTCAATAACAGTGAGTAGTTCCTTTGATTTATATTGGAGTTTATGGCTTATGTTTTTTTCTTTGATTTTAGATGAAATAAGTTCACTAAGTCTTTTATCAAAATCTATATAACTCTCTTTTTTTTCTAAGAAATTTTCCTTTTGCTCTTCATCAAAAATAATGAGCCCTATTACCCCTTCCACATTATCTTCTATTATAACAGGAAAACATACTGCTGCTTTCTCATCACAATCTTCTTTCACATCGCATATATCACATTCATTGCATGACTTTGGATCAGAAATAAGATATTGGCTCCCTGTAATTACGCATTTCTCAAATACTGAATTTTTAGGTCCATATGCCCCTACCTTACTCTTGTATGCCCCTGTTCCTGCTAACCTCAGCAGGTTTTTATCCATTATGGTAACATCTATGCCCACAATAGCCTTAACGGTTTCTGCAATCTGTTGCAATTCATCTATTATCTGTTCTATCATAAATGTTCCCTTCCCTCAAAGTATTTTAACTAAATATAGTATATCATGTTTTATTTAAAAGCAGTAAGAAATCCTGCCGATTAATCGACAGGATTTCTTACTGCTTACAGTATCCTATTTATAAATGTCATATCCAAACCATTTATTTGACAATTTTGTAAGTGTTCCGTCTGCTTTTAGATCATCTAAAGCCTTTTGTATAGCTGCTTTCAATTTCTGATCTTCTTTTCTTACGCCAATTCCTTCTGGTTCCTTTGTAAGTCTTTCATCTAATATTTTATATACTCCCATTTCTTTCTTTGTGTAGAATCCGCCTACTTGAGCATCAACAATTACTGCATCCAGTCTTCCTATTGATAAATCATGGAAAGCTTCAGTTATTTTGTCATACTTTTTAACTTCTTTTGTTCCTTGAATTTTCATTGCTGCCTGTTCGCCAGTTGCACCCAACTGACATCCAAGTACCTTATCCTTTAGATCTGCGGAAGTCTTTATTGCACTTCCATTTTTTACAACAATTATCTGACCTCCATCAATGTATGGACCTGCAAAGTCTATTTCCTTCTGTCTCTCAGGAGTAATACTCATTGCTGAAAGAACAACATCAAACTTTGATGACTTTAACGCCAAAACTACTCCGTTCCAATCTGTTGGTACTGATTTAGCTTTCACCCCTAATTTATTGGCTATTTCAGCACCTAAATCAATATCAAACCCTACTAAATTATTACTTTCATCCCTATATTCCATTGGAGGATAGGAATCGTCAAGCCCTATTGTAAGCTCTCCAGCTTTTTGTACTCTCTCTAAAGAATTATCTGTTTGTGTTGTAGTAGTGTTGCTCTTTCCACAGCCAACAAATAATGTTAATGCAAGAGCTGTGGTTAGAACTAATGCCATGATTTTTTTCATTAATATTCCCCCTTAATTATTTTTTATAATTATACATTATTTATCATATTTATTCAATATTAAATTATAAAAAATTAAGTTTACAAAATTATTATTTGTAAACTTAATTTAAAACTGCTCTGCAAATTTAGTACTTGCTTCAACATCCACATTTAGGTTCACTTCCAGTGAGCCATCCTTTAATTATTGCGCTCGCTCATCCTACTCCCTTTTTTACATTTAGTGCTTTTGCAGGACAATTTTTTACACAAGCACCACATTCCATACAATAATCTATATCCTTAATGCATGCCTTTTTTTCTTTTAATTCAAAAACAGAATGTGGACAAACATCCATGCACATCCCACAGCCAATACATTTATTCGAATCTAATTTTAAAGTAACCACATTTTTTATATATTTATGTTTCATATATATTTCACCTCAAATTATAGCAATGATATTTTATAAATAATAAGCAAAACAATTCCAATTGAACAAAACAACGCACCTGCAATTATTGAATATACAGTTTCCTTTGTAGTGCCAGAGAAGGAGGTATATGTACTGGAACCTGTAAACTGAAGTGCTGTATATGATGAAATAAACAACATAAATAATATATATGATGTTTTCACAAGAATATTATTCTGAATTAAAAACAAATTTAAATATTTAAGAAAAATTAATGACCATATAACTCCTAAGCTTAATCCTTTTAGTGCGAAAGCCCTAAAAGGTATATACGGAAGCAATATGGGCACTAAAACCGATCCAATAATGAGAGAAATAAACAATGGGAGATAATTTATTAAAGTTATTTCTGTAATTTTAATAATTCCAATATTACCCCTTACAAATAAATTGAATATAAATAAAATCGGCAAAAAAGGGAGAGCATACTTTAAATCCGGAATAAATTCCATAGGAGTAAGAATAAGCCTATCTCTGAACTTAAATTCTACCTCCCTCATGCTTTCTGTTTTAACAAGTCTATTATTTAAATATTCTCTGATATCCTCTGCTCTAACCGGCCCATAAACTACTTCAAACCCTGCTTTTTTAATTGCTTGTGCCGAAACTCCTGGAGCCCCAAGCTGAGGTAAAATCAAAGTATTATGGGATATAATTTCTTTTAGTTTTACTTTGTTTAAAACCTTCAAAAGCTCATAGTTCCCAAATGTGCCCTTGCCCGCCGCACACCATACATTTATACCCTTGGTATCTATTACAAGTATCCATAAATTAAGTTCCTTAAGTTGTCTTCTCAAATGATCGAAAGTCAGTTTATAATTTGCTGTCACCAATACAGGTGCTTTATCATCCGGGTTTCCCACTGCATAAATTCCCGGGGAAATCTTGTAATTGTATCTGTTAATTCCCCACCTTGCTTTACACCCATCAAGTTTATCCATAGATGTAAGAGTGGTGCTTACCCTTCTAACTTCCCCAACTGGTGTTTGAATTTCGCCAATTTCCAACTTTTTTCCCTCCGATATACTGATTGTTCTATAATTATATCATATAATTACAATTAAATATTCAAAATGCTTTCAGAAAACACTATCAATTGACAATTTATTTTGATAAAATATTAATAGCATTTTAAAGGGGTGATATTTATGTTCGGGACCATTGTTAACGTAGCTGCAATTATTGTAGGAAGTCTGCTGGGACTCATACTTAAAGGAGGTATCCCTAAAAAAGTAGGAGATACTGTAATTCAAGGATTGGGATTATCAGTATTATTAATAGGAATTACCGGTGCAATTAAAGTTAATAACCTGATGCTGGTAATTATATCTATGCTTATAGGAGCCGCTATAGGCGAGGCTATTGATATAGATCGAATGTTAAATAATTTGGGGAATAAAGTGGAAACTAGATTTAAAGGAAAAGGTGGACATGTATCTGAAGGGTTTGTAACTTCAAGTTTACTTTTCTGTGTAGGTGCTATGGCAATTGTCGGTGCACTGGATAGCGGTCTTAGGGGAGACTATAAGATATTGTTTGCGAAATCGGTGCTAGATTTCGTTTTTTCAGTAATAACTGCCTCTTCACTTGGGATTGGCGTTATGCTTTCTGCTATATCCGTTTTTATTTATCAGGGTACTATTACATTATTAGCGTCTGTATTGAAAGGATTCCTTATTCAATCAGTAATTACTGACATGACTGCTGTGGGAAGCCTTTTAATCATTGGAATTAGCTTAAACATATTGGGAGTAAGCAAAATAAAGGTTGCAAATTTTCTCCCCGCTATGTTCATTCCTGTTTTCTATCAAATTATTACAACTTTTATTAAATAGGTACGGCAGTTTTTATTCCATTTGCAAGGGCAGCGGCTATTTTATTTTGATATTCATCAGAACTAAGTAGCTTATCCTCTTTTGCATTGGATAAAAATCCCATTTCTACTAAAATCACCGGAACCTTAGACCAGTTAAATCCTGTTAAATCTTTTCTAAATACTAATCCATCATTTTTCATTCCTACTTCATTTATTAGTGAATTTAAAACAATTTCTCCGTATTTTAAACTTTCGTCACCAATTGCTCTTGTATTTGAATTTATTTTTTCAGGTATCAAAACAGATGCACCGTTTACTGAACTGTTTTCACTGGAATCAGCATGAATTCTTATAACTAATGATGCTCCCTCTCTATTTCCTACTTCCGCTCTTTCAATATTTCCAAGACTAACAGAATTATCGCTTTTGGTCATAACAACTCTGTATCCAGTATCTTCAAGAATCTTTTTTAATTTTAAAGATACCTTCATATTTACATCATATTCAGGAGTGTGAGTAACTATTCCTTGTGCTCCTCCACCGTCTTTTATCTTCATCTCACTGCTGCCAGGGGCTATTTGTTCCTCACTTAAATTTGATCTATTAGCATGTCCAGGATCAATTACAATAGTTATAGCTTCGCTTTTTTTATTAGAATCTGATGTAACAGTCTTTACATCAGTTTTTACAGTTACTTCTGGTGTTTCCTTATTTGAATTTGATACTACTGAGGTTTTATTTTCACAACTTGAAAAAAGTATCAAGGAGAAAATTAATGCATTACAGATTATTTTTTTCATATCCATTGATATCACCTCTTCTACATACATTATAAAATAAAACTTGGACTAGTCCAAGTTTTATACTGCTGTTTTATTTATTTTTTCATATTCATGAATATTCCTATAAATATCAATTGGATAATGTACATCATTTTTTAATATAGAAGGGTATACATTCCCTCTCTTAACTGCTTCGATTAAATCTAATTCATCTCGTATACCATCTTCAAATACGGTGGCATATTTGCCTATTTTGTCTAATGTATGAGCATCACTTGATCCCACTGAAGGAAGTTTAAGTTCCGTTGCTAGTGTATATGCGTGTAAATTTTGATGGGGTTCAGTGCTTCCATTAAAAGCTTCTACTCCGGATATAATACTGTTTACTTCTCTTATATGAGACCCAAGCCCACGATTGTTATTTCTAAATGGATGTGCACTTATTGCTATACCATTATTTTTAGAAATAAGTCTTAATAATTCAATAGCGTGCATCTTATGATTTGGTAAATCTTTAAGACCAAACACAAGTATATCTCCCTCAAAAGTCAATATTTCCGCTCCAACCAACACAAGAAAATTGCTTTTCTTTGAATACTCATGTGCTTCATCAAAAATATCTGAACTTTCATGGTCTGTTATACAAATTCCATTTAATCCAACCTTTCTTGCCCTGTCAACTGCTTCTTCCAGCGTAAATTTACTATCTAAAGAATATTTACTTTCATGAATATGCATATCAATTAACATAATAACCTCCGAAAACTAATACCTTAACAATATTTTATCATGATACACACATTAATGATATTTATATAACTTTTTTAAATAGGTTGATATCTATCTATTATATTTACATATATCATTCATACCTCAATGCTTCTATAGGATCCAACTTTGCTGCCTTCTTTGCAGGATATATTCCAAAAAAAATCCCCACTGCTGATGAAAACAATATTGCTCCCAAAATAACCCAGGGTGAAATTAAAGGAGAAATTTGTGCAAAAATTCCTATAATTTCTGCTCCCAAAATTCCTATTATCATTCCTATGATTCCACCAATTAAAGAAATAATAACGGATTCAGTTAGAAATTGCAGCAAAATTGCATTTGTTGTAGCACCTACAGCCTTCCTGATTCCTATTTCCCTGGTTCTTTCTGTTACAGAAACAAGCATTATATTCATTACACCTATTCCGCCAACCAAGAGTGAAATGGCTGCCACTGCGCCTATAAATGCAGTAAATATGCCAAGTACTTTGTTTACTTCTTCCAACTGCTTGAATATATTGTCTGCTTTATAAATTTCCCTCCCCCTGCTGTTATGTCTTGATTCGATTATATTTTTAGCTTCATTTCCCGCTTGTTCAGATGTTTCCTGAGATAATGAAGCTAATGTTATAGTATCAATATAAAAATCTTCTGGATATAAATTTTTAACAAATGTAATTGGAGTATATATAAAGGCCGGAATATTATCTGAATCTCCTACACCAAACATGCTAAAGCTGGATTTTGTAATTCCTACCACGGTAACTTTTTTTCTTGAAGATGCCGGTCCTATTGTTAAAGTTCTTTCAACTGCATCTTCAGTACCAAAAAGAACCCTTGCAGTAGTTGCATCCATTACTACCACAGATTTACTTTCAGAAACATCCTTCTCAGAGAAAAATCTACCATATATTAATTCGAAATTATTGATATATGACATATCAGAGTTTCCACCGTATATAATTGCTGTTTTTGTTTTAATATCAGTGGATGCTATCCCTCTTTTTTGAACAACAGGTGTTATGTATTTAACGGTATCAACCTTGTCTTTTATTTGTTTTACATCTTCTAAAGTGAAATAATCTCCTTGAGAGCGAATTTTTGCCTGATCTACAGTAATATTTATATTTGCTGAGCCAATTTTTTGAAATTCGCCGGTAATAGCATTTTGACCACCCTGACCTAATGAAACAATGGTAATTACAGAACTTATCCCAATTATTATACCCAACATAGTCAAAAAAGACCTTAATTTATTTGCTCTGATACTTTCTAGAGCCATTTTTATGCTCTCAAAAAACTTCATCTTTTACCTCCACTTTAGTTGTTGGCAATGTTTGGGCTTTATTAGATTTCATAAGCCCGATAACACAATATACTATTAACTATATTATAGTCCTGTTCTTTACAATTTCATCGCCAATTATTTCCCCATCTTTGAACCTGACTATCCTTTTTGTATAGTTAGCAATATCATTCTCGTGAGTTACCATAACAACCGTAGCACCCTCATTATTTAAACGCTGAAATATTCTCATTATTTCTATGGAGGATTTTGAATCTAGGTTTCCCGTAGGCTCATCTGCCATTATTACTGATGGATTATTTACAATAGCTCTAGCTATAGCAACTCTTTGTTTTTGTCCGCCTGAAATTGCATTGGGTCTATGATTAACCCTATCCTTAAGTCCCACCTTCTCAAGAGCATAACGTGCCCTTTCTCTTCTTTCTGTTAAAGGAATTCCCGCATAGCTCATTGGAAGTTCCACGTTTTCTAATATTGTCATCCTTGGCAACAGATTAAATGCTTGAAATACAAAGCCAATTTCTTTATTCCTGATTAAAGCTAATTCATTGTCATTTAATGAGGGCACATTTTTGCCATTTAAAAAGCAATTTCCACTTTCAAATCTATCCAAACATCCGATAATATTCATAAGGGTTGATTTTCCTGAACCTGATGGCCCCATTATGCCTGTGAACTCCCCCTTTTCTATGTTTAAACTAATGTTGTTTAGAGCTGTAAAAGCATATTCCTCATTTTTATAAGTTTTTGTTATATTTGTTGCTTTGATCATTATTTACCACCCGCAGTTTCTTTTACCAAAGCGCCATTTGTTATGGAATTACCTGGATTTAAAATAACCCTCTCTCCATTTTTTACTCCTTCAATAATTTGAATCTCAGTATCTGACTCTATACCAGTTTTCACAGCAACTTCTTTTGCTTTTTCTCCATCAATAATATATATATAATTATTTCCGTTTTTATCTGTTTTTAAAGATTCTGAAGGAATTTTAACCACATTTTTTACTTCAGACAAAAGTACATCTACATCACAATCAAAATCAACTTTTAATTCAGAAGTTTTGTCTAAGATGCCCACGTCTATTCCTAAGGAAGCTTCATTACCTGCAGCTGATACGCTCTTACTAGCCGCAGGATTGATACTTATAACCTTGCCTTTATACTCTTTTCCGTTGCTTTTGATTGTTGCACCCTGTCCAATAGCAACTTTATTTGCATCATATTTTCCTACAGATATTTCAACCTTTAAATTATCCAAATCCTGTACTACAATTGCTGCTCCCTGAACCTGAGAGGACATGATACCTGAAGTACCCTCCGTTATATTTAATGTAGTAACAGTGCCTATTGTTTCTGACACAATATTGCTTCCACCATTCAGTTTCTGTTTTGATAAATCCAAGTTTGTTTTAGCAGATGCCACAGAATTATCCAGTTGCTTTAATTTTTCAGAAGATGCTGGCTTTAAAGCATCTCTTTGAGATTTTAATGAATATATTGTTTCTGCATTTGAAGTATCTGAAATCTGCTTATTTAAATCATTAATTTTATTAATTACATCATTATTTTGATTTAATGCATCCTGCCTTGCCAAAACAGCGTTATTATATGCAATTTCTGCAGACTTCACCTGTGCGTTTAAATCAGAAACATCATATGTAACAAGTATATCTCCCTGTTTAACCTTATCCCCTATTTTAAAATTCACTTTAAGCACTTTACCACTTTGACCGTAGTACTCCTTTGAGTTTTGTGATTTTATTGTTCCTGTAGTAGACAGATAAGATTTTATATCCCCAATAGATGCTGCAGAAGTTTTCACTTGGGTGTACCTGCTTCTATTAACGCTATTAACTTTTAAAGCAGTTCCTCCCGCAGCTATTGCAAAAACTACCATTGAGATAATTATTTTATTTCTTTTTATCATTTAGTATGTCTCCCTAATGATTTTACTTTTCAACTTCATGATATTCCACATCAATAACATTTTTATTTGTTAAATCATATTTTTTATCAAAATTCACTTCTTCTATCTTTTCCTCAAACTTTGTATTATATTCCTTATTTTCATTCCTCTTTTTAATTTTATTTTTTATTTTGAAAAATGCATATATAGCAAATGCCACCACTAATAAAACTGGAAGAAACCTGAAAAAGAAATACATAAACACTACCCCAACTAAAATAACTAATGAAGTTTTTATTATAGAACTCAAATTACCTCTCATGATTTTTATTAACACTCCTCGTATAATTTATTTTATCAATAATATTATTATAGCACTTAAAATAAATTTGTAAATGGTATTTAATATTGTTTTACATAGTATTTTATATTTTTTAAAATTACACATTACTCTATTTTATACATTCACTTATAGTAACATATGTTACTGTAATAATATTAAAAATTGGGTAAAATAATATTAAAGTTAAATTATATTAAAAGGAGGTTTTTTTATGGTACAGCACTTTATTAAAAATATCGATTTTTCTAAGGTAATTGACATAGAAAGTTTAGTAGACTACCAGGATGGAAGAGTAGTAAGCAGAACATTATCTCAAGGTAAAAATTTAAGTTTAACATTATTTGCTTTTGATAAGGGTGAAGAAATAAGCTCTCACTCCTCAGGCGGAGATGCCATGGTATATATCCTAGATGGTGAAGCAGAAATCACAGTAGGAGAAGAAAAGTTTATGGTTAAAAAAGGCGAAACTATTGTAATGCCTTCCAATGTGCCTCATGCTCTATTAGCTTCAGGAAAATTCAAAATGCTTTTGGTAGTAGTATTTAATGCATAAAAAGGTACCAGGTACCAATTGGTACCTGATACCTTTTTATGTTAATTTTACATCCAACAAATCGAGCAAAAACATAAACAGCGGTATCCCGATTAAAAGTCCCCATACCCCTAGAAAATGTTCTGAAACTATAAGAACTATAAATGTAAAAAATATTGGTAGTTCTATTTTTGCTGACATAAGTTTGGGATTTAAAAAATAACTTTCCATTGCGTGAATAGCGGCTATCATAATCAAAACGTATACAACTTTTGTAATACCGCCAATTTTAAAAGCAATAATCGATAGAGGAATTAAAGAAATTATCACTCCTGCCACAGGAATGAGACTAAGTCCGAATATCATAAACCAAAGAGTCACCAATTTAGGAAAGCCCATTAAAAACAACATCAAAACGGAAAGTAAACTGTTTATCAATGCTATTACAATTTGTGCCTGCATTACCTTTCCAAATGTATTTAAGAAATTATTTCCAAAAAAGCTAAAATATTTATACAACCCTGATACTTTACTATCTTTAAATTTAGTTAAAAATGAGTTTACTTTTTTCTTCTCAAACATAAAAAACATGCTTAAAATTAATGCAATAAACACATGGAGGCTCATTGTTCCTATTTTTCCTGCCAGCTGCAATGTAATATCCACTCCTGATTTAATATAATTTTTAAGATCAACCTGCTGAATCAAGATAGATACATAGTTTTCATAAGTTTCAGAACCAATTCCTAAATCAAAATCATCCTTTTGATTAATAAATGCTGAAATTTCATTAATAAAAATAGGCACATATTTAACTACCACAAAAACAATGGATAAAAACAAAACTGTGTAGAGTAATGTAGTTATCAGTTTTTCTTTAACTGGTGAAATTTTTTTTAATTGCCTTACTATATTTTTTTGAGCACTATTTATAAGGTATGTAAACAAAAATGTTAATAAAAATAAGTTAATTACTGATTTAATCAAATATATAAATAATCCAATAGCCATTAAAAATAAAGTCCTTTTTACAATTTCTTTTCCGAAAAATTCTTTTAATATATCCATAACATCCTCCTCTATAACAATAATTATTATATCATTTATATATTAATAAAAATACTAAATAAAAAAGAGTTAAAACTAACTCCTTTTGAAGAAATTATATTATTTCAATATCATCTCCAGCCTTAATATAACCGCCGGTTAAAACCTTTGTAAATATGCCTTCTCTTGGCATAATACAGTCTCCAACCTGCTCTCTTATAGCACAGCCCATATGACATTCCTTTCCTATTTGTGTTACTTCCATAGTTGTTTCGCCGATTTTTAATTTTGTTCCTACTGGAAGTTCATATAATACCAAGCCTTCAGTTGTAAGGTTTTCTGCAAAATTACCCACACAAAGACCTTTGGATCCCATTTTTTTCATTTTCTCAATACTTTCGTTTCCGAGCAAGCTTACCTGCCTGTGCCAATTTCCTGCATGAGCATCTCCAATTAATCCATGCTCCTCTTTAAATAATCCTTTTTCTATAGGATGCTTCATTTCGCCCTTTTTTTCACTGATATTTACTGCAATAACCTTAGCCATTAAATACTCCACCTTTAAATAAAATATTATTTTTCTCTTTCAAAAATTCCTGATTTCCCACCGCTTTTTTTCATTAACATGACATTGCCTATAACCATTTCCCTGTCTATTGCTTTACACATGTCATAAATAGTTAGTGCAGCAATAGAAACTGCAGTTAATGCCTCCATCTCCACTCCGGTCTTCCCTATGTTTTTAGTAGTTGCCTCAATATCAACTTTGCAATTTTCAAAATCCATATTGAAACTTATATCACAGCCTGAAATCATAATCGGGTGACACATAGGTATTATGTGAGGAGTATTTTTTGCTCCCATTATACCTCCAACCTGAGCTACAGATAAAACATCACCTTTTTTTATTTGTCCATCTCTTATTTTTTCTAAGGTTTCAATTTTCATAAAAATACTTCCATAAGCTACAGCGACTCTGACAGTATCTTCTTTATCGTTTACATCTACCATTTTTGCTCTTCCCTGATCATTTATATGGGTAAGTTCCATGCATTAGCCTCCTATTTCATACATTTTCTTTTTACTCTTGCTCTTCTTATCATGCTCTAATTTGTGTTCAGCGGGTTTGTTATAAATTATATTTCTTAGTTCTGAAATAAGACGTATTTCAGAATCAAGATGCCCAGTTAAATCATACTCAGTATCTGAGTGAAGACACGGCTTAATGGTTCCTGAAGAGGTAAGCCTTATCCTGTTACAGTTACTGCAGAATTTACAGCTGAGAGGACTTATGAAACCAACTGTACCTTTTGAATTTGGAAGTTTGAAAAGTTTTGCAGTACTGCTTATACCACTATTAATCGGCACCAACTCCGGGAATTTATTTATTACTTCCTCAGAACTCATAAATCCCTTGTCGTAATAATTTACACCTTCACCTATAGGCATCAACTCAATAAATCTTATACTAACAGGAAGATTTTTGGTAAGATAGATTAAATCACTAATTTCATCATCATTGATTCCTTTTATTAGCACCGTGTTTATTTTCACTGGTTTTATACCCAATTTAATACACTTTTCAATAGCTTGAAGTACATCTAAAATATTGCCTCCTCTTGTAATTTTCTTAAACTTTTCTTCCTTTAGAGTATCAAGACTAATGTTTACCCTCTTTAAACCGGCATTTTTCAAATCTTCCACCATGGAATTAAGTATTATTCCATTAGTAGTAATTGCTATATCCTCAATTCCTTGAATCTTGGAAGTATCATATATTAATTTATCTACATCCTTAAGAATTAATGGCTCACCACCGGTGAACCTTACTTTTCTAATTCCTAGGAAAGCAGATGCTTTTAATATTTTATTAATATCTTCGAATCTTAAAATCTCATTATGTTTCTTTTTATATACTCCTTCCTTAGGCATACAGTATATGCATCTTAAATTACACCTGTCTGTTATTGACACCCTAATGTAATTAATCTCTCTCCCATTTTTATCCAACATATTAACGCCCCCTTTCTAAATAATTGTTCCTATATAGTCAGATTCATACCCTCCAAGTCTTTTTAACTCATAAATAAATCTATTAATTCCATTATCTTATCATCATTAATAATAAACTTGGTTAAAACCGCAGTCTGCATCCCATGACGCTACCGCAGAAGCTACTTTAAGATGAGTAAATTCTTCCCTTTCATAACTATATATCAAATGAGTTTATATTTAATTTTTTATATTATAAATCAGCAATATTCTTGTGCCTGAGCCTCTTTGCCTATTTACAAATCTGAGTTTTAAATCAACTATATCATTTAAGCTTTTTACATTCAAGCTATTTCCTTTTTAACCATTCCTTAAAGCCATAACTCCTCCCCACTCAGTTACCTGTTAAGAAAAAATTCTAGAATTAAATACATTTTCCGTAAGTACTATGTAACACCCTTATCAGGGTGAACTGTTTCATAATAATTCAAAGCATAAATCATGCCAAATGTTTGAGTCCCTAATTTAGGGACTCAAACATGAAAATATATTTGATTGTAGCTTTTTAGAACACTTTAATGAACAATAGTGTGTACATTATTAGTACAATGTACTTTTTTTGAACAAATTCGTCACCGCAATTCTACAACCCCTAATTCCCGCTAATCCTTCATTATGACTCAATGCAGGATTACTTGTATCGTTCCTTTTTGCAATCTCTAAAATTGTTTCATCATAAATATAATAATTCGTCAAATTTTTGCATATTCCTGCCAAACATATTTTATTTTCTATATGCTCTTCATATTCACCCCTTAAATATTTTGTAGTTGATATTATAGGATTGGGAGCACTTTTCCCAAGTCCACATAAAAAAGCATCGGATGTAAGTTCAGAAATTTTAATAAACTCTTCAATATCTCCGTCCTGTCCATTTAATAATATTGCAGGGATATTGGCCCAGGTTTCTGCACTGTTTATTTCAGTTGGATGGTCCCAAAGACCTTTCTAAATAGAGTGAATATATTTTGTGCCCTTGGTTCCCCGACCTTTCTTTAAAAAACAAAGATACAAAGGCAGAATGAAAAATGCAGATGGGGAAAGGCTTTTTAATGACAAAATGGGGAGGGATCCTATATTTTGTACTGACTTCCACCATAGCTATGTTAAATTCGCTCAAAAATATGGTCTGGAACACCAGAGAATCAAAAGAGTAAGGCATAAGAAATAAGCATATCATATTCAGCATGTTAATGCATTTCATAACAATCTTGGACATTGTATGGATAGATTCAGAGGTGTTTCAACTAAATACCTTTCCAACTACATCTACTGGTTTAAATGGCTTTGTTACTTTAATGCTGAAAAAGATACCGATAAAAGCAAGCACTTATTTATTCATTCCTACACAGCTCATACGGATACAAAGTTAAGTAATTTCAAGATAAGGGAAGCTTTGTTTGTGTAACTATACGATGGACTCACCAGCATGATATAATAAAAATAAGGATAAATGAGTAATAGTAGGATAAGACGAATTAACAAGGAGGGAAATTATGTTTTTAATTATCGCTTCACTAATAATGGGATATGTAGGTCTTAATATAGGGGAAATGCTTGGGGAAGCTGAAATATTTACATATTTATAATGTATTAAGGAAAATTATTGGTAAATGGTCTTTTTCACTGCAAGAGCAGAAGAATACAGTATGATAAGATATAAACTTATTATCAATGGAATTAAAGTAAAGACTAAAATAATGAACCACAGTGAATTTGGAAATTTTTCAACTATCAGTAGAAAAGTAAATGAATACTATGAAATATATGTCCAATCAAAGGAAATAAAAAAAGCTAATAGAATTATTAAATATAGAAAGGATGATTTGTATAGGAGTTAACTATTTTTCGATTATTGCTACGATTGTAAACTTTACACTATTATTTGCAATTATAATATTGATATATAGAGCAATACAAGGCGTGAAAAAATTTGTTAATAGAAATAAAGAAATGGATAAAAAGATAGATATTATTTTGGACAAGTTGGAAAATAAAGAAGATAAATGACACTTTAATTTTAATAAACAATATTCATTATGCGTAAAAGGAACCCATTATTATAGGTTCCTTACATATTTGCATAGCCATATACACATTATTCTTTAACACAGCCCCTTAAAATAATATCAAAATATAACAATCAATTAATAACTTTTCCATTAATTATGGTTTCCTTTATAATCTCCTCTGCATTTACTTTTAGTTCTTCAATTTTATTTTTTATATCTTTATATACATCCATATTGTTGTTCACCAAACAACCTGTACCACAACATACATAAACAGTCTTTTTTATTGGCTCATTATTCAATTGAACCTAATCTTATTTTTCAATTTAGTTGATTTATTTTTGAGCACATTCAGAATCCCGACCTGTTAAAATATCTATACCATGAGGAACCGCAGGTAAAATAAATTCTAGATTTTCTTTAGCAGCCTTTGGACTTCCTGGAAGATTTATTATCAAAGTTTCACCTCTTATGCCAGATACTGCTCTTGATAACATTGCCTTTGGTGTGATCTGAAGAGATTTTAATCTCATAGCCTCTGCTATTCCAGGAACTTTTCTTTCAATTATTTTATCCGTTGCTTCAGGGGTTATATCCCTTTTAGAAAATCCTGTACCCCCATTAGTTAAAATAAGCTCTACTTTGAGTTCATCACAAAGATATGTAAGTTCTTTTACTATAGTATCAAAGTCATCTGGTATTACTTTATAATATTCAACACTGAAACCATTTTCTTTAATAATTTTAATTATACCTGGTCCCGTTAAATCTTCTCTTTCACCTCTGGAACCTTTATCGCTCATAGTTAAAACAGCAGTATTAATCATATTGGTCCTCCTTATATTTAAGTTTTATTTTATTTTACCATACAAAAATTTAAGCAGCCATAATATATTATTGTTATTGCTTCACTAAATTATTTTAGAATGTATATTATTTGTTAAATTCAATTAAATCTAAATCCATATTAAGCAAATATATATAGGACTTGGTTACTTAAAACATCTACTCTTTTTATTAGGATTTTTATAACTTCAAGTACTTCCAATGATGCTACTAAAGCCGATGTAAAAAGAAGATTTCCTAACTTTTTTTCAATTCCAAAAACACTGTCCTCATGGCGTATATTTAAAAGTTCCAAAACTATATCCAGATTAACCTTCTACTGCATTATACATGTGTGTATAATCAGGAAAACCAGGTCCACCGCATTCTGTACCGTCATTAAGTTTTACCCATCTTCAGCGCTTATTAAAATTGTAGATTTACTTTTTGATACTTTTTTTGCATAATTTTAGTTTCTAAAAACTTTTCATCGCTACCAATTATTTTATTAGGTGAATAAACTACTTTGCAGTCACTTATTTTATCATGCATTTTTCTTATTTTGTTTGACGAACCGTCTGTAATAGGCTTTTTAATAGAAAAAGCTGCCGCTTCAACCATACCTAGAGTATGGGTATGTACATTTTCAGTTAATCCTGTTAGGTCAATAACCACCAAAATATTCCAACTCAAATCTTTAATTGGAGCTGCTGAGCATGCCCATCTATGATATGCCTCAATAAAATAATCTTGGAATAAAGCTTATTTACCGCTAATAAAATAGAACAGTATAAAAACCTCTCGGAAATTCCGAGAGGTCTATATATTTTACTCTATTACATTTTTACTGTTTTCCTTGGAATCTTTAGCTCCGTTTTTGTTATTCCCTTTGGAATCTTTAACTTCATTCTTTTTACTATTGTTGATTCCATTATCTTCCTTATTTACAGCTTCATCTCTACTACTGTTTATTTCCTTTTTTAACTCTCCAACACTGGTTTTCATATTAGCTTTTTCCTGGTTAAATACTTCTTTATAATTTGCCATTTCAGCGTCTAATGCTTTCTGACTTCCAGTAAGTGCTGTTTCTGCTTGTGAAATAGCAGTCTCATCTCCTGATGTCTTAGCTTTTTCTAATACTGCTTTTGTATTGCTTAAAGCTTTCTTTGCATCTATAAGCACTTGCTTTTCCTTTAAAATATTTATCATAGCTTCTTTCTTAGTTGTTTGCATTTGGATTACCTGATGTAATATAGTTTTTGCATTTTCTGATGCATTATCTCCCATTTTGTTTAGAACATCTATAGATTTTGTTTGTCTTTCAGCAATTTTTTCTTCAATAGCTTTTATCCTATCAGCGATTGTTCCATCAGTTTCTGTTTCACTTTCTACTATATCCTTAATTTTACCTACAGCTTGAGACATATTATCATTATATTCTTTTAGTGCGGTCTCAGCAAGCTCTGCCTTGCCCTTAGCTGTCATTACTTCACTTTCTCCAAGTCTTTCTTCTGCAACCTCTGAAATTACCTCAGCTTTATTTTCCTCTGATGAAGCAAAATATACTTTTGCGCTGTCGATAGCCTTATCCAATGGATAAAGTATAACATTATCCGGTGTTATTCCAGCACTATCTTTAAATGAATCCGTTTCTGCCGCGTATGTTACCCCGCTAAATCCCAAAACTGCAGCCATTGCCATAATTACTATAATATTTTTTTTCATTTTGTTTCCTCCTGCTATTATGTATTTAAAGCTTATTGCTTATATACTTCTATATACGAATATCCTGCAAAATTTTGTAGGGTATATATTACCTGTTAATAATATTGAGTAATTAATATATAATTAATATCTGGTACCCTACAAATTTATTGTAAGATTTCGTAGATATATATGAGGTGTTTTGATGGACTTAATAAATTTAGTAAAATTCCATAGAGATGAATTTATAAGCAGAAATAAACAATTTATATATATAACAACTTACAATATATGCAAAAGAAAGCTTGAATGGGAAAACGACGATGAATTAAGCATATCATTAATTGCCTTTAATAAAGCATGTGATATGTATAATGAAAAGAAAGGAAATTTCTTTAGTTTCTCAAGGCTTATAATAAGAAATGCATTAATAGACTACTTTAGAAAAAATTCTAAAGAAATGTTTTTATCTTTCAATAATGATGAAGAATCAGAAGGGCAGCTTTACAATGAAAGTTCCATAACGAGTTTTGAAATAGAAACAGAAAATAAAAACAGAACTGAGGAAATACTTGATTTCACCCAAGAGATTAAGGCCTATAAACTGGATCTTGAAAATTTAATTAACTCTTCACCATCACATAAGGATGCGAAAAACAGACTTTTAAATATTGCATTTGTTTGTTCAAATGAAGAAATAATACTGGAATATATACATAAAAACAAAATGCTTCCAATTAAGCAGATATCTATTCTTACTAATACAAAAGTTAAATTATTAGAAAAATGGAGAAAATACATTCTTGCGCTGATACTTATAATTTCTAATAATAACTATGTTTATATAAAGTCATATTTAAACATCAAGGTAGGTGAACAGCAACATGACACTTAAAACAGGCATTATAATGAAAATAGATAATAAAAAAGCTTACATTATGACAAGAAACGGTGAATTTTATATGGTAAAATTCACAAAAAATGCCCCGTTATTAGGTCAGGAATATACAGGTGAATTAATAGTTAATAAATCGAGTTATTATAAGTATATTGCATCAGTTGCAGCAATACTAATTGTTGTTTTACTTGGAGGCGGTGCTTATGCATATAATAAACCTGTTTCTACAATCACGTTATCAGATGAGCCAAAGATTGAATTGAAAGCAAATATATTTAATAGAGTAATATCTGTTTCAGCCGCAGACTCTGAAGGAGCCGATTTAATAAAGGACTTAAAATTGAAAAATACCTCCTTGGATAATGCTGTAATTACAATAATAAGTAAGGTAAAAGATAATAAAAACAACAAGGTTAATATTGACATTAAAGGCAAGGAAATAGAGACTTCAAATATTCAAAAGAGCTTAGAAAATAAAAGCATGAATTATTCAATTAAAAACACAAAAGCTGAAGTCAACAATACTAAAAGTCCTGAAATTAAAAACTCTGAAAATATTAAAGAGAATAAATCATCATATAATAAAATAGATACTGAGGGTAAAAAAGGTATTTTACCTAAAAACAAGAAGAAAGACAATTAAATTCATGATATAATAATATCATCTTTTTATTTATTTACTTAATATGAAAGGGGATATTATGATAGAGAATTCAAAAAGCTGTGAAGTATTAACTGTCTTTGAAATTTTGGCACCCTACTTGCCTAGTCTTTTTAATGAGGATATTTCTATTTCGATTTCAAACAGAGAAAAGTACACTCATATTTACGGGGCTGAAAAATTCGGGGTTGATCTTAAAGCTGGGGATTTAGTAAATCCAGGCGGTGGTGATTACGATGCTATGAAAACAGGGAAAATTAATAAGAAAAAAATCCCAAAAGAAGTCTTTGGTATAGAAATTGAATCGATTTCCATTCCGGTGCTAGATGAAAAAAATAATGCAATTGGTTGTATTGCAGTAGTAAAAAGCTTAAAAAGACAATATGAAATTTCCACTCTTTCTGAATCATTATCCAAAGCACTAAATCAAATATCTGAATTTACAAACAAGTTGGAACACTCTGCAGAAAATGTTACAGAAGCAAATTACAAAATTCTCAAAAATATTGAAGTGACAAATAATCAAGCTAAGAATACTGATGAAATTATTGGCTTTATAAAAAACATAGCAACACAGACAAACCTACTTGGTTTGAATGCTGCTATAGAAGCTGCAAGAGCAGGTGAATCTGGAAGAGGTTTTAATGTAGTAGCAAATGAAATAAGAAATCTCTCATCATCTAGTACTGAATCAATAAAAAAGATTGAAGAAGTTTTAAAGAACATTCAAGGTTCAATTTCAGTTATTACAAATAAAATTAACAACGTAAATGATACATTTCTTGAGCAATCAACTGAGATCCAGCAGGTAAATGCATTAATCGAAGAACTGTCTTCAGATTCACAAATACTTGAGAATATTGCGAAAAATTACTAGTGTACAATTTATACTCTAGTAATTTTTTTGTTATATATAGCATATTGTTGTTCAGTAATATTTTATACATTTTAAATATGAAGTAAATAAAATCAATAAATATAAATTTTATCTAATAATAAAAAGTAAATACAATTTATGATATAATCATAATATCTTTTAAAATATTTATTCGATTTGAAAGGAGATATTCATGATAGAAAATTCAAAAGGTTGTGAAGTTATAGATGCTTTTGAAATTTTGGCACCTTACTTACCAGATTTTTTTAATGAAGACATTTTTATTACTATTTCAGATAAAAAAGAATACACCTTTGTTTACGGGGCTGAAAAATTCGGAGTTAACGTTAAAATTGGAGATTTAGTGAATAAAAATGGTGCAGATTGTGTTGCGATGAATTCAAAAAAAATAGTTAAGAAAAAAATACCTAAAGAAGTTTTAGGGCAGGAAATAGAGTCTATATCTATTCCGGTGATGGACAAAAAAAATGATGCAATAGGTTGTATTGCAGTTGTAAAAAGTTTAAAAAGACAATGTGAAATTTCCAATCTTTCTGAATCATTATCAAAAGCTCTGAACCAGATATCTGAATCTACAAACAGACTGGCGCACTCTGCAGAAAATGTTGCAGAATCCAATTCTAAAATTCTTAAAAATGTTGAGATTACAAATGAACAAGCTAAGAATACAGATGAAATTATAGGTTTTGTTAAAAATATTGCTACTCAGACAAATCTCCTTGGTTTGAATGCTTCAATAGAAGCTGCAAGAGCGGGTGAATCTGGAAGAGGCTTTAATGTTGTGGCAAATGAAATAAGAAAGCTTTCAGCATCTAGTACAGAATCAATAAAGAAGATTGAAGAGGTTTTAAAGAATATTCAAAATTCAATCTCAGTTATTACAAATAATATCAATAACGTAAATGATACATTCCTTGAACAATCAACGGAGTTCCAGCAGGTAAATGCATTAATCGAAGAACTGTCTTCAGATGCACAAATACTTGAGAATATTGCCAAAAATTACTAGGGTACAGGATTCTGCACCCTAGTAATTTTTATTTATATTTTTACATATATCTACAAGCTCAATTAAGCTGTCTATAATAAAGTCTGGACCGTAACTCATAATCTTTTTCAGAGGAAGAGCTGTATAGCTTACAAGACATGTATAACAGCCTGCATCTTTTCCACACAATATATCATTATGGCTGTCACCCACCATTATTGTTTCACTTGGTTCAACATTAAGCAGTTCACATGCCTTCAATGCCGGTTCTCCATAGGGCTTATGTTTTTCCGTATCCTCTGGTGTGACAATGACATCCATATGCTTGAAAATTTTTACAAGTTTAAGCCCCCTTTCTGTCATAGGTCTCCTCTTGGATGTAACTAATGCAATTTTTATTCCGTATTCTTTTAACAATTTAATTCCTTCAAGTACTCCATCATATTCTTTAGCCAAAATATCATGATTTTTTTCATTGTATTTCCTGAATATACTAACCATCTGATCTACATTTTTCTCGTCATATTTTATCATAGCACCCCTTAAAGGCTCACCAAATGTCATTACCACTTCTTCCCTGGAAATTTCCTTATTTAAATGCTCTCTAAAAGCATGTTGAAAACTTTCAATTATTAATTCATTTGTATTAATAAGAGTTCCATCCAAATCAAACAATATTGCTTTTATCAAAAATCCTACCCCCTGTTATCTTTCTCTTTTAACTTTATTACAGTTTATTATATATGTTTATTTTTTTCAACAATATATAGTATAATATACTATAATGTAATTTTAAGGAGGCTGAGGCTTTGAAGGAAGACGTATTGTTAATACTTAAATCAAATCCAGAAACTTATGTGTCAGGTCAATATTTAAGCAGTGTGCTAAATGTAAGTAGAACGGCTATATGGAAATATATAAACTCACTAAAGGAAAATGGGTATATAATAGAATCCGCCTCTAAAAAAGGCTATATGCTTATTTCTTCTCCTGATTTGCTAACCTCTGATGAAATAAATACTTTTCTTGATACAAAATATGTTGGAAGGAGAATTATTCATTTTGATACCATAGAATCCACTAACAATACAGCAAAAGAACTAGCCGCAAAAGGTGCAAAGGATGGTACGGTTATAATTAGCGAAGAGCAAACATCAGGTAAGGGCCGCCTTGGAAGGCAATGGCTGGCTCCGAAATATAAAGGAGTTTGGATGTCAATAATTCTAAAACCTGAAATCAACCCGGTAGATGTGCCTAAAATTACTCATATCAGCGCTGCAGCTGTTGTATCTGGCCTTATGGAACTTAACATAAAAGCACATATAAAATGGCCTAATGACATAATAATAAACAACAAAAAAATATGTGGGATATTAACTGAGATGAGTGGAGAAATTAACAGAATTTCGTATGTAATTGTGGGAATCGGTATAAATGCAAATTTAGAACTCGATGATATTCCAAAGGGTATTTCAGAAAAAGCCAGTTCTTTGCTTATAGAAACAGGCAGAAAAATTGACAGAAAAGAAGTTGCCGCTAAAGTACTTAATAATTTTGAAATATTGTATCAAAATTTTATTGAAACAGGTATGATTAATCACTCTATAAAAATATGCAGAGAAAATTCACTTCTTATAGGAAAAAATATTAAAATTATTAACGGACAAGAAGAAAAGATAGCAAGAGCGGTTGACATTAATAATAAAGGTGAGCTGATTGTTGAATTGGGAGACGGTCATAGTGAACCAATTATATCAGGAGAGGTTTCAATAAGGGGCCTGAATGGATATATTTAAAAAGGAAAAGGCACCTCAATAAAGGTATCCTTTCCTCTAATATTTTTTTAGAATTGGGATTACTTTAGACCCAATTAAAGCTGTTAAAACACATTTTATAATATCACCCGGTATAAATACTATAAATCCAATTTTAAGCGCCTTATAAAAACTAATATTAGCTCCTGTAACATATTTTAATATTAAATATAAATATGGCACTCCAATAGCATAAATAAATAAAACTCCAACAATACAAGCCATTAACATAGGCAAGAATTTGGTGCTTTTATATTTTGAAACCATAATTCCTATAATATAAGCACCTAAAATAAAACCTATTAAATATCCAAAGGATGGTTTAAAAATATATCCTAAACCCCCTCCTTCTGTAAAAATAGGAATACCTATTAATCCAAGAATAACGTATATTAATTGTGATAGTGCTCCAAGCTTCGGACCTAGTAAAATTGCTGCTAGGGCTGTAAAAACAAACTGAAGTGTAATTGGAACCGCCCCAACAGGTATTTTAATAAACGCACCTATTGCAGTAAGTGCAGTGAAAAGTGATACTAAAATCATGCTTCTAGTTTTAATCTTCATATTCCTCTCCTTGCTATGATATATTGTCAACCAATAAATATAATATGTTAACAATGATACGATAACTTTGCAAATTTGTCAACCAATTTCATTTTTAGGTTTACAAATAAATATTTTTTAAATTCAATACCTTTAGAATATTACTTATGTTATAATTTTTTTATAAACATTTATTATAGAAATATCAAATATTTAATTAAGGGATGGGATAAAAATGTTCGATAATTTCAAAAAAACTGTTGAAAAAAGTTCGAATGTAGAAACTATAATTGGAGTTTCTACTAGTCTTGTAGGAGATATCAATTCTTCAGCTTCAGTTAGGGTAGATGGTGAATTTACAGGAAACATGGTTTCTAAGGGTGATATTATCGTTGGAACCGTGGCTAATATTAAGGGTAACCTCACCGGTGTAAACATGAACATTGAAGGAAAAGTAGAAGGAAATATTTTTTGTAGCGGACTGCTCCACGTGGGAGCTACTGGAAAGACATCTGGTGATATTGAAACTACAAATCTGTCTGTAGAAGATGGTGGCGTCATAAATGGAACTCTCAGCATGACACTAGATGACATAAAAAGAATTATTCAACCTGAAAATAAAACTGAATAAGCTTAAAGACTGTCTTATATAAAAAAGACAGTCTTTATTAATTAACAGCCCTTTAATTATATTTTAATGTTTCTCCAGACAAGTGAGGTGTAATTATAACACTGTTTAAGTTCCAAAAATCATTATCCTTTTTTAAAGGTTCTTCTTGAAAGACATCATTTAATTAAATCCCAGTCTTTCCCCTGACCCAGCTAATAAAACATGCACTTTTCTTCGCAATGTCAAAAAAGTTCCTATCAATTAGTTCACATGCTTCTTTATTCCTATGACCTTCATCCCTATAAATTTTCTGAATGTTTAAGCATATTTTCATTTAATTACTCCTCTCATATTGATATAATGCTTCAAATATTTAGTAAAATAAACTATAATAAGTTATAATAGTTTAGGTGGTGCATAAATTGAAACTAATAGATTTTCACTGTGATACATTATATAAAATGAGAAAAAACAATATGGAATCTCTAGCTAAAAATAGTTATAGCGTAGATTTATTTAAAATGAAAAGAGCAGACTCCATTGCTCAATTTTTTGCTTTATTTGTATGTTTGGAAGAAACAAATGAACCCCTAGAGGAATGTTTAACTATGCTAAACATATTTAAGCATGAGATGGCAGCAAATTCAAATACAATTAAACATACAATGAACTATAAAGAATTAATTGAAAATAGTAAAAATGGGTATATGTCCTCATTTTTAACAATTGAAGAGGGTGCAGTAATTGAAGGAAGCCTATCCAATTTAAAAAAGTTATTTGAACTTGGTGTGAGGCTCATGACTTTGACTTGGAACTACCCAAATGAAATTGGTTTTCCAAATTATAACAGGAGATATATGGATATGGGGCTTACAACTTTTGGCTGCGATGTAGTAGAGGAAATGAATGATTTGTCAATGATAATTGATGTTTCCCACCTCTCTGACAAAGGTTTTTATGATGTGGCAGCTATATCTAAAAAACCTTTTATTGCTTCCCATTCTAATTCAAGATCTATTACAGATAATGCAAGAAATCTTACAGATAAAATGATAAAAGTTCTTGCAAACAAAGGTGGAATAATTGGAATAAATTTTGAAAGAACATTTTTAGGTAACTCTTCCTATGGGATGGTTTCTGAAATGGTAAGGCATATAAAGCATATAAAAAATATTGGGGGAATAGACCTTATATCTATAGGCTCAGATTTTGATGGCATTAAAACTCCTGCAGAAATTTCAGATATAAGTCAAATTGATAAACTGCATTCGTCCCTAATTGAAAATAATTTTACAGAAAAAGAAATCGAAAAAATTTTTTACAAAAATGCCCTGAGGTTTTTAAAGGACACATTGTCCTAAGAGAAATTATAAATAAAACAAAACTTAATAAAGATTAGTCTTATAAATATTTGATTAGCAGCATATACTAACCTTTGAGGTGATGTTATTTATGCTGCTTATTAAAAATATACTTACATACTCTCCTAAATCCATAGGTATACAAAATATATTGATTTCATTTGATAAAATCATTTATATTTCACCCTGTATTAATATTCCTGATAAAAACTTCCCTGAAATCACAGTCATAGATGGCAGTGATTTAATGCTCATTCCTGGGATTATTGACCTTCATGTTCATATAGCTGGAGGTGGCGGTGAGGGAGGCTTTAACACAAGAACGCCTGATCTTATGCTTTCAAACTTTACTATGGCTGGTGTAACCACTTGTGTAGGTCTTTTAGGCACCGATGGTACCACGAGAAGTATGGGCAATCTTATTGCAAAAGCCAGAAGTCTGCAAATCGAAGGAATATCCACATATACCTGGACTGGCTGCTATCAAATGCCTACAAGAACAATCACAGATAGTGCAAGAGGCGACATAATTCTAGTGGATAAGATAATTGGAGTGGGAGAAATCGCTGTATCTGACCATCGCAGCAGTCACCCTTCAGATAATGATTTAATATTTTTGGCAAGTGAAGCAAGAATAGGCGGAATGATATCCGGTAAATGCGGTATACTTCATATTCACATCGGAGATGCTAAAAAAGGTCTTTTACCAATATTTGATTTGCATAAAAACTCTGAGATTCCCTTTGAAAATATATTACCCACTCATATTAATAGAAACAAGGAATTATTTAAACAATCCATTGATTATGCTGAAATGGGCGGTTTTATAGATATTACCACTGGGATAAAAGCTGAAAATGCAAATTCCATAGAAGTTAACCCTGCAGAAGCATACAGTATATTATTAAAAAATAAAATATCTCCTTATAATATAACAATGAGTTCAGATGCAGGTGGAAGTATGCCAATTTTTAATCAAGATGGAAAGCTGGAAAAATTAACTATTGGTTCTATTATGTCTAATATTGAAGCTTTAAGGGACTGTGTAAATGGAGGTATCGATTTAGAAAATTCCTTGATTCCATTTACTTCATCCCCCGCAAAAAGGTTGAAACTAACTGGCAAGGGCCAAATTAAAGAAGGCTTTGATGCAGACCTCCTAATACTTGACAAAAAATTAAACATAAAATACGTTATTGCTAAAGGTAAAATAATGGTTGAAAACTATAAACAGACTGTTTTAGGAACTTTTGAATAGTTAGAGCTCCTTTGATCTTTTTACGGCACTTGAAACTGCATTTTGAATCAGGCCTTTAAAGCCTGATTCGTTTAGAACTTTAAGTCCAGTAATGGTTGTACCTGCTGGTGATGTCATTCTTTCCTTAAGAACTGCAGGATGCTCTGAAGAAGCCTTGACCATTTCACATGCCCCGATAATATTTTGAATTGAAAATTTAATTGAGTCAGTCCTCGAAAACCCAACAAAAACCCCTGCATCAATCATAGCTTCAATAAATTCATATACAAAAGCTGGTCCACTGCAACAGAAACCAGTAAAAGCATCAAATAAATATTCTTTGATTATAACAGTGTCTCCTATGCTTTTCAGAAGATTTTCAACATAGCTGAATTCTTGTGAAGTAACATTTTCATTGCAGCATAAAGCACTGAAGCCTAGCTTAACATCCACAAGAGGATTTGGCATTACTCTAATGATTTTTCTGTTTTTACCTAGATATTCCTCCATAGAAGGAATACTTCTACCGGCTGCAATTGAAACTATAACTGCAGTTTTATTTTGAGCTCTATTTATTACTTTCAAAACATCGTTTAAATCCTGTGGTTTAACTCCGATAACAATAATGTCTGCACTATTTATTCCCTCAATCACATCATTACAGCAGCTTACCCCATAATGTTCAATTAATCGAATCATTTTTGATGAAGTTCTATTGTTTATTATTATATCATCAGCACTTACCATATTATCTCTCAAAAGTTCTTTAATAATCCCCTCAGACATAACGCCTGTTCCAATAAAAAGGATCTTACTATCTTCCATAGTTTACCTCACTTTATCTAAATGAAATGCTGGCTTAACTTCCCCTACTACATTGCCAGTATTATTTAAATTGTTATACACTCTAAAGTCACTTAATGACTCTAACTCAACTGTATTTAATACTTCCAAGTCCTCCAGACACCTCATAGCTGTAGGTGTAATTGCCCTGCTGTAATTCCCATCTTCAATTTTAATTGCAATGCCTATGCCTTTTTCCTTTATTCCTATACAATATAACCCTTCAGCACCTAATTTTCCAATAAGCTTGCCATTAGTATTTTTTATTAATTCAGTGCAGAATCCATTTGTACCTGAAACCATCTCTGGCGCATTGTTCATTGCATTGAAAATTCTTTCACAGGCCATTTTTAAATTATGCTCTAATTTATCCGGTTTTGAAAGCTTTGCAATTCCAAGTGCTGCATTATAAAGCGGCATTCCGTGAACAGGTACTGTACAGCCATCTATTCCAATAATTATTTTATTTTCTTCTATCTCACACATCTCTGCTATTATTTTTATTATGTCCATCTGTACAGGATGATTGGGCAAATTATAATCCTCCAGGGTATACCCCTTACATTTACATGCTGCCAACATACCTGCGTGTTTACCTGAACAATCCGTATTTGTTGGATTTAATTTTAAGTGATTTGCAATCTGCTCTGTTTTATAATTTGAACTTATTGAATAAGTAGCGCCGCATAAAAGATTTTCAATTTTTAATCCTAGTTTATCCAAAATATTTTCCACGGTTCTCCTATGGAAATCCTCCCCATAATGGGATGCACACATAATAGATATTTCATCATCGGTAAAATGAAATTTATCCTCCGCTCCGCTTAAAAACACATTCAATGCTTGTATTGGTTTTAGAGCGGAGCGAGTATAAGTTACCTTATATGGATCTCCTTTTGAGTAAAGAAGTTCTCCTTTACTGTTTACTACTGCAATATCACCTCTGTGAATACTTTCAACTATAGGCCCCCTTGTTACATTTATAAGTGCTTCAGACATAAGTACCCCCCCTTTAATCATATAGTTTATTATATTTATATTTTATCAAACTATTAAAAATATTGCTTTATTTTCAAAAAATAATAATATATAATTTTTTATCTTTTCAATGGAAATCCACCTGCAAAATATTCTTCAGGATATAAAAGTTCAATAACAGAATCTTTATCACACTCTCCATCTTTCAAAAAAACATTTGGTATCCCCTTAAGAGAGACTCTTATATTTTCAATATTAAATATATCGCATACATTTCTGATACAATCCACCGGACCTTTTCTTTTACTTTCTCCTAAATACTTTTTTATATCATTAACATAAAGCCATTTATCTTTGCAATTATAATCCGGATCATAAGTCACTACGCTGCATTTTAATTTATTCTTATCATTTCCAGAGACAGAAGTCATAAAAAATGTTTTTACCATTATATCATCAATAGGAAGGCTATATCCTGCAAAAATAATATGCTTAGCATTTTTCATTAAAAGTCCCATTTCAGTCTTAACTTCCTCTAATTTGGGTATAGTTTTTCTCTTCGCTAAAGTTTGCATAATAAGGGGCATATCATAAGGATAGGTAATCTGTCCGCAATAAGGGCACTCTATGGCCCCTCTCTTTTGCTGAAGTTCAGATACACTCTTATATTCCCAGTTTTTCTGAAGCTTATCATAAACAGAAGGTCCAAAAACTTCAGTACTAAGCCTATCCCAATTCCCACCAAAAGTTGTAATGTATTTTCCGCACTCAGGACATATTCTTGAACCAAACAATCCATGAGGAAAAAGGAATTTCCCTATTCTCATAACTCTTGATGGAAATAACCTATTATTTACTGCTTTGCACTGAGATTCATCCGCTGCATAGGATACTTCAAAATTTTCATCATTAATATCTGCTGTTGCAATCTGAGTACCAAAATCAGTTAATAGATTAAGTCTTAATCCATCATCAAAGCTTACAGGATCTGCATTTTGTTTCTTGTTTGAATTAAAAATATTCCACAAAAGCACTGCATCCCAATTAAAAGAAATTATAGCATACGAATATAGATAAAATTTTCTTTTGTCCCTACTATAATTATTTTCGTCAAAAAACAATGCTTCCTCCTTCATGAGCTCAGTAAGTGTATTGGCCAATTCATAGTAGGGTTTTACCTTTTCTCTATCCATAAAACCGGCTTTCTCCTGTATGCTTACCCTCTCCAATTCTTCAATTAAAAGTATCAAACATCTTTTTGCTCCAATAACCCTTTCAACTCTCAAAAATTCTGTTTTACCTTGGTAAAACGCATTAAACCCCATATTATTCTCAATCAACTGATCCAGCATGGTAAAAAGTTCATGCATATTTATATTGGCATTGGTATTAATTATAATTTCAAGAGCTTTAAAATCATATATCTTCGACAAAATACTGTCCCCAATTAAATCCTCAGTAACTAATTTAATAAAGGAATTTTTTATTGTTTCATCCTTTTTTTCTAAAAAAGAAAAGTCTTTTTTACCTATTTTTAATACTATTTCAACTAGTTCCTTTGTTGCATAAAGACCTAAAGCTTTTGTTGCACCGGCTCCCCATAATATTACTGTTTCTGGCCAATATCTCTTTGCCATAATATCACCTTTTCTCAAAATATTTTTCATATTTTAACGGTTTCCCTTCTTTCCAAGGGGCGTAGCTGTTTGCAAAATCTAATCTCTCCTTAAAGGTAGGATGATCATAGTTCCAAAGCTTATATACAATTCCTGGACTTGGCAGCACAAGACTCCCTTGATGAAGCTTAATTGTAGATGTAGCAGAGGCACTATTATCTTTTGTAAGCTCTATTTCAAATCGATCTGCCTCTCTTTCAGTATGCCTTGTATAGGCATTAACTCCTGGAGTTATTATAAATATATATAGATTGATTACCAAGATCAATAATGGCAATGAAGCAATATCTTTTAATGAATTAAATCCCCAAACTCCATTTGATTTTGCTATAATCCAAAGTACTGTCTTATTTATAAAAAACAATAATACAATATTTAATAATCCTCCTAGTAAAATTGCTTTCCAAATGTGTCCCATAACATAATGTCCTATTTCATGTGCTACTACACAAAGTGTTTCCCTTTGAGATAAGTTTTTTATAGTGGTATCCCATAATACTATTCTCTTAGTAGATAAAACTCCAGTCATATATGCATTCATTTCATTTGTATCAACACTCTTATTTACCATATAAACCTTGCAATTTTCTATACCCGCAGTTTTTAATTCATCATATATCTTTGACTCTAAATTTGAATCTGTAATGCTTTCATACTTATTAAAAATAGGATCAATATACAGCGGGGATACAAATGTGACAAAAAACAAAATAGGAATAGATAATATACCCACATAAAGCCACCAATAGTTTAGTGAACTCCTTATAATCAAAAAACATATTGAAACTGTGGCAGCTCCAAATAATGTACTAATACAGAATCCTTTTAAGGAATCTGTAAACCATTTTAGGAACTCCTGATTAGATAGACCGTAAGAATGTTTTAGAAAATACCCTCCATAATATTCAAGCGGTAAACTTAAAAGATAATTTATTGCTGTATAGGTAATAAAATACAAGATCACTATCATTAAAAATGATCTCAAATTACTTTGAATCCTATATCTGATATTGGCAGATAATCCTGTAAACAAAAATATTAAAGGTATTATAGCACCCCATGCTAAATTGAGTAGCCATAAATTAACCTTGCTATTTTGATACATTATTGCTTCATAGGGAGAGCCTTGAACATATAAATTAACAGCACTGTTTATAATATTACTGTTGTTAATATTCTCTGTATATTTAACAAGAAATATAAACGCTAAAAAAAATAAAATAATTATAATAAAAGCAATTTTTAATTCTTTTTTCATTTTCAACCTCCATTGTTTTATTCTAATACCTATTATTATTTTAACAATTACTAAAATAGAATATAACCTTTTGATAAAAAATGCACTAAGTATTATTAGTTAATACTTAGTGCATTTATATTATACAAATTCTTCATCTGAGACTTTTTTACCATGTAAGGCATGTACCAACTTGCTTAAATCTACATTTTTTATAACAGAGAAAATAATTTCCCCTAAAAAAACTGCAAATATTATATCCATAATTGTATGCTGTTTAATAAATAATGTTGACAAAATTATCAATATTGAAACAAATGTAGTAATGATTTTTAATTTAGTAATGCCTTTATCACATTTATCTATACCTTTCATTATTATATAACATGCAAGTACGTGTATGCTTGGAAAACAGTTATAGGGCTTATCGAAATTATATATAATTCTAATCATATTTGTTAATAGATCATTTCCTATTAAATCAGGCCTTGGCATTGTAGTTTGAAAAATATAAAAAGTTATATAAGAAAAAATCAATGCTATATCTAAAGTTATTAAGGTTTTAAAATAAATTTCCGTATCCTTAAAACATATATAAATAAAGCCCAAAAAAATAAATGGATACCAAATTACATAAGGTATTACAAATATTTTTAAAAATGGTAAACTATAATCAACAATAGTGCTTAAATTATGAAAACCTCTATCTGTATTATTAAGCAAAAAGTATGTTACATCTAAAATTGGTATTGACAGCATAAAGAATAATGCGATTATCTTTCCTTTATATTGGCTTATAGTATTCATTAGTTCCTCCCCCAATCCATGTTATAACCACATAAATAACTATACCATGAAAATTAACATAATATATTAACTTTTTATTAATTTTATAATACATTATTATAAATTATTTAATTAAATGGGTGTATTTCATGATACTATATTTATTTATTATACTCCAACAATATGTGTTAATCCCTAATTCTTTACCAACAATTACAACTTTTATTATTAAATCCAAACTACTTCTTTATATTATTGTCCATTTTTTTATCCCCATTATATATAATGAAGGCATTATATCCCATTTATTACCACATAAATTTAGTATTTTAGAAATTTAGAAAATTTACATAATAAATTACAAAGTTGTCTAATGCTTTACTAGATAGCCATTCTCTATCGGCTCTGCTTTATAAGAATAATTTTTATTATTAAAATAATAAGCAAGCCCCAAACACAATATGCTAATTAAAGATAAAATTACAACAAAAGTAATAATATTAAACTTTAATTCTTTAGAACTATTGTATTTTTTGTTTTTATTTTTTTTATTGTTTTTATTTTTTTTATATAATTGTTCCTGCTGTCTTTTTTGATGGATAGAACTCTTTTTGTATTCATCTAAATTTACTATTTTATCATCTGAATAAACAGTATTTCTATACACAAACAATACCCCCTTTGCCTTAAACCAAAATATACAACTATAATCAATTTAATATTACCATATTATTTGTAATTTTTCATTTATTTATGCAAATATTCCAAATAATTAGAATAATATTTTAATTGTTTAACTTTTATTTTTTATAGAAATTACCATATATTATATAGTATTATAGTGTTATATATAATACATAGGGGGATTTATAATGGAAAAAAATGAATTTGATAATGAACTTCAACAATCGTTTTATAATATGCTGCCCTATATGCAATATTTTTTTGAAGATGAGATAGCATTTACCATGTCCAATACAAAAGAATTTATTAAAGTTGTTAACAGCGAAACTATTAATATGAATGCTAGTCCTGGGGATCCGCTTAGACCAGGCGGCGCTGCTTATGAATGTATAAAGGCAAAAAAAGTGGTATCTGCTATAGTCCCAAAAGAAGTATTTGGAGTGGAAATTAAGGCTGTGGGAATCCCAGTTAAAAATGACAGCGGTCAAATATTGGGAAGTATTGTTCTTGTAAAAAGTTTAAAGAGGCACTATGAAATTTTAAATATTTCTAAAAATCTATCCGATTCACTTAAAACGATTTCAGATATGTCAAATACAATTACTTTAGATGCAGAAAAAGCTGTAGATTCTAACACAGAAATCTTGTTTGATGTCAATGAAGCTAAGGATAGCTCTCAAAAGACAGATGAAGTGCTTTCTTTTGTAAAAAATATTGCATCTAAAACAAATCTTCTAGGTTTAAATGCTGCTATTGAAGCATCAAGAGCAGGTGAACAAGGCAGGGGATTCTCTGTTGTTGCAAACGAAATAAGAAAGCTTTCAAGTTCCAGCAGTGAATCAATAAATGAAATTACAGATATTTTAAAGAAAATCGAAACCGCAGTAAATAATATCTCCTTAAAGATTGATGATTCAAATACTTTATTTAAAAGTCAATTGTCCTCAGTTCAGCAAATCACAGCATCTATACAGGAAATAAGCTCCACAGCTGAAATACTGAAAAAAATTTCAACAGAGATTTAAATAAAAGTTCACACCTTAAAAGATGTGAACTTTTATTAATGTTAAAAATTGGCAGTAAACTCGTAGAACTCTTCCAACATGTGCTCATGAAAGTTTTCATTACCCATTAGCCTGTATATTATATCTGAGGCTTTGTATCCCTCTTTATACAGTTTAAGATCTTTAAGAAGTCTTTTCATCATACCTTTATTAATTTGAAGTATAGCAACCACTTCTTCAAATTTATAATACTTTTTATTTAGTAAAATTTTTAAGTTTTTCTGTAATTGAAGTTTATATTGTAAATCTGTGTTTCTGTTCTTATGTGGTCCATCCTTGCCTCTATGGTGCTCATGACAAAGATACTTAATATTAAGTGGAAACTCTACTCCACCTTGACTCCTGAATACAATATGATGCTTATCAGCCAGACTGCCACATATTTCACATCTAAACAATATTTCTCCTCCTTATTTCTAATATTATATAATTATACTATAATTTATTCTGAATTAATCATTTTGTACATAAATTCTTTAGGATCAATACTGTCATTAATCTTTGCATATTTTTTTACAAAGCTTTAGGTGATCCACAGAAAATATTCCTAGACCCGATTACTTTCATTAAAAATTAGTTTAGAAATGTCATTTTCACTTTTAACTATATAAGTAGGATTAACACTTCTTAATTCTTCAAAACTTCCATATCCATAGGTAACCCCAATTGAATCTATACTATTCTCTTGAGCCCCTATTATATCGTACTTTCTATCTCCTATCATTACGATATCTACAGTATTTTTTATGTTATATTTATAGATTATAAACTTAATAATTTCACCCTTTATACTTCTGGTACCGTCTAGGTTGCTGCCAACTACAGCATCAAAGTATTTAAATATATTAAAGTGTTTTAATATTTGTTCTGCAAAAAATGTTGGCTTAGTTGTGGCTACTATTAAAACCAATCCTGATTCAAATAAATTTTTCAACAAACTTTCTACGTCCATATACAATTTGTTTTCAAGCATTCCCTTAGCTCTATAATATTCTCTATAATATTCTATTGCTTGGCTTGCCTGTTCTTCACTAAAATTATAATATTCCCTAAATGAATCTTTTAAAGGCGGACCAATAAACTTTTCAAGTGAATCTAAATCTTTCACTAAAATATCAAATTTCTTCAATGCATATTGTACGGATTTCGTTATACCCTCTTTGGGATCTGTAAGTGTACCATCCAAATCAAAAAGAACATACTTATATTTCAGTTCTTTCATACCTTAAACCTCAAAACCGTTTTTAACTTTTTATCTATCTTTTTCCACTCATATCTCATTAAATTTACCCCCTGTCAAAATTATTATTTTAATTATATACCTTTATTAATAAAATGAATAATAAATTTTTTTTAATAAACACTAATAATGTAAAATAAAAATGTGGAGGTTTAATATGAGCAAAAGACCGTTAGTACCAAAAGCAGAAGCAGGTCTAGAAAAATTCAAAATGGAAGTAGCCAGAGACATGAGTATTGAAAATAAGATTCAAAATAGAGACATGGGTGATATACCAAGTTCAGTGGCTAGTAAAATGAAAAATTCCGGTAATGTTGGCGGAGAAATGGTAAAAAGAATGGTAGAGGCTGCTGAAAAAAATATGGCAGGAGATAAGTAAAAGGTCCAAAAACTTGGACCCTTTACTCCCAATTTACTGAATGTTTTAAAGTAATTTCTATCAATTTACTCATTGCCAAAGACATTCTCTTATCTTTATGATATACCAATTGGGTTAAAAATATATCAAAGCACTCTTCTGGCATTACCGCTTTTATACTTCCATATTTTATTTCATTGCTCACAGTATATAAAGGCAAAAATGAAATTCCTAATCCATTTATTACACATTTCTTTATAGCTTCTATACTTGAAAATTCCAATGGATTTGTATACCTTATTTTCTTCCATTTTAAATAATCTTCAAAAAATATTCTGAAGCTGCACCCATTTTCGCTAAATATAATATTTGAAGATGAAAAATCCAGTTCAGTATCGCCGGAACCGATAATAAGCATGTTCTCATTTTTTAAAATTTTTACAATTAAGTCCTCATCTCTGATCTCAGGTTCTATTGTAAAAATAATATCTAGTTCCCCACTTCGTAATTTCTTCCTCAAATCACTGCAGATAGAATTTTTTAAAATAATATTTACATTGGGAAAGTTCTTTTTATACTCCTTTAAAATTTCACCAAGCCTGTAAACAGATAGCGATTCTCCTGCTCCAATAAGTAAATCTCCAGACACACAATTATTATCCGAAGATATATTCTTAATATCCTTATATATATTTAACATCTTTCTGGCATATGGTACCAGTTCTTTTCCTGTATTAGTTAGAACTATATTTTTACCAAGACGATCAAATAATACAGCTCCTATCTCGTTTTCTAATATTTGAATATGAGAGGTAATAGTTGATTGAGCATATCCTAAATGATCTGCCGCCTTTGTAAATCCACCCATATCAACAATAGAAATAAAAGTCTGAAAATGCCGGATTTCTATTGTCCTCACTCCTTTCTTAGATAAGCCCTCAATTTTATATTATCATATTTTTAGATGGTTTATTTCATTTATTTCAATTTTACTGAAGTGATTTTTATTGCTATACTTAAGAAAATCAAATGAGGGAGGTTACAACGATTGAAAAAAGTATTGTTACTTTTGGCTAATGGTTTTGAAGCAGTAGAAGCTAGCGTATTTACGGATGTGATAGGGTGGAATAAATATGAAGGAGACGGTACAACAGATTTAGTTACTGTTGGTCTAAGAGGAAAACTGAAGTGTACTTGGAATTTTACAGTAATACCTGAAATGACAGTTGATGAAATAGACATAGCTGAATTTGATGCTCTAGCAATTCCAGGAGGCTATGAAGAGGCAGGATTTTATGAGGATGCCTATAGTCATGATTTTTTAAATATTATTAAAGAATTTGACAAATCCGGAAAAATAATAGCTTCCATTTGTGTGGGTGCACTTCCTGTTGGAAAGAGCGGGGTTCTAAATGGTCGATATGGGACTACCTATAATTTAGGCGGTGGGAAAAGGCAGAAACAATTGTCAGAATTTGGAGTTAATGTTTTAAGTGATGAGCCAATTGTCATAGACAAAAATATAATTACTTCCTATAACCCTTCCACTGCATTTAATGTAGCTTTCAAACTTCTAGAATTACTTACATCAAAGGAAAACTGCAGCAATGTAAAGAAGCTAATGGGTTTTTAAAATCCCATTAGCTTTCTATTATCCTTCCTTCATAAACCTTATCCGGGTTCATTCCCATTCTCAAACCAATATTTAATTTTTCAATTTCTACCATGTCATCTTTACTAATTTCAAAATCAAATATATTTATATTTTCCTTTATTCTCTCCGGGTTAGTAGATTTAGGAATTGTCACAATCCCCATCTGCAAATCCCATCTCAAAACTATTTGAGACATTGTCTTATCATATTTTTTCGAAAGTTCATGAAAAAGTGGGATTTGAAAAACCTTTCCTCTCATCAAAGGAGACCATGCCTCTAATTGAATACAATTATTTTTGCAGAATTCAATTAAATCACTTTGAACAAGCTGTGGATGAAATTCTACTTGATTTATTACAGGCTTGACATAGGCATTTTCCATAAGATATTCTAAATGCTTAACATTAAAATTACTAACCCCTATAGCCCGGACACACCCTTCTTCGTATATTTTCTCCATTGCCTTCCAGGTTTCTCTGCTTACCTTTTGAGGCCAGTGAATTAAATACATATCTAAATAGTCTGTTCCTAAATTCTTAATTGAATTTTGAAAAGCCTGCAGCGTTTTTTCATAACCCTGATCTGAATTCCACACCTTACTTACCAGAAATATATCCTTTCTTGGAACACCGCTTTGTTTTATTCCAATGCCCACACTCTCTTCATTTCCATAAAATGAAGCTGTATCTATATGGCGATATCCTATATTAAGAGCTTCCTTTACCGCTTCTACACAACTGTCTCCATCTTCTGCCTTATAGGTACCAAATCCAACCCAGGGCATTCTTACTCCATTATTTAAAATTGCACAGCTTTTTATATCTCCCATATTAGTCATCTCCCAAACTTCTGTAAATTTCCTTAGGCCTATAGGTTTTCAAATGATTTATTAAATTCAAGCCAAATCATCTTCCCTTTTTTCCTGTTAAACTTATTATATTAAGTTTAAGGATTTCAATATTATTATAAATCTCATCATTTTTTAGAGACCTTGCTTTAATAATGTCTGGCGTATCCTCTAAATGTTTCAAAATAACTTCCATTCCACACTTTTTTTCTTCAATGTTTTCTACAAAAGAAATTCTTCCATTAATAACAATAGAGCGATATTCATGTCCACATTCATTCTTAATATATCCTTTATCATCAATTATTACAGCACACACATTAGGATTGGATCTAATAAAATCAATTTTCAATCCAGACTTTCCTGAATGCATATATAAAACATTATTAACTTTATCATAGCCATAACTTAAAGTTACAATATAAGGCTCATTATCCCTGCACATGGATACTATTATATATTTTCCTATTGACAGTATTTCAAGCAACTCATTTTCATCATATATTTGCCTATCCTGTCTTCTCATATGATACTTGTTCACTATCAACCCTCCTAATACTAATTTTATGTAAATGCAAAAACATCTGCCGTAGCAGATGTTTAACTATATATCCCCTTCCTCAGGTACAATACATATAAATTTCAACAGCCCTTTTCCAGTATTCGTGAACTGATGGATTACATCCTCAGGAATATAAGCATAAGAACCTGCTTCAACAGCATAATCCTTACCGTCAAAATTCAGCACTCCGCTTCCTTCTACCACATAATTAACGTGATACCATGGGTGCTCATGTTTAGGCGTATACCCACCTTCTCCTAATTCAAAAATACGCATAACAGACCCTTCCCATCCCTCTTTAGGCGTAACTAGTGACTTCTTTAAAACAAATTTTGCCGCAGGACTCTCGATTTTTAGACCTTTATTATCTCTCTCGTGAAAAACTGCCATAAAAAAACACCTCCAAATTTTTATTAATAATATAATCCTATTATATCAAAATTCCTCAGAATAAAACACTATACCATGTATATTTATACTTGCTAAAATATTTAATATACAGTGCTTTTATTATTTTTTCTGATAAAGTCTATTATAATCTATAAAAATGTTGTACAATAGTTAGGATATTAACAAAAGTAAGGAGGTTTTTTTAATGCAAAAAAAGTTGTTTATTCCAGGTCCCGTTGATGTTACTGAAGATGTGCTTGAAAAAATGGCTACCCCTATGATTGGCCATAGGAGTAAAGAAGCATCCGAACTTCAGAGAAACATTAGTGATAAAATCCGTAAGGTTTTTTACACGGAAGAAGAAATACTGTTATCCACTTCATCTGGAAGCGGTTTAATGGAAGGCGCTATTCGTTCTTGTACTGCAAAAAAAGCTGCAGTTTTTTCAGTAGGCGCTTTTGGAAACAGATGGTATGAAATGGCAAAATTCAACAATGTACCTGCAGACTTATTTGAGGTTGAATGGGGTACACCTATAACTCCTGAACTTGTAGATAAAACTTTGTCTACAGGAAAATATGATTTAATAACTTTAACACACAATGAAACTTCAACAGGAATTATGAATCCTGTTGAGGAAATAGCAGAAGTAATGAAAAAATACCCAGAGATAGTTTACTGTCTTGATACTGTAAGTTCCATGGGTGGAACAAAAATAGAAGTTGATAAACTCGGTGTAGACATATGTATAACTTCCAGTCAAAAAGCTCTGTCTCTTCCTCCAGGATTGGCTATGTGCTCAATGTCTAAAAAAGCAGTAGAGAGAGCTAAGACAGTACCTTTCAGAGGTTTGTACTTCGATTTACTTTCTCTTTACGATTACATTCAGAAAAAAGATTACCAGTATCCATCAACCCCTTCTCTTTCTCATATGTTTGCTTTGGACTATCAATTAGACAAAATGTTAGCTGAAGGGTTGGATAACAGATACAAAAGGCACATTGAAATGGCTGAATATGTTAGAGGATGGGCTAGAGAAAACTTTGAAATATTTACCAAAGAAGGTTACCTGTCAAATACCCTTACAGTTATGAAGAATACAAAAGGCATTAGTGTCTCTAATTTGAATAAGGAACTTGGAAATAGAGGTTATGCAATTTCCAATGGCTATGGAAACCTTAAGGAAAAGACTTTTAGAATTGCTCATATGGCTGAACGCACAATGGATGAGTTAAAAGAATTAATAAGAACTATTGAAGAAATTTTAGCTCAATAACAAAGGCTTATTTTTTAGGAGGACTATCATTATGATAAGAATACTTGCGTCTGACGGAATAGATAAGTCTGCAGCATTAAAACTTCGTAATTTAGGCTTTGAATTGGTGGAAGAATTTTATGAACTTGAAAAATTAGGAAATGAGCTGAATAATTATGATGTTTTAATTGTCAGATCTGCTACTAAGGTGAGAAAGCCTAGTATAGATGCTGCTCTGAAAACCGGAAGACTTAAACTAATAATCAGAGGCGGAGTTGGTGTTGACAACATTGATGTAAGCTATGCTGAAGAAAAAGGTATAAAGGTTTTAAACACTCCAAATGCAAGCAGTGCTTCTGTGGCAGAACTTACAATAGGTCATATGTTTGCACTGGCAAGATTTATTGCTATCTCAAATGTAACAATGAGAGATAACAAATGGGAGAAAAAGAAATACAAAGGGATAGAACTTTCAGGTAAAACACTTGGATTAATAGGTTTTGGAAGAATTTCAAAAGAAGTTGCAAAAAAAGCTTACGCCCTTGGAATGAAGGTAATATATACTGACATTCTAGGAAAAGCAAATGGATGCGATGAATTTGAATACTGTCAATTTGAAGAGGTTATTAAAAAATCAGATTTTGTTTCACTCCATGTTCCATTTATTAAAGATAATGGTGCCGTTATAGGGAATAAGGAAATTGAAATGATGAAGGATGGCGCTTATCTAATCAATTGTGCAAGAGGAGGAGTTGTTTCGGAAAAAGCATTAATTGATGCATTAAACAGCGGAAAACTTTCCGGAGCTGGCATTGATGTTTTTGAAGAAGAACCTACAAAAAATGAGGAACTTATCAATCATCCGAATGTATCAGTAACTCCTCATATTGGAGCTTCTACCTATGAAGCTCAAATAAGAATTGGTGAGGAAATAGTAAGTATAATATCTGAGTTCTTTAAGTAGTTATTAATACAACCGGTAAATGATAATTTGCCGGTTGTATATAATAAATATAAACAAGCTTTAAATTTTAGGGGGGACCGCCATTATGGCAGTAATAAGACCATTTAAAAGATTAAAACCTAGAGTTGATGTTGCAGATAAAGTTGCAATACTTCCAGTAGACTCTATGGAAAAACAAAAGATAAAGGAAATGATAAATAGTAATGAAAATTGTTTCCTTAAGATCACAAACCCAGAATTATATAGGGATATCAAATTAGACGAACCTGGGAAAAGGATACTAAACAAATGTTCACAAGAAAGCCTTAATAAAATGATAGATAATGGCATTTTAGTTAAGGACGAAACACCTATGCTTTTCGTATATAAGCAGATAATCGGTGAAAGAGAACTTATAGGTATTGTTGGCTGTACATCTGTGGATGATTATGTAAACAATTACATAAAAAAACATGAATTCACTAGATCGGAAAAAGAAAGAGATATTGGTTTTCACATTGATTATTGCAATGCCAATACTGGTACTATTTTCCTTATATATCGATGGCAGGAAGAAATTGAAAATATTATTAACGAATGCACTAAAAAAGCTCCTGAATATAATTTTACTACGGAAGATGATGTAATTCATTTAGTCTGGGCCATTTCAGACGAAAATAAGATTAACCAGCTTTGCAAAGCATTTGAAAAGATCGATAACTTTTATATTGCTGACGGTCATCACAGGACTGCTGCTGCAGCAAGAGTATGCATGAATAAAAGAAAAGAAAATCCTAATTACACCGGAGAGGAAGAATTCAATTACTTTTTATCAGTTTTATTCCCGGATAAAGATCTTTCTATTATTGACTATAATAGGGTAGTTAAGGATTTGAACAATTTATCAAAAGAAGAATTTTTAGCTAAAATTTCAGAAAATTTTAAAGTTGAAAAATATGAACAGGATAAGCCATTCAAGCCTGACTACAGTCACACAATAGGAATGTTTTTGGATGGACAATGGTACAAACTTACTGCAAGTGATTGCACCTATGATGAAAATCACCCTGTAGACTGTCTGGATGTAGTAGTACTTCAAAAATTCCTTCTTGACCCTATTTTAGGAATAAAAGACCCTAGAACTGATGAAAGAATTGATTTTGTAGCAGGTGTATTAGGTTTGAAGGAACTTGAAAGAAGAGTAAATAGTGATATGACAGTAGCATTTTCTATATATCCATGTTCAGTTAAAGAACTTATGGACGTTGCCGATATTGGTGAAGTAATGCCGCCAAAATCTACATGGTTTGAACCAAAACTTAGAAGTGGCTTATTCATTCATTCCTTTGAGTAAGTATAAATTAGGAGGTAGATATTTTATCTACCTCCTAACTTTTAACTATAATCTTGAACCTATATCAAATGAATTCTCCATTGCTTCTTTTATTTCTTTAGAGGATGCACCTCCTGTGCAAACTCCTAAACTTATAACAAAATCCATTTCTAAGTACTTACACATATCTTCAAACATCTTCTCCACAATCTTAGGACCAGAATTTGGTCTCTCCCCTGCATAAGTCATTATAAGAATAACCTTTTTACCAGAGAAATTTGAAACATTATCATCTTTAAGCAGTGCATACATTCTATCTATAAATGCCTTTAATTGAGCAGTTAAGTTCCACCAATAAATAGGTGTAGCAAATACCAATACTTCTGCATTAGTTATTTCAGAATAATTTTCTGCCATATCATCTTGAATTACACACCTATTATCAAGAGTTTTCTGACAAGAATTACAAGCTATACAAGGTTCAATTTCCTGTCCTTGTAAAAATAATTTATTTATCTCTGCATTATTATGTTTTGATAATATTCCTTTGTGAAGCTCATCTACCAGCTTTTCAGTGGTTCCATTTTTAATAGGACTTCCTATGATTGAAAGAACTTTCATGTTGATCCCCCCATATTTACATTTTATATATTATACCACTGATTACTAGAAAATTAAATATACCAAATATTCTAATTATTTCGATATAATATTGTTATGTTGTAATAATGGAGAAGGATAATCCTACTCCTATATAGAATACTATTGGTAAAGATAATTATCGCAACAAAGTGAAGGAGGCTTTATAATGAAACTATTTATAAATTATGGTGGTCCTACTACAGGTAGCGGCAAAATAAAATTTACAAATGTTCATGAGCTTATTTTGATTGAAGAAGCCCTTAAGTATTACAAAGAAAGTCTGAATAATAAGTCATCAGAAAAAGGTGCTAAGCAAAACAAAAAAATAAGTGATTTGGAAAAATTAATTTTCGAATTGCAAATAGAAAATGCAGAAAAACTTGGCAAGAAATATGACAGTAGTATAGGTTTAAACTTAAATCAATTTTTAATAACAAGGAGACACAAATCAAAAATATTATTAAAGGAAATAGCCGATAAATTAAAGGTTACTCCTAGTTACTATAATGATATAGAAAAGGAGAAAATTGAGGCCCCTGCTGAAATTTTAATTAGGACATTTGAAATTCTTGAAGTGGTTGATAATATTAAGGCTAAATTATATCAATACATTCCTACCGTAGAATTTTTTTACAAAGACATAAAAATACACGAAGTATTTTTTGAAACTCAAGGAAAATACAATGATTATATCCAGCATATTGCAAAAAAAATACCTGAGGACAATATAGAAATCATAGAAAACAAAATTGAATTATAGTAAAAAGTTCACAACCAAAATATTTTGGTTGTGAACTTTTTACTAATTAGCAAGCTTATAATCTGAATTTTTAATTATAATTTTTGATTTAATACCATCAGTAGCATATATCTTCTTATCCTTAGTAATAAATATAGCTTCTATATTTGGAGTATCTTTTGCATATGCAAGTCCTTTATCCACTCCTAAATAGAATAAATTTTTTGTCATAGCATCCGCATCAATGGATATATCGGTAATTATAGTTACACTTGCCAGGTTATTGTCCATGGGATATCCTGTAAATGGGTTTAAAATATGATGATATCTCTTTCCATCCTTCTCGAAGTACCTTTCATAAATACCAGAAGTTACTACTGTTTTACTTGTAACATCAACACTGCCGACAATTTCACCTCTTGTCTCTAATGGATTTTGAATTCCAATACTCCAGGGTTTTCCGTTTATATTATCATTAAGTACTATAACATTCCCACCTAAATTTATAGTTGCATGTTGAACATTGTTTTCTTTTAATATTTTTGCCACCTCATCCGCTGCATATCCCTTGGCGATACCTCCTAAATCCAGCATCATACCCTGTTTTTTCAGCATAACTGATTTTTCATTTTCATTTAATAAAATATCTTTATAATTTATTAAACTCTTTTTAGAATCTATTTCAGCTTGAGATGGTAACCTGGCATCATCAGTTCCTATTCCCCACAACTTAACAAGTGGTCCTATAGTAATATCAAAGACCCCACCGGATTTTTCCGAATAATACTTTCCTTTTTTTATTACATAAAATGTATCATCTGAAACCTTAACATAACTTTTACCTGCTGCACTTGCAATAGCATCAACTTCTGTTCCGGTCTTATTTACACTCATTTTGTTTTCAATATCTTTTATTCTGTTAAAAGCTTTTGTCATAACATCTTCCGATTTATTATCATATATTTTTATTGTACATATTGTCCCTAATAAAAATTGAGTTTCCTCCAGCGGCTCACTGTTGCTTGAACATCCTTGAAATAAAACTGAAGAAAATATAAAAATAATAAATACAATTAAAGCTCTGCTCCTTTTAGAATTACTCATATCTACACCGTCCTTAATTACATAATATATCTTTAAGCTAGTTTATTATAACACTAATAATTTATAATAATCTAGATATATTACGTAATATATATTAAACTATTAATATAATTACTATTTTTGAACTTTTCAATAAGGGGGGGCGATGATATGCTTTTATTTTCAAATGGATGGTTTACTTGGCTCTTTATAATAAATGCCTTAGTATCTATTGTAGTAATTGTACTGGAGAGAAGAAATCCTGAAAAAACCATAGCTTGGTTACTTATACTCATTGCATTACCACCTATTGGTTTGTTTTTCTATGTATTCTTAGGGAGAAACTGGAAAAAGCACAAACTAAATGACACTACAAATATTAATATAGAAGAGTTGGTTTATCACGCAATGAAGAATGTAAAGGACTATGAATATTCAACTCTTATAGAATTATTGTCAAAAAACAGTGAATCACCTTTATTTAATGATAATTCCATTAAAATATTTAGGGATGGAAATGAAAAATTTACTATACTAAAAAAGGAATTAATGAATGCAACTCATCATATTCACTTAGAATATTTCATTGTAAAAAATGATATTATCGGTAACGAGATAAAAAATATTTTAATTAGCAAAGCAGAGGAAGGTATACAGGTTCGATTTATAATCGATAGATTAGGCTCCATAAGACTACCTCATTCATATATTCAAGATCTGAAATTCGCAGGCGTTGATGTTGTTCAATATTCCTATTTTCTTGCACCTCTTTTAAAAAGAATAAATACACAAATTAATTATAGAAACCACAGAAAAATTGCAATAATTGATGGTAAAGTTGGATTTATCGGTGGAATAAATATTGGAGATGAATACCTTGGAAAAAGTAAATTTGGGTACTGGAGAGATACTCATATTATGGTAAAGGGTGATTTTGTCCTAGGCCTTCAAGCGGTATTTTTAGATGATTATCTTACAATAAAAGAAGCAAATGAAGAACCATATTATTATGGAAATGATTTTGATAATTTTTTTCCAAACTCTGAGAACTCAGATGGTAAATTGATGCAATTGGTAAAAAGTGGCCCAGATTCTGAGTTCCCAGCAATAATGCAGGCGATTTTAAAAATGATAAGCATGGCAAAAGATCATATATATATAACCTCTCCCTATTTTATACCAAGCGAAAGCATAATGAATGCGCTAAAAATTTCCTCTTTGAGCGGAATTAAAATTCATATACTATTTCCTGGAAAATATGATCATATCCTGGCGTATTATGCATCCAGAACATATCTTTCTGAGCTAATAAGAAATGGTGTAAGAATATATTTTTATGATCCCAATTCTTTTGTTCATGCTAAAACCATAATTGTGGATGGTAAAATAGCTACTGTAGGCACTGCTAATATGGATATACGAAGCTATGAATTAAATTATGAAATTAACGCGGTAATTTATGATGAAGAGACTGCAGAAGAACTGGAAAATATTTTTTTTGAGGATTTAAAAAAAAGTGAAAGGGTTAAAGATGATTACTTTGACACTCTTCCACTTTCTATTAAAATGATAGAGGCTTTCTCAAGAATATTTTCTTCATTATTATAGCAATATGTTATGCTATTGCCTTATTAATACTAACTATGTTATATTAAAAATATAATTTAACCACAATTAATACACATAAAAGGGGAATATTCATGACTATATATGATGATGTAAATATGAATATTATAGAAGATGATCTAAAATATCTTAAACTATTGGCAAAACAATATCCGTCAATTTCCAGTGCCAGCACGGAAATAATTAATTTAGAGGCTATTCTAAACCTTCCAAAAGGAACTGAGCATTTTATTAGTGATGTTCATGGTGAATATGAATCCTTTACCCATATGCTTAAAAACGCATCTGGTGTTATAAAAAGGAAAATAGATGATGTATTTGGTACTTCCTTAGAGGAAAATGAAAAGGTGAGTCTTGCAACTTTGGTTTATTATCCTGAACAAAAACTTAACCTGATTAAACAATCTCAGGATCTGCTTGATGATTGGTACAGGATAACCTTATATCGCTTAATTGAATTATGCAAAGCTGTTTCATCAAAATATACGCGTTCAAAAATGAGAAAAGCTTTACCTAAGGATTATGATTATGTTATCGAAGAACTTCTTCATGAACAAAAAGATATAATAGATAAGCAGGAATATTATAATGGAATAATAAATGCCATTATTGATACTGACAGGGCCTGTGAATTTATTATTGTAATTTCAAATGTAATTCAAAGACTTGTGGTAGACAGACTCCATTTAATAGGAGATATATATGATAGAGGTCCTGGAGCAGAAATAATTATGGATGCTCTTATGAACCATCATTCTGTCGACATTCAATGGGGAAATCATGATATAGTGTGGATGGGTGCAGCTGCAGGTTCAGAGGCTTGTATTGCTAATGTACTTAGAATATCTCTAAGATATGCAAACTTAAGTACTATAGAAGACGGATATGGAATAAATCTGCTTCCACTTGCAACTTTTGCCATGGAATTTTATACGGATGATCCCTGTAAAAGCTTTAAATTGAGAACTCTTGATAAGGAAATTAATAAAATAGATTATTCTCTGCTTTCTAAAATGCACAAAGCTATAGCCATAATACAATTTAAACTTGAAGGTCACATTATAAAAAGGCACCCAGAATTTCACATGAATGACCAGCTTTTAATGGATGAAATTAATTTTAAGGATTATACTGTAAAAATCGGCAACATTACATACAAACTTAATGATGAAAATTTCCCTACAATAAATCCTGAGAATCCTTATGAACTTACCCAAAGAGAACTAGAACTCATACAGAAGCTTAAGCATTCATTTATAAAAAGTGATAAACTTCAAAAGCATATCAGATTCTTTTACAACAAAGGAAGTATGTATTCCGTATTCAACTCAAACTTATTATTCCACGGCTGCATACCGCTGGAGGCAGATGGTTCCCTAAAAGAAATAACAATTGAAGGGACAAAATATTATGGAAAATCATTGTTGGATAAATTCGATCGTTTTGCCAGAGAAGCATTTTTCTTAAGTGGAGATTCTGAAGCAAAAAAATTCGGACTAGATATGATGTGGTATCTGTGGTGCGGGCCCTGCTCTCCACTATTTGGAAAATTAAAAATGACTACATTTGAAAGATATTTTATTAATGATAAAAAAACTCACTTTGAGGAAAAAAACTACTATTATGATTACAGAGACAGTGAAAAAATATCAAATGATATCCTTATTGAATTTGGACTTGACCCTGAATGTTCTCATATAATAAATGGACATATACCTGTAAAAACAAAAGAAGGTGAAAGCCCTATAAAAGCAAATGGAAAATTGCTTGTAATAGATGGCGGCTTTTGCAGAGCTTATCAACCTGAAACTGGAATTGCGGGATACACTTTAATTTATAATTCCTATGGATTACTCCTAACCTCACATGAGCCCTTTGAGAGCATAAAAAAAGCAATTGAAGAGGAAAAGGATATACTATCCTCCACTGTGATTTTGGAGCACTCTACAACCCGTAAAAGAGTCTCGCACACGGATATAGGTATTGAGCTGAAAAAACAGATTAGTACTCTTAAAATGCTGTTAATTGCATATCGAGAAGGTTATATTAAAGAAGAAAATTAGGATGGAGGTTAATCTTCCATCCTTATTTCAATATCTGAACCGGTGTATTTATTGGAGTATACTGCCTAAGTATTTTTAAATCCTCATTGCTAAGGGCTATACATCCGTAGGTCCAATCATATTTACTACCTCCGCCGTGAATTCCAATCTCTCCACCTAAAGCGGTATTCCAAGGCGGCTGCTGTTTATTATTAATTGCTTTAACTATACTATCATAGGAAGCTTTATTTATTATTCCATCATCAAGTCCTCTTTTTGCATCAATTTCATTTGGATAACTTAATCCCATAAAAAAATAATATTTTGTTTGATTATTTAAAGTACATATATAATAGTTGCCCTCAGGCGTTTTGTTGTCTCCCTCATTAACCTTGCTGCCTAAAGGGGCTCTTCCAAGACCTATACTAAATCTCCCTATAAGATTTCCATCACCGTAAAGTTCTAGTATTCTCTTGCTTTTATATACTATAACTAAAGTATTCTTTGGAGTTACTGAAGGTTTTTCAAAAAACAATTTTAAGTTTTCACCTGTATTATTATTTATGCTCTCTGAAGCGGGCTCTATGCCCTTCTTGGAATTTTTCACATATTTTTTTATTGAATAGCCGGAAACCGCAAAGATAATCAACATTCCTGAAATTATAAATAATAAAGGTAATTTTATGTTTTTATTCTTCATAATAACCTCCAATAATATAAGTGATTAGTTTTCAATAATGTGGTGTTGTCTTGCTTTCCCCATAAAAAATATTGCCATGGCTCCAGGGCCTCCATATGTACCCACTACCGGTCCTATAAAATTAATATATACATCTTTCACATTGATTTTTGAAAGTATCATATCTTTTAGTTCTAATGCCTCATGAATACAGTCCCCGTGGCAAATTGAAATAATCTGCTCTTCCGGTGATTCAATTTTATCCAAAACTATTCCTGCTAATTTATTTACAGCTTTCTTTCTTCCTCTAATTTTTAAAACAGTGAGCACCTTTCCTAAATGACTTATTGTAAGAAGAGGATTTATATTTAGTACTATTCCTAACATAGCTGCAGCTGATGATATTCTTCCCCCTCTTTTTAAATGATTTAAATCATTTACTATTATATAAGTATTTAGCTTTTGAACATTTGTCTCTAAATAGTCTACAATGTTTTCAAAACTCTCTCCACTTTCCTTAAGTTCAAAAGCTTTCATTACCATAAGGCCCTGACCTAATGACGCAGTAAGTGCATCAAAAATATATATTTCAATATCTTCATACTCCTCCTTAATCATATTTTTAGCAATATGTGCACTGTTCAAAGTTCCGCTCAACCCTGAAGAGACACAAATATAGAGTATATTTAACCCCTTTTCTGCAATTTTCTTAAATTCCTCGTAGAAAACATTTACATTAGGTTGAGACGTCTTAGGTATTACACCATCTCTCATATAGTCAAAAAATTGTTTATATGGAAGACTTTCTCCAAAATCATCCACGTATTCTTTATCTTCAATACGACAAGTTAGACTAACAAAAGGAATTTCTTTTTCATTGATATATTCTTTACTTAAATCAGAACAGGAATCAGTCATAATAATAAAATCATTCATTAATTTGTCTCCTTGCCATAATTAATTATTTCTTAACAATCTATCCCTTTTAGTCTTTTTACGCAATAGTTTGTTAATATCTTATATAAAATAAAGTCTATAATCCCAAAAATTATTGTTACTGCAATAATAATTTTTATTAAATCCAAAGGGAATTTCACGCTGAAAAACACAATTAATGCAGCTATACCAAAACTCCCAAAAATAGAAATTAATCCGTTAAAATTCTGTTTAACTGCCTTTTGTTCAGTATCCCAATTAAGTTTTGGCATAATTACATCTATTAGTATTCCAAATAAAGCACTAAAAAATATTCCTAAAATACTTACAATAAAAGAAATAACCACAATATATACCTTCAGTTTAAGCATGAATATTGCTATAGGAATGATCATAAGCATTCCCATGATGCCCATAATCATACCCGACATAACCTTTCCCATCATTTGTTTAGTATAATCTACAGGAATATATTTAATAAAGAATAAATTTTTTCCTTCCCTAGAGATAGATGTAGATGTAATCATATTAGAGGCTGTAATAAAAATGCCACAGGCTAAAGCTGCAGATATTACCATTGGCCCAGAACTGCTGTTTTGAATATATGGTATAAGGCTTGTAAGGTTATTAGCTGATTTGGGTTGTGCAATTATTGGTAGCATCAAGAAAATCGGCCATAAAAAATTCATCAAGATGCAGTTGAGAAAATATACAGGGGTTCTGAATAACAATTTTAGTTCTTTTATTGTATAGGAATATACTACTGGACTCATCCTTGTATTTTTGCCTAATTCCCTCTTTGAAAGCACCTTCCTTTTGGAAGCTGTTTCAGATATTCCTATCACACCTGCAAAATAAAGCATTTTACCAAGCATTATAAATATTAAAAATGCAAAAACTGTTATAATAATAAAAATTAGCAGTTGGTATATCCCACTTAAACTTGATGAATTTATCATACAATAAACTGCTATCTTTGTGCTAGGGAAAAAACTGGATGTTATCTCTATTAAAGAATTATTTCCTTTATTCAAAAGTTCCATTACCTTATTTGGATCTGTTATATTCATAGCAAATCTTTGGGCATATATATTTATTGTAAGTGCAATTACCATTGCAAAAATCCCGCCAAAAATTCTAAAAGCATCTTTATTCTTTGCCAGATTTGTAAACCTCATTATAACCATATCTATTATGGAAGCTGTAACTAATGGAATAACTGGGAGAATTAAAAAAATCAATATCCCGAACATATAAAAAAGCAATGATTCCCTATTCTTCACACCATATACAGCAAATACAGGTATTAAAATTACAGCTTCTGTGATATACTCATAAACCAAAACAGTAGCAAACTTTGCACCTAATATTTCGGCAGGTTTTAAAGGAAGTGGAAGCAAATTTTCAATATCTGTAGAAAAATAAAAAGTATTTATTATATACGCAATTCCAAAGAAGAAAATTATTATTACAACTGCAGGCATTGCCATGGCCAAAATAAGTCCCTGCTGATTTATAACTTTTAAAGTATCAAATAAAGTTGAAATCATTCCTCCTATACTCAAAACAAAAGGAACACATGCAAATAAAATCAATACAATAATCATAGAAGCCCTGTTTAATTTCTTTTTACCTCCATTCTTTATTGAATCGCTTCCGTTTTTTAACAATATCTTTGTTAATATCAATGTCCTATTCATTTTCAGTCATCTCCAAAAACATTTTTTCCAAAGACTCATTCTCTTTAAAATGATTCCTCATTTCGTTCAAAGTTCCAACAAAAATAATTTTCCCCTTATTAATCACTGCCACCCTGTCACATATTTTTTCAGCAACCTCTAAAATATGTGTGGAAAAGAAAACAGTGTTTCCTTTATCTGCATGTTCTCTCATCATTTCCTTTAAAATATATGATGATTTAGGATCTAGCCCTGTCATTGGCTCATCTAATATCCAAACCGAAGGTTCATGAATTAAAGCCCCTATGATAATTATTTTCTGTCTCATGCCATGGGAATAACTTTGAATTTGATCTCCTAATGCTTTTGTCATTTCAAATCTTTTACTTAATTTTTCTATTCTTTCCTTTCTAACCTCTGAAGACACCTCATAGATATCTGCCATAAAATTTAAATACTCTATACCTTTTAACCTTAAAAACATATCTGGACTATCCGGTACAAACCCAAACTGCTTTTTAGCCCCTATTGGATTATCTTTAATACTGATATCATTTATTTTTATACTACCGGAATCAAAATCCAAAATGCCTGTAATCAGTTTTATTGTAGTAGTTTTTCCTGCACCGTTAGGCCCTAAAAATCCAAATACCTCTCCATCTCTTATAGAAATATTAATACCATCTACAGCTTTATTTTCTCCGCCATAACTTTTATTAACATTAATTAGGTCTATCATAAACAACCCTCCAAATCACTTTATAATTACATTATATTAGATTTAACTTAATATTAAAATAAATACTATAAATAAAGACCCGCATAACAAAAAGTTTTGCGGGGGCAAAGTTAATTTACTAAATATATATATCTGAAAATTCAATTTTAACTTTTTCAATTTTTTCTTCAGAAATATCTTGCAATAAATCATCCTTGTTTATTTCTATATCTTCCTTTAATGTTGTGGGAAGTGTAACAATAAATTCTGATCCATTTCCAACTTCACTCTTCACGTCTACTTCTCCTTTATGCATACTTACTAAAGATTTTACTAGAGATAATCCTATGCCGCTACCCTCATTAGCTCTTGTGAATGACTTATCCAATTGAATAAATCTATTGAATATTTCTGTTCTTTTTTCTCTAGGTATTCCTATTCCTGTATCCCTTACACTTATAGAAACCTTATCAAAGTAATCATATATATTTACATATATATACCCAGCTTCAGGTGTAAACTTAATTGCATTTGACAAAAGATTAAGCATTATCCTCTCTATTTTATCCCTATCGAATGGCATACTCTTTTCTTCTACATCAGTGTCAAATACTATAGTAATTCCCTTACTCTCTGCAAATGTTACAACTGACATGGTTATATTTTCAATAAAGTTAACAATATCACCTATAATAAAAACTGGAGTTAAATATCCTGAGTCAATTTTAGTAATATCAATAAGGTTATTGATAAGCCTAAGCAATCTATAACTGTTTTGTTTTGTCATGCCCATGTATTTAATGATTTTTTCCATCTTTTCTGATCTGCTTATTGAGTCTAATATTAATTTACACATTTGCTGAGAACTTATAATAACATTCAATGGAGTTCTCAGTTCATGAGAAATATTTGCAATAAATTCAGTTCTCATCTTATCGTATTCCATTACTTCTTTTAGCTTTCTAGCATTTTCATTATATTTCCTCTTCAATTCTTCGGCCTTTTCCTTCTCAGTTATATTCCTAGAAATAACAACTAAAGCTTTATTTTCATCCTCCTTATTGTATACAGGACTCTTTACTGTATCAAAATAGTTTTTTTCACCATCACGACTGATTAATGTCTGATTAAATCGCATTTCTTTTTTCTCATTCAAGACAATTTTATCTGTTTCATCAATTTTATAAAAATTTTCTTTGTTTTTATCTACAAGCTTTGCCAAATCTAAATTGGATTTATTGCTATAATCTATACCTTCCAAGCCAAAAAATTGGACTGCTGCTGCATTCATCTCTACATATCTTCCCTGACCGTCTTTAAATGTTATGCAGTCTGAAGTATTATTTATCAGGGTTCTAAGCCGGCTTTCACTTTCTACTAAAGCTTCCTCTACAGCCTTTCTTTCATATACTTCATCTTTGAGCATATTAACTGTTATTTCTAATTCCTTGGTTCTTTCTTTAACACTGGTTTCAAGTTTTTCATTTATCTCCTTGATTGATTTATACATCAATGCGTTTTCTAAAGAGATTGCTGCCTGGGAAGTAAGCAATTTAAGAACTTCTATTGCATCCTTATTAAAAGCTCCCTGAACAAGATTATTTTCAAAATAAAGTATAGCCTTGATTTTATTATTATAACAAATAGGTATACATAAAATAGATTTTATATCATTTTCATTTATATATTTATCACCATAATAATGCTCTGATTTTTTTGCATTATCTATTACTATACATTTCTTACACCTTGAAACGTAATAAATAATTGGTTTTAAAATAAATGTATAATTTTCCATAGGTATTTCATGACTGTATATGTCTATTTTCTTTGTTTCATATTTAGCATCTGCAATAACGTTTAGGTGTCCATTTTTTTCTATGATTAAACAACACCTCTCTGCTCCTGCTCTTTCCATAGTAACCTTAATCAATTTCTTTAACAAATTGTTATATTCTATTTCATTAGAAATAATTTGAGACGCCTTAAATAATGCATTTAAATCAATATCAAATGCGAAAACTTTACTTGCAGTTAAAAAATCGCCATATTCCCTTTTTAATTTATCTACTTTTAATTCAGCTCCCCAATTTTCATAACAATTTATACAATCATTAAAATAGATAGCTGCCACTTTCTTTATGTTCTTTGATAAGTAATATTTAAAAGCCAGTTCATTACATACTGCAGCTATTTGGTGTTCTCCTTTACTATTTGCCTCATTTATTGCCATTTCATATAAATTCATAGCCTTTAAATCTTCGCAATCCATTTTTGCAATTTCTGCATTGATTAATAGGTTTAATGTATTTACATTTACCCCACAAAATTCGTTGTATTTTTTTATTGTAAAATTTAATTCATTAATTTTTAATTTGTATTTATGCTGTTTATTTTTATTAACTTTTTCATATATCTGGATCAAGATTAATCCATATATAAAATAATAAATTATATGCATGCTTGATATTTCACCAGTTTGAGTATAAACCTTACAATTTTCTATAAATTTTAGAGACTCTTCATAATTCCCAATTATAAAACTTTGTAAAGATTTTGAAATATAATAATAAAAAAGAAACCATGTTTTTTTGCTTTTGCTAAAAATATCTGAATTTATTTCTTCATATTCACCATTACTTAAAGTATCAGTACTTCTCCCCATAAGTTTTAGTATATCATTGTTTAATAATGATAAATTGTTATAAATTTGACTATTTTTATTTTCTAGAAAATTTAATATATTATCAATTTCATACTGTAACTTATCTAACTTTTCACCATATATAAATTTATAATATATAATACAGAATGCAGAGTTTGCTGCATAAACATAGTCTCCACAATTAATTGCAGTTTTTAAGGACTCTTCTAAATAATTCCTTCCTTTTTTGATATCATTTGTCCAAAAATTAATCTTACTTCCATATACAAATTTAACCCTACAGCTTAATAGGGCGTTTTCATACTTTTCATTTAAATTTAATGCTAATATCCCGAACTTATTTCCTAATTCAAATTCACGACTATTTATTAAATTGTTTCCGAAACATGCATACCCGAATGCTGAATCTTCCATATTTCCATAGTTTAATGATATTTTGAACATTCTTAATGCGGCTGCAAAACAAATTTTTTTGTTGCAGCTAATATATCCAAGTATCCAAAAATTACTGTATATTTTCATGAGTATTCTTTTTTCTATATTTGTATTTATGGGAAGATTCAAAAATTTTATTATATCCCTGCCTCTTATATTATTTATAATTTTATTATATTCAACTTTAGCGTTTTTTTCCTTTAATATTAATTTAGCTAAAGAACTATCCTCCATCAAATTTATAGCCTTATATGTAAGCTCAATGGCAGGTTTTATCATATTCCAATTAGTATATTGTCTAATTCTTACGCTATACAATCTGCCTTTATCGATTTTACTTTTTGATTTATCTAATAGTATTTCACTATAATAATCTCCATTTTTAAAATCATAATTAGAATAAAAGCAACCAATAGAATGTAAATATATATCATAAGAAAGTTCATAATGATTGATCCAGAATTTTGAATCAATGAAACTTATAGCTATATTAAAATATTTTGTTGCTTCTGTATATGCAAACGAATTTTTTGCAGCAATTCCTCCTTCATAATTTAATTTGATTAAATGCAATATTTCCTTTTCATCCGTTACTTTATCCCTTGATAAATTATAATAATATAAAACGTCGAATATTTTAATCTTAGAGTCATAATCAATAAACTCATTAGATAAGGTTCTTGCAATTTTTAATAATGTATCTATCTTTTCTTTATCACTTATAAGATAATTTATAACTTCAATAATTTTTTTATTAGAAAAAACATACTCTCCAGGTTCCAGCTCAATTATCAGCTCTTTATTAAGGCAGATAGATATAATACTCATCATTTCACTGGTGCTACTGTTGCAAATTTTAGTCATTAAATATACTGAAAACTTTTTTCTAAAACAACAAGCATTTTTTAAAAAACTTCTTACGTCTTCAGATAATTCTTGTAATTTATCATACATAGAGTGGAATAATGTTTCTTTACCAGTTAAAAGACTTACCTTTTCAACATCCCAATCCCAATGATTTTTTTCATAATTATATTCTATTAGAGAATCATCGTAAATTTTTTTAATAAATTTATTTACACAATACAGATTTCCATCCGTTTTTATTTTTATTATATTACTTAGGTCATCACATTTGTTTATTGAATTGTTGTATATGTCCTGAAGAAGTTTTTCAATATCCCAGGAACTTAATGGATCTAATTTTATAGTTTCTACCCTTCCGTTAAAGCCCCTGAACATTTCAACAAACTCTGAATTGTTTTTTAAATTTTCTTCTTCTGAATTTACATACGAACATACAATTAATAAATTTTTTATTTTTGAACTATTGAATAATTGAGAAAATGGTCTGATCACAGATTTGTTAATCCATTGAACATCATCTAATGTGATCATAAATATATGATTGTTTTCAGTAAAGATATCGATAACTCTTTCACATAAATCAACAATTCCTTTATATGGATTAACATCTTGTACACATTGAATTTCATAGTCATTACCTAATATCAATTTGAATTCCGGGATATATTCTAAAATCAAACTTAGACTTGAACCTAACGTATTAACAAACCTGTATTTCCATGCTAATATATTGTCTTCATTTTCCATAAGAATTCTATTAACCAAATTTTTAAGTTCTTCTATTAACTCAAAATAAGGAAATGTATTGCTGTTTTCTTGAAAAGACAAAGATATATAATAATCATTTTTTGAACTCACAGCTTTTCGAAATTCGTTAATTAGAGAAGTTTTACCTGAACCACTGGAGCCTGTAATCATAAAAACAGATTTATTATTTTTATTTATGTAATCATAAATATCGCCTATTTTTTTCGAAAAAGTTTTTCTTCCAAATAACTCCCTTGATATAACTAAATTAGTCATTACATCTTTTTGACCTAAAATGAAATTGTTTATGCAACCTAAATGTTCTAACTGATATAAACACTTTTCTAGATCAAATTTTAATCCATAATAGCTTAAATATCTGTTTTCTGGATTCTTATTCAACAATTTTTTTATTATTTCCCATATATTTTTAGGAACTTCTGTACTTTTGTTTATTGGCTCCTTGAATTTTTTTGTTAAATGCTCATATGCTATTTCAAGACTATCTTCGCCATTAATTAGGGAATGTCCAGCAATTATTTCATAGAATATAACTCCCAACGTATAGAAATCTTTTCTGAAATCTATATTTACTTTCATTAATCCTGTTTCTTCTGGAGACATATATTGACTATATTTAACATCTTCAGATTTATTGACTATATTCACTGCTATATCGCCCTTAACATTGTTTACAATTATATTTTCAGGATATAATTTATAATTATTAATCCCCTTATGTTGTAATTCAAATAGTGCATTTACGATAGAAATTGCAATCTTTAAAAATGCTTCTATATTCACTTTTTCAGTAATCATAATTTCTCTCAAAGAAAGTTCAGCAAATTTATATGTCTTCAACAAAAAAAACCCCTCCAAACCCGCACATGATTTTATTCCCAACATTTACATTTTACCATAACTTTCTTTTTATCAATATATTCCTTTACAATTTTTCCAAATTATTTTATTTTTAAAAATACCTCCATATAAATAAAGCATGTAGTCATTATAAATAATCTACATGCATATTTTTACAATTTAAATTTATTTACCTGATCCATCATATTTTTAGCCATTCCATTTAATACATCTGCAGTTTTTGCTACTTCTCTTGATGCCTGATTGATTATTTGCTGATATAAAGCCACATCTTGATCTGTACATACAGCATATGCTGTATATCATTAATAATAAAATGGTTTAAAACCCTTAAGTTCTAAATTTTATCTTTAGAATAATCCCCCATTTACATTAATTACTTCACCGGTTATGTAATTAGAATCTTCAGTACATAAAAATGCCACTACTTTCGCAACCTGATTACATTTTCCAAAGTAGCCTAAAGGGATTTCGCACTCTAAAGCTTCCCTCTCTTCACAGCTTAGAAAACTATTCATATTTGTGTCAATTACTCCTGGTGCCACTGCATTTACCCTTATCTTACTTGGTGCTAACTCTTTTGAAAGTGCTCTTGTAAAAGAATTTATTCCTCCCTTAGAAGCAGAATATATTACTTCACAGGATGCACCTAAAGTCCCCCATATAGAAGAAACATTTACAATTGATCCGCTTTTTTTAGGCAGCATATACTTTAATGCATTGTGAGTACAATTGTATACTCCTTTTAAATTGACATCTAATATTTCATCCCAATCTCTTTCATCCATATCAATAAATAAACCTGTTTTAGATATACCAGCATTATTTACAAGAATATCAAGTTTACCGTATGTTTTTACTGTATTTTCAATCAAAGTTTCTGCTTCATGGTACTTTGAAACATCCCCACAAATTATGCTGCCTAAGCCCCCAGCCTCCTCTATGGCTTTAAGAATGTTTTCTGCACCTTTCACATCTGTTTTATAATTAACTACAACGTTTGCTCCTAATTTAGCCAATTCTAAAGCGATACTCGCCCCAATTCCTTTCGAAGCACCGGTGACCACAGCAATCTTGCCTGTAAGCTTCATAAAATTACCACTTCCTCCAAATGTATTATTCCTTAATTATAATATACGTTTAAAATTTAGTATATAGGTTGTTAATTTGGATAACCCTGCCAAATTACCTCTATACACTATAGATTGATTGATATATAATAATTATCGTAGATTATAAATAATATTAAAATATAATTGGAAGGTGTTTATTATGCTAGACTTCAAACCTTTGACATTAAAAGACAAAAATACTTTTGATAAATATTTAATTCCCTATAATTTTGAGACTTGTGAATACTCTTTTATAAATCTATTAATGTGGAAAAATGCATGTGATATTCAATACACAATTTTCAAGGATTCTCTAATTATTAAAAAAATAGATTTTGACGGAACAAGTCACTTTATGCAGCCTATAGCATATAAGAAGGAAGATTTAAAAGAAATAGTAGAAATAATAAATGGATACAAAATTGAAAATGATATGGATTTTCTTTTTAAAGATGCAGAAGAAAATTTTGTCCTAGATTTCAAAGAAATATTTGGAGATAAGTTTTCAATTGAAGAAGATAGAGATAATTTTGACTATATTTACGAAAGCAAAAAGCTTATAAGTCTATCCGGCAAAATACTTCATAAGAAAAAGAACCATTTAAACTATTTCATTAAAAATTTTGAACATAAAGATGTTGAAATTACCCAAGAGATAATTAAGCCCTGCATAAGGGCTGCACGAGAATGGTGCTGTAAAAACTTTTGCAGAGGCTATCTTCTCTCCGAGCTTAGAGCCATTGAAGAACTGCTATCAAATAAAGATAATTTAAACCTTATTGGCATGGCAGTTTTTATTAATGATAAAATTTCTGCCTTTACCTTAGGAGAAATAGTAAATAAAAATATGGCAATAATACATGTAGAAAAGGCAGATTCAGACATAAGGGGGCTATATAATTACATAAACAGAACCTTTATAGAAAAATATCTGAAAGATATTCCCAATATTAACAGAGAACAGGACCTTGGAATTGAAGGTCTTAGAGCTGCTAAGCTTTCGTATGCACCTGTTAAATTTGCAAAGAAGTTCAACATAAGATAAAGAGCCCCTTTAGGCTCTTTATCTACTTTAGTCTTCCTATTAAAAACATAGTTTTCATTCCTAAAGATGCAAACTTAGCTTCATATTCAGTAACAATATTATACTTAAAATCACTATTATGAAGGTCATATGTTAAATAAGTAATTTCAAAATTACTATCATTAAAATATTCAATAGAATCATTAAAAAGCTCTATGTCATCAGTCTTAAACCATATTTCAGACTTAGGCTTTATAAAATTTTTATAAATAGATAAAAATTTACTATGAGTAAGCCTTCTTTTATTATGTCTAAGCTTCGGCCATGGATTGCAAAAATTGATAAAGATTCTGCTAATTTCATTATTTCCAAAAATATCTCCCACCCATGCGATATTCATAGGTATTAGCTTTACATTGGTCAATTCCTGCTCTTCAACTTTTTTTAAAGCATAAATCAGCACTTCATCTTTTAAATCAATTCCAACAAAATTAATATTTTTTTCCGCTAAGGCTTTTTCTTTAATAAAGCCTCCTCTTCCACATCCAAGTTCCAGATAAATTTCATTATCATTATCAAAAACTTTATTCCAGCTACCTTTATTATCTTTTGGATTTGTAATTACATAAGGGCTATTCTCCATTTCAGGCCTGGCCCACCATTTCTTCCTTAGTCTCATATTAATCTCCCTTACTAGAATATTATGCTTACAAATCTTATGAAAAATTTGTAAAGAAATGCTGAAGGTACTCCGACTATATAAGTTGCAAGTGGGGTTGCTACAAACACAAGCAAAATTATCAATTGGTATCTATAAATATAATCAGATACCCTATAAAAAGTTGACGGAAATAGATCTCTCAAAATATGAAATCCATCTAATCCCGGAATTGGAATTAAGTTAAATACAAAAAGCATACAGTTAATGCTTATTATAGCAGATAAAATAGATATAATTATTGATGACAAATTTCCCATATTAGATAAACTCAAAAGACCTAGTTTGGAGAAAATACCAATAAGCAAAGCCCCTAAAAAAGCAACCACTAAATTGGCAAGAGGTCCCGCTAGAGAAACCTTTAAATCATCCTTATAAAAATTTTTATATGCTCTAGGATTTGTTTCCACAGGCTTAGCCCAACCAAATCCTATCAGCATAATCATAATAAATCCAATAATATCAATATGAACAAATGGATTAAGAGTTAATCTACCTTGAAATTTTGGGGTTTTATCGCCTAACCTGTCCGCAACTAATGCATGAGCGTACTCATGAAATGTTAGACCTATAAGTATTGCGGGAATAATAAGTACTTTTTCTAATATTTGGTTTTCCAAAAACATCATCCCTTCTGATAGTTTATATATTAAAATATAAGGGGGTTTATAGCCCCCTTATATTATATCTTAAATTTCGAAACAAATTCGTTTAATTTTTCAACCACTTCATTTTGAGACTGGGAGGCTTTTGCAACTTGTTCCATTGCTGCAGTGGTCTCCTCAACACCACTTAATATCTCTTCTGTTCCTGCAGAGGTTTCTTCAGTAGTTGCTGAAACACTTTGAACGGCGTCATTAACTTCATTTATAGTTTTTGACATTTGACTGCTGCCTGCTGCCAATTCCTCGGTTAGACCACTCAAAAATTCAGCATCTTTTTCATATTGTATTCCTATATCCACCATATTTTGATAATCTTTATTCACAGTTTCATCAATGAATTTTAAAATATCTGATGAATTTTCAGAGAGATTTTGAAAAGCCATCTGAACCTTTATTATTGTTTCATGAATTACAAGTACAGATTGAGCCGACTGCTCCGCAAGTGTACGAACTTCCTCTGCAACTACTGCAAAGCCTCTTCCCTGTTCTCCTGCTCTTGCAGCTTCTATTGCAGCATTTAATGCAAGCAGGTTAGTCTGTTCTGATATGTCTGCTATAGCATCCGCCATATTCTTTATTTCATCAACCACTTTAGCATCCTCAATAGCCTTAAGTATATTTTTCTCTTTTTCTCTATATATATCATCCGCAGTTTTTGTCTTTTCTATTGCATTATTTTTAATATCCACAGCTCTTTTCTTTATTTCCTCAGATGCCTTACTGCCCTTCTCAGCATCTTTAGCAAGTTCCATGGTGGTGGCATCGATTTCTTCTGTAGAAGCGCTTACTTCCATAACAGCTGAACTAGTTTCTTCCATAGCCTTAGATATTTCTTTTGTAGAATTATTTATTGTTTCCATTTTAGCTGTAATTTCTTCCACTGTTGCAGTTAATTCCTCGTTGGAGCCTTTGATTTCTGTAGATGCCAATATTATATTTTTTATAAGCCCTTTGGTATTTTCTATAGCCATATTAAGAGAATTAATAAGTACTCCAATTTCATCGCTTGAATTATGTTCTATCCGACCAGTTAAATCGCCTTCACCAAATTTTTCTGCAAATTTAACCGCTTTATTCATTTGTCCGGATATTAGTTTTGAAAGCACCAATGATATGATCAATGCTAAAACTAATCCAGCTAAGGTAATTCCTAGAACAAAATAAGTTGTCTTAGTAAATCGAGTTATGTTGTTAGAACTTATCGTGGCAGCAATGTCTTTATTGATACTAATCAACTCATCAATATCTTTAATTACTTTATTAAAATACGTATCTTCCTCACTAAAGTTGTTTTCAGCAGAATTTAACTTCCCTGCTTGAATATTAGATATTATCTTGTCTCTACTTACCCTATAATTTGACAAATCTTTATTAAACCCATCTATCTTAGTCTTTTCACCAACCGATATTCCTGAGGAAAGATACTTATTTATTAGCTTATCATCCTCGGCTTTTAAGGAATTTATTTTTTCAACCATGGCCGAAAATTTACTAATATCATTTTGATAAGCCAGCAATGAAAACTCTTTGTCAATTAAAAATAAATTCTCCTTGACAGTTGCGAGTTCATCAATAGGCAATAAGTTATTCTTATATATATTCTGTCCTCCATCTGCTATTACTTTCATATCGTATGTAGCAACACCACCGACTATTCCAATGAACAAAGAGATCATAACAAGTGTAATTACAAGTTTATTTTTAATTTTCATATTAATAAACCACTTCATAAGTATTCCACCTTTCGAATTTACTTAAATTCAGTTTTTATTACCTTGTTTTCACTTAATGAAACTATTCCACCTTCATATATCTGGACAAAAGTTCCTGGATAGATATACTCTTTACCACTTGTAATGTCCTTAACTATACCTTTAAAGTTGTCATTTACATATATCTTTCCATCAGATGAAACATGTATATCATTCTTTTCAACTTCACTGCCAAGAGTGACTTCTTTAAATGAAATCTTATCCTTTCCTAAGGCCCCATAATATATTTTGCTTATTTTATCATTAGCTGTATCACCAATATATACATTATCATTATTGTCCACTGCTATTAAACCGGGCTTTAGCACTCCACTAATAGTTAATGGGTTGTTTTCTTTAGTTACATAAATTTTATTGTAAGTTAAATCTTCATAAACCAATTTGTCTTCATGAGGTACTAATCTTATATTGCCAATAACATAGGCTCTTGTATCAACCTTTGTCATTTCTTTCATTATGTTTATCCAATATATGCTATTTCTATTTCCACTTAGTGATATTTTTATATAAATAATATTTGTAAGCGGTGAAGCTTGAATTTCGGTAACCTCAGCCTTTTTATCCGCCCAGGTCAAATCAGTTATTTTATCCTTGGTATCCTTGTCCACATCATAATAAGCCAGTTCAAACTTGCTTTCTGAGCCTGAGGAATACTTTTCAGCTATCAGCATACGATTTCTATCAGATAACCACTTATAATATGAAACCTTTACTCCTGAATTAAATTCAACCGTAGTGTCCTTACCAGTTTTGGTATTTATAACTTTTAATTTATCATTATCATAATATGAGATGTACCTGCCATTATAAGACACATTTATATCGGTAGCACCCTCTGGTACAGTAACCTCAGCATTTGTCTTATTATTATCACTGGTTACCTTTTGTATTTTAAAATCTGAATTATATGATAAGAAATAATTATTTACATAAAACAATCCAGATAGCTGAAGTACAATTGAAAAAGCCGACCATAGTAAGATTCTTTTAAATATTTTCATTACACACTCTCCTTAACAGCTACTTAACATACACAACAGAAGGCACAGATCTTTCTCCTAGAGGGTCACAAGGGTTATTCGCAATCTCACCATCATAATACAAAGTAGAAGACGATCCCCCATCAAGATTAGAAGCATTATAAGCCTTATATTTCTCCATAATATTCTGCACATCTCTAAGAGATGCACCTAAGCTCTTTGTCTGTCTACCATCTATAACTAGCATAAGAATTGTGCCATCTTCCCTTTGGCCAATAGCAGTTCTAGGTGCAATACCTTGTCCACCATCTCCGGATTTAATTGTAGTTTTACCATTTACTATTAATGCCGGTCCAAAAGAAATCGCCTCAGAAACTCCCAGCTTTTTCATTTCATTCAGACTATGGAGTCCAACTAAAAGTGCCCCGTCCTTAGTAATTGCCATAACATCATTTTTACTATTTTCATCCTTTATATCATTGTAAACTACTTTTCCGTCGCTCATTAAAATCCCTACAGGAATTCCACCAGTGCCCGCCCATTTAGTAGTACCAGATTTATCAGTGAAACCTCCTCCGTTAATAGCAGCCACAGCCCCTGCATTTTTTGCTATCTGGCTTGTCATTTCACCCTCTGTACCAAGTTTACTGCTATACCCAACCTTCACCCTTGTAGGATCATGTATAATAAGCATATAGCCCTTAAACTTACCACTTTCTACAATATCTTCTCTCTCAACGCTATTGTCATGATTGTTAGTAAATTTTAAAATATTAACCCCTTGCTGAATGGTTTCGATAGCATTTTCACTCATTATTTTATTTATCTCGTCATCCGATAAAAATATTTTAGCTATGTATTGATGACTCAATGTAGTCATAGCTGCACCTACAATAGTTTTTTTCACATTACTGAATGGTCCATAAAAAACCACTAGTGGTACGGTAATTATTGCAAAAACAAATTGAAAAATTATAAACCCTAATATAACTTTCCATTTAGATGTCTTTTTGTATCTATTATTGTTTTTTCTTATCATAAAAATAATATCCTTTCTTTGAGCATATCTCTTAATATTGTACAATATATACTAGCTTTTTTAAATAGAAATTTTATTAATAGTTTATTAACTAATAAAAAACAATGTCTACTCAGAATAACTGAGCTAACATCGTTTTAACAAATTATAAGCTTATTTAAAATCACTGTACCAAGCTTTCATATATATCATTCAAATTTTCCTTCATACTTTCTAAATAACTTTTATTATCTTCCTTGCTCTCTATAGTATATATCTTCTTCACTTTTGCATTTATTTCCTTTGCTAAGGTTTCTGAAACCTTAGGGCTTGCCAGTTCCTCTACAAAAACTATCTTCACATTATTTTTACTGCAATATTCGACTAACTCTTCAATTTTTTTAGGTGTAGGCTCCCCTTCATTAAAAACATTTTCCACACTGCTTTGCTCAAGCCCAAAATCCCTGCAAAGATAAGCAAAAGCAGCATGACCTGTTACAAAATTTTTATTATGCAGCTTATCAAATTTGCCTTTGTATTCATTATATAAGTTATCTAAAGAGTTAGAGAATGATAAGTAATTATTTTCATAATATTCTTTATTTGAAGGATCCACTTTAACCAAAGCATCTTTTATATTAAGTGCTTCAATTTTAGCCATTTTAAGACTAAGCCATGTATGAGGATCATATTGACCATGTTCCTTTATAGCATCAATCTCTGTACTTTTTATTAGGTCACATTTATCAGAAGCCACTACTACAGTCAAATTCTTGTTATCTATAGAGTCTATTGCTTTTTGAGCCCAAGGTTCCATACCTAAGCCATTATATATAAATATTCTTGACTTAGATAGGGTTTTTAAATCCTTTGCTTTAATTTCAAAGTCATGTGGCTCAGTACCATCAGGAATTATTGTATGAACCTCAACTTTATCTCCACCGATAGCCTTGGTAAATTCTAAAATTGGATTAAAGCTAACCGAAACCACAATTTTGCCACTGCTGTCAACTGCTTTTACTTTATCCTCTTCAGATTTTGTACACCCGCTAAAAGAAAATATAATTATTAAAATAATCAACAAACCACAAATTTTCTTATTCATCTTTCTTCTCCCAAAGCATTTATTATTATTTGTTGCAAATTATTTGCATGTAGATATATAATACTACTAAGACCATTATTTGTCAAAAGAGACTGGAGGAAGTTTTATGATATATATAGATAACTTAAATTATTCTTACACAGGAGAAGCTCCTTATATTTTAAATAATATTAACTTAAAAATAGATAAGGGCAGCTATGTTTCAATTCTTGGGGACAACGGAAGTGCAAAAACCACATTAATTAAACTTATTTTAAATCTCCTAATCCCTTGCTCAGGGTCTATATACAAGGATACAGATAAAATAGGGTATGTTCCACAACACGTAGAAAAAGTAAACTCTCAATTCCCAATTACAGTTTACGAGTTATTAAAATGCCATTTTAAGGTACTAAAATTGAAAGATATTAAAACAATAAATGAAGTGTTAAAAAATTTAAATATGTACCAGTACAAGGGGAAATTGTTAAACAATCTATCTGGAGGTCAAATTCAGAAAATATTTATAGCAAGGGCACTACTTGGAAATCCTGAGCTTCTTATTCTTGATGAACCCTCCACCGGTATAGATATTCAAAGCCAACAAGAAATTTATTCTATTATAAAAAACTTAAGCACGAATTCAAAAGTCACAGTTATTTCAGTAGAGCATAATATTCAGGCAGCCCTAAAAAACTCCACTCACATATGTAAAATAAAAAATGGTTCTGCCATAATACATCCACTATCTGAATATTTAGTTAGGAGGAAGCAATAATGTTACAATATAATTTTATGCAAAATGCACTTATTGCCGGAATTCTTATTTCAATATTGTGCCCATGTGTTGGAGTTTTTTTAGTTTTAAAAAGATATTCCATGATGGGAGATGCGTTATCTCATGCATCCTTTGCCGGAGTAGCTATAGGCTTGATTTTGGGCTTCAACCCTATAATTTCGGCATTTATTTTTACATCAATATGCGGTTTGCTGATAGAAAACTTAAGATCCTATTATAAAAAATATGCAGAATTAATCCTTGTAATAATCATGACACTCTCAGTTGGTATTGCTATAACGCTAATAAGTTCAGGAAAAGCCAATGCAAATGTAAATTCATATTTATTCGGCAGCATTCTAACCGTAACCCGGGGAGATCTTATCACAGTACTTACATTAAGTTTAATTTCAGTATTTACAATATCAATATTATATAATCAGCTTATATATTTAACCCTAGATGAAGAAGGTGCCATAATAGCTGGCGTTAAGGTTAAGCTAATAAATTATCTCTTTGCTCTTCTTGTAGGTGCCACTATTTCAGTATCTCTTAGAATTATGGGAATACTAGTAATCTCATCAATGATAGCCATGCCTGTTGCTGCAGCAATGCAGCTTAACCAAGGTTTTAGAAAAACACTTTTTTTTTCAATCCTGTTTGGATTTATTGACATAATTGCTGGATTAATTTTATCCTACTACATAGACGCTGCTCCTGGAGGAACCATAGCACTCACCTCTGTTGCAGTGCTATTAATAATAATGATAGTAAAAAAGGTATTTAGCATTAAGGGTTAAAAAATGTAGTCATATCACTCTTATTAACATCAAGTTAACCTTATTTTATCTTAGAGAAAAATTGCTTATAGAAATTAGTTTATTTAAAAACATGTCCAATATAATTTGAATAATTTGCTTATTATTGGTTAAAATTCCTTAGTAGAGATATTTAAAACAGGAGATATTTATATGAAAATAGGAATTCCAAAAGGCCTTTTGTACTGCAGGTACCATAATTTTATTGAAACATTTTTCCTTGAATTAGGAGCAGAAATAGTTACTTCTGAAGATACAAATAAAAAAATATTAGATGAGGGAGTAAAATGTTGTATAGATGAAGCCTGTCTCCCTATAAAAGTTTTCCACGGTCATGTATCTTCAATAAAAAATGAATGTGACGCAATATTTATTCCAAGGATTATGCAGCTATATGATAAAGAATATATATGCCCTAAGTTTTGCGGTCTTCCGGAAATGATTAAAAATGACATACCAAACATGCCTCAAATCAGTTCATATCCTATTTACGCCTGGGATCATAAAGCAATGTATAAATGGGCAAAAAATACCGGTAACCTAATAACAAGAAATAACATAAAGATTGATAAAGCTCTAAAATCTGCATTAACTGTTCAAAAAAACTCCAGTTACAGGTTTAATGATAAAAAATATCCTTATACCATAGCACTTGTAGGTCATCCTTATAATATTTATGATTCTTTTGTTAATATGAATCTGATAAAAAAATTAAATGAATTAAACATTGGGGTCATTACAGAAAATGATGTAGATTCATCAAATATAAACTTACAAATTAAGAACTTATATAAAAGACCGTTTTGGACCTTTACGAGAAATTCTTTTGGATTCTCCACCTTCCTTGCAAAACAAAATAAAGTCAATGGCATTATATATATTTCATCTTTTGGCTGTGGAACGGATTCAATAACAGTAGAACTAATCAAATATGAAATAAAAGACTTGCCTTTTCTTTTGCTTAAAATTGATGAACAAACTGGTGAAGCGGGACTAAATACAAGAATAGAAGCTTTTAAAGACATGCTTGAAAGGAGAATAAAAATTGAAAGTTACTTTCCCTCATATGGGTAATTCATATTTAGCAGTAAAATCTATTTTTGATACTTTAGGAATTTCAGTAGTGATTCCACCCTTAAACAGCAAAAAAAGTTTAGATATAGGATGCCAGTTTTCCCCGGAAGAAATTTGTCTTCCATTTAAATTAATGATGGGCAATTTAATTGAAGGTATCGAAAAAGGGGCAGATACTGTTATTATGGTAGGAAGCTGTGGACCCTGCAGATTAGGGCAATACTGTGAACTGCAGATGAAAACATTAGGCAACCTTGGTTATAATGTAGACTTTATTGTAATAGATTCCCCTGCTGAAATAGGAAAAAAAGAATTCATGAGCAGAATTGTAAGAATTTCCTCCCAAAGTCAAAAAAAGAAAAAAGAAAAATTATTGGCATTGAGAAATGGTTATAAAATAATAAACCTCATTGAAGAAATTGAAACAAAAGCCAAATATTTAAACGGATATGAAGTAAACAAAGGCGAATGCTTAAACATAATAAAGGAGTGTAAGTTAGATTCGATTAAATGCACGAATTCAAAGGATATGATCAAAGTATTGGAAGGCTATATGAAAAAATTAAAAGAATTGAATATTGACAAACAGAAAAATCCATTAAAAATTGCAGTAATAGGAGAAATATACACTATAATAGAACCATTTTCAAACATTAATATTGAAGAAAAACTTATGAAACAGGGAGTTTCTATAATAAGAAAAATAACCCCAAGATGGTGGATTAAGGATACCTTACTAAAACCTTTTAAAATGAATTCAATGGATATAAATAAAGCCGCTAAAAAATATATCCCCTATTCTATCGGAGGCTTTTCAAAAGAATGTATTGGAGAATCAGTACTTGCAAGTCAAAATAAATGTGACGGAGCAATTCAAATTTTTCCAATGGGCTGCATGCCTGAAATTGTTTCAAAATCTATACTACCAACTGTATCAAGAGATTTAAACTTCCCGATTATGTCCTTAATTATGGATGAAATAACCGGGGAAGCAGGCTATATAACAAGAATAGAGGCTTTTCTTGATTTGCTTGAAAGGAGGCATAAAAATGTACTTTATGGGAATTGATGTAGGCTCTGTAAGTACTGATGTTGTTTTAACTGATGAAAATTTTAATGTTATTGAAAGTTTATACCTTAGGACCCATGGTAAACCTATTAATGTAATACAAGATGCGTTTAAAATACTTAGACAAAAATACTCTGATAATGAAATTAAGGGTGTAGGCACTACAGGAAGCGGCAGATTAATAGCTTCCTATATCGTAGGAGCGGATGCAGTTAAAAATGAAATCACATCGCATGCAGTAGCAGCTTTAGAAACAGATAAAGAAGTAAAAACCATAATCGAAATAGGCGGACAGGACTCGAAAATTATTTTACTTAAAAATGGAATAGTAACTGATTTTGCAATGAATACTGTATGTGCTGCGGGCACAGGCTCGTTTTTGGACCGACAAGCCGAAAGGTTAGATATTTCTATTAAAGATTTTGGAGAATATGCATTAGAATCAAAAAATCCAGTACGTATTGCCGGCAGATGTGCCGTATTTGCCGAATCTGATATGATACACAAGCAGCAGCTCGGTTATTCTCAAGAGGACATTATTAAAGGCCTATGCAATGCATTAGTTAGAAATTATTTAAACAATGTGGCAAAAGGAAAGGAAATAAAGGCAAAAATTTTTTTCCAAGGCGGCGTTGCTGCAAACAAAGGCATCAAAGCCTCTTTTGAAGAAGCTTTAGGACTAGAACTTTTCGTCCCAAAATACCATGGAATGATGGGTGCTATTGGTGCTGCAATAATAGCTAAAGAAACAGTAGTAAGTTCCGGATATACAAAATTTAAGGGTTTTAATACAGCTTCAGAAAATTTCGTCTCTAAAAGCTTTGAATGCAGCGGTTGCCCAAATTGTTGTGAAATTGTAAAAATTAATTCGAATACAAAAATTATCGGACATTTTGGAGACAGGTGCGGCAAGTGGAGCAATATCAGTGCTTAGTGGTTAGAATAGGCTTTTCCTATTCTTTCTTCATTTTCTGGCACTAAACTCTAAAATCATATCATACCATCTTGCCCCGCCGTGCACTGACTGAGATATACCTTTATTTACATATCCGAACTTTTCATAATAATGAATAAGTTTGTCTTTGCAAGTAAGAATGACACCTTTGCGGCCTGCTGCTCTTGAAATTTCTATTATATAATTCATAAGTTTAGCTGCAATTCCCTGATTGCGATATTCAGGTAAAACATCAAGTCCGAAAATAGTCTGATAATCTCCATTTTGAATATGTAGAGCAGCATCTTTAAATAGATTGTCATAGATTACAGTTCCGTTAATTATACAGCCATTGACAAATCCAATTATTTTTCCATCAGTTTCTGCTACAAAAAAACTTTCTGGAAATGTATTAATACGCTGTTTCAAAGAGTCTTTGGCAGCTGCTTCTGTCTCTGGAAAACAGGTAGCCTCTACTTTTGTTACTGCATCTAAATCTTTTATTGATACTTGCCTAATTGTAATATTCGACATATTTATCCCACCCTAACTTAAATTTATCTGTAAAATTATTCTTTTTCTTTAAGTATTCTTTTTCCACCGAAAGCATGAATTGTTCTTGTTCCGGCAATACATCCTCCACCTTGTACTGTTCCTTTAGGAATGAATAGTTCATCACCTGCATTTAAAACAAATTCTTTTCCATTCATCGTTACTGTATATTGTCCACAAACACAGACCATATATTCGTCAAATTGGTGCTTATGTTCTTTTGATATTTTATCAGAATAGCATGTCCAAAAAGCCATTTGACTGCCATCTTCGCCTTCAAAAAAATAACCATCTATATCCTTTGTATTTTGTTGATTACTGCTAATATGATTCTTCTCACTTTTCATGAATTCTGGAAAATCTTTCATTGTTACAACCCCCCATATATAATAAAGTCCAACTTGTCACTATTCACTATAACTTTTTACTGCTTCCCCTATTATTTTGAATCCCTTCTCAATATCCGAACTGGTTACTCTTGAAAATCCAAGTCTGAAAGTGCATTCTCCACCAGGACCTGTATAGAAGATATCCCCAGGTGTAAAAATAACCCCCTTATCACAACACTTTTTAAGCACTGCTCTGGAATTAATTTTATCCAATTCAATAAATATATGAAGCCCTCCAGAGCCTAAAATTTGTTTATGTGGTATATATTTTTTAGCACAGAAAACTGCAAATTCATACTTTTCTTTATAAACCTTCCTTGCCTTTTTAATGTACTTTTCAAAATTTCCATTTTCCAAATAATCACTTAAAACAGCCTGGTCAAGTACTGACGTATGTATATTCCTGCTTCTTTTTATGCTCTCCATATAATCCACTAGCTTTTCATCACCTAATATCCATCCAATTCTGATTCCAGGAAAAAGAATTTTAGAAAAGCTTCCTATGTATATTACACTATTGCTCTCAGAACAAAGTGATGTTATTGGAGATACGTGTGCTCCGGAATATCTCAATTCTTCATTAAAACCGTCTTCAACAATTGGTATATTAAACTTCTTAAAAAGTTGATATATCTCAACCCTCTTATCTGCTGACATTACAATCCCTGTAGGATTGTGATATGATGGCACAAGATATGCCAATTTATAATTTCCATCTTTCAATTTATCTTTAAGTTCATCTGTGTTCATACCATCTTTTTCTTCTTTAATCCCAACAATGTTAAGCTTATGAAGCTTCATGATTTTTATAGCAGTATTATGGGTTGGATTTTCACATATTACCTTGTCACCCTCTTTTGTTAATGCAGATAGTGTTATGTCAAACCCTTCAGTAAAACCATTGGTAATTAAAATATTCTTATTTTTTATATCTACTCCTTTGTTTTTCATATATTCCAAAAGAAACTGTATCAGCGGTCTATACCCTTGAGCATATCCGTAATTCAACATTTTTTCTCCCTCAACTGAAATTTTATTTAAAAATGATCTCTTGAATTCTTGCAAATCAAACAATTTTTCATCCGGTGCAATACTTTTAAAAGATATCATTCCCTTTTTCCAAGGTATTTCGTGTTTTATTATATCTAATTTCTCCGCTGCTTTTGCATAATCAGTAATCTTATCCTGCCAGTCAATATGCCATCTATTCTGTTTGGATATATTAACATGGGAAACAAAAGCCCCTTTTCCTTTTACAATATGAATTAATCCTTCATCCTGGAGGTATTCATAGGCACAATTCACCGTATTCCTGCTTACCATTATCATTATAGAAAGCTCCCTGGTGGAAGGAAGTTTTTCATTTTCTTGAAACATTCCTCTTAAAATCAGTTCCCTTAAATAATCTTTTACCTGAAGATAAACAGGCCTCTTTTTATCAATTTTAAAATCCGAAAACATAATGTCACCTCTATTATATTTTCACATAAAAACGTAAATAAATAAAGGACTGCAGATATTTTTTTATCTACAGTCCTAAAGTATTTATCTATTTACTTTTAAGGATGCTTCAGTTACTATATCCAACAATTCTGTATATGATATGCCTGCACCTTTTGCGCCTTTAGGGAAAAGACTATTTTTTGTCATACCAGGTAATGTATTTAATTCCAAAACATATGGGACTCCATTCTCTACAATCATATCTACTCTAACAAAGACCTCACATTTAAGAACATTCCAACAGCCAACAGCCATCTCTTCAACCATCTTATGGAGTGATTCTTCAAGTTGGACAACTATTTCGTCAGTTCCTCCATCAGAATATTTTGCAGTGTAATCAAAAAACTCTGCATGCGGCTTTATTGCAATAACAGCTATCATTTTTCCATCTAACATGCAGCAAGTAATTTCATCGCCCTTAATATACTTTTCAATAATTACCTCTTTATCATATTTAAATGCAAGCTTAACTGCCTCTTCTATATCTTCTCTTTTCTTTATAATATTAGTAGCCACACTGGATCCGCCGCAATTTGGCTTAACAACTACAGGATAGCCCATTTTATCCAAATATTCGTAGTCAACCTGCTCTAGTGATCTAACACTCAGCCAATCCGCAGTGTTAATTCCTGAACTTCTAAGTAATCTTTTAGTAATATCCTTATCCATGCAAATTCCACTGGTTAAAGGCCCACAGCCTGAATAAGGTATATCCAAGCTCTCATACACTGCCTGAATAATTCCATCCTCGCCAAATTTACCATGAAGCACTATGAATGCAAAATCTATATCCTTAGATTTTGTAAATGCATCTTCCTTTTTATCTATCATTATTTGACAAACATCATATTTTTCTTTATTAAAATTATTTAATACCTCTTTCCCAGAATTTAGTGAAACTTCCCTTTCTGATGAAATTCCACCCATTATTACTCCAACTCTCATTTAATTTCCCCCTAACATTTATTTCTAATTATATTTTATACAATACTTTCAATAAAAACAGTACCACAGCAAGATAAGTTTTATAAATTACTGGACTAATTTTCAGGTTATGTATATAATAAACTTGTAAATAAAATAAAATAAATGATGTGGGGGGGCCAAAAGGCTGAGAAGATAAAATCTGACCCTTAGAACCTGATCTGGTTAAAACCGGCGTAGGGAAGCAATCAAATTAATTTATAATAATTATTAAGTGTGTTGCTTTTCTGCATCACGCTTTTTTATTGCTTTTCAAACTTTCTTTCCCACAATATTATCGGAGGTAAATATGAAAAAAGTATTAACTATTGCAGGCTCTGACAGTTGCGGAGGAGCAGGAATACAAGCAGATCTTAAAACAATGAGTGCTCTTGGAGTTTATGGAATGAGTGTTATCACAGCAATTACTGCACAAAATACAATAGGAGTTCAAAACGTTCAGGAAATATCTCTTGAACTTATAGAGGCACAAATAAGATCCATTTTTGACGATATAACTGTCGATGCTGTAAAAATAGGCATGGTCTCAAATCCAGAAATTATTAAACTTATTAAAAAACTTTTACTGGAATACAAAGTAAAAAACATTGTTCTAGACCCTGTAATGGTATCAAAAAGTGGTTACTATCTTCTTAAAGAAGAAGCTCAAGAAGAACTAAAGGCCCTGATATCCTTAACCGATTTAGTAACACCAAATATCCCTGAGGCAGAAATAATATCTAGCATTAATATTGAAAATGAAAATGACATGAAAAAAGCTGCTTTAAAGATTAAAAGTCTGGGTGCTAAAAATGTACTGGTTAAAGGCGGTCACAGATGCAATGATGCAAATGACGTACTCCTATTTGGAGAGGAATTTTTAACATTAAAAGGAAAAAGAATCCTAACTGACAACACCCATGGTACTGGATGTACACTTTCATCCGCAATAGCTTCACACATTGCAAAAGGTTATGATTTACAGGAAGCTGTAATGCTTTCTAAGGAATACATTACAAAGGCCATTGAAAATTCATTCCCTATCGGAGAAGGCGTTGGTCCCGTGGGACATTTTATAGAGTTATATAAGAAAGCAGGTATAAAATATGAATAAAATCAAAAATTCCTCAATGTTCTTATTATGGTCAGGAGCTGCAATTTCAATAGCAGAAATATATACCGGAGGTATAATAGCGCCACTTGGATTAAAAATGGGACTAGTTGCTATTTTGCTCGGTCATTTAATAGGTACAGCACTTCTGGCCTTTGGAGGATACATATCCTTCACAGGTGGTAAAAATGCCATGGACAAAGTAAAAGACTCCTTTGGTGAAATAGGGGTAAAAATTGTAGCTGCTCTTAATGTACTTCAACTTATAGGATGGTCTGCTATTATGATAATTCAGGCAGGACGCGCATTAAACGGATTGATTCCCATATTTAACGGAGCAGGAATTATAATTACGGCTGTAATTGTGTTTTTTTGGTCTTATTACTTTAACAATTATTCAAAAAAGGTTAATGATGTTTCAGTAATTTTATTAATTATTTTCTGCTGCATATTATTTTTCAATTTCACTGGCTCCAATCAAGTACTATCTAAGGATACCATAAGTTTTACTACTGCACTTGAAATATCAATTTCTATGCCCATATCCTGGCTTCCTCTTATAGGAGATTATACTAAAAATGGTGAAAGCAAAAAAGGAGTTTTCTTTTCAAGCTTTTTAGGATATTTCACAGCAAGCAGTCTTATGTATATTTTGGGGTTATTAATTATGATATACACAGGCATGGATGTGATAGAATTCTTATCAAATAACAGCTTCAAGGTACTTGGAATATTAATCATTTTGTTTTCCACTGTTACTACCACTTTTTTAGATATATATTCTGCTGTGATATCTTCAAAACAGATTTTCAAAGTAAAAAATGAAAATTTACTGATATTAATTTATTCAGTACTAGCCACTGTTATAGCGTATATCTTCCCTATTGAAGGCTATCAGAACTTTTTATTGACTATAGGCAGTGTATTTATTCCTGTTTACACCATCGTATTTACAGATTACCTTATAAAATCAAATAAATTCAGCTCAAATTTCAATTATGCAGGTATTTTCTTTGCCATTTGCGGAACTTTACTTTACAGTTTTTTATCCAGAAATTCCTATGGAACACCAACTTTAATAGTGCTGCTTGTAGTTTCAGCATTATACATGATATATAAAAAATTATTTGTTTTGGGAGGAGTTATAAATGAAAAATAAAAAAGTATCAGAAATATTAACAGAGGTTCGTAATAAAGTGCCCTTGGTTCAGGCAATCACAAACTATGTAACTATAAACGACTGTGCAAATATACTATTATCCTATGGTGCATCCCCTGCTATGTGTGAAGCTTATGACGAAGTATTCGAATTTGCAAAGATATCCTCGGCTCTTTACATAAATGTGGGCACTTTAACTAAAGAGCAGGAACAATCATCAATTCTTGCAAGTATTTCGGCCAAAATAAATAATACACCAGTAGTATTAGACCCGGTAGCCTGCGCTGCAATTCCAAGAAAAAATGCTGTAATACAAAAGATTCTAGAACTAGGAAGAGTTGATGTAATTAAAGGTAACATTGGAGAAATAAAATTCCTTGCAGGTTTTTCTTCTAATACAAGAGGTGTAGATTCATTGGATACCGGAGAGGGTGCACTAGAAGCCTGTTCAAGTCTTGCTAAAAAATACAACTGCGTAGTTGCAGCCACTGGAGTATACGATTATATTTGTGATGAAACAAGATCTGCTATTATTAAAAATGGCACCGAAATGTTCACAAAAATTACCGGAGCAGGCTGCATGCTGGGTGCAATTTGTGCTGGTGCTGCAGGAGCTTATGAAGATAAATTTCTATCTACGGTTTCAGCTATACTATCAATGAACGTTGCAGGAGAAGAGGCGGCAAAAATAAGCTCCTTACCGGGAAGTTTCAGAGTTAATTTTATTGATTCTATATATTCACTTACCGAAGAAAAACTTTTGAAAGAAGGTAAAGTAGAATGGCTCTAGACTTAAAACTGTATTTAATTACAGATAGAAGCTTTTTAAAGGAAAAAAACATTAAGGATGCTGTAGAAGAAGCTATTTTAGGCGGGGTAACAATAGTTCAAGTAAGGGAAAAAAATATTTCTTCAAGGCACTTTTACAATATTGCCCTGGAAATAAAACAGGTTACAGATTATTATAAAATCCCTCTTATTATAAATGATAGAATTGACATAGCAGAAGCTATCGATGCTGCTGGTGTTCACTTAGGTCAAAGCGATATAGACATGGTTACAGCCAGAAAAATATTAGGGAAAGACAAAATAATAGGAATATCTGTAGAAAATATTGCTGAAGCATTGGAAGCACAAAAAAGGGGTGCAGATTATGTTGGAATTGGTGCAGTATACTATACTGGAACTAAAAAAGATGCAAATGAACCTATAGGAATAAGTGGCGTCAAAAATATTGTTAAGTCCATAACTATTCCCTCCGTGGCCATAGGAGGAATAAATCAAAATAACTTCAGAGAAGTACTTGGAACTGGAGTAAATGGAATTTCAGTTATATCTGCGATACTTGGCAAAAATGATATTAAACAGGCTGCTAGAGATCTTATTATTTTAAAATAACTTTACAAATTTAGCATGCTAAAGTATAATAGTACATGTAATAATACAACTACAAGGGGGATTTATAAAAATGAAAAAAAAATTTACTCTTTTAGCTTTGACTATATTCATAACAACTATACTTTTTGCAGGCTGTGCCAATACAAAACAGGCTGGAGATTCTTCTCTTGCGGATATTAAATCCAAGGGCAAATTCGTAGTGGGCTTAGATGACGGTTTCCCTCCTATGGGCTTTAGGGATGAAAAAAACAACTTAGTTGGCTTTGATATAGATTTAGCCAAAGAAGCAGCTAAGAGAATGGGCGTAGCGGTTGAATTCAAACCTGTAGACTGGGATGGGGTTATATTAAGCTTGAACAGCAAGGATATCGATGTGATTTGGAATGGACTTACGATAACAGAAGAAAGAAAGAAGCAGATTGCATATACAAAACCATATCTTAACAACAGACAGATTATAGCAGTTTTAGCTAACTCAAATATAAAAACAAAGGCAGATCTGGCGGGCAAGACAATTGCAACACAACTTGGAAGTAGCAGCGAGGAAGCTATAGCCGCAGATAAAGAAACTGCTTCGAAATTAAAGGAAATTAAGACCTTCGACAAATTCCCAACTGCATTGGCTGAGTTAAAGTCTGGACGAGCTCAGGCAGTAGTAATTGATGAATTAGTTGGTAGATACTATATGGCTAAAGAGCCTGGTGTTTATGTTATTTTAGGAGATGACTTTGGCAAGGAAACTTTAGGAGTGGGTATTAGAAAAACAGATACTACCTTTTTAAATGAATTAGACAAAGTTTTGGATGAAATGAAAGCAGATGGAACAGCTGATAAAATATCAAAACAATGGTTTGGTGAAAGCATAATTGTAAAATAGGATGTGTATTAAATGTCTGAACTTATTGGTGCAATAGCGTTTATACTAAAGGGAAGCGTAATATCCCTTGAACTTTTCGCTATAACAGCAGTGTTTTCAATACCGCTGGGTATAATAGTTGCTTTTGGCAAAATATCTAAAAATAGAATACTAAATATGATTTTAAGCATATATACCTGGGTTTTCAGGGGAACACCTCTGCTGATACAAGTATTTTTCGCATACTTTGCTCTTCCTGCTTTGGGTATTTCGTTAAACGCTCTAACCGCAGCATCAATTGCCTTTGTTTTAAATTATGGCGCTTATTTTGCTGAAATATTCAGAGGCGGTATAATATCGATTGAACCAGGACAATTTGAGGCTGCAAAGGCTTTGGGTATGAACTACTGGCAGGCGATGATCAGAATCATAATTCCTCAGGCTTTCAGAAATACACTTCCTTCAGTATGTAACGAGGCAGTTATTCTCATAAAGGATACTTCTTTAATAGCAGTAATTGGAGTTGGAGATTTACTAAGGAACTCAAAAGAAATAGTAACAAAACATTTTGTAATATACCCTTTTTTAATGGCAGGTATTACTTACCTATTAATTACTACTGTTATTCTTCTTGTATTCAGAAAAATTGAAAAAAAGTATTCAGTATATTAGTATAAAAAGATTGGATGAATAATCATCCAATCTTTTTATACATTAAATTCAACAATTTTTATAATTACATCCACAGCCTTTTCCATGGCATAAGTAGGTATATATTCATATCTGCCATGAAAATTTTCTCCACCTGTAAAAATATTAGGTGTAGGGAGCCCCATAAATGATAACCTAGCACCATCGGTGCCTCCTCTTATAGGAACCACAACCGGATTGACTTGAACAGCTTCCATTGCTTTATATGCTAAGTCCACTACATGTCTAATCGGTTCGATTACTTCCCGCATGTTGCGATATTGATCTTTTAATTCAATTTTCACAGTATCCTTTCCATATTTATTATTCAATTTATCTGCAATATCTTTTATAAATTCCTTCCTTTTCTCATAATTACATGTATCGAAATCTCTTATTATATAATGAAGTTGAGTTTCCTCAACACATCCGTTTATTTGAGTCAAATGATAAAAGCCTTCATACCCATCTGTTTTTGATGGAGTTTCACTGTTTGGCAAAAATGCCATGAATTCATGAGCTATCAACATTGAATTTATCATCTTGTCTTTTGCATAGCCAGGATGAACATTTCTGCCACTGATTACAACCTTTAAACCCGCTGCATTAAAGTTTTCATATTCTAATTCTCCAATTTTTCCACCATCCACTGTATATGCAAAATCCGCATTGAACTTTCTTACGTCAAAATGATCTGCTCCCCTTCCAACTTCTTCATCTGGAGTAAAAGCAACCATAATTGTTCCATGTTTAATATCAGGATTTTCTAAGATACACTGAAGTGCAGCCATAATCTCTGCAATTCCTGCTTTATCATCTGCTCCTAAAAGTGTAGTTCCATCCGTAACAATTAATGTTTTTCCTATATATTCATTTAATTCAGGAAATTCCTTAGATGAAAGCACTATTTTTTTTTCTTTGTTTAAAACTATATCTCCACCCTTATACTCCTGCACAAATTTAGGCTTTACATTCTCTCCATTCATATCGGGACTTGTGTCCATATGCGCAATGAAACCTATCACCGGTACTTTCTTTTCGATATTTGAAGGCAATTTGGCCATAACATACCCGTTTTTATCAACTGAAACCTCCTGCATTCCAATATCCACAAGCTCCTTTGCTAGTGTTTCTGCAAAAGCTAATTGTCCACTGGTGCTAGGAACTGTGATTGATTCTTCATTTGAAGCAGTATTATATTTTACATATCTTAAAAATCTATCTACTACCTTTGTCAAATTTTTTCCTCCGATCCTACTGTTCTAAACATACATCTCCCATAATAACCCCCATAATATTACCATTTTCATCCTTAAAAGGCATGGCGATAGCAATACAGTAATTATAAGAAACATTAGAGATATATGGTTCTGTAGTAAATTTCTTGCCCAAAATTGCTTCTTTAAAATAAGGCCTGAACGAAAAATCTGAATTCTGATTGTCAATTGAAACACTTGCAGATTTCATAATGCCATTTCCATCAAGCAAGCCAATGTATTCAAATTGTGTATACATCCTTATTTTCTCTGCTAACAGTGCAGCGGCATTACCTATCCCTAAAGCCTTTGAATTAATCTCAGAACATATAGTATTTAGCGTATTAAATCCTTCTTTAATTATCCTATTTTCATTTTCTCCAATATTAACACTGTTTATGTATACATTAAGCTTAGTATCTACACCATCAGCAGTTTTATTCATCTTCTCTACAAGCTTAGACATCTCCTGCATTGAAGCAGATTGCTCCTCTGCAGCTGCAGAAACTTCCTCAGTAAATGCCACTGCTTCCTGAGTACTTAAAACAATATTTTCTACTAACTTACTTACATTTGACGTCATGTTAGACGTCTCAGATGCTAATATTTGTATCTCATTTATGGACTCACAGGTTAATTTTGTCGAATTTATGATTTGAGTGTAAGAATTCTTAGAATGATCCGCAAATTTAATATCCTCTTCTATTTCTAATACTTGATTTTTTGTTTCAAGCGTAATTTCCGTTATTGCCTTTGTTATGTTTTCAATAAGCTTTCTTATCTCTTCTGCAGAATCAGAGGATTGCTCCGCAAGCTTCCTAACTTCGTCCGCTACAACTGAAAATCCTCTTCCCTGCTCACCTGCTCTTGCTGCTTCAATAGCTGCATTCAATGCTAAAAGATTTGTTCTTTCACTAATTTCTGTAACCACAGCCGTAATATTATTTATTTTATCTGCTTCACCTTGAAGCTTTTGTACGTTCACTGCCAGACGGTCACTCATTTCTCCTGTTTTACTCAGTTTACTAATTAAACCATTAAATACTTCTCCATTGTCTTTAATCACTGCCATCATTTCTTCAGCGACACTCTGAGTTTTTTTTGCATAATCAACGATTTTTAATGTATCTTCAGCCATATGTTTAGCACTATCGCCTGCAGATGCCGCTGCCTCGGACTGACTGTTAGCATTTTCAGCTATAGACATAACTGATGTTGCTATTTCCTCAGATGCCCTTTCAGTATGGCCTGTATTTATTTGAATTGTTCCTGCAAGATTCCTATTTTGTTCAGAAATCTCGCCAATTTCACATAATATTCTTTTTGTATTTTTTGTAATTTTATTTACATCTTCTGCAAGAATTTTAAATATGCCCTTTTCTAAAACCCTTACAGACAACTCACCTTTTGATATTCTTGATACTTTCTCTTTAAATACATATATCTGATTTATTAATGTATTAACATATAATGCAATTAAAGCTATAGCAATAATTGTGCATATAACAGCTGTTCCTATAAACATATAAGTCAACTTAGTACTAAATTGTGCTGTCACAGCACTGTTATTCAAAGATAAATCAGATAGCATACCCTTTGTAATTATAGATAAAACTATCCCTGATATTATATATAATCCCCCTATAATAGCAGCGGAAAAAAGTACAATCTTAGCTTTCAAAAAAAACTCCACCTTTCATAAATATGAATAAAGCGATAAATTAAATTAATCTATAATATAATTATAATTATCATAATAATTATAACATAAATGGCCTAAATCTTCATCAAATCACCATTGAAAAACAAGTATAAATATCTTTCTTTTACCTTCTTTCCTTTGATTTTCTCTAAAGCTCTGGCGTAGAGATCTATCTGTTTATTATATTTGTCAGATATACTTTCAGCTTCATCCACATAATCAGTTTTATAATCAATTAGAACTAAGTATCCACTCTCTTCAAAATAACAATCAATAACACCCTGTAAAACTATGGTTTCATTGCGATATATCTCACTTGAAAGTTCAGGAAAAACATCTGAAGCCTGCGTTTCTATAAAAAATGGAGTTTCTCTCTTTACATTTGATGATGCAATCATCCTGAGTCCAACATCTGTCTTGAAAAAATTATATATTTTCCATGGATTTATGGTTTCCGCATCCTCCTTTGTTATAAAATCCTTTAATACCAGCTGCTCAATTTGATCCATTATAGCATCAATAGAATAAACGTTTCTAAAGTCTATGTGCTGCATTACTAAATGTAATATAGTTCCTTTAAGTGCGGCGGTAATTTTTTTATTTTTTTCCAAAAATGAAGGCCTTTTTAATTCAGGCAGCTTAATTTCACTATAATTCTTAAGTTCCGATACGGAAATTTTAGAAGGAATAGTACCTAACTTTAAAAGCTTGTATTCCCATTCAAGCTTCCTTTTTACTTCAGATTCCATCTCTCTGTCACAAGATTTGTAATCTATGCTATTAATAATATCTAACACATCTACTCTATTTTCATCCTTGCTCTGAATAACCTCATATTTATTCCATATCTTAATATTCCATTTAGAATTGTCTTCTATTTCAAAATCCAAATCATGACCTTTGCATCCTATTTTTCTGATTAATTCACCCCAACTGCTCCTTGCCACTGCCACCCCAATCCAATCCAAAACATTCTTAGAGTTTAATATATAATATTCTGGAATTTTAGCTTTTGAATATTCTGCAGCCTCACACCATTTTTCACAATTTTTTTTAATATTTTTTACCATGCCCGTTATTATAAGCTTCTCTTTTGCCCTAGTAAATGCAACGTAAAGAATTCTCATCTCTTCAGAAAGTGTCTCAGCTTTAATTTTCTTTTTTATAACCTGCTTAATTAAGGTAGGATAAGTTATTCTTCTTGAATAATTAACATAGTCAGGTCCATAACCCAGCTCCTGATGAAATAAAATGCTGTTATTTGCATCCATTAAATTAAATTGTTTGCCTGTTCCGCTTAAAAACACTACTGGAAATTCAAGTCCTTTGCTTTTATGAATACTCATTATTCTGATTACATTTTCATTCTCGCCTAATATTTTTGCACTTCCCATATCTCCACTGCTGCTTTTAAGCTTATTTATGAAATTAATAAAATTAAACAGTCCCTTATAACTTGTGGACTCATATTCCTTGGCTCTTTGAAACAAAAGTCTTAAATTAGCCTGCCTTTGAATGCCTTGAGGCATGGTTCCCACAAAGCTGTAATATGATGTATCCGAGTAAATATACCAAATAAACTCATCAATTGGCATATATATGGATTTTTCTCTCCATATATTAATTTTATCTAGAAATTTATTTACTTTTGCCTTTAACACAGATTCTTCTATATGCTGTGATTCACATATTTCATAAAAGGATAATTTTTTATCTACCATTCTTATATCAATAAGTTCTTCAGGAGAAAAAGAAAATATAGGAGAACGAAGAACTGCAATTAATGGTATGTCCTGCAGCGGATTGTCAATTACCTGCAAAAGTGCCATTATATTTCTTATCTCTGTAGTATCAAAGTATCCTGTGGTGGTATCTGCAAAAGTAGGAATTTCATGAAATGAAAGTTCTTCTAAAAATATTTTAGCCCATCTCTCAGTAGTTCTCATCAATATAACAATATCTCTATATGTTATCTTTCTGCATTTTTTTAACTCCTTATCAAAAACATTAAAATCTGAATCAAAAAGCTCTTTAATCCTCTTAACCACAAGTCTTGCTTCAAGCTGAATACTGTCTATATCTTCCTCTTCCTCTTCAATGTTTTCTGAATCTTCCGATTCTGATTCATCAGCATCTTTATCCATGAGGTGTAGTTCAATATCATTTTCGCTTTCAGGATAAACTGCACCAACTTCAAGCATTTCTTCTGCATTGTATTCTAGTTCTCCTAAATTTTTAGACATTATCTGTTTAAAAATAAAATTCGTCCCATCAATAATTTCGCTTCTACTTCTAAAATTTTTAAATAGTTTTATTTTCTTGCCTGGTTCTGCTATATTATTTCCATAATTATTGTATTTTTTCAAGAATAGCTCTGGTTTTGCATGACGAAATCTATAGATACTCTGCTTTACATCACCAACCATAAACACATTACCACATTGTTTTCTGCTGATCATATTCATGATGACTTCCTGTACCAGGTTGCTGTCCTGATATTCATCAATAAGTATCTCCTCAAATTTATCTCTATACCCTAAAGCTATTTTAGAAGGTTTTTCGCCATCACTCAAAATATCTAAAGCAAAGTGCTCTATATCATTGAAATCAATTATGCCCCTCTCTCTTTTTTTTAAGGAAAATCTATCATTAAATTCAATAGTCATGTCCGAAAGAGTCTTAAGAAATGGATACATTTCTCTCATATTTTTTGCCACTTCATTATCATACCCAAACAGATTAGAGGACACACCTTGTATTTTTTTCTTTACAAAATTTCTGATATCCTTTACCTTATCCTTTAAATCCAGCATCTCCCCAGCAAGTTTTTTTGAAGGCAGCCTTTTAAAATCAATATCATTAAAAACATATAGAAGTTCATCCCAAGAATTATACAGTTGCAAATTTGAAATGCATTCAAGTTCCCCTTCAAAAATAGGCAAATAAAATTCTAAATCTGGATTTTCTTTAATGATGCTTACAGCCTTTTTCATTTTATCTAGACATCCATCTAATTCTAGCTTTATGTCATGAATTATTATATCTGCCCATTTTGAATTACCAAATTCAAAATCCTCAGACACATTAAAATCCTCTGCAATATCTATAAGCCATTTTTCAGGCCAAGGGGCACTTATTGCAAAACGATGAAGGTTGTGAATTATTAATTGTACCCTCTTGTCATCCTTCTCTCCAAAGGTTTGAATTAACTTAATAAAGTTTTTATCCTCTTCATCAAATTTATCTTCAAAAAGCTCATCCATTACCTCTTGTTTAAGCAAAACCGCTTCAGTATCATCACAAACCCTGAAATTAGGATCTATATCCAGTAAATTAAAATTACTCCTTATAATTCCAAGGCAGAAAGAATGAATTGTCATGACATTTGCTCTGTTTAAGAGAGTCAACTGTCTCTGAAGCCTCTTTGATTCAGGATTAAAATCCAGTTCCTCTGAAATGGCATCTCCGATTCTTTCCCTCATTTCAGCTGCTGCTGCATTTGTAAATGTAACTACCAATAATTTGTCAAGATCAATAGGAGATTTTTCGTCAATTATTTTTTGAATTATTCTCTGAACCAAAACCGCCGTTTTCCCCGCACCTGCCCCTGCCGCCACAAGTAAATTGCAGCCTTTATCATAAATCGCCTCATTTTGTTCAAATGTCCATTTTGTTTTTCTCATATTTATCACCTGCAATTATCTTAAATTTTAGAATCCACCAGCTCCGCCGCCTCCTGCTCCTCCATCAGAAGCTCCGCTGCCAGAACCGCTTGACGGTGCTTCAGATCCAAAAGCTGAACTTATGCTTTCATTAAATATATTTTTATTATCGGAATTATTTAGAGTAAAATACCAATAAATCCAAAAATTATCAGCATTATTATAATATTCATCTGAAAATATAAATCTATATTTTTCCATTGTCTTTTTATCCATACCTAATGAAACAGCATAAATTAAATATACATCCCTAGGGTGCAAATCTTCGTTTTTCTTATAGTACCTTTTAAATTGTCCCCATCTTTTTAATTGAATGTTTCCATAATCACTTTTCCTGTAAAGCAGCATAATGCTCCAAACAAAAAGCATAGAGCCTATTAAAATACAAAATGTACCATAGTAACTCTCAAAAACTAGAAATAAAAATCCTAAAACAAATTCTATTATTGAGAATATCATAATAGCACTTCCGTATTTTTTCCCTCTCTTATCAAAATATCCCCTACTATGAGCTTCGGCTTTTACAAGCGTCTTCCATCCATTAAAGTCCTTATAAAATTCTTTAGCATTCTTTTTACCAAATTCCTGTATTTTAGATAGAGTTACCCTGCTCCCATCTCCTAATTTATCAAACAGCCAGTTCACAAAGTATTTCTCATGTTTAAGTAAATTATTATCAGCATCCCTTTCTTTATAGATTACAAAATCCGAAAATTTATCCTTTATACCAAAATTCTCCCCTAAATTTTCTATTTTTAAATATCCTTTCCTGCTTAAATCCAAGAGAGTAGCCAAAATATCACTATTGCCTATATTACCTGAGTAAAGTACTTTCATAACCGCAGGAGTACATTCCTCTGGGAGAATATCATAGCATTTGTATGGGTCATATTTTTCAACTCTTTTAAATTTTACAATTGTTAATAAGATTACTGCAAAGCCTATAAGGGAAAAAAATATGGCACCGTAATTTGAATAGGTTTTCCTGAGTTCCTTTTTAATTTCCTTATCCTTCAACTGCAAAATGTAAGTGTTTTCTTCAGACTCAATACTGTTAAATGCATCTTTATTTACTATTTTATTTGATAAATATATGTTCTCATTTGGGAAAAGCACTCTTACCGCCACAAGATTATCAGGCTCAACATTATCAACATTAAGGATAATATCACTGCCTGAAAATTTTGTAATACTGTTTATTGGTCCATGTGTATATATTTTTACTCTATCATTTATCGTTTCACTTGGAATACTTAATCTAATACTTAATTTATCAATTGGAGTTTCGTTTTCTTTTCCCAAGAAATTATAGAAGAATTCCCCGGTATCTTTATATCTAACTGCAACGTTCAACACCCTATAACTGATTCTGAAGGTTTTTTCTTCATCATTTGATGGAGAATATATTTTGATCTCATCATAATTTCCTTTTTCATTAACCTCATAAACCCCTGCCTCTCCGTTGATAGCTGACTTAACTAAATTAAATGAATTAATGTTGCCATTTTTAATTTGAAAAACTCTAATATCTTTTAACCCTGAGGTTCCATTTAAAGATATTTCTCTAAAAACACCGTTATACTTTGATGAAAAATTGAAAGTAATATCCTCACTAATATCTAAAGAACCATCATAATTAATTTTTGAATTGATATTCCAATCTGTAATTTTTATATTGGAATCTGCTTTTACGATAACTGTACGTCCTAAGATAATAAATAAGAATGCAAATATTAAAGCTGAGATTATACTTAAAGTTTTTTTCAAACTAACGCCCCCTGTGCTAATGAATAACAATCCGATTGCTTTACGCTATATACTTGATTATACCATATATAAATTATTATATTAATGAAATATAAATTTATATTGCATTAATATAATAATTATTGTATAATTATTCATAACGACAGTTTAAAAGTTTAAATAATCGGGGGTAGATACATGGAAAATATATTCATAGTAAGGAAAGCAATAGTTACAGATGCACAATACATCCACGAAATAACAAAGCAAGTTTTTAAATCATATCAGGAACAAGTTGGAATATCCGGAACTATAGCTGCACTAACTGAAACAATAGACGATATAATTAAAGATATTGAAACAAAAGAAGTTTTCACTGCGCTTTATAATGGAAAAGTAATAGGAAGTGTACGAATTGAGGTATTGAGCGATGGAAGTGCTTATTTGAGCCGATTTGGTGTTGATTCAAAATTTCAAAGTAAAGGCGTTGGGAAAATATTAATAAATGCGGTGGACAAAGGAATGGAAGAACTCAATGTTACAACTCTTTCACTTCACACTGCATCAAAAATGCTTTCCCTGGTTCGATTTTACTATGGAAGAGGATTTTATATTGAGTCCACCACAAAAGATAGAGGATATATCAGAGCTTTATTGTGCAAAGAATATAAAGCTGTAAATATAGATGAACCATATGAAAACAAGGTAGTATAAAAGAGCTGGGAAAATATATTTCCAGCTCTTTTTTTACTCACTCAAACCGTTTTTAATAATATTGTATAATATATTAGATAAGTTCTTTTTATTCTCATCTGATATGTTTTCAAGAATTATTGGCTTATGAACAGTCATCTTAAGTACATTCCCAGTCACTTTTTTTCCTGCCTCCAGTACCCTGTAAGTACCATCTATAGTAATGGGGACAATTGGTGCATTTGCCTTTAAAGCTAATTTCATACTACCCCTTTTAAACTCTCCCATTTCTGATTTTAAACTTCTTGTGCCTTCAGGAAATATTATCATTGAATAACCACTTTTTATTCTCAATGCCCCTTCATTAATTGCCTTCATGCCTTCTCTAACATTTTGTCTATCAATAAAAACTGAATGCATAGCTTCAATCCAAAATCCTATTAAAGGATAGCTTTTAATTTCTTTTTTCGCTATAAAACCGGTGATTATTTCTATATTTGATATTAAAAGAAAAACATCAAAAATTGCCTGGTGATTGCATACAAAAACACAAGGTTCGTTTGGAATATTCTCCAAACCCTTTACAATAGTTTTGCTTTTAGAAATTTTTATTATATGCTTTGCGATTCCACTTGCAGCTTTATATATATATTGATCCGCTGCTTCAGTAGATTTTTTCTTAAGAAAAAATCTATTTATTTTACAAATAATTGTTATAATTAAAAGATAAATTCCGAAATAAATATACCAAAATAATTTGTTCATTTTATTCTCCTTGTCTATACATCACAGGTACTATAAAATTTATACCCTGCTCGATAATACTAAAGTCAATCCTCTTGGATTTTATAAGTTCTCCATCTATATTTAAACTCATTTCTTCATCTGCAACAATATTTACAATTTTGCCTCTGTAAAATGATACTTCCTTTATCTCATCATGAGTGCCATTTATCAATTTGGGAAATAATGCAAGCATTTTAATCTTGCTTAACTTCGATACTAAACAAATATCAAAATATCCATCCTTAAGGTTTGCTTTAGGTGCTACCTTCATACCCCCACCATAATATTTGCCATTTGCAACTGAAAGCAACGTGCTGTTTATCTTAATTCTTTTATCATCAATATTAATTTCTATTTCCTTAGACTTAAATTTTAGTATAGTTATTATAACACTAAATAAATAAGCCAAAGCACCTGAAATATAAGGATTTTTTTTTAACTTTATTGCGTTATTAACAACCTCTGCATCTATTCCTACAGAAGAAATATTCAAAAAAAATCTATTTTGAACTTTGCCCAAATCCATAACCTGAACATTTCCATTTATAGTATCGTTAATAATATCATCGCCAATTTTTTTTACATAGATGTTTTTTATAAAATCATTTCCACTTCCATAGGGTATAACCCCGAGAAAACTGCTACTGCCAGCCATACCGTTAAGGACTTCATTTAGTGTACCGTCTCCGCCTACTGCGTATACTCTATAATTTCCTTTAGATGTATATTCATTGGCTATTATAGTAGCATGTCCAGGATATTTTGTTATTTCAATTGTGCAGTTTTCATAATGCCCGTCAAATATATCTCTAATCTTTGGTATAATATCTAAAGTTCGTCCCTTCCCGGCCTTAGGATTTACAATGAATAAATGATTAGCATTTAGAATCATGATTTTACCTTAAACTTAGTCTGGCATCTGCTGCAGGTAATTGTTATATTTCCTTTTTTCCTTGGTACCCTAAGCTTTTGAGAACAATTTGGGCATTCAAATACCTTATATTTTAAGCTTCTGTTTGCTGTAATTTTAAACTTAGAAAACCTCTGTCTTAAAGTGAATATTGAGTTTTCAAATGCTATTAGTTCCCGATTTCGTTTAAATCTGTTTTTAGAAAAGCCCCTCCATACTGCATATCCTATCAATGCAATACCAAAAATTCTGAAATGTTTATTAAGTAAAAATACAGCGCCAACAATTATCAAATACTTTGATAAGGCATCAAAGTTAACTTTCAAATAAATTCACCTCTTAACTATAAAAATATACATCATAGTAACACTATCATATATACAAAACCAATTCAAGAAAATAATACAAGTAATAACTGCTATTTCTGCATTTAAATTAGTGGTGTAATATTCAGGTCAATTCAATTTCTTCAAATCTGTTTATCAATTTTCCGTCAACTTCCTTTTTATCCAAAAACATAATAAGAGGTCTTGCCCAAATACCTTTTTCGCCATACAAGGCCTGATATACAACAAGTTCCTCCATAGTTTCAGAGTGTTTTGCAACGTGAAGAACTAAATATTCATTTCCTTTAAAATGTCTGTATTTTTTGCCTATATGTATTTTTCTTTCATCCATATTAAACTCTCCCTTAAGTTCTTAGGGTAGTGAACATAATACACCACTAGTATATACTTATCCTCAATCCACCTGCTTTGGTACCTCCATCACATTATGTGAAAACTACTCACTTAAAATCATCAACCTAAGTAAGCAACTAAATCCACAGATTCGTTCAACTAAGAAACAGATGTGGCATTAACCACATCTGTTTCTAGTTTCACTTTATATTTTGAATTTTCGAACCATTTCATTAAGTCTTTGAGCAAGTTCTGACTGATCTTGTGCAGTACGTGCTACATGTTCTATGAATGTAGCAGCATCGTCCATACTGTCTTTTATGCTTTCGGATTGTTCATTTGAGTCCTGCGCTGTTTGTGCCATGTTTTGTATTGCATCGCTTACCTGGTCCACTGTAGCAGTAATCTCCTCTGACATAGCTGCAATTTCTTCTGACATTCTACTCACAAAATCCGAATCATTATAATACTGATTTCCTGTTTTGCCATAAGCATCAAATTGTTCATTTACATTGCTATTAATAAAATGCAAAATATCGCTTCCAGTATCTATGCTGCTTTTAAATGCTGACTGTACTTTCACTATAGTTTCCTGGATACCAGTTACAGCTTCTGAGGATTGTTCTGCCAGTTTTCTTACCTCTTCTGCCACTACAGCAAAACCTTTACCCTGCTCTCCTGCCCTTGCAGCCTCTATTGCTGCATTAAGTGCAAGTAAATTTGTTTGTTCTGCTATACTTGCTATGGTATCAGCCATAATTCTTATATTATCCACTACTTTTCCATCTTCAATTGCCTTTATCATTTTATTTTGTTTTTCATCATATATTTTTCGAGTTTCTTCTATTGCCCTTTGGCTATTGTTTTTGACTTCTGTAGCTCTTTGTTTAGCACCATTTGCATTTTCACTTCCCTCAAATGCCTTTTTTGAAAGCTGATTAATGCTTGCATCCACTTCTTCAATTGAAGCACTTAATTCCTGTGATGCTGCACTTGAATCCTGCATACCACCTGTAATGTTATTTACAGACTCTCTTATAGTTAAAACTTTAGAAGTTAACTCTTCTACTGTTGCTGAAAGTTCTTGGGCTGATGAACTAAGATTATGCGAGTTATCTGTAATTCCTCTTATCAAAGTAGCTACTTCATTTCTCATATTATGTATTGAACTATCTAATATACCTATCTCATCTTTTCTATTTGCATCAAATTCAGAAGTATCATTTGAAAAATCTCCTTTTGATAGACGCTCTAATTTGTTAATCATAATTCCTAATGGTCTAAGTGTTTTATTTAAGAATAATAACAATAAAACAATCATTACAATACAAGAAAATACTATTGAAAAAATGAATCTATACAATAAACTTTGCATAGGCTTATTAACAAAACTTTTAGGTACTGCAAGTCCAAAAGTCCAATCAGTTGTACCAATTTTTGAAGTTACATAATATTTTTCAACATTATCATAATCTTTAACAAGATTTATAGTACTTGCATTTTTATTTAGCTGCTCTGAAATAGAATTAAATCTACCATCTAATATTTTTGCAAAGTTAACAGAACCCTTATCCGATGGCTGGAAGTCCTTATTGATATGTACTACATAATTTTTATCACTATCAAGAAGAAATCCATAGGAATTATCTCCCGACTTTGCATTTTTAGTTAAGTTTGTCAGATAATCTACGAATATGTCTGCTCCAGCAACACCCACAACAACTCCATTTACTTTTATAGGTTTAGCAATCGTAACTACCATCTTTCCTGTAAATGCATCAACGTAAGGAGCTGTATAAATTAATTTATCCAGTTCAATTGCCTTTTTATACCATCCTCTGGAAGTACAATCAAAACCAGCTGGCACATTTGAGGCTGAATTAGTTAAAAATGTTTTATCTTGAAGTCCTAGATATAGTGATGAAAATTCACTACTGCTTTTAATCTTTCTATCAAAGTATGGGATTAATGCAGGCTTGTCATTTATCTTATCACTTGTAATATCATTACTCATTTCATCAATGAGTTTTCCCTCCATTTTTAGCCATCCATCGAAAGTAGCAGCGTATGTATCTGATTGATATTGAATCTTTGAAAGTGACTCTTGTGTCAAGTTTTGTTTGTCACTATAATAACAAATTCCAGATAACAAAAGCAGACACGCAGTAGAAATAACTAATGCAAGTATTGTAATCTTGCCTTTAATTGAATTCATGTATTTTACCCCCCTATATAATATAAACCGATTTTCCCCTAATTTTTCAAAAATCTACCAGTGGTGTATTACGACATAATAATACATTTTGTATAGCTGATGTTCCCTTAACCAAAATCTTATATAATTATCAAAGAACATATTAATATTGTCAGCTTTTATAAAATTATCGTAATATACTCTAATAACTTTATTTTACTCCATAGCTAAGATAAGAGCAATTATTATATTTTTTAATTTTAATTATATTATCCTCAAAAAATATGGTATACAAATTTGTATCAAACAAATCTATATACCATATAAGTTAGTTCTATTAATAAATAATGAATACAATAATATACTTATGCGTTCCCCTTAATTTCAACAATCCAATCATTCCTTAATTCCCATAAGCTTGCCTGTAAGTGGTTTCTAAAACAAATATCTTCTTTTACTAATTTATTATATAAAAATAAATTGTCCCAGCTTTTTTTACTTCTGAATTTAATAAAGGATGGAATGGTTTATTGAATATATCTAATTCATTAGATATATTGTATTTATTAAGTATATCATTATATTGATAAAACTTGGATCAATCTTCCATTTTTTGATCTATATACTCTTTTTTAACGATATACTTTCTTCTCTTTCCAGAACAGCAAGAATACTTTCAATTTTTGAATTTGACCTTTTAATCCTAAGCGTGAATATTGTTTAATTTTCCTGACATTAAGTGGTTTATTCCATGACCTATAATTGGAACTCCTGAAGGAATATGCCCTTGAGTGGAAGCGAAACCTGTAGAACTGCAGATCCTCCAAGACAGTCTTCAAGAGAATTTATAATGACTCTTACATAGAGTAAAAAAAGCATTTGCAGTAGGAGTAAGAGTTCTCTTAGAGCTAACAACTAAATAAATATATCTTTTAAGAGAAAGATTTTTTATATAACTTTCTTTTATAAATCCTAATGATATATAATTTCTAAATGTACTTTTTGAAGCTATGGATATTCCAAGACCACTTTTTACAAACTGATAAACTGTATCTAGACTGTTCACTTCAAAATGCACATCTATATTTGAAAGATCAATTCCTTGTTTTTTTAGAATGCCTTCAAATGTTTTACGAGTTGCAGACCCTCGTTCTCTTAATATAAACTTATATTTCAATAGAAATTCTATATCTATGATGTCAGGAAAATTAAAATCTGATGGAGATATTATAACTAGATCGTCTTCTATAATACTATAAATTTTAATCTTTTCATCATAAAAGAATTTACCTGCAAGACCTATTTCGCAATTAAAATTTGTAATATCTTCAATTATTTTATCAGAACTTTTTTCTATAACGTCGAATGAAACATCAGGGTATAGCTGGTGAAAATCTTTTATTAAGGACGGCAATATAGTATTGCAAGGGGTAGTACTTGCTGATAACCTAAGCTTTCCACTAACTCTTTCATTAAAGTTTACAAGATTGCAGATAACTTTATCACGGGCATTTAAAATATCTATAGCATATTTTAAAAATGATTCTCCTGCAGGTGTTAGAAATACTTCTCTAGATGTTCGGTTGAATACTTGTACATTTAATTCTTTTTCTAAACTAGCTATGTGAGAACTTATAGAAGGTTGTGATAAAAAAATTGAGTCTGCAGCCTTAGAAAAACTTTTAAACTTAGCTACATTAATAAATGCTTCTATTTGATTAAACTCCATTAAAATATCCTCCTGGTTACATGATTATTTGTCAATTTTTGTTATTTGACACAAGATATATTTTATGATGTATTTTTTCAACCCTTGCTATACAACGCTCCTGCTAAAACCATTTTTCTTAAGAGAAGAGATACCTCATTTGAACCGCTTTCTAGCGGTTTAGTTCTTAAATCAAAATATGAACTTAATTTTAGAGCAGCTGAACATTTCAAAGCAACAAAAGTTTGGACGTTCTAAAAAACTAGGCCTTAAATCTACTTAATAATACTTTTAATTCCTCAGCAATTATAGCTAAGTTATTCCCTGATTTAGCAATTTCTTGAGTTGTGGCTGTTTGCTCTTCCATAGATGCAGATGCCTGCTCTGTTCTAGCGGCATTCTCTTCAGCGATTGCAGATAGATTATGCGTTAACTCAAGGATTTTGTTTTTGTTCTCTGCCATTAAGTCTGTAGAATGATTTAATTTATTAATTATGGTTTTTATATCATCTATCGCCTCTGCTATTCCATCAAATTTTTCTTCAGTTTCTTCAACACTTTTAGCTTGTTCATTAACAATTTGCTTCGTTTCTTGCATCAAATTAACTGCATTTTGCGATTTTGTCTTTAACTCAGTTATTATAATTTTAATGTCATTTGTAAAGTTATTGGATTGCTCTGCAAGTTTTCTTATTTCATCAGCAACAACCGCAAACCCCTTACCGGCTTCCCCTGCTCTTGCAGCTTCTATTGCAGCATTTAAAGCCAAAAGGTTGGTCTGATCCGCAATGCTTTGAATCATAGTACTAGCACTTTCTATTTTTTCTGTATTTTCATTGTTACTCATGATAATCTGATAAACATTGTTTTCAGCATCGCTATTTTTCTGAGTTTTTTCAATAAGCTCTTTCAAAATCAAGAACCCTTCTTCTTTTTGTTTTTCAATTTGAATTGCTGCAATATTGAGTTCTTTTATATAAGCTAAATCTTGTTTCAATAAATTTTCCCAATTTTTCACATTATTGGCTGTTGTTTGGGTGTCTTTAGCTTGATCACAGGATCCTCTTGCGATTTCCTCAATAGTTTGGGCAACCTCATCTGATGCAGTAGCTGCTTGTTGTGAAGTAGCAGTTAATTCTTCCGATGATGCTGCAACCTTTTCCGTTACATCTGCAGTTTTATGAATAAATTCTGCCACATTATCTCTCATAATTGTAAGAGACCTTACCATATCCCCTGTTTCATCTTTTCTGTTTAAGTATTTTAATTCATCGGATTTTTCAGCAGATGAAAAATCTAAATTAGCGAAATTTTGTATCTTCTTTGTGACTGATAAAATTGGTTTTGTTATACTGCCCGAAACAAAATTAAAGAAAACGAGTGTTAATAATAGTATTGCTAATGCTGAAATCATTACTACATTTATTATTGTTCTCGCACTAGACCCTACCTCTTTTTCTGCCATAAAAGATGCTAATATCCAATCAGTCCCCTCAACTTTATATGGGTTAACGATATACTTTTCACCATCAATAGAAACATCAAATGGTTGGAGGTCTTTAGCTAGAAGTTTGTCCAATCCTTCAATACCAACTTCTTGGACTTTTTTAAAATTGTTTTTAGGATTTTTTCCATCTGCCATTATCATACCTGTATTGTGAACAATCATTGAGAAGCCTGTTTGACCAATCTTCATTTTATTTAACATATCGCTAATAGTAGATTCTTGTACATCAATTCCTATCACACCTAGAATGTTCCCATCTTTATCAGTAAATGTACGAGCATTGCTTGTCACCATCATGGACTTGAAAACGTTTGGTGCTGTTCTAATAATACTTCCATTTCCATTCACAGCATCACTATAAAAAAGTCTTTTTGTAGGATCATACCCTGCATTAATATTCTCTTCTGGCCATTGTATATATCTTCCATCTTTATTTGCTACATATACATACAATGTACCTTTATGACTATTTCCATATTGCTCAAATACTTCGTATATTGCTTGTTCAATGCCACCATTTGCCGAAGGATGCATTGGCGTATCTTTAGTTGTATTTTTATAAGTAGTAATGCTATCGTCGACATTCATTATCAATGGATTTGTTGCTAACATATCGATATTCTTGTCTATTTGATCATAGAAAATGTTAATTGCTTGAGAAATAATCTGCATTCGTTCTTTGGAATTAATATAATAATCATCATAAGCCTTTTTATTTACTTCATAAATTACAATACCGCTAATACTAAATAAAGTTATCAAAAGAACTACCATTGAAGATAGTAAAATTTTTTTCTTTATTCCAATAGCACTTTTATTCATAATATCAACCCCATTCTTACATTTCTCTCTCACTTGTTATCCATACTTAAAAGTTTCCTAAGATTTATTATGAGAGTTAATTCATCTTGGTAACTTAATGACTATTAAAAATAAGAAGAGGCCGTCGCACAACTAGCAAAATAGTTAGGTGGCGATAGCCCAATTTTCTTGCAGAAAAGTAAAATGCAGGCCCCAAAAGACCTCATGCCGATCAAAAACCCTAAATGTGATAATTTTTCAATCCCAGTAATCTCAAGAGGTTCAAAAATCTTAAATAATCATCCTCCTGTTATTTGTTTCGAAATAAACTTTATATTAACTATAAATGAGCAAAATTACTATTACCTGAGTTTAATAGCCAACTATGTTAATAAGTACTAATAAACTTCTTTTCAATAATCCACTCGCTCTTTATTTCCCATAAGCTTGCCTGTAAATGATCCCTTGGAATAACCTCTTCTCTTACTAATTTGTCATATAAAAATAAATTGTCCCAGCTTTTTTTTACTTCTGACTTTAATTGGGGATAAAATGGTTTGTTAAATATATCAAGTTCATTAGAAATATTGTATTTCTTTAGCATATCATTATATTTTTTCTCATCTTCCTCATTTTGGGGAAGGTATCTCATATTTAAAATTCTATTCCAAGCATCATTTCTAAAAAAAATCACATTGTTTATTGGAATTTCTAAAATAAGCATATAATTTCCCGGATACCAGCCTGCAAATTCCGGTTCTGTAAATGCCCAATACGGGTATTCTACACCTTCCGGTTTCTTAACTATATCCTTAGCTTTGCTTATATACCAATTGTAAGCCTCTAAAAATATGTAAGAGACCTCTTGATATTTTTTATTTATATGCTCCTTTTTTACATGACATATCTTTTCGTTTTCCAATATTTTTACAACCTCAGGACTTTGTGTGGTATACAGCCTTACCTTATCACATTCTGCACCCATTCCTTTTTCACCTCCCAAATTGTACCTTGTCGTTCATTAGATATTAAGATAGAATTATCAAAAAGCCTATCCCAGCTTTTTTTTATCTCTTTTTTTAACTGTGGATAAAAATTGCTCATGTATGCATTGGAACTATTGTTTATTCCATAGCTTTTAAGCTTTTTGTCATAGTCCTCTTCATCCTTTTTATTCAAAGGAACATACCAGAAATTAACTATTCTGCCCCATTTTTCAGTATCCATTACTATAACTGATGCTTCATCTAGCAACAGTTCAAGAATGACAGTGCCTGGAACCTGCTGAAGCATAAAATCATCACTAACAGAAACCCAAACAGGATAGTTTACATCCTCAGGCTTAGGTACTATTTCCTTGGCCTTATTGGTATACCAAGAATATACTTCAAGATAGTACTTTGCACAATCCTCCATTTTCTGCTCAATGTATTCTTTTTTTACTATATATCTTCCGTCTTTGTCCAAAATATCAAGAATGCTTTCGTCTTGTCTTGTCCAGACCTTTATTTTACTCATTTATCCTCCTCTTTATACTGAGCATTTCATCAATGGCCTTAGCAGCTTTCTTTCCTGCTCCCATAGCAAGTATTACTGTGGCAGCTCCTGTTACAGCGTCTCCACCTGCATACACCTTTTCCTTAGTAGTAAGTCCTGTCTCTTCCTCTGCAATAAGGCACTTTCTTTTATTTATTTCAAGTCCCTTTGTAGTGGATGATATTAATGGATTTGGTGAGGTTCCAAGTGACATTATAACTGTATCCACTTCTAGAACATATTCTGAGCCTGGTATCTCAACAGGTCTTCTTCTTCCTGATGCATCCGGCTCTCCAAGTTCCATCTTTATGCACTTCATGCCATTAACCCATCCCTTTTCATCTCCCAGTATCTCTACAGGATTTGTCAAAAGATTGAATATTATCCCCTCTTCTTTAGCATGATGTA